>Ga0318497_10000935_pt1 | contig 10420 bp, 9 predicted proteins | sample GRESIP109b1f23_FD_203754 | JGI IMG/M metagenome (GOLD analysis project Ga0318497, IMG submission 203754) | Tropical soil microbial communities from Luquillo Experimental Forest, Puerto Rico - GRE.SIPMG.109b1f23 | ecosystem: Environmental > Terrestrial > Soil > Tropical forest > Bulk soil... | reverse complement strand
CGCGCGTGCGGTCGCCCACCGCGTCCACCGCTTGGCAGATACGGTCCGCCACCACCTCGGGATGCTCCACGTAGTTGGTGGTGCTGTCGATCACGCCGGGCAAGAGGAGCATGGGCGCGGGCGGCGGCTTCCGTTTGAGCACCTTGTACTCGTGCTGATGGCGCGGATTGGCGAGCGGCAGCGACAGCGCGCCCACCCGCGCCCGGTAGAGGCGCGGCAGGAGCGGCTCGAGGGGCACATCGTGAGTGTGAGGGCCGTCGTAGTTGCCCCAGCACACGTGGAGACGGATCCTATCGGCAGGAATGCCTTCGGTCGCCTGGTTGATGGCGTCCACGTGCAGGTCGACCATGGCGAGGAAGCGCTCAAGGGGATCGTCCTGGAAGAAGCGCGAGCGCTCCATGGCGAGGTCGGGGCAGTCGACCTGGAGGACGAGTCCCCGCGCGTGGATGAGCGCGTACTCCTTGCGCATTTCGCGGGCGAGGACACTGATGTACTCCTCGTGGGTCCGGTAGTGCTCGGAGAGCAGGATGGTGGCGATGACGCCTGGCGAGGCGGCGGTCATGAAACGCTCGGCGAAGGAGGGCGATCGCCCATCGGTGGCGCCGAGGAAGAGATCGCACTCACGCTCGGCCGCCGCGAGATCCGTATACTCGATCTCCCCTACGCACTGCGGCGCGTCGCTGATGCGGGCCGCACCGCGCCGCCGCTGGGCGAGCATGGCCTCGAAGTCGGGATGCTCCCGGAGATCGCGCGCGAGGCGCCGCTTGCTCGCTCCCCCGAAGCCGCGCATGCGGCCGGCCACGTAGGTCGAGAATCCCGGACGCGGCATCTCGCCGTCGTTGCCCACGTCGATGCCCGCGGCGAGCTGGCGAGAGACCACGTGGCGTACCGACGCCTCCGCCTCGCGCGTCAGCGCCGCCTCCTCGATCGCCTCGCCGCGATCCTGCCTGACGAGGAGATCACGCAGCGGCGCAGGTCGCGGCAGGCTGCCCACGTGAGTGACGAGGATCTTCCGCTCGCTCCTGATCACGGCCCGGTATCTTAGCCCAGAAGTCGCCTCGCCGGGGGACGGCCTGTATATGCTGGACAGTCATGGACGCGATGGGACCGTTTCTCGGCTGGCTCCAGGAGTATCTGTTCCCCGTGGTCTTCGTGACCAGCCTCATCGACGCCACGGGCTTGCCTTTTCCCGGACGGGCCATGCTGGTGGCGGCAGGGATCGCGGCGGGCGGACCTCGCGACGTCGCTCTCCTCGTGCTGACGGGTGTCGCGGGAGCGCTGCTGGGCGATCACCTTCTGTATGCGCTGGGCATGCGGCGCGGCCCACGCCTCCTCGCCCTCTACTGCCGGCTCTCCCTCGGCTCGGTGCGCTGCGTGGAGAACACGCTCGCGTACTTTCGGCGATTCGGCGCTTTCGCCGTGCTCATCGGCCGCTTCTCCGCGAGCGTGCGCCTCTTCGGCGCCGTGCTCGCGGGCACGGGCGAGATCGGCTACCGGCGCTTCCTCCTCCTCGATCTGGTCGGATCCATCGCCTACATGACCTTGTGGATCGTGCTCGGCGCCACCGTGGGCGCCGTGGCGCTCGAGCGAGTAGGCCGTCCCCTCCAGGCAGTACTGCTCATCGGTCCCGTCGCGCTCGTCGCCATCCTCCTCTACCGATTGTTCCGCCGATGGAGATACGGGGCGGCCTCGCGTGACCTGATCGAATTCACCGAGTAATTTCTATATGGAGGCAAGCTTCCCCCGGTCCGTCCGTGCTCTCCGTGGTCTTTTCTACCCGTCTCTCGGGAAAGAGAAACGTCCCCCGGGCCCGAAAGCCCTCGTGGCATAGCCGATGCACACCTCGGCGCACAAGGAGGTGACGACCATGAAGACACTTCAGAGCATCTCTCGTGCAGGGTTCGCCACAGTGTTCGCGTTGTTGGCCATGGTCGAAGTTGCCTGGGCCCAGACCACGTTCTCGGGTCAGGTCAACACTCCGGGAAGTGGAACTCCGGGAGGCGGACACTACGGCTTCCTTGCCTTCCTCTTCGTCGTGGGCCTGCTCGTGCTCGTGGGCGTCGCGGTGAAGCTGTTCGACGTGAAGCGGAAGCGCGAGGATGAAGGCGTGGCTCTCCAGTCCCGGCTCTCCGACGCGCTTCTCACCGACCCTTCCTTCGCGGGCCTGCCCATCACGCCGACCGTACACGTACCCTTTTCGCGCTCGGCCCCCGCCGTGATCCGGCTGACGGGTACCGTGCCGTCGCCCTGGACTCGCGAGGCGGCCCTCGAGCTCATCCGTCGCGAGGCGGCGTCGCTCATGGGCAATACCCGCATAGAGGATCGGCTCGTGGTGGACCCGCTGATCATGCGGCGGGCGGCCTAGGGAAGGAGGACGGTCCCATGCGCATACTGAGCATCGGGTTGGTGGCGGGCTGGTTCGCGGTGGCCGCGGTCGGCGCGCTCGCCGTGGAGAGGCACTCGGGAGTGGTCACGGAGGTGAGCGACACCCAGATCGCCATCGACGAGATGGGTCCGTGGCTGGGGCCGGAGACGAAGCCGGCCCGCCGCACCTTCGAGGTGACCTCGTCCACCAGGATCGCTCGCGTGCAACGCGCAGCGATGGGAGATGACGGCTGGCCGGGGGGCTGGGCGAGCGAGCCGACGAAACTGTCCAACGTGCACGTCGGAGATTTCGTGACGGTGAGCGTGGAGCCTCATGGGCGGCGCAATGTGGCGATCGAGGTCGACGCCCTGCGTGCCGGGCCCAATGCGCTGAACTGACGCGCTACTTGACGACCTCGACCTTCACTCGAGCGTGTCCGGTTTTGGCAAAGCCCAGGGTGGAGGCCACGCGCGGCGTCACTTCGATGACGCTCTTGGCTGACCGGTTCATCCGGTCGTTGACGGTGACTACGGCGCTCTTGCCGTTGGCGAGGTTCGTGACGCGGAGCTTGGTTCCGTAAGCGTAGGTCTTGTGGGCGGCGATGAGGCCGGCCTTGTCGTAGGCCTCACCGCTCGCCGTCTTCTTCCCCTCGAACTTCGAGCTGTAGAAGGTGGCTGTGCCTTCCTCTTCGGTGGGCTGGGCGGCGGCCAAGACCGGCGTGAGGACGACGACCACGAGACACAGCCAGATACCCAGGCCGCGACGATGCCCTGGCGCCTTCGATGCGATCATGGCCGACCCCTTCCAGTGACACTGCGTGTCAAGCTCCATGTTGGAGACTGCGGACGCTCAATCTGTTACCGCCCGCGGCCACCCGCGGTCAACCGGGAATTCACGGGTCACCACCGCCGCTTTTCGTGGTCGTGTCCGTGCGGTACCATGCCCGCTGGCGGCCCCCCTTGCCAGGAGACAGCTCATGAAGGCGGTGGTGCTACACGAAGCCGATGACATGCGCGTGGAATCGCGCCCGCTGCCCGAGCCTGCTCCCGGCGAGGTCCTCCTCAAGGTCAATGTCACCTCGATCTGCGGCACCGACGTGAAGGTCCTCCATCGCAAGCTCATGGGCCAGCCTGCGGGCGAATTCATCATGGGCCACGAGTACGCCGGCACGGTGGCGGCGCTCGGCCCCGGGGTCGACGAATTCCGCGTGGGCGATCGCGTCGCCGTTGAGGTGCACAAGGGGTGCGAGCGCTGCGAGAACTGCGTCAAGGGCTGGTACACCTCCTGCCTCAACTACGGCAACCTCGCCAAGGGCCACCGCGCCAAGGGGCTGACGTGTGACGGCGGCTTCGCCGAGTACGCGGTGAACCACGTCAACACGCTGTACCGGCTCCCCGACAACTTGAGCTTCGAGCAGGCCTGTATGGTCACCACCGCCGCTTCGCCTCTTTGGGCCATCGATCTGATGGGCGGCTACCTCGCCGGAGAGACCGTGCTCGTCCAGGGCCCCGGCCCCATCGGTCTCCTCGCCGTGCAGCTCTGCAAGGCGCTGGGAGCGGAACGCGTGATCCTCTCCGGCACGCGTCCGGAACGCCTGCAGATCGGCGGACGGCTCGGCGCCGACGTGCTCGTGAACGTGAGGGAAGAAAGCCTGCCCCGACGGGTGGCGGAGGTCACGGGGGGCAAGGGCGCCGACTCCGTGCTCGAGTGCGCGGGGGGGCCGACCTCGATGCAGGAGGCCCTCGAAAGCGTGAAGCGCGGCGGACGCATCGGGGTGGTCGCCTGGTACGCGGGGCCCGTCGAGATGGATATGAACCTCGCCGTCCGCAGCAACGTGCGCATCTACGCCGCGCGCGGCGAAGGGGGCATGAACTCCGGCCGCTCGCTCGCTCTCATGAGCGCGGGCAAGCTCGACGCCCACGTCCTCATCACCCACCGGTTCGCCCTCGACGATGTGCACGAGGCCTTCCGGACCTACGTCGATCGCGTGGGCAATGCGCTCAAGGTCGTCATGCACGTGTAGTCGGCTCGGGCGCGTCGCCGGCGCCCTCCTCCTCGTCTTGGCCGGCGCTCTTCCCGTCCGGGCGCAAGGCACGCCGCGGTCCGGAGGCGAGCTCGTGTTCGTGGTGCCGGCCGAGCCGCCCTCCTACGACGCGCATCGTGAGGAAACCTTCGCCCTCGTGCATCCGGCCGCTCCCCACTACAGCACGCTCCTCCGCGTCGACCCCACGGACCGCACGGCAACCCGCATCGTGGGGGACCTCGCCGAGTCGTGGACGGTGGCGAAAGACGGGCGCACCTACACGTTCAAGCTCCGCCGCGGCGTCCGCTTCCACGACGGGACGGAGCTGACGTCACGCGACGTCAAGGCGAGCTACGACAAGATCGTGTTCCCTCCTCCGGGCACGCGGTCGAACCGGCAGGGGGAATATCTCTGCGTGGAGGCGGTGGAGGCGCCCGATTCCCTAACCGTGGTGTTTCGCCTCAAGTGGCCATCCGTGTCCTTCCTCGCGTCCCTCGCCTCGCCCTTCAACTGGATCTACCGGGCAGACATCCTGGCCCGGGACATCCATTGGTACGAGACGCACGTCATGGGCACGGGGCCCTTCCTCTTCGTCGAGCACGTCAGGGGCTCGCACTGGATCGGGCGGCGCAACCCGCAGTACTGGGACAAGGGCAAGCCATACCTCGACGGCTATCGCGCGCTCTTCGTGAGGGACTCCGCGGCGCAGGTGGCGGCCATCCGCGGCGAGCGCGCCATGATCCAGTTCCGCGGCTTCTCGCCCCCGGAGCGGGATCGCCTCGTCCAGGCGCTCGGCGATCGCATCACCGTGCAGGAGAGCCCGTGGGAATGCTGGAACCCCATCGCCGTCAACCACGAGCGCAAGCCCTTCGACGACCGCCGCGTGCGGCGCGCCCTCACTCTGGCCCTCGACCGCTACCAGGGCGCGGCCGCGCTCTCACGCCTCACCATCCTCCGTGACGTGAGCGGCATGCAGGGCGTGGGCTCGCCGTTCGCCACGCCGCCCGCTGAGCTCGAGCGGCTGGCCGGCTACTCGCGCGACATCGCGGCCTCACGCGCGGAGGCGCGGCGCCTCCTGCGCGAGGCGAGCGTGCCCGAGGGCTTCGCCTTCACCTTCAAGAATCGCGGGATCCCCAATCCGTACGACGCCCTCGGGGTGTGGCTGATCGACCAGTGGCGCCAGATCGGCCTCCAGCCCCGGATGGAGACGCTGGAGCTGGGCATCCTCTACAGCGACATCTCGAGCGGCAACTTCGAGGTCGCGGCCGACTTCCACTGCAGCTACATCTCGGAGCCCGATCTCGCTCTCTACAAGTTCCAGTCGGCGGACCGGAGCCCCATCAACTATGGCCGCTACGTCGACCGCACCCTCGACGGCCTCTACGAGAAGCAGGGCCGCGCGCAGAGCGCCGAGGAGCGGAAGCGTCTCCTTCGAGAGTTCGAGAGGCGCCTGCTCGACGAGGAGGCGCACTACCTCTACACCTTCCAGTGGCACCGCATCGTGCCCCACAACGCTCGGGTGCGCGGCTGGACCATCACTCCGAGCCATTTCCTCAACAATCAGCTCGACACGGTATGGCTGGCGGAATAGCTCCACGCTCGCGCCCGGATTGCTCGTGCGTGGGTGCGCACCGTGAGCATGACCGATCACTCACGAACGCCGCAGGTGCGACCGGCCGGGTGGCGGCGGGGGGAGGGGTGCGCTCAGGCGGAGTGGACCCCCTCGTCCTGTGCGCCGCCCGCAGGGCGGCGATTCAGGCGAGCGGGTGACGCAGCCTGAGCGCACCCCTCCCCCCGACGACGGGACCCGGCCGCCTCGCGCTCTCCCTGTCCGTGAATAGGGCCGGGCTCGACGGGAGGCTTGCCCTCGCGCCTCGCCCCGTCTATCGTCTGGCGTGGCGGGACGGCCTGGACAGCCTATAGGGCATGCCGCGGAGGGGAGCCTCGTGCCGATCACGACCAGTTTGATACGCCCGGATACCTATCGCGACTCCGTCGAGCTGATGCGGCTGGCTGCCCTCGTGGAACGCGTGCCGGGCGTGACCCGCGCCGCCCTCATGATGGCCACGCCCGCCAACCGCGAGCTGCTCGCGGGGGCGGGCCTCCTCGACGCGAAGGCGAGCGCGGCGGCGCCGAACGACCTCGTGGTCGCGGTGACCGCCACCGACGCGAAGGCGGGCGAGCGCGCGCTGGGTGAGGCGGCGCGACTGCTCGACGAGTCGACCGCGGTGGCCGCCCCTGCCGGCCAGACGTCGCCGCCCGGCAGCATCGCCGAGGCCACGGCCGAGCTCGCGCGCGCCAATCTCGCCATCGTCTCCACGCCAGGCCCCTACGCCACCGCGGAGGCGCTCAAGGCGCTCAAGCGCGGCCTCCACGTCTTCATCTTCAGCGACAACGTGTCGGTGTCGGACGAGGTCGAGCTGAAGCGGCTCGCCGCGAAGAAGGGCCTCCTCGTGATGGGCCCGGACTGCGGCACGGCCATCCTGGACGGCGTACCGCTCGGCTTCGCCAATGCGGTCCGCCGTGGGCGCATCGGCCTCGTAGGCGCCTCGGGCACGGGTCTCCAGCAGGTGTCGTGCCTGATCGATCGACTCGGCGAGGGCCTCTCGCAGGTGATCGGCGTGGGCGGACACGATCTCGACGAACGCGTGGGCGGCATCATGATGCAGGCCGCCGTGGAGCGGCTCGCCGCCGACGCGGGCACCCGCGTCATCGTCCTCGTCTCCAAGCCTCCCGCCCCTACCGTGGCCCGGCACGTCCTCGACGTCGCCCGCGCCTCCAGAAAGCCAGTGGTCGTCAATTTTCTCGGCGGCGATCCCGCGGTCATCCGCCAGGCGGGCGCCACCGCCTCCGCCACGCTGGAGGACGCCGCGCGGGACGGGGTGGCCATCGCTCGAGGCAAGCGCGCGGGCGGGACCTCCGCCCCCACCGCGCTGCCCACCGCCGACCGGTCGCGCGCCCGGCGCTTCACCAAGAGCCAGCAGCTCCTGCACGGTCTCTACAGCGGCGGCACGCTTGCCCAGGAAGCCGCCATTATCCTGACCCAGCTCGGCGTGAAGCACACCGTCGTCGACCTGGGCGACGACGAGTTCACCGTGGGTCGCCCGCATCCCATGATCGACTTCCGGCTCCGCAACGAGCGCATGGTCGCCGCGGCCAAGGATCCCGCCACCGCCGTCATCCTCCTCGACGTGGTCCTGGGCTACGGCGCGCACGCCGACCCCGCCGCCGCCCTCGCCCCTGCCATTACCGCCGCGCGCAAGGCGGCGGGCCGGCGCGAGGTCGTCCTCGTCGCCTCCGTGTGCGGCACCGCTACTGATCCGCAGCAGCTCGAGCGGCAGGAGCGGAGCCTGCGCCAGGCGGGTGTCGAGCTCGCCCCGAGCAATGCCGCGGCCGCGCGCCTCGCCGCTGCCTTCGCCAGCGCGGGCCCGAAGCGGAGGAGCTGAGCGTGGCCTCCTCGCGCCCTCGCGCATCCGCCGAGACCGCCCCGCTCTTCGCGCACGGGATCCGCGCCCTCAACGTCGGCGTCTCGGAGTTTGCGCTATCGCCGCGCGCTCACGGCGCCACCGTGCTCGAGCTCGACTGGCGCCCGCCCGCGGGCGGCGATCGCGATCTCGGCCTGCTCCTGGCACGGCTCGAGGACGACCCGGACGATCCCATCGGCTCCCAGGTCACCACCGCGAACGCGCGTGCTCTCGAGCGCATCCTCGCCGCGCGGCCGATGCTCGTGGGCATGGGCCGGGCCGCTGACCTCCTGCCGGGCCTGGGGCCGCGTCACGTCCTGCACGCGGGACCGCCGATCGAATGGCCGCGTATGTGCGGACCGATGCGGGGTGCGGTGATCGGCGCCATCCTCTATGAAGGCTGGGCGGCCACGCCGGAAGCGGCACGGCGCCTCGCCGACGACGGCGCGGTGAGCTTCGCCCCCTGCCACCACTTCAGCGCGGTCGGACCCATGGCCGGCGTTGTGTCGCCCTCCATGCCCGTCTTCATCGTGGAGAACGCGGCGGGCGGCAATCGCGCCTACGCCATCCAGAACGAAGGCCTCGGCAAGGTGCTGCGCTTCGGCGCCTACGGGGCGGAGGTCCTCGACCGGCTGCGCTGGATGAACGAGACGCTCGCCCCCGCCCTCACCCGCGCCATCGGCGCGCATGGGCCCATCGATCTCAAGAACCTCACCGCCCAGGCGCTCCAGATGGGCGACGAGTGCCACAACCGCAACGTGGCTGCCTCCTCGCTCTTCGCCCGGCTCATCGCCCCCGCCCTGGTGCGCACCTCGCCCTCGGAGGTGGCGGCGGCCGTACTCGAGTTCCTCGAGGCCAACAATCATTTCTATCTCAATCTCTCCATGGCCGCCTCCAAGGCCACCCTCGACGGCGCCCACGGCATCACCGGCTCCACGGTGGTCACGGTCATGGCGCGGAATGGGGTCGAGGTGGGTGTGCGCCTGAGCGGCACGGGCGAGGCGTGGTTCACCGCCCCCGCCCAAATTCCCGATGGCCTGTACTTCCCCGGCTATGGCCCGGCCGACGCCAATCCTGACCTGGGCGACAGCGCCATCACCGAGACAGCCGGCCTGGGCGGGCTCGCCATGGCCGCCGCGCCCGCCATCGTGCGCTTCATCGGCGGCGCTGCCGAAGAAGCCATGGCGACCACGAAGCGCATGTACCGGATCACCCTGGCCCGCAACAACGACTACGGCATTCCCGCTCTGGGCTTCGCGGGCACGCCCACGGGCATCGACGCGCGGCGCGTGGTCGACAGCGGGATCGCGCCCATCTTCAACACGGGGCGGGCATCGCCAAGGCGCCGCTCGCCTGCTTTGCGGACGCCCTCCGCGAGTTGGGGCGACGGCTCGGGGTGCCGATGTGACGCAAGCCGGCCGCACCGTGGTCATCGCGGTGGGCGGCAACGCGCTCATCCGCGAGGGCCAGCGCGGCACCATCGACGAGCAGCGCGAGAACGCCCGCGCCACCGCCGTCCACGTGGGCACCCTCGCCGCGCGGGGCTGGCGCATCGTCCTCACCCACGGCAACGGGCCGCAGGTGGGCTTCATCCTCCGCCGCTCCGAGCTCGTCGCCCAGTCGGAGTTCACTCCGCGTCTCACCCTCGACATGTGCGTGGCCGACTCCGAGGGTGGCATCGGCTACATCCTCGGCAACGCGCTGGTGAGCGAGCTGGGACGGCGGGGCATGGCGGATCGCGTCGCCTGCCTACTGACCCAGACGGTGGTCGACCGTGACGATCCTGCCTTCCAGCACCCCGCGAAGCCCATCGGGAGCGGCTACTCGAGCGAGGAAGCGGAGCTCCATCGTCGGCGCGACCGCTGGGTCCTCGTGGAGGACGCGGGCCGCGGCTATCGCCGCCTCGTGCCCTCTCCGCGTCCCGTGCGGATCGTGGAAACGAGAGCGATCGCCGCCCTCCTCGAGGCAGGCTTTCTGGTCATCGCCTGCGGCGGCGGCGGCATCCCCGTGGTGGAGGAGGCGCCCGGCGTGTATCGGGGCGTGGAGGCCGTGGTGGACAAGGACTTCGCCTCGAGCTTTCTCGCCGCACACCTGGGTGCGTCCGACCTCGTGGTCTCCACGGGCGTGGAGAAGGTCGCCATCGCCTTCCGCACGCCCGCCCAACGCTTCCTCGATCGCCTCACGGTGTCGGAAGCGCGTGGCTATCTCGAGGCGGGCGAGTTCCCCGAGGGCAGCATGGGACCGAAGATCCGCGCCGCGGTGGAGTTCATCGAGCGCGGGGGCCAGCGCGCCATCATCACCTCGCCCGAGCACATCGAGGACGCCGTCGCGGGACGGACGGGCACGCAGCTGGTCGCCGGGTGAGCGCGCCGATCCATCTCGCGGTCAACGGCACGCTCATGCGCGGGCTTCCGCTCAACGCCAACATGCTCGCCGCGGGCGCGACCTTCGTGCGCGAGGCGGCCACGGCGCCCGCCTACCGGCTCTGGTCCATCGGCGACCGCCATCCCGCGATGATCCGCGTCGCCGCGGGCGGGGCGTCGGTGGCGGTGGAGGTGTGGGCAGTAC
>Ga0318497_10000932_pt1 | contig 10444 bp, 7 predicted proteins | sample GRESIP109b1f23_FD_203754 | JGI IMG/M metagenome (GOLD analysis project Ga0318497, IMG submission 203754) | Tropical soil microbial communities from Luquillo Experimental Forest, Puerto Rico - GRE.SIPMG.109b1f23 | ecosystem: Environmental > Terrestrial > Soil > Tropical forest > Bulk soil... | reverse complement strand
GTAGTCACCGAGACGCCCGTCTTCCACGATCGTGACGGCTCTTTTCGCGAGCGTCGTGATCTCGGACCAGTCGTTCCGTTCGGCTGCCACCCCGCACTGCTGGGCCAGGATCAGGCCGGCGACGGGCAGGCTGCCGGCGTGGGTCGCGAGATCGAGTGCGCGGGCGAGGACCGGCTCGGCGCGGGCCGGATTACCCTCCAGCAGGTAGGACATGCCCTCCGTGTACAGCATCGTCGCCCGGTACGGGCTATCCGGACTCAGCCCCTGCCAGGCGATCCGCGCGTCCCGCCGCATCTCGGCGAGGCCATCGCGGCACAAGTTCGCGCGCAGGTAGGCCAGCGTGGCCTGCATCGTGCTGCCGTCCGGGAGGACCCCGGCCGGGGACGCCCGCTCGGCGGCGGCGGCCCACCGCTCGGCCTCACCAGGCTGCCCCAGCAGCGCGAAGATCAACGAGCCGTGCGCCGCGATCGCCCCGTAATGCTCGGCCGACGTGATGTCTCTTATCCAGTCCATCCAGCGCCGCACGGTCTCGAAGCGCCCGCTGGCCCAGACCGGCTGTTGCAGCTCCAGGATCAGCCGGGCCACCCGGTCGTAGTCTCCGGCCGCCTGCGCGTGGCCGATCGCCGCCTCCGGCAGGGCGTTCGCCTCGAACCACGCGGCCGCCCGGAACTGCAGATCCAGGACCAGACCGGGCTCCCGGCGGCGCAACTCCGCCTGCAGCAGCTCCCGGAGCAGGTGATGGTACCGGTACCACTCGCGGCGGCGGTCGAGCGGAACCAGCAGCAGGTTCCGGGCTTCCATCTGCTCCAGGAGGGCCCCGGACCCCTTTGCAGCCAAGATCGCGTCGCACAGCGGCCCGCACATCCGGTCCAGGACCGACGTGCGGACCAGGAACGACGCTTCCGCCTCTGAGATCTTGTCCAGGAGTTCCGAGCGCAGGTAATCGGCCATGTAGATGTCGTCGCCGGCGAACGTGAAGCCGACATCGCGGTGCTGAGTGCCGGACTTGATGGCCAGCGCGGCGATATACAGGCCGGCCGGCCAGCCCTCGGTGCGCCGCAGCAGATCACGCAGGCTCGCCTCGCCGGTGTCGACCCCGGCACCCTTCAGCAAGGAGCGCGCCTCCGACAGCCCCATCACCAGGTCGCCGGCGGTGACCTCGAATATCCCGCCCAGGGCGCGCAGCCGCGCGGCCGGCAGCGGCACGGCGGTGCGCGACGCCAGCGCGAGCCGCCAGCCGGGCGGCAGGCGCAGCGCGAACTCGGCGATCGTGTTCAGGCACTGCCTGTTCGTGACCGCCTCGGCGTGGTCGAGTAGCACGGTCACCGGCGGCTGCACTGAGGCCACCGCGGACACGAACCTGGGGACCATGGTGATGTCGGCGCCGGAGGAGGCCAGCGCCGAGAATATCGCCGGGTCGACAGGCCCGATCCGGTCCAGCGCAACGGCGAGAGCGCTCAGCAGCACCACGGGATCGTTGTCGCCCTCGTCGCAGGACAGCCACGCCGCACGCGACCCGATCCGTTCGGCCCACTGCGCCAGCAGCGTCGTCTTGCCGTAGCCCGGTGGGGCGGACACGGTAATGACCGGCGCCCGGGTATTGACCAGTTGCCCGACCAGAGCGGTCCGGGCGACTATTCCCGGACGAGCGGCGGGCCGTTGGAATTTCGACCCAGGCAATGCGAAGCCAAGCTTCGAAGCGATGTCGTGATTCCCGCCAGACATCAGCAGTGATTCCTGCCAGACATCACACGAAACGCATCGATGACCTCTGGCTCCATTCTGCCGAACGTACTCCCAGATCAATACGGCATCAACGAGACTAGCGGACGGTGATGCCGGGGTAGCGCACCGGGTAGTATCCGAGGCTTCCCACCCCGGCGGGTCCATACCGGTACATGCCGTTGGTGACGTCGGCCACGAGGGCGCCGTCGATCTGTGCCGAGATGGTGGTGCCACGGGTGGTGAGGCTCAGGGCGTAGGCGCGGGCAGCGGGGACCCTTCCCGATGCGAGAATCACGGCTTCCGGGCCGTCGGCCACGATCTGCCAGACGCCGTCGCTGCGGACCTTCAGCTCGTAGCCCCGGAACTGGCTGACGGTGGCCCTCCGGAACCCCTGGAACCGTGCGATCAGCGTGGCGCCGGATGGAGACGCCGACCCGGATGCCGGGAGGATGACCCGGGCCGAGATCGTGTAGTCGTGCCAGTTGTCCTGGCCGATGATCGCGTACGGGGCGGGTGACGAGCCGAGGTTCTGCCATTCCACGGGCTCCCCCGCCGCCGTCTGGGTCAGCACGCCATGCACGTACGCGAACGACCCGTCGATCGGGGCGAGCATCCTCGCCATGCCCGCGCCGTCGGGGGTGGCGGTGTACCGGACGGGCATCGGCCCGGCGTAGGGGACCGGGGGTGGATGGCCGCCTGCCCGCGACTGCCCGGTGGTCGTGGTGAACGTGTACACGTACCCGGGTTCCAGCAGGGCAGCGAAGGCACCCCTGTCCGGGGTGATGTCACCGCGCCTGATGAACTGCCCTGGCCCTCGCAGGTTGGTGCTCCACACGTGCACCACCCGCGCGGGCAGGCCGCCGGTGACGTGGATGGTGATCCGCTGCGCCGCGGTGGCCATCGAGGTCTGCGCCACCATCGACCAGGCGGAACGGCCGGGCGCCAGGTAGGTGTCGTACGAGCCGCCGGCGGGCAGGTTGCCGTTCGCTCCGGCCGCGTGGCGCCAGCCGGGCGCGGTGAACTGGGTAGTCTGGGCGATCACCCAGGTCAGCGGGGTGACGTGGTAGTAACCGTCCCAGGGGCGGTCAGCCCAGACCAGGCCCCGGTTTTCGTGCGGGAGATGCGGCGGGATCGCGTCGATGAGCGGCCACACCAGGATGCCGGTGATCCCAGCCTGGTTGTAGGCGGCGTTGAGCGCCCGGGCCAGGCCGCTTGGCCCGGGGCGTGCGGGGTTGGTTCCGAAGGAGGGGGTGGCCCCGAGCTCGGATTCCCACAGCAGCTTGCCCGAGCGGGCCGCCATGATCCGTGCCCGGGGGGATATCACGCACCGGTACCCCGTCGTGGGCAGCCCGCAGGTGTCGTGCATGCCCATGACGCTGACCGCCCGGTCGAAGGCCCGATCAGTGACCATGTTGCCGGTGACTCTCTGCCAGATGCGCAGCGGAGAATAGCGCGGCCGCCCGAGCCGTTCCGCGACTACCGGGGTCTCGTCGGCCGCGACGATCTGGGTGCGGGTGAATCCCGCGGCGTCCAGAGCCTTGCGCAGGTTCACGAACCAGGCCCGTTGGACGGGGGTGCCCTGGTAGTGCTCGTTCCAGCCGCCAACGTAGCTGACCGCCAGGCCGTTCTGCCGGGCACACCGGAGCCAGTCGACGACGTAGCCTACGTCCGCGCCGCTCCACAGGCCTCCGTAAGGGTCGCGGACCCAGGCCGGTGCCGTCCACTGCAGGCCAACCAGCTTGATCGCGGGATTGCGCGCCAGGGCCTGGCGGGCCAGCCAGAACTCATAGCCGGCCCCGCAGTCCAGCTGGCCCTTGACCGCCTCGACGGAGGGTTCCGAGCCGTCCGAGGAGAAACCGCCGCCGCCGATCTCCAGCTTCAGCATCTGCAGCGAGGCCCCGAAGTGCGGCGAGAACAAGTAGTCGAGGATCTGCGCGCGCTCACGGGGCGGATAGTCGATGAGCAGCCTGGAGTTGCCGCCGCCACCGCTGATCGCGCCGATGCCCTGAAAGGCGGGACCGGGGTGAGCGCCGTCGATGATGATCGTGGCCCGGTGGGGCGTGAGGACGGCCGCCGTCGTCGCCTCGATGCGTGGCTTGGTAACCGTTGTGCCGACCGCGGCCGCCATCGCCACGATGGCCACGGCTCTCGCCGTGCGGCCCCACGTTCTCACGGTCAGTCACGTGTTGCAGACGCGGCGACACAGGCCGCCGCCGTGAGACTGACGGTCACGGTGTTGCTGGTGACGTGCCCCCATAGTTACCCCCCGGCTGGCGTTCAGCCTGTCCGCCACGTAAGCGGCCAGTACCTTCGTCGCATAATGAGGTAACGGAGAACAAACGCGGAAAGTTGCGGCCAATCCCGGCGAGACCGGCGCTCAGGCAGGCCGGGCCGGTGACCCCTCTTTACCTGGATCCATCCGATGGCTTACGGTTGCCTGATCTCGACCCGGAGGGGGTAAGGCGTGAGCGCACTGTGGCGCAAGAGTGCTGTCGAACTCGCGGCTATGATCCGAGACCGCGAGGTCAGTAGCCGCGAGGTCATCCAGGCGCACCTGGACCGCGTCGAGGCGGTCAACCCTCACCTCAACGCTATCGTCCGCCTGCTGCCGGAGCAGGCCCTCGCGGCCGCCGACGCGGCCGACCGGGCGGTGGCGGACGGTACCAGGCTCGGTCCGCTGCACGGCGTCCCGTTCACGGTCAAGGAGAACATCGACCTGGCGGGCACCCCCACCACGCAGGCAGTCCCGGCTCTGGCTGAGGCGGTCTCCCCGGTCGACGCGCCGCAGGTGGAACGGATGCGCGCGGCCGGCGCGATCCCCTTGGGCCGCACCAACCTGCCGGACTTCGGCCTGCGCGTTCACACCGATTCGGCCCTGCACGGCCTGACCCGCAACCCGTGGAACCCGCAGCGCTCCCCCGGCGGGTCGAGCGGCGGCGAAGCCGCCGCGCTGGCCACCGGGATGAGCCCGCTCGGCCTGGGCAACGACCTCGGCGGATCCCTGCGCAATCCGGCGCACTGCTGCGGCGTCGCATCGATCAAGCCCTCCACCGGAGCGGTGCCCGCCGCGAACGTGATCCCTCCGGAGGATTACAACATCTCCTTCCAGCTCATGGCGGTCGAAGGTGTCCTGGCCCGCCGGGTCGCCGACGTCCGGGCCGGCTTCACCGCGATCGCCGGCCAGCACCCGCGCGACCCCCTGAGTGTCACCGCAGTCTTCGCCGACCTGGCCCCCGGCGAACGGCCGGCCGTCGCCGTGCTTCCTGAGCCGCCCGGCGGCAGCACCCACCCCGGGGTGGCCGCGGCGGTGCGCCGTGCCGCCGACGCGCTCGCGGACGACGGCTTCAAGGTCACCGAGGTCGTGCCGCCGGACTACGAGCAGGCGCTCGAACTGTGGAGCACGATCCTCATCGGCGACCTGCGGGTCATAAAGCCGCTACTGGACCAGTTCATGGGCTCGGCCGGCCGGCAGTTCCTCGACTATGCACTCGACTACCTGCCTGAATTGGATCTGGCCAGCTGGGCGACGGCGCATACCACCCGGTACGGGCTGGCCCGCCGGTGGAGCCTGTGGTACCAGGAGTATCCGGTGCTGCTCAGTCCGGTCTGGACCCAGCCCGCCTTTCCGCTGGACTTCGACATCGCCAGCCTCGACAACGCGATCGCGACCCTGGAACTGATGCGCCCGGTTCTTCCGGCCAACCTGCTCGGCACCCCGGCCGCGGTGGTACCCGCCGGGATGGCCGAGGGCCTGCCGGTCGGCGTCCAGGTCATGGGCGGCAAGTACACCGAGCTTCGCTGCCTGGCCGTCGCCGAGGCGATCGAGCAGCGACTCGGTCCGCTCACCCCGATCGACCCGGTCACCGATTGACCGGCCGGACTCCTGCGATGACCAGACGGCAGCCAACGCGGAATACCGGCCAGCCCGGGTGGCCGGAGGGCGCCTGATCGGCGGTCCGGCCCCATGATCTCGCCTGAATCGTGGTGGTGGCCCAAGCGACCGGTCCGGGTGGCAAGGGCCTGGACGGCCGGGCTGCTGGCGGGCCTGGGAGCGGCGCTGTTCGGTGTTTCGGCTCTTTTGCTCAAGACCGGAGCGGTCGGCTGGGATCTGAGCCTGTTCCGGATCCTCAACGAGGTCCCGGCGGCGGCCGCATCGGTGCTGACGCCGTTGTCGCACGTGTTCCGGCCGGCTGGCATTATCACCGTCATCGTGCTCGCCGTCGTCTACGTCGTGGCGAGGAACCGGAGCGTTCTGCCGGTGGCGACGGGAGTCGTGGCCGCCGCACTCGCCTGGGCGCTGGCGAATGCCGCGAAGGCCGTCGCCAACCGCCTGCGGCCGTATCAGGTGATGGCCGACGCGGTGCTGCGCCAGCATCCTGCGCACGGCACGAGTTTCCCCTCCAGCCACACCGCCGTCACCCTGGCGGTCGCGCTCGCGCTCGTGCCGTTCCTGGCCCGGCCCCTAGCCGCGGCAGGGATCGGGTATGCCGTCCTGATCGGCTGGTCCCGGGTATACCTCGGGGTGCACTATCCCCTGGACGTTCTGGCCGGAGCAGGCATCGGCATGACCGTGGGAGGCGTGACCTGGCTGGCGCTCCGGATGCTGCTCCACCGCGCGGGCCGGGAAGCGAACGGCCATCACGCCGCCTCGGAGGGCCAGGCCCCCAGGGCCGGCCCCGAGGCCCGTCGCGGACCCTGAGAGCGCGGAAGCGGCTAATCGGCTAACCGAGGAAGGCCGGCGGCCAATCGGCTAACCGAGGAAGGCCGGCGGCTCCCGGTTCATCCGCCGGCCCTTTGGCAGGGCCGAAAGTCACTTCTTTTCGCTTCGCGGCATGGCCGGGACCATGGCGCTGTTGACCTATGTGAACCCATCGGTCCGAGGACGAAGGAAGTGGGTTGTGGCCAGCAGCACCATGCTGGAGCGAGAAGCCAGCACGCCGGAGACCGTCCTAGGCGGGCCCGACGTCGTGGGCCGGTACCTCAGCGAGATCGGCCGCTACCCGCTTCTGGACCGCGACGGCGAGGTCCGCCTGGCCTCGGCGGTGCAGGCCGGGATACGGGCCGAGGAGCAGCTATCGCAGCCTGGCGAGTTCACAGCAGAGGGCCGACGGCAGCTTGAGCAGATCGTGCGGGCGGGACAGCGAGCGGCAGCGGAATTCGCGGCAGCGAACCTGCGGCTGGTCGTGTCAGTGGCCCGGCGCTACCAGCACCGGGGGCTCGAGCTAGCCGACCTCATCCAGGAGGGCAACCTGGGGCTGATGCGGGCCGTGGAGCGCTTCGATCCCCGCCTGGGCTTCAAGTTCTCCACCTACGCCATCTGGTGGATTCGGCAGGCCATCACCAAGGCCATCGCCGGCTCATCCTTTACCATCCGGCTGCCCGTGCACGCCAGGGACAAGGCCGCCGCGCTCCGCGCGGCCGAGGACGGGTTGCAACAGACGCTCGGCCGGTCGCCCAGCATCGAGGAGATAGCCGCGGAATCCCGGATAGCCCTCGGCGAGGCACGACTGCTGCAGCGGGCCAGCCAGCCGACGGTCTCCCTGTCAGCGCCGGTGGGCGAGGACGACACCGACCTTGAGGATCTGCTGCCGGGCACCGAACCAGGCCCGGAACGGGTCGTGACCGAGGCGGTTCAGAGCCAGGAACTCGGACAGATGCTCAACCACCTGACCCCGTCGCAGGCGAAGGTCATCAGCCTCCGCTACGGGCTGGACGGGACCGAGCCCGCCACCCTCGCTGAGGCGGCCGCCGCCCTCGGCATCTCCCGGGAGCGCGCCCGGCAACTGGAAACACGAGCCCTGGCGCGCCTGCGCCATCTACCCGAACTAGCCGAACTCGCCTGAGCCGGGTCGGCCGCTCCGGTCCGCCCACCGCTTAAGGCGTGAATGGTGATACGCGCCCTCCGCTCCGGTCTGCCCGGTTTATAAGGCGTGGATGTCCCAGCCATGTTGTTGATACGACGTGGATGTGGCATTCACGCCTTATGACCTGGTAAGGGCGGCGCCGGAGTGACTGGTGTCCGTTTTCGCTTATGCGGTGCGGGCGCGGCGAGGACAAGATAAGGATCATGGCTCCTTTGAATGGCCCTGACACCCTCCGGGGGCTCGTCAGCTCAGGCAATCGGAGAAAGCCCAGCCGTTACCTTCCATGCCGCCCTTTGTACCTGCGTAATGAGTTACGCACCTTGTCTGAGTGCCGCTACCGCATCCGGGTAGTCGGCAAGCTGATATGTTTTGTTTCCCGGCTCTGGCGGCCCGTTATAGGATTTGATCGCGGGAGGGTTCGGGACCATAGGCACGCTGAGGATCACGTTGTAACCCGCGTGTTCCCATGGGGTGAGTACCGGTTGATCCAGGCTCTCCGAGAACCACTGGTCGTCAGGCAGGTAAACGCCTGCGTACTGCAAGCGGCCGCCCATCAGACTCCCCATCGCGTTGACCGTGCCAGGGGTGTTGTACTGCGCCGATGCGCCCTGATTGACCAGCAACCGACCGCTAGCCGCCGAGGCCGGGCTGACGTGCCCTAGCGCCCAGTAGAGCCCGATAGCACCACGGGCTTTCATCCACGCCATCATGTTCGTGATAAATAGCGGGTCGTCTTGACCACCGAATGTATGGAAATCGAGTCCCCACTCGGGGATGATGATCGGTTTACCGGTGGCTCGTGAAAATGCAGCGGTCCAATTCAGGCCGCCAGGCTCGGCGGTAAGGATTTGCTGCCACTTTTTCTCGTGATCAGGCGCGCCATGTGCAGTGTGCGGGTAAGTTTCGTTAAGGCCGCCGTGCCAGTCGAAGATATCGGTTCCGATGTAGTCAACGTAAGCACTGCCAGGCCAGGATTCGGCTGCCGACGTACCGGTCGGGTACACGGTCCATAGGAACTTGAAATGCTGACCAGGCACTGACCGCATAGTCGTGACTATCTGCCGCCAGGCGCGGATATAAGCATCTGGCTCGGACGGTGGCGCGCGGTGCTCGCTCCATTCGTACCACTTGCCGTTCATCTCGCGGCCGAGGCCGATAATGGTATTGCTGAGCCCGTCCTTGACTAGCAATTCGCCAAGGCCATAGAACCTTGAGTTGTAGCCGCCCGCCGCTGCCGCGACGAGAGTCGAGCTTGTTGCCTCGAAGTAACCCTTATCGGTGTGGCCTTTGCCCTTATTCAGAAGGGTTTCCAATTCGGCGGATGCTGCGGTAGGCGTAACCGAGGGCTTGCTGGTAGCCGTAACCGAAGGGTCGCTGGTAGCCGTAGCCGAAGCCGAAGGCTTGCTGGTAGCCGTGGAAGAATTCCTGAATGATGCTGTAATACCTAGTACGCCAGCAAGGACCACCGGTACAAGCAGGATAGGAAAGATTATCCGTGGGATCTTCTTTACCGTTGGCATGTAGTTCCTCTACCGGCGTCGCTAAGCTTTGACTCCCTGGTTTGGTACCTAGGGTCGATCATACGTAAGTATTCGGAAGTCTTATGAGCTGAGGCCGTGCGGTACCGCGTCGCGGCGACGGTTGTGATACGCCAGGTAGTGATTGGGTAATTTGCGGCGCGTGGTGTATTTACCGTGTTCCGTGATTGCTGCGGCTGGGGTGCTGCGGGAGGAGAATTAGGGATACCAGGGTGCTGACCAGGGACTCCCACGGGCGCGACGGAGCGAGCGGAACGACATGCTGATGCCACCACCAGTCGACCAGCGGAGGTCAGCATGGCCAGCACCGACGCAAGCAGCAGCACCTCGAACCAGATGCCCGAAGCGGGGACCGTCGACATGAAGCTCGAGGTCGTGACGTTGCCCGTTTCCGATGTCGACCGGGCCAAGCGCTTCTACCAGAGCCTGGGATGGCGGCTGGACGCCGACATCGCCGTCGGCGACGCCTTCCGGGTGGTCCAGCTGACGCCCACCCACTCGGCGTGCTCGATCGCCTTCGGCAAGGGCGTCACCACCGGCGAGCCCGGCTCCATTAAGCGCCTGATCCTGGCCGTCGACGACATCGACGCGGCGCGTGCGGACCTCGTCAGCCGCGGCGCCGAGGTCAGCGAGCTATTCCATCTGGCCGGCGGCCCTGTTCCGGGCCCCGACCCGCAAGGTCGCTCCTATCAGACGTACGCCTCGTTCAGCGATCCCGACGGCAACGCCTGGCTGCTCCAGGAGATCAAGACGCGGCTACCCGGCCGGACATGGGACGACTAGGCGAGACTGGACGAGGGCATCGTCAGGGAGGCCACACGAAGGGACTGGGGTGAACAGCCATGGGCAACGGGTATTCGGGGCTTCGCAACGAACTGATCAGTGCCGCCAACGGCGTTGACTACGCCTACCGCGAAGCGCAGTATGACGCGGTCTGCGCGTGGGGAATGCCCGATCACGCGCTGCTCCAGCGGCTCAGTGCCCTGCGCATGCCGGTATTCGTGGCGAACGGTGACAGCGACCCGATGATCCTGCCGCATTATTCGTACCTGCTCGCCGGCCTGATCCCGCATGCCAGGGTCAAAATCTATCCCGACGCGGCGCATGGGTTCCTGTTTCAGCATCACGCGGAATTCGCCGCCGACGTCGGCGAATTCCTTGCATGACGTCCACGCAGACGCCCCCGCCCGTTCAGGCGACTCTTCACCCCTACACCAATTTCTGCGTTCAGGCCTCGGCGAACTTCGGGTCGCGCTTTTCGAACCGGGCCGTGACTGCCTCGGCCTGGTTCGGGCTGCCGATCAGCGCGCGTATTTC
>Ga0318497_10000931_pt1 | contig 10447 bp, 5 predicted proteins | sample GRESIP109b1f23_FD_203754 | JGI IMG/M metagenome (GOLD analysis project Ga0318497, IMG submission 203754) | Tropical soil microbial communities from Luquillo Experimental Forest, Puerto Rico - GRE.SIPMG.109b1f23 | ecosystem: Environmental > Terrestrial > Soil > Tropical forest > Bulk soil... | reverse complement strand
GGTGAAGGCCGCCTTCTCCATGGACGAACTGGTCGCCCGCATCGAGATGCGGCTGCGATCCGACAGCCCCGCGCTTCCCCCGCCGCCGCCCGCCGTCCTGCGCGAACGTCCCGTCGCGACGCCGACGTCGCAGCCCGCGAGACCCTCGACCGCCCCGAGGTCCTCCATCCCCGCGCAGCCTTCCACTCCGGACAGCACCGTGGGTGGATCGCGATTCGCTTCCAGCTCCAATCCGCCTTCGAGCCTGCCGCCGTCGCAGTTCGACATCCAGCGGGAAACCGAGGAGAAGCGCCGCCGGCTCGCCTCCCGGGTGCGCCGGTTGCGCACCCAGGAACCCATCGCCCTTCCCGATCCCGTGGGAACGGTGCTCGACCTCGCCTCGTCCTTCACCGTGGGCCTGGCCCAGCTGGAGGCGGCCGTGCGCCGCGATCCGGTCCTCGCCGCGCGGATCCTGGGCCTGGCAAATTCCGTCCTGTACCGCGGAGCCAGTCCGGTGGGCCTGATCGACGAGGCCCTGCGGAGCACGGGGATCGACGCGGTGATCGAGATGGTGGAGTCCCTTCCCAAGGCCGGCGTGGGATCCATCGCCGCTCCATCCCGCGCAGCCCGTGAGCTTTGGAGGCATTGCCTGGCCACCGCGATCCTCGCCGAACGGATCGCTCCCACGAGCCTGCGCGCCGGGGCCTACCTCTCCGGTCTGGTCCACGACCTGCCCCTCCTCCTGGCCCTCCAGACGCTGGGAGACGAGTCGGAGTCCGTCCTCGGGGACGACGCGCACAAGGGCGACTCCCCCACGGAGGCGGTCTGTCGGGGGTTGGGAATGACCGAAGGCCAGATCGCGCAGGAGACCTGCGACCGGTTCCGGCTGCCGGAGTCGGTGGCCGCCCCGCTGCGGGACTACCACAACATCTGCCTGGGGCGCCAACCGCGCGAACCCGGCGACATGCCGCGTCGGATCGACACCGCGCACAACCTGGCGGTCGCGCTCGGGTTCGACTGGGCCGGGCTGGCCGATGTCCGTCCCCTTCCCCGTTCCGAGGCGCGGAGCTGGCGCGAGCCCGACCGGCTGGTCATCGAACTGCCCGCCCTGATCCAGGACATCGAGCGGGAAGCGCGGGAGGCCGGTCTCCAGGCCGAGGACTCCCCGGATCCCGCGAACGCGCCCGTGCTCTACTGGAGGGATCCCCGTTGGGCCCTTCCGGATCCGATCGAACATTCCATCGCCCGTTGCGGATCCCTGGAAACGACCGATTCCATCGAGGAGTTCCTCGGAACCCGAGGGGTGCGCAAGGTGGCGGCGATCGAACCCGACCACCGCGATTGGATGCGGGTGGCGACCTCCCCCGGTCCCCTGCTGGTGTTGCACATGGGTTCCTACGGCTCCTTCGCGGGGGCCATCCAGGCCGAATTCCTGCGCTTGCCGGTCCCCGTCCGCGACCTGAGGGACTGGATTCGACGCCCTTCCGGGTGATTCCGGTGTGCAGTCGGGTTACCTTGTGGACTTGATGTTCGAGACGAAATCGCACAGCAAGGGTGTGGCCGACCTCTTGACCGAAGTCCGGCCGTTGCTGGGGGCCTGGGACGAGTTGCGCGCAGGTGGGGAACGGATCTCGCCCGCGTGGACCTCCTTCCTCGATGCCATCGGAGTCCTCTCCCCCCAGGAACTCTCCGCCCGCTGGGACGAAGCCCGCCGGCTCCTGCGCGAGAACGGCGTTTCCCACAACGTCTACGCCGACCCGCGCGGGGGCGACCGCCCCTGGCAGCTCGACGCCCTTCCGCAGGTCCTCTCGGAGGAGGAGTGGGAGCCTCTCGCGAACGGGATCCGGCAGCGCGCCCGCTTGGTCGAGGCCTTCCTCCAGGACCTCTACGGACCGCGCCAGCTCGTCAAGCTGGGTCTGCTTCCCGAGGAACTCGTCCATTCCAATCCGGGATACCTCCGCCCCCTGGCGGGGACCGGCGCCCGGCACCCCATGCTGCACACCTACGGCTGCGACCTGGCCCGTGGGCCCGACGGCACGTGGCGGATCCTCGCCGACCGCACCCAGTCGCCCGCCGGTCTGGGATACATGCTCGAGAACCGGATCGTCCTTTCCCGGACGTTCCCAGAGGCCCACCGGACCTGCCAGGTCCTGCGCCTGGCTCCCGCGATCGAGGATTTCCGGCTCTACCTGGCCCGCACCTGTGGACGCGAAAATCCGCGCGCGGTCCTGCTGAGTCCCGGACCCTTCTCGGAGACCTACTTCGAGCACGCCTTCCTCGCCCGCCACCTCGGATACACCCTGGTGGAGAGCGGGGACCTCACGGTCCGCGAGGATCGGGTCTGGCTCAAGACCCTCGAAGGTCTGCGCCCGGTCGACCTGGTGCTGCGGCGGATCGACGACGAGCACTGCGACCCCCTGGAGCTGCGGTCCGACACGACCCTGGGGATCCCCGGGCTCGCCCACGCGGTGCGCGCCGGCAACGTCCTCGTGACCAACGCGTTGGGGAGCGGGGCCGCCGAGAGCGCCGCGCTCCAGACCCGGCTCGCCGGCCTGACCCAGTTCCTGTTGGGCGAAGACCCGCTCCTGGAATCCGTCCCGGGCCAATGGTGCGGCGATCCAACGGCCCTGGAGGAGACCCTCTCCAACCTCGGCGACGTCGTGGTCAAGCCGAGCTTCCCCGGTCTGCGGGCCGAACCGGTCTTCGGATCGGGCCTGGGCGAACAGGGGCGCCAGATCATCTCGGACAAGATTCGTCGCAACCCGGGAATGTGGTGCTCCCAGCGGCTTCTCCCGCTCTCCTCCACCATCGAATGGTCGCCGACGGGCCCGCGCCCGCGCTGCATGTCGCTGCGCGTGTTCGCCCTCCGGAGCGTCTCCGGGTGGAACGTGGTCCCGGGTGGACTGGTCCGGACCTCCTCCGAGCCCGGGAAGGCGTCGGCCACCACGGGAATGCCCGGAGGCACCAAGGACCTCTGGGTCCTCTCGGGGTCGGAGGATTCCGCGCGCTCCACCGCCACCCTGGTCCGGCGCACCGAGGGCTTCCAGCGGGGCGGCACCGACATCCCCTCGCGCGTGGCCGACAACCTGTTCTGGATGGGCCGGTACGCCGAGCGGGCGGAAGGGATCTCCCGACTCTCCCGCGCCGCCCTCGCCCGGCTCTCGGGCGAATCGGGTCCGGCCGACCAGCGCGAGGTCTCGGTCCTGATGACCCTCCTGCGCTCGCTCGGGCTCCTCGCTCCGGCACCGCCCACGGGACGCGTCGGCATCGAGGGGGCCGAGCACGAGATCATCGGATCGGTGATGCTCGCCTCGCGCGCCGAAGGCCTGCAGCAGACGCTGAACTCGCTGCACCAGGCGGGCTTCCAGGTCCGCGACCGGATCTCCAACGACACCTGGCGCGTCCTGAACCTTCTCCGACGGGAATTGTCCACGCCGCGCAGGTCGTCCACGGCCGGCGAGGTGGTGTCCCTCCTGGACCGCATCCTGCTGCACCTCGCGGCGCTCTCCGGCATGACCGCCGAGAACACCACCCGCGGGCTCGGATGGCGCTTCCTGGACGCCGGCCACCGCCTGGAACGGGGGCGCTTCGCCGCCGAACTGGCGCTGGCCGCGCTCGCGGCCCCGGCGGGCCCGCGCCCGGCCCTCGACGGGGTGCTCGAGACCGCCGACGCGTCCATCACCTACCGATCCCGGTACACCTCCAGCCCCGAGCTTCCCCAGGTGCTGGACCTCCTCCTCGCCGACGAGACCAATCCGCGGTCCCTCCGCTTCCAGCTGCACATCCTGCGGGAGCACCTGTCCGACCTTCCGGCCCTTTCCGACGATCCGCACCCGCGCGCCGACCAGCGCATCGTGGAACGGACCCTCGCCGGCCTGTTCCAGCTCGAGTGGAACGAACTGGTGCGCGACACGTCGGGTCCGGCCGTCGACCAGTTCGTGAAGTTCGTCGAGGGGGTCCTGGACGACCTTCCCCGCATCTCGGAAGCCATGACCGGGGCCTGGCTCTCGCACTCGCAGACCACCACCGCCCTGGAGCGCGCCTGATGCGCTACAAGCTCCGCCACGCCACCACCTACGCCTACGCGGAGACCGCCACCCTCTCCCACAACGCGGCGCACCTGAGGCCCCTGAACGACGGACGGCAGATCCTGGAGGACTTCCGGTTGGACGTCACCCCTTCGCCGCGCGTGTTCACCGAGACCATCGACACCTTCGGCAACCGGTTCCACCTGTTCCAGCTCCAGGAGCCGCACCGCGAGTTCTCGGTGGTCGCGGAATCGGAGGTCGAGGTGCTGGATCCCGGCTTCCCGGAGCCATCCTCCACCGTCCCGTGGGACGATCCGACCACCCGCCCCGGCCACCAGCCCTCGGGCAACCTGGCCCTGATCTCGGAACACCGGCACGCCTCTCCGTTCGTCCCCCTGCTGGAAGGGACGGCCGAACTCGCGCGTCGCGTGTTCGAGCCCGGGCGCCCCATCCTGGAGGCCGGTGCCGCCCTCACGGCGCTCGTGAAGTCGGAGTTCAAGTACTCCCCCCGCAGCACCACGCTGGCCACCCCCGTCACGGAGATCCTCGCCCTGCGCCGCGGGGTCTGCCAGGATTTCGCGCACCTGATGCTCTCGGCCTTCCGGTCGTTGGGACTGATCGCCCGCTACGTCTCGGGATACCTCGAGACCCTGCCTCCTCCCGGGAAGCAGCGGCTGGTGGGAGCCGACGCCTCCCACGCCTGGGTCCAGCTTTGGGTTCCGGATTCCGGCTGGGTCGACCTGGACCCCACCAACGGATGCATCGTCGGCGAACGCCACATCCGCGTGGCCGTGGGACGCGACTACGGCGACGTGACCCCGCTCAAGGGACTCATCCTGGGCGGCGGGGCGCAGACGATCTCGGTCTCCGTGGACGTGGCCCCGGTCGCGTGAACCCGTCCCGACGCGCTTCCGCGTCGGGAGGCCTCCGGACCCGCTCCCGCGCTTGGACATTTCCTGTCCCGGGACGGACCCGCCGCGGGGAGCGGACGCCTCCCTACGCCGCCTTCTCGCGGATCTCCGTGGGGGCGTTGGGGTAGAACATGTAGGCGTCCTCCAGGGCGGAGTGGATTTGCCCGCAGAAGGTCTCGACCTCGGCCAGTCGGGCGCGCAGATCGCCCTCCATGAGCTCGCCCGAATCCCAGAAGTCCAGGAGGCTGGACAGGCGGCGCGCCAGCTTCACCGCGCGTTCGGCGCGGGGGAAGCCGTGCTCGGCCTCGATGGCGAGGATGCCGTCGTGGAGGGCCTGGATGCAGAAGGCGACGCTGCGCGGGAACCGCGCGTTGAGCAGGAGGAACTCCAGGACGCGGTCGGGGCGCAGCTCGGCGTTCGAGGCCTACACCAAGACCTACACCGCCGAGCACGAACGCAGGACGCCCACCCAGTGGAGGAACCCGTCGGCACCGCCGCCCATGTCGGGCTGGAGGAACTCGTGGGCGTGCTCGAAGAGGAGGGCCGTGGTGGCCGAGGCGCGTTCGACGGCCTTGCCGGCCTGGATGAAGTTCCATCCCTCGGTGCGGACCAGGACGTCGTCCTCGATGCCGTGCAGGACGTGGATGCCGTGCCGGACCTGGCGCAGGAACTCCTGCGGTTCCTTGCGCAGCTCCACGTCCTCCACCACCTTCTTCACGTACAGGTGCAGGCGGTTGATGTTCTCCCAGAAGTCGGCGGAGAGGCTCTCGCGGATCTGCCGCGCGTTCTCGCGGGCCACGGCCACACACGTCGAGATGGAGTCCGGATTGGTGCGCTCGAACATCATCCAGGTGGCCACCGCGGCGGCGTCCTTCTCGCCCTTGGGAGGATCGGTGCGCAGGCAGGAGACGACCCGTTCCCACCGGCGTCCCGAAACCTCGGGCGACTCGTCGAGCATCTGCTTGAGGTTGACGTCCACCAGTCGGCTCGTCTGCTCGGCCCGCTCGATGTAGCGGCTCATCCAATAGAGGCTGTCGGCGACTCGACTCAGCATTTCCCTGCTCCTTCCCGGGGCGTTTCCGCCCCTCGACTCCGCTCGGGGAACGGAAACGTCCAGTCCCCCATGCTGACAGATTCTTTCCACTTTGACGACGGCTTCCCGATCCCGGGGCGCCCCCCGAGCGGAGTCGAGGGGCGCGCCTTCAATACAGCACCCACGTGTCCTTGGACCCGCCGCCCTGCGACGAGTTCACCACCAGGCTCCCCCGCTTGAGGGCCACCCGCGTGAGCCCGCCGGGAACGATGGTGGTCTTGGAGCCGGTGAGGATGTACGGACGCAGGTCGACATGGCGCCCTTCGATCCCGCCTTCGACGAACGAGGCCGCCTGCGAGAGCTGGATGGTGGGCTGGGCGATGTAGTTGCGCGGGTTCTCGAGGATCTTCTTGCGGAAGCCCTCCTGCTGCTCCTTGGTGGAGTGCGGCCCGATCAGCATGCCGTATCCGCCCGACTCCCCCACCGCCTTGACCACCATCTTGTCGAGGTTCTCCAGGACCATCCTGCGGGGGGCGTCCTCGGCGAGGATGTGCGTCTCGACGTTGGGCAGGATCGCCTCCTCGCCCAGGTAGTACTTGATGATCCGCGGCACGTAGGCGTAGATCGCCTTGTCGTCGGCGACCCCCGTTCCCGGCGCGTTGGCGAGCGAGACGTTGCCCGCGGCGTAGGCCTCGAACAGCCCCGGGACCCCGAGGACGGAATCCGGCCGGAACACGAGGGGATCGATGAAGTCGTCGTCCACGCGCCGGTAGATGACGTCGACCCGCGCCAGTCCCGCGGTGGTGCGCTTGTAGACCTTCTTGTGGTAGACCACGAGGTCGCGGCCCTCGACCAGCGAGACGCCCATCTGGCGCGCCAGGTAGGTGTGCTCGAAGTAGGCCGAGTTGTAGACGCCGGGCGTGAGGAGGGCGATGGACGGGTCGTCGTTGCCGCCCGGTCCGATGGCCTTGAGCGAGGCGAGCAGCTCGCGCGGGTAGTGGTCGATGGGGCGCACGTCGCACGATCCGAACAGGGCCGGGAAGATGTGCTTCATCACCTGGCGGTTGGTGAGCATGTAGCTCACGCCGGAGGGCACGCGCGCGTTGTCCTCGAGCACCGCGAAGCGACCGTCGGGCAGGCGGATGAGGTCGGTGCCGGAGACCGCCACGTAGACGCCGCGCGGCACGTCGATCCCCTTCATCTCGGGACGGAAGTGGGGGCAGCTCTCGACCATGTCGCGGGGGACGATCCCGTCGGACAGGATCTTTCCATCGTGGTAGATGTCGTGCAGGAACAGGTTGAGGGCCCGGATGCGCTGCTCCAGGCCCTTCTCGACCCCGGCCCACTCCGAGGCGGTGATGATGCGGGGCAGGAGGTCGTAGGGGAAGATCTTCTCGGTCCCCTCGTTTGACGAGTAGACCGTGAAGGTGATGCCCTGGTTGAGGAACATCAGGTCGGCCTGCTCCTGGCGCTGCTTCCAGACCTCGGCGGGCATCGCGGCGATCTTGCGGAAGATCTGCTGGTACTGCGGCCGCGGCGTCATGTTCGGATGGAAGAGCTCGTCGTAGGCCTCTCCCAAGCGATAACGGGCGAAAATCTCAGGTAGGGATTCCATGTGCGCCTCCGATGGGGGGATTTCAAAACGCAAATCGGTTGCCAAGCCACGACGCGACGATTTTCTGTTCAAATGTCAATCACTGCGTGACAGTATACGACATTGTTCGGATTGGCCGAGTTTGAAATGCCAAATCATTGTTGGCCGGAGATTCGCGTAGATTAGTCGGGCATGTCCATCCAGGTCGCGCTCCAGCACACCACCCGCTATTCCTACGACCGCTTGGTGAACCTGGGCCCCCAGGTGATCCGGCTCCGACCGGCCGCGCACGCGCGAACGCCGGTCCTGGGCTACTCGCTCAAGATCGGTCCGGAGGAACACTTCCTGAACTGGCAGCAGGATCCCCACGGGAACTTCCTGGCGCGCGCGGTGTTCCCCAAGCCGGTCCGCGAGTTCGAGGTGTCGGTCGACCTCGTCCTGGATCTCGTGGTGTTCAACCCCTTCGACTTCTTCGTCGAGGACTCGGTGGAGCACTGGCCGTTCCGCTACGCCGATTCGCTGACCGAAGATCTCGCCCCCTGCCTGAAGACCCACGCCTCGACCCCGTTGCTGGAGGCCTTCCTCGCGAAGGTTCCCCGCGAGCGCAAGCGTTCGGTCGACTTCATGGTCGAGGTCAACCGGATGGTCTCCCAGGAGATCGCCTACCTCGTGCGCATGGAGCCCGGCGTCCAGACCCCCGAAGAGACGCTGCAGAAGAAGTCGGGATCGTGCCGCGACTCCGCCTGGCTCCTGGTCCAGATCCTGCGCCGCCTGGGGATCGCCGCCCGCTTCGCCAGCGGATACCTGGTCCAGCTCGCGCCCGACCGCAAGGAGCTCGACGGTCCCAGCGGCCCCGAGAAGGACTTCACCGACCTCCACGCCTGGGCCGAAGCCTACCTGCCCGGTGCGGGATGGATCGGGCTGGACCCGACCTCGGGACTGCTCGCCGGCGAAGGCCACGTGCCGCTGGCCTGTTCTCCCGAACCCGGATCGGCCGCGCCGATCTCCGGCGGCGTCGAGAAGAGCGAGGTCGAGTTCTCGTTCTCCATGTCGGTGACGCGACTGCCCGAGGCGCCCCGCTCCACGCGGCCGTACTCGGAGGAGGAGTGGCGCGCCATCGACCAGGCGGGACGCCTTGTGGACCAGCGCCTGCGCGAAGGGGACGTGCGCCTCACCATGGGCGGCGAGCCCACCTTCGTTTCCATCGACGACCGCGACGGCGACGAATGGAACACGACCGCGATGGGCCCCAACAAGCGCAAGCTCGCGGGCAAGCTCCTCAAGCGCCTGCGCGACCGTTTCGCACCCGGCGGGATGATCCACCACGGACAGGGGAAGCAGTATCCCGGCGAGAGCCTGCCGCGCTGGGCCCTCTCCTGCCACTGGCGGCGCGACCACCAGGCGATCTGGACCGATCCCTCGCTGTGGGCCGACGAGGAGAAGCCCGACTACAACTCCGGCGCCGACGCCGCCCGGTTCCTGTCGCACCTGGCCGCGCGCCTGGACGTCGATCCCGCCTACTCGATGCCCGGCTACGAGGACGCGTGGTACTGGATGTGGAAGGAACGTCGTCTCCCCACCAACGTCGATCCGCACAAGTCGAACCTCGAGGACCCCGAGGAGCGCGCCCGGATCGCGCGGGTCTTCGACCGCGGCCTCCAGGACGTGATCGGCTACGCCCTACCCCTGCGCCGCGGCGACGGCGGCTGGGAGAGCGGGAACTGGTTCCTCCGCCGCGAACGGCTCTACCTGATTCCCGGCGACTCCCCGATGGGGTACCGCCTTCCGCTGGACTCGCTGCCCTGGGCCGTGCAGGGTGACCTGTGGGCCGACCCGGAGCGCGACCCGCTCCAGCCTCTGGGCGCCCTTCCTCCGCGCATGCAGAAACGCGCCCAGTCCACGACCGGCCAGGAAGACCGCCTCCGCGACAGCATGGACCCGGCCGACCTGGTGCGGACCGCGCTGTGCGCCGAAGTCCGCGACGGCGTGCTGCGCCTGTTCCTTCCGCCGCTCTCAAAGGCCGAGCATTGGATCGAACTGGTGGCGGCCATCGAGGAGACCGCGAAGACCACGGGGCTGAGGATCCTCACGGAGGGCTACGGCCCGGCCCGCGACCCGCGCCTGAATTCGTTCGCCGTCACCCCCGATCCGGGCGTGATCGAGGTCAACGTGCATCCGGCCCACGACTGGTCGGAGGCCGTCCACATCTCGTCGGTCCTCTACGAGGAGGCGCGCAACTGCCGCCTGGACACGCAGAAGTTCCTGGTCGACGGAAGGCTCGCCGGCACCGGAGGCGGCAACCACGTCGTGGTCGGTGGATCGACTCCCGGCGACTCCCCGTTCCTCCGCCGACCCGACCTGCTCCGCTCCATGCTGGGTTACTGGATCGCGCACCCGTCCCTCTCGTACGCGTTCTCCGGGCTGTTCACCGGCCCCACGAGCCAGTCGCCGCGCGTCGACGAGGCCCGCAACGACGCGGTCCACGAGCTCGACCTCGCCTTCCGACAGATTCCGGACAACGGGAACTGCCCGCCCTGGCTGGTCGACCGCGTGCTCCGCAACCTCCTGGTCGACGCGACCGGCAACACGCACCGCACCGAGTTCTGCATCGACAAGATGTATTCGCCCGATTCGTCGGCCGGACGCCTGGGACTTCTGGAGCTGCGCTCCTTCGAGATGCCGCCGCACGAACGCATGTCGCTCGCCCAGCAGCTGCTGGTCCGCGCGCTGGTCGCCCGGTTCTGGGAAGACCCGTGGAAGAAGCCCGTGGCGCGCTGGAACAACATCCTCCACGACCGGTGGATGCTCCCGCGCTTCCTCCAGGACGACCTGGGCGAGGTCCTCGGCGACCTGCGCGAGCACGGGATCCCGATGGAGGATTCCTGGTTCCGGCCCCACATGG
>Ga0318497_10000922_pt1 | contig 10473 bp, 10 predicted proteins | sample GRESIP109b1f23_FD_203754 | JGI IMG/M metagenome (GOLD analysis project Ga0318497, IMG submission 203754) | Tropical soil microbial communities from Luquillo Experimental Forest, Puerto Rico - GRE.SIPMG.109b1f23 | ecosystem: Environmental > Terrestrial > Soil > Tropical forest > Bulk soil... | reverse complement strand
GTCCGGACGTAGACCTCGAACTCCTCCCCCCGCTCGGGGCACCGGAAGGTCGAGGTCAGGACCGTCGTGGTCTCGTCCCGGACGGCCGACGGCGCGTCCTCGGCGGGCGCGGCGGCCGGTGGGGGCGCCTGCGCCTCCTCCTCCATCCCCAGGAGGGATCGGATGGGTTTGATCATGAAGTCCATCGGTTCCGCCCAAAGGTACCCATACCCCGCTCCGGCCACCAAATCGGCGCTCCGGGGACCGCCGGTCCGGGGTCGGCCCTCCGAACGGGGCGATCGGACAGGATCCGGTCCAAGCTCCCCTGGCACGACGGAATCCGGAACGGTATGATCGCAGGCGTGACGGTGGAGCAGCTCGACGAATTCCGTGCCGGCGTGGAGGAAGAGGCCGCGCTGGTGGAGGAGATGGCGGAGGCGCAGGCCGCGGGCCTGGAGCTTCTGCGCGAGCGCTTCGCCCACGCCGAGTTCGCTTCCCTGGTGGAACGCAAGCGGGAGACCATGGCCCGTCTCGCCGACGGACGGTCGCGCATGAAACCGCTGATCGGCGAATGGATCCGGGCCCGGACCGAGGACGGCCTGTCGGACGCGGTCGCGGAAACCGCCCTCGCCCGTCTCAAGGAGGCCTTCGACCGGGTCCGGGAAGCCGAGGACGAGATCGAGGCCATGGCGACCGCCTACCTCGCCCGCACCGGGGCGGAGGGCGGAACCGTGGAGGACCGGATCCGCCTCCACCGCAGCTGGTCGTGATCGAACTTCCCAGCCCCACGGGAGAGGTCCCCGAACCGCTCAAACCGGTCTTCGCCTGGTTCGAGTCGCACGTCGAGCGGCTCTCCGGCGCCTACTCCACCCTGGAGGCCCGGGTCAGCGACCTGGATTCCCAGTTGGAGAAGCGCAACGCCGAACTCGAGAGCCTCCTGGACTCCCTCCACGACGGAGTCCTCATGGTCGACCTCTCCGAACGCATCACCATGGTCAACGGAAGGGGTGCCCAGATCCTGGGGATGGACCCCTTGGAGGCGGTGGGGCGCTCCCTCGCCGAGGTCTTCCCCACCCAGAAGGATTTCACCGACCCCCTTCTGCACAGCCTGCACGAGGGCATTCCCCTGCGCTGGGTCGAGGTCGTCTGGCCGCGTTCCGCCGACGCTCCCGTTCCCCTGGGAGTGTCGACCGCACCCGTCCGGGACCCCGAGGGTCGCCGTCTGGGCGCCGTGGCCAGCTTCCAGAACCTGACGCACCAGAAGCAGATGGAGCGCGAGCTCTCCCAGACCCGCACCCTGGCCGCGCTGGGCCAGATGGCGGCCACCGTCGCCCACGAGATCCGCAATCCCCTGGGCGGCATCGGCGGCTTCGCCCGTCTGCTCCAGCGCGACCTCCCCGAGGACGATCCCCGTCGGCGACTGGCAGATCGCGTGATCGAAGGGGTGGGTTCCCTGAACAAGATCGTGACCAACCTCCTGGCCTACACCCGCCCGATGGAGACCACGCTCACCGACATCGATGTGGGACCCTGGCTGGAGGACCTCGCCCAGTGGTGCCGGGCCGAGGCCGAGGGCCAGGAAGTGGCCGAACTCGAGGTCGCGGTGCGGGTCGATCCGCGGATCCGCATGGGCCGGTTCGATCCCGACAAGCTCCGTCAGGTGATGCTCAACCTCGCCCTCAACGCCCTGCAGTCGCTCGAAGGCCGGGGGCGCATCTCCTTCTCGGCGCGTCGGGCTCCCGGACTCCTGATCCTGGGGATCGAGGATTCGGGGAGCGGAATTCCCCACGAGACGATCACGGAAATTTTTAATCCTTTCTTCACGACCAAGGAAAACGGGACTGGTCTCGGCCTGGCGATCGTTCGCAAGATCGTCGAACTGCACGGAGGAAACCTGTTCGTGGAAAGCGCCCCCGGTTCCGGTACCCGCTTCGACATCCATCTCCCTCAACCGATCCAGGACTGAATGGCCCGCATCCTCATCGTCGACGACGAGGCCCTGATGCGCGACATGGCCGCCGAGAGCCTGCGTCGCCTGGGACACGACGTGGTCCTCGCGCGCAACGTCTCGGAGGGGATGGAGCGGTTCGACGGCAACGTCTCCCTGGTCCTCTCCGACTACAAGATGCCCGGCGCGACCGGTCTGGATTTCCTCCGGCGCATCCGGGAGAAGGACGAGGAGGTTCCCTTCGTCCTCATGACCGCCCACGGCACCGTCCAGGTGGCCGTCGAGGCCATGCGCCACTCCGCGTGGGACTTCCTGGAGAAGCCCTTCGATCCCGACGTCCTGGAACTGACCGTCGCCCGGGCCCTGGAGGTCGACGGGCTCAAGCGCGAGAACCGGCGCCTCCGCCAGGCCCTCGACGACCGCTTCCGCATCGTGGGCGACTCCGCGACCCTGGCCGCGGTGCAGAAACTGATCGCCCAGGTGGCCCCCACCCGCACCACGGTCCTGGTGCAGGGCGAATCGGGAACGGGCAAGGAACTGGTCGCCCGCGCCATCCACGACTCCTCCCCTCGCGCCGACCGGCCCTTCGTGAAGGTCAACTGCGCGGCCCTGCCCGAAAGCCTGTTCGAGAGCGAACTCTTCGGGCACGAGAAGGGCGCGTTCACGGGCGCGCTGCGCAGCCAGCGCGGCAAGTTCGAGCTCGCCGACGGCGGGACCCTGCTCCTGGACGAGATCTCCGAGATGCCCTTGTCCATGCAGGCCAAGCTCCTGCGGGTGCTCCAGGAACGCGAGATCCCCAAGATCGGTTCGGAGACGGAGATCCCCGTCGACGTCCGCATCGTCTGCTCGACCAACCGCGACCTCGCCGCCGAGGTCGAAGCCGGTCGGTTCCGCCAGGACCTGTACTACCGCCTGAACGTGATCCGGATCCACGTCCCGCCGCTGCGCGAACGCATCGAGGACGTCCCGGGATTGGCCTCCTGGTTCCTGCGCCGCTACAACGCCGAGAACGGATTCACGGTCTCGGGGTTTTCCGAGAAGTCCCTGGAGCGCCTGCGCGCGCACGCCTGGCCGGGAAATGTCCGCGAGCTGGAGAACGCCGTGCAGCGGGCCGTCGTCCTCACCCAGTCCGGCGAGATCTCGCCCCAGGTCCTGGGTCTGGACACCCCGGCCTCCATCAAGCCGCTCGCCCCCTCCTCGGGCTCCTCGCCCGTCGCGCCGGCCGCGGAAGGCCTGGATCCCGCGACTCCGGTGACCATCGCCGAGATGGAGAAGAGGATGATCTTCGCGACCCTCGAGCGGCTGGGACAGAACCGGACCCGGGCCGCCGAACAGCTGGGGATCTCCATCCGGACCCTGCGCAACAAGCTCCGGGAATACCGCGGCGAGCCCGCCGGTGAGGAAGATGACGAATCCTGACCCCCGCGACGCGCGCATCGCCGACCTGGAGGCCCGCCTCCTGGACGCCGAACGGCGTCTCCAGCGGCAGGAGGAGTTCTTCCAGATGGCGGTCCACGACCTGCGTTCGCCCCTCTCCGCCATCGTGGTCTACGCCGAACTCCTGATGAACCGGGTGATGGGCGACCTCGACAACCGCCAGCTCGAGCCCATCCGGACCATCCACCGCAACTGCAACAACCTCATCCGCATGGCCGAGGACGTCCTCGCCTCCGCCCGCCTGCGCGCCGGAGCCACCGTCCCCCGGTTCGCGGAGATCGAAGTGGCCGATTCCGTCCGCGATGCCGTGCGGTCCCTCCAGGGACTCGCCGACGCGAAGCAGGTCCGCATCCAGATGGATCCGCCGACCTCCCCGCTGGGAGTCCGCGCCGACACCGACTACCTGTCGCGGGCCTTCGCCAACGTCCTGGGCAACGCCATCAAGTTCAGCCCCCACGGCGGCGAGATCCGCGTCTCCCTGGATCGCGAGGAGTCCGAAGTGCGGATCGCCTTCACCGACCAGGGCCCCGGCATCTCCCCGGAGAAGCGGGACGAGGTCTTCCAGAAATTCCGACGCGGCGACGCGGGAACCGTGGCGGGCCACGGGCTCGGACTGTCGATCGCGCAGTTCTTCATCGAACTGCATGGCGGACGGATCCTGATCGAAGGCGTGCGCGGACGCGGCTCGACCTTCCTCGTGGGACTGCCCGCCTCGATGGGCCCCGCGAAGGCCTGATCCGCGAGGTCGCTACCGGGATCGGCTCAGCCGGGGCGGCCGACCAGGTCCAGCAGTCCGGCCATGGGGATCTCGACCCAATCCGGACGGTGCCTCAGCTCGTAGCGGAGTTCGTAGAAGGCCTTCTCGACCTCGAACAGGTCGACGAGGTCGCCGCGCAGGTCGGGATCGTCGGGAAGGAAGGGTGCCCCGCCCACACCGGCTTCGTAGGCGGTCCGGAACGCTTTCCGCGCCTCGTTGCGCCAATCGCGGGCGAGCTCTTCTCCTGGCCTGCCGGAACCCGGAGGCAGTCCGGCGCGAGCGGCGTAGTCGAAGGATCGGAGCATCCCGGCGAGGTCCTTGGCCGGCGGGTGCTTGCGCCTGCGTTCCTCGACGGGACGACCGGGCTCGCCCTCGAAATCGATGACCGTGAGGTCGGCGCCATCCCAAAGCACCTGCCCCAGATGGATGTCCCCGTGGATGCGCTGGCGGTGGCAGCTTCCGGCCGGAACCTTGGGGGCCCGGATCCTCTTCAGGAGCGCCGGGGACCGGTGCTTGAGGACCTGCGCGAGTCCCGCGGCGGCGGGAGGAAGCGCGGTGGTGGAGAGCTCGGCAAGCATCTCCCGGGCCAAACCCAGGGCTCCGCGGGAGACCACGTCCAGATCGGGAGGATGGAGGGGTTGGGTGCCCGGTGCGTCGGGATGGTCCGTGGCCAGCGCCCGATGGAGATCGGCCACGACCGTCCCCAGGCGGGTCCAGACACCGTGATCGACCTTGCGCTTGCACACCGCGTCCAGCACCTGCGAGCAGGCGAGATCCCAGGCGGTTCCCCTGTTCGGGACCGCCTCCTGGAGCGACAGGAGGGTGGTGTCGCCGAAGGCCCCGCGAAGGCCCAGGGAGCCCCGATGGGTCGGCGTACGGGTGCTCCCCAGCCGGGTCAGGAACCGGGCCACCTCCACGTCGAGGTTCTCCCCGGGCTGGAAGCGGCGGAAGACCTTGACGAAGAACCCACCGACCAACGCCCAGGAGTTGGTCTGGTCGGAGGTTCCGATGCGGAATTCCCCACCCCGCGGCAAGGCCCCGACCAGCTCCGTGCGCAGGACCAGATCGGGACCGACGTGTTCGCTGCGACCGAAGGCCTCCAGCAGACGGCGCCAGCCTTCCTCGAAGGCGAGCGCGTCCAGCAGGGGACGGCCTCCGAATTGCGCGATGGCACCCGACTGCTCGCCCGTTCCCACCAACAGGGGCGCCAGGTAGAGGTCCGTCTCGTCGGGCCCGTGTTCGACGTGGAGGACCGCCACGGACAGGGCCGAATCGACCGGACAGCAGGCGACCGGTCGGACGGTTTCGATCGGGCGACCCTTCCCGGCGAACCAGCGCTGGCGCTGGAGGAACTCGATCCACTGGCCGATCGAGACGTTCTTGGTCAGGACCCGGGTATCGAGGCGGACCTCGAAGGCGTTCACTTGGAGGGTGCCTTGGCCTTCGGCTTGGATTCCTTCTTGACCGGCGCCGAAGCGGCTTTCGCCGGAGCGGGCTTGGCGGCCTTGGGTGCGGGCTTCGCGGCCGTCGGCGCGGGCGCCGGGACGGGCTTGGCGGCCGACAGGGCCTTCGCGGGCGCGGAAGGAGCGGACTTCGCCGCCTTGGCGGCGGCGAGCTGGCGCGCCTTCCTCAGGTCGTCCAACTGCTTCTGCCGGATCCAATTGCGCCGCCGGAACTCGTTGCGATGCTCCTCGCAGAACCGGGGGTAGACGAACTGCTTGGGGAAGATCTTGACGACATAGTCCTTCCCGCACCCGTCCAACTCGCAGATCCAGTTCTCCTCCACGACCTCGATGAAGTCGTGCTGGTAGGTCTTGTTGTTGGAGTCGCCGGGTTCCGGGGACTTCTTGGTCTTCTCGCGCTGCTTGACGTCCCGGTGGAGCTCGCAGTACTTCGCGATCGGGTGTCCCCAGAACTCCTTCCCGCAGTACTGACAGATCTTGAGCTTGATTCTTTTCTTTTTCTTGTACTTGGGAAGTTGCACCGAGCTCTCCTTGCGGGGCGTCCTGGGGACGGACAGGATACACCATCCCCAGCATGCACTTGACTTGGAAATGAATAATGCGGGAAACCCGCCCCCCCGTCAAGGGAACGCTCCCGACGCGCTGTTGGGCGTCCTGACAACGGCCGGCAAGGCCGTGGAACGGTGGAGGCGCCGACTGCGCAACTCCGGGCTCGCCCTGGGAAACCTGCCCGAGCCGTCCCGGATCGAGTCCCTGGAAGCCCAGGGGAAGGCGCTCCTCAACGGCCCGACCCCACCCCGGGGGAGCTCCCGGTGGAAAATCGTCGTGTGGGGCGAGGAGGGCGCCCGGGACCAGGTCCTGGACCTCGATCCCTCGGTTCCGGCTCGCGACCAGGCGCGCCGGTGGCTGGAGCAGGCCTCGAAGATGCGACGGACGCTGGTCCGTTCGCGGGACCGTCGGATGGAGTTGGAACGGGAAACCGAGGAGGCCGAGGCCTGGGCGAGGGAGATCGCCGCGTTCGTGCCCCGCATCGCGTCGGGGCGCGCGGCCCGCCGCGAGTGCCTGGAGCGCCTGAGGGCCCTCCGTGCCCGTCTGCTGCCGCGGGGCCTCTGGCCCCAGCCTCCGCGTCGCAAGGAGCAACCGCGCGACGACCAGCCGGTGCGCTTCGAATTGGAGGGAGGGTGGATCGTGATGGCGGGCCGTTCGGGTCGGGAGAACGACTTCCTGACCGGCAAGGTCGCCCGCTCCGACGACCTCTGGTTCCACGCCGCCCACGTTCCGGGTGCGCACGTGATCCTGCGCAGTCCGACCGGTAAGGCCATCGAGCCTCCGGTCGAAATCCTGCATCGCGCCGCCGGACTGGCGGCCTGGCTCTCCAAGCTCCGGGCGCAGGAACGAGCGGAGGTCCACTACACCCGGCGCAAGAACGTCCGCAAGCCGCGCAAATCCCCGCCCGGCCTGGTCCTCATGGAACAGTCGAACTCGATCCTTGTGCGCCCGGCTCCGCCGCCCCGTCCGGAGGGCCGGACGACCTGACTCAGGACCCGAGTCCCAGCAGCTTGTCGATCGAGCGCAGGGCGCGCTCCCGTTCCAGGAGATCGTCCACCCAGAGTGGATCGACCGATGCGATCGAGGAGAGCGACTCGGCCACCGCGGACTGCCGGTTGTAGGGTCCCCAAGCCAGACCCTGCTCGCGGGGATGCCCTTCCCCGGCGAACGGAAGCCGACGAGCCCGCAGGGAACGCACGCGACGCCACAGCCACTCGGTCCGTCGGGGGTCCGGGGATGTCGGAAGACCGGCGGACGCCCAATCGCTGGACAGGCGGGGAGGCTCCTGGGAGAGGGACGGACGCGACTGGACGGATTCCAACCGTCGCAGGACGCGTCCTTCGATGTCCTGGGCCTGTCCCTCCAGACCGCAGGTGCGGGAGACGCGCGCCGCGTCCAGCAAGGACTCGGCCCACGGCAGGAGGCGCCTCGCGGCGGGATTCGCCGCGGCCAGTTCCGCCCAGCGCCGCGAAAGATCTTCGGTCACGCCGCCGGTCCGGAGCCGGGCAGTCGGGCCGCGATCTCGGCGAGGACTTCGCGCGTGCGCAGATCCGACTCGGCGAGCAACGCCTTCAGCGATTCCGAGAATCCGGTCAGGATCCGGTCGAGGGCGTCCATCTGCGCCTTCTGGACGGCCCGGGGATCTTCGGTCACGCCCAGCTCGCCCTCGCGGGCGAAGGCGGAGAGTCCACCGGCCAGGTCCTGCGCCGCCTTCCCGAACACGTCCACCGAGGCCGCGAACTCCACCTGGTTCGCCCGATGGGTCCCGGCCGATTCCTCCAGGCGATCGCGCGCCGCCGAAAGCGCCGCCGAAAGCGGCGCCAGGGCTTCCCCGTGGGCGGAAAGCGCCCCCTGCAGCGGGGCCACCGCCTCGCGGACGGCGTCGACCGCGCCGGCCAGCGCACGCGCCGCCTGCTCCAGGGACGCGGCGGCCGCTTCCCGGTCGGCGGCCGTCGAACGGCCCGACTCGGACAGTTCCTGTCCCACCCGGGAGACCGCGTCGGCCACCTGGCGCGCGACGTCCCCCCGCAGATGCCCCGATTCGCGGACGGCCACGGCGAGCTCCTCCAGCTCCGGCGCGGGAGCCGGGCGAGCGGCCACCTCCTCGGCGATGCGGACCGGCAGCGCCGACACGGCCTGGGAGAGTCCGCGAACCTCCTCGCGCACCCCTTCGTCGGATCCCGAGGCGGCGAAGGCCGTCCGCAGGCCTTCCAACGCGGCGAGGACCTCGCGCAGGCTGGAAGCGTTCGTTTCGGCGACCGCGACCAGGTCGCGAAGCGCGGACGCGGTCCGATCGCTCCCGGCGACCAAGGCCGGCTCGAACTTGCCGACCGCGGCGACCACGAGCTTGGCGTCTTCCCGAGCGGCCTGGGCGGCGGTGATCGCCTCGCGGCGCGAAGCGGCGACCTCGCCCTGGAGGCCTTCCATCCCGCTCGCCAGAGGTGCCAGGGCCTCGGGGATCCCCGACAGCGCCCCGCGCAGAGACTCCGTGGCCGCGAGCATCTGTGCTTCCTGCGAATCGCGCATCCTCTCGCCATGGTCGCCCAGCACTTCGCCCAGGCGGGCGATGTCCCCGCGCGCGGCCTCGACCGCCTCGCGGATGGGAGATCCCGCCATCTCGTCGGAAATCCGGCCCGGGAGCGCCTCGAGGACCTCGCGCAGGCGCGCGAAATCCTGGCGGAGCGCGGCTTCGCGAGCCGTCTCCCGCGCTTCGGTCGAGGCGGAGCCTCCCGCCCGGCGGAAGGCGGCGGCGGCCAGCACGGCGGCCACGGCGCACAGGAGCAGTTCGATCCAATTCATGCGTCTTCTCCTTCTCGGACCGGAGCCAGGGCGCGCAAGTGCAGCTCCCAACGGCTCCGGGAAAGCCAGATCATCGATTCGGCCAGGGCCTGCGACAGGTCGGCCATCCGCCGCGCGAAGCCGAGGAAGCCGTCCTCCCGCGAAGTCGACCACGGGCGTGCGGCGGCCAGGTGGAGGCCCGTGCGCGAGGGGGCCGAAAGCTTCTCCCACCGACCGGCCAAGGCCGAACAGAAGGCCTCCTCGCCCATCCGCGACAGGCTCGTGCGCCAGGACTTGAGGCGCTCGGCCTCGTCGGGACGAAGCCCTTCGGCCAGGCAGGCGGCGATCCGGGATCCCTCTTCCATGGGTCTTTCGAGCCACTGGCGGGAGGCCAGGTCGTCCAGGTGGTCGCAGCGGCTCTGGCACTGGACGAGCACCCGCTCGCACTCGGCCAGCAGTTCGCGGTAGCACAGCAGGTAGATGGCGCGGAGATCCTTGCGCGATCCGCGACCGGTCGTCGACCACGGGTCGGGCTTGTACCACCCGGCTTCCTGGAGGCGTTGCGCGAGGACCGCCTCGCCCCAGCGCTCCGGGGCGTCGCGGCGGACCGCCTGGAGCTTGTCGGCGATCTCCCGGCGCAGGGCGTCGAAACGCACCCCGAGCGCGTCCAGGAGGTCGGCATGTCCGGGGGAGGCGGGAGTCGCGCCGGAGTCCAGCAGTCCGCGCAGGACCACGGAATGCCCCGGATCCATGCGGCGCGACAATCCCTCGAAGACATCGGCGTCGGGCAGGGCCTGCAGGGGAGGGCGATTCCCTCCCAGCGCCGCGATGGCCTCGCGCAGATGTCCGACGATGGGGTCGATGGGAGCCGCTCCTTGTTCCGACGCTGGGCCCGCCGGTCGTGATGGCGGGACGGCAAAGTTAACCCCGATCGGCGCGGCGGAAGCGCGTCGATCCCGGATCGCGGAACGGCTCCGAGGGAGTAGATTTCGCGCGCGTTCCCCGTCTTCCGACCTTCCGACCACCCACGCGGACCAGCAGCCGCGTCTCCTGGAGCAAAAGATGTCCGGTCACAGCAAATGGGCGACCACGAAGCGCAAGAAGGCCAAGATCGACGGCGCCCGCGCCAAGGTCTGGAACCGCATCAACAAGGAGCTCACCGTGGCCTCCCGCATGGGCGGCGACGATCCGGAGGCCAATCCCCGCCTGCGCCTGGCCGTGACCAAGGCCAAGGCGGCCAACATGCCTTCCAAGAACATCGAGACCGCCATCCTCAAGGGAGCCGGCAAGCTCGAGGGGCAGAGCTACGAAGAGGTGACCTACGAGGGCTACGGTCCCGGCGGCATCGCCATCATCCTGGAGTGCGTGACCGACAACAAGAACCGCACCGTGGGCGAGATCCGCAACCTGTTCTCCAAGAACGGCGGCAACCTGGCCAACGACGGCGCCGTCGCGTGGATGTTCGAGGAGAAGGGCAAGGTCGTGGTCCAGGCCCCGAGCCTCACCGAGGACGAGGCCACCGAGCTCGCCATCGAAGTCGGCGGCGAGGATGTCCAGCTGGG
>Ga0318497_10000913_pt1 | contig 10493 bp, 7 predicted proteins | sample GRESIP109b1f23_FD_203754 | JGI IMG/M metagenome (GOLD analysis project Ga0318497, IMG submission 203754) | Tropical soil microbial communities from Luquillo Experimental Forest, Puerto Rico - GRE.SIPMG.109b1f23 | ecosystem: Environmental > Terrestrial > Soil > Tropical forest > Bulk soil... | reverse complement strand
CCCGCGATCGCGCTGTCGCCGCAGATCCCGCAGCCGCCCCCGCCCCCCTCGACGCCCGTGGCGATCACCGCATCGGCGCCTCCGCCTCCGGCGCTCGTCGCGCCCGGCTCGGTCCCGCGCCCGCCGCGCGTGCAGCCCGACCTCGCCTCCCTCATCGACGAGGAGCTCGAGGACGAGCCTCGGAACCGGCCGCGCCCCGCCCGCGTCGAGGTGAACGTGAGCCTCGTCTCGCAGCACAACTTCTACGTGGGCGCGACGAAGCGCGTCGACTCGGGCGGCGTCTTCATCGCCACCGCGATGCCGCCGCCGGTGGGGACGCGGCTCCAGATCCGGCTCGGCCTCGCCGACGGCCGCAAGCTCGACCTCGAGGGCGAGGTGGCGTTCGTCTTCGAGAAGAGCGCCCTCGGCCAGCGCCAGGCCTCCGGCTGCGGCGTGCGGCTCCTCGGCATCCCGGGCTGGGCGGTCGACGCGATCGAGCGCTTCGTGCAGGCGCGTCCGCCGATCGTCTGGACCGCGCGGTAGCGCGTCCGCGCATCAACGCAGGAGCGAGACCAGCGCGTTCCAGGGCGAGGCGCGGGCAGGCTCCGGCGGCAGCTCGCGCGAGGCCTCCTCGACCGCGCGCGCGAGCTCGCGGGCGCGCGGCTCGGCGTCTCCGCCCCGGATCCCGCGCACCGCCCGCTGCACGGCCGCGAGCGCGGGCCGGAGCGACGCCCCCGCGAGCGCGATGGCCTCGCGCTCGAACGCCCGCGCCGGCTCGCAGCGCGAGCAGAGGCCGCGGACGGCCGGGAGCACGCGCGCGCACTGCTCCACGTAGCGCTCCACCTCGCCGAGGGAGGCGCGCGCCGGATCGAGGGCGGAGAGATCGATGCGGAGGAGGTCGCGGAACTCGTCGAGGGCGGCGGCGGCGGAAGGCTCGTCGGCGGGCGCGGCGGCCCGCAGCACCGACACCGACACGAACGAGTTCCGGCTCGCGTCCATCGCCCCTCCCGATCCCCACGCCGCCGCGCGATGCTACCGCGCGCGGGGTCCCGCGGCTACTCGTCCACGACCCGGTCGCTGCGGCGGACGCCCAGCAGGTACGGCTGCACGAACTGATCGAGGTCGCCGTCGAGCACGTCGTCCACCTTGCCGGTCTCGACGCCGGTGCGGAGGTCCTTCACGAGCCGGTAGGGGGCGAGGACGTAGCTCCGGATCTGCGAGCCGAAGTTGATGTCCTTCTTCTGCGCCTCCTCGGCGTCGAGGAGCGCCTGGCGCTTCTTCTCCTCGTGCTCGTAGAGGCGGGCTCGGAGGATCTTCCAGGCCATCGAGCGGTTCTTCTGCTGGCTCCGCTCGTTCTGCATCGCGACCACGATGCCGGTGGGCAGGTGCGTGAGGCGCACCGCCGAGTCGGTCTTGTTCACCTTCTGCCCGCCGGCGCCCGACGAGCGGTAGGTGTCGATGCGGACGTCGGCCTCCTTGATGTCGATGACGATGTCGTCCTCGATCTCGGGCGTCACGTCCACCGCCGCGAAGCTGGTCTGGCGGCGCGCCGCGGCGTCGAACGGGCTGATGCGCACGAGCCGGTGCACGCCCTTCTCGGCCTTCAGGAAGCCGTAGGCGAACTCACCGCGCGCGAAGAACGACGCCTGCGAGATGCCCGCCTCCTCGCCCGCGACGAAGTCGGCCGGCTCCACCTCCCAGCCCTTCCGCTCGCAGTAGCGCGCGTACATCCGGTAGAGCATCGCGGCCCAGTCCATCGCCTCGACGCCGCCGGCGCCGCTCTTCACCTCGACGATGGCCCCGGCACGGTCGTGCGGGCCGGAGAGCATCTTCTGGAACTCGAGCCCCTCGATCTGGCGCTCCACCTCGCCCGCGTGCTGCACGGCCTCGGAGAGCGTGCCCTCGTCCCGCGCCTCCTCCCCCAGCTCCTGGAGGGTGCGCGCGTCGTCGAGCGCGCGCGCGGCGCGATCGTAGGCGCCCACCGCGAGCTCGAGCTGGGACTTCTCCTTCAGGAGCTGCTGCGCCTTCGAGTTGTCGTTCCAGAAGGTCGGCGCCTCGGAGAGCGCCGCGATCTCGTTCACCCGCGTGCGCTTCTTCTCGACGTCAAAGCGACCCCCGGAGCCCGTCGAGCCGGCGGGCGAGGTCGTTCAGGTTTTCCACGGCGAGTGAAGCCATCTCAGTTCCCCTGGAGGCGCCGGCGGCGCAGCAGCGCGGCACCCGTGGCGGCGATCGCGAAGGCGCTCGCGCCGGCCGCGAAGAGGTCGCCGAATCTAGTGTAGAGGGTCTGGCCCCGCAAGCGCGGGACCTCGGCGAGCAGGAGCCGCGGCGGCTCGTCCGGATCGGGTGCGAGGTCGGGATCAACCGGCCCGACCGGCAGCGCGCCCGGCGCCACCTCGCCGGTCGGGAGGATCACCGCGGTCACGCCCGAGAAGGCCGGGCGCGCCACCGCCTTGCCCGACTCGATCGCGCGCAGCCGGACGATGGCGAGGAACTGGTACGGGCCGGAGGAGTAGCCGTACCAGGCGTCGTTCGTCGGGTTGAGGAGGATCTCCGGCTCGGGCGCCTCGCGCGCGAAGGCGCGGGTGATCTCGGGGAAGATCGCGTCGAAGCAGATGAGCGGCGCGAGGGAGACGAGGTCGGGGTCCGAGGTCGTGGTCGTGGTCGCGGCCGCGGTCGCGGTCGGGGTCGCGGTCGCGGTCGCGGTCGGGGTCGCGGTCGGGGTCGGGGTCGCGGCCGGCGCCGGGAACGACAGCACCGCGAGCTCGCCGCCGGGGACCTGCTTCCCGATCACCGGCACCACCTCGCGCACGAGCGGCAGCCAGTCCGGCACGTACTCCCCGAACGGAACGAGGTGGTGCTTCGCGTACCGCCCGAGCACGTCGAGCGCGGGCGAGAGGAGGAACACGCTGTTCGAGGCAATCCCGTCCCCGCGCCGCGCCTTCGCATCGCGGGACGCCTGCCAGGTGGACGCGCCCACCAGCAGGTGCGCGCGCTGGAGCCGCGGCATCCCGGGCGCGTCGGCGAAGCTGCGCAGCCGGGGCGGCACCGACCACGGGTAGGTCGCCTCCGGCCACGCCACGAGGTCGGCGCCGCGCCGCTCGGCCTCGAGCGTGAGCGGCACGAAGCGGCCGAGGATGAAGTCTGCGTTCTCGAGCCGATGGTTCTTCACCGACTGGTCGATGTTCCCCTGTACGAGCCCGACCCGGAGCCGCGGCGCTGCGGCCATCCGCGCGCGCGTCGCCGCGAGGTGCGGGTAGCCGTAGGCGAGCGTCGCCGCGACCGCGAGCGCGGCGGCGGCGACGGTGCGGCGCGGGAACGGTGCGCGGTCGAGCCGGGCGCGCACCACCGCGTGCACGGCGGCGTTCACGAGGACGACGAGCGCGGCGATCCCGTAGACCCCGAGCACCGCGGCGAGCTGCGCGACCGGCAGGTGGCGCGCCTGCGTGTAGCCGAGGTTCGCCCAGGGGAAGCCGCTGAAGAGCACGTTCCGGAGCCACTCCGTCGCGACCCAGATCGGCGGGAGGTGGAGCGCGAGCGGCCACCCCAGCCGGTCGCGCACGAGCCACGCGGCGCCGAGCGCGAGCGCCCAGTGCACGGCCATGTACAGCACGAGCAGCGAGAGGGCGGCGAGCGCGCCGGCGAACGGGACGCCGCCGAACGACGTCATCGCGTGGTTCACCCACCAGATGGCCGCGTAGAAGTAGGCGAGCCCGGCGACGAGCCCGAGCCCGAGCGCGGCGCGCAGGGAGCGCGCGCGGTCGAGCGCGAGGAGCGCGGGGACGAGCGCCACCCACGCGATCCACTCCAGATGCCCGGCGGGATCGAGCTCGCGGAGCGAGATCCACGGGATGGCGAGCGGGAGCGCCAGCGCCATCGCGAGGCCGCTCGCGATGGCCAGGACGAGGGCGCGTCCGTCGAGGCGGCGCTTCACCGGGACTTCTTCCTGGAGGCCTTCGATGCCGACCGCGACCCCGACCTCGGTACAGGCCGCGACGTCGACCTCGATCGCGACCGCACCGTCGGCTCCGAGACCCGCACGCGCGAGGCGGTGACCATCCCATGCCTCGCGAGCACCTCGTCCTCCTGCGCGGCCATCGCCTCGGCCTCGCCCTCGGTCTCGTGGTCGAAGCCGAGCAGGTGGAGGATCCCGTGCACGAGGTAGCGGTCCAGCTCCTCGACGAGCGGGCGCCCCTCCGCCTCCGCGACGCGCGCGGCGGTGTCGAGCGAGACCACGACGTCGCCGATGAGGTTCCCGGCGTGCTCGACGGCGGCAGGGAACGAGAGGACGTCGGTGGCCACGTCCTTCCCGCGCCACTCGCGGTTCAGCCGCCGGATCCCGCGGTCCCCGACGACGAGCACCGAGAGCTCCGCGTCGCCCTTCCCGAGCGCGGCGAGGAAGGCGGTCGCGCGCCGCTTCAGGCGCGTCGCGGCGGCCCGGCCGCGCGGATGATCGCAGGTGACGTGGACGCTCAAGACTTCACCACCAGTTGCAGGGGCGGCGCCTCCGGCGGAGCCCCTCCCCGATCCGGATAATCGGGGCGCACGTGGTACACCGCCTCGAGCGCCCGCGCCATCGCCTCGCCGATGGCGCCGAGGTCGCGCAGGGTCAGCGCGCAGTCGTCGAGCTGCCCCTCCGCGAACAGCTCGTGGATCCGCCGCTGCACGACGCCGCGCAGGTTCTCGCCCGTGGGCTGCGCGAGCGCGCGCGCCGAGGCCTCGCACGCGTCGGCGATCATCACCAGCGCGACCTCGGGCGTCTGCGGCTTGGGTCCGGCGTATCGGAAGAGCGCCTCGTCGAGGTCCATCCGCTCGCCGGCTCGCTCCGCGGCCTGCAGGGCCTTCGCCCAGAAGAAGCCGACGAGCCGCGTCCCGTGGTGCTGCGGGATCGCGTCCGCCACCGGCGCCGGGAGCTTCCAGCGCCGCGCGAGCTCCACCCCGTCGGTCACGTGGCGCTTCACGACCAGCACGCTCATCGCCGGCGCGGCGGTGTCGTGCGGGTTCGCGCCGCGCTGGTTCTCGGCGAACCAGCCCGGGTTCGAGGTCTTCCCCAGGTCGTGGTAGTAGGCGCACACCTTCGCGAGGAGCGGGTTCGCGCCGATCGCCTCGGCAGCCGCCTCCACGAGCGAGCCCATGATCACCGAGTGGTGGTAGGTGCCGGGCGCCTCCACGATGAGGTCCTTCAGCGCCGGGTGGTTCAGGTTCGCGAGCTCGAGGAGCTTGAGGTCGGTGACGTAGCCGAACATCCACTCGACCACCGGCAGGATCCCCACCGCGAGCACCGGGAGGAGCAGGACGCCGGAGAGGAGCGCAGCGATCGCGGGCCAGACCGCGTCGACCGGGGCGCCGCCGGTGAAGAGGTGCGACGCCACCGCGAGCGCCGCGCCCAGCGCGCCCACCGCGAGCCCCACCCTGAAGAGCCCCGCGCGGTCGTGCTGCCGGGCCACGAGGCCCGCCGCCGCGCAGCCGGTGGCGAGCACGTGGATGCAGAGGAACAGGGAGTGGCCGGCGAGGAGCCCTACCCCCGCGCCCGCCGCGAGCGCGAAGAGGAGCGCCACCTGCGCCGAGAGCACCGACCGCACCACCATCGCGCCGGCGGCGAACGGGAGCAGCAGGTAGAAGGCCTCGGGCGGGAACTGGGGGGAGCGGTCGTGGAGCGCATCGCCCACCGCCAGGCCGAGCGCGGTCATCGCGAGCGTGCCGAGGAACGCGCCCGAGAGGAGGAGCGCGTCCTTGGGGCCGGGCGCGAAGCCGCGGACGTTCCGGCGGGCGTAGCGCCAGAGCAGGAGCACGATCAGCCCCACCAGCACGGCGCCGCCCAGCCGAACCGCGACGAGGTCGATCCGACGGGTCTGGGCCTCGATGCCCCGGAAGAGCACGAGGTGGCGCCGCTCGATCGTCTCGCCGTCCCCGACGATCTTCTCCCCGCGCCGGACGTGGAGCGTCACCGGCCGCACCCGCGCGGCCGCCGCCTTCCGCCGCTCGACGGTCTCGCCCGCGTCGAGCACGAGCGTCGGGTGCACGAGCGCTCCGGCGACCCGGGCCACCGCCGCGCGCAGCGCCGACGGCCACCGCGCCGGGAGCCCCTCCGCCGCGCGCGTCACGTCCTCGCGTGCAGCGGCGACGTCCCGCAGGATCGCGAGGTCGTGCACCGCGTGCTCGCCCTGCGCGATCCCTCCGCGCAGGTTCCGCACCACGATCCCCCGCTCGGCCTCGCCGCCGAGCCGGGCCCGATCCTCCACCACCAGGCCCGACAGGGCGCGCGCCGCGAGCGCCACCACCTGCGACTCCGCCTCGGGCGAGAACCGGGCCCGCACGAGCGCCTCGAGGTCCTCGTCGCGCACGGGGGCCCCGAGCCGCGCCTCGAACCGGCTGCGCTCGGCGGCGCCGGCCCGCCGGCTCTCGCGCCCGTCCCGCATCGCGTGGAACGCGCCGCGCACGCGGGACGCCGCCTCCTCCAGCGCCCCCTCGTCGAAGTTCCACACCGTCCGCTCGGCCGCGGCGGCCTCGCCCCGGAGCCGGTCGGTGGCGATGGCGTCGAGGACCTCGAGATCCCGCGACGCCTTGAAGGTCCCGACCGCGGGCGTGCCCAGCGCCTCGTCCGACGGCATCCGCTCCGCGTAGCCGCCCGGTGTGAGCAGCCAGGCGGAGCCGATGGCCACCGCCGCGAGGAGCGCGAAGCGCGCGAACCGGCCGGAGCGCCGGCCGAACAGGGTGCTAGCGGCGCGGGCCCAGGGGCTCGTCCGTTCTACGGGCTCGTCCGATTGCACGACGCGGCAGGGTCGCACCGCAGCCCACCCGAGGCAACGGGTCCTTTGCCATTCCCAATGGAAACGGGTACTTAGCCACCGTCGGACGGGCCGTCGGGGCCCTCCGGCTGCCGCTCCGCCGCCGCCCGGCGCTCCGCCTTCGCCTTCTCCGACGCGGCCTTGCGCTCGGCGTCGAAGGCGTCGTAGGCGCGCACGACCTCCTGCACGAGCGGGTGGCGCACCACGTCGATCTCGCTGAACGAGCAGAACGCGATGCCGTCCACGCCCCGCAGCACCTTCTGGACCTCCATGAGGCCGCTGGCGCGCCCCTGCGGCAGGTCCACCTGCGTGACGTCGCCGGTGATCACCGCCTTCGACCCGTAGCCGAGGCGCGTGAGGAACATCTTCATCTGCTCCGACGTGGTGTTCTGCGCCTCGTCGAGGATGATGAAGGAGTCGTTCAGCGTGCGCCCGCGCATGAAGGCGAGCGGCGCGACCTCCACGGTGCCGCGCTCGATGAAGGCCGACGCCTTCTCGTAGTCGACCATGTCGAAGAGCGCGTCGTGGAGCGGCCGGAGGTAGGGGTTCACCTTCTCCGCGATGTCGCCCGGGAGGAAGCCGAGCCGCTCACCCGCCTCCACCGCCGGACGGCAGAGCACGATCCGCTTCACCTTCCGCTCGACCAGGAACGAGACCGCCATCGCCATGGCGAGGTAGGTCTTGCCGGTCCCCGCAGGGCCGATGCCGAAGACGATGTCGTCGTCGCGGATCGCCTGGATGTAGCGCTTCTGCCCGAGCCCCTTGGGCGTGATGATCCGGTGACGCGCCGAGACGTAGACGGTGTCGCCGAAGATCTCCTTCAGCGGCACGTTCTGGCCGGCCAGCTTGGTCGCCTGGTCCACGTCCTCGAGGTAGAGCGGATAGCCCCCCTCCACGAGCTCGTAGAGCTCCTTGAGGAGGTTCTCCGCCTGCTGGACGCGGGTCGCGTCCTGGCCGGAGACCACGAGCTGGCCGCCGCGCGACCCGACCTGCACCCCGAGGCGCCGCTCCACGAGCTTCAGGTGCTCGTTGTGCGTGCCGCAGAGGACGCGGACCTTGTCGTTGTCCTGGAACTCGAGGCGGGCGGTCTGGAGGGCGGTGGCGCTCACTCGAAGGGCGGCAGAAGGACGTAACCGCCCTCAGCCTTTCGTCGGTAATGATAGTCCTCCCGCCAGGGCCAGCGCAGGTCCGCGCGGGTCGCGAGCCCCGCCTCGACCAGCGCCGGCAGGGCCGGCGGGTACTCGCCTCGCTCCAGGCGGTAGATCTCGAGCGCCTCGGAGAGCCGCAACCGCTGGGACCGGGCGAGGTACCGCTCGGCGGCGTGATCGCGGATGTCCGCGCCGACGTCCTGCGCCATGCGGGCGACGCTCAGCTTCACGAGCCCCGCGAGCGCGGCGGCGATCGCCACCGTGGCCGCGGCGCCGGCGAGGCCGCGGAGCGCGTTCTCCTTCCAGCCCCGCGCGTAGGCTCCGGCCGCCGCGGCGGCCGCCTTCGACCGCCGGGGCGCCGGGATCACCTTCACGAGCCCGAGGTTCGTGAGGTTGGAGAGCGCCTTCGACCCGTCGAACTCGCCCAGGCGCGCGAGGTCGCAGATCTCCTCCACGGCGCGGCCCGGCTCGATGAGCGCGTAGACGCGCCGCTCCCTCGGCCCGAGCCCGCCCTCGTCCTCGTCGTCACCGGACGCCGGCGGCGGGAGCGCGTCGGGCGCGGGGCCGAGGCGCTCGAAGGTGCAGAGCGCGGAGGGCACCTTCTTGCGGACGAGGGGCCACTCGTCGATGCGCCGGAAGCCCTCCATGAGGACCGACTCGGCGCGGAGCGGCGTCACCGTCTCCTTGTCCCACTCCACCTCGCCCGGCTCGAACTCGTAGGTGCCGTCCTTCCAGTGGAAGAGCCGGTACACCGTCTCTGTGGTCTGGAGCTTCGTGATGTCGCGCAGGTCCTGCTTCGACACCAGCTCCAGCTCCACGAGGATGTCGCCGAGTCGGCGCAGCGTGCGCCGCTGCGCCTCGAGCGCTCGCGCGAGGTCCTCGCGCGTGAGGAGCCCCGCCCGGATGAGCAGGCCGCCGAGCCGGTCCTTCGCCTTCCGGCCCGCGTCGGCCGAGACGACGTTGCCGTCGGCGAAGAGGACGTGGATCTCGTCCTGCTTCGACTCGAGGTGGAGGGTGCCGCTCTTGGCCTGCTGGCCGATGAGCTGGAGGATCTCGGCGATCCCGAAGTCGCGGAGCGTGCCCTGGAGCGCCATCGCTAGCCCCTCGTCCTGCGGAAGAGGTCGCGTACGGCGATCAGGTACACGGCGGCGCCGAGTACGATCGCTGCGCCGAGCCGCAGCGCCGAGGCGGCCGGCGACGGCTGGGGCGGCGGCAGCACGCCACCGGGGACGAGGGCCAGGAACGCGGCGAAGAAGAGGAGCCCGAGCACGACGAAGCCGCGCCAGGGGGCGTCGTGGAGGAGGTAGCCCGGGCCGCCGCCGGCGATCGCGCCGGCCCGCGCGAGGATGCGGCCGAAGCGCACGTGGCGGCGCACCTGCTGGTCCTTCTTCAGCCGGTCGCGGCCCTCCACCACGCCCTTCTTCACGAAGACGTTCACGCACTGCCCGCAGAGAAGACCGGTGGCGCCGTCGCAGCGGGCGCACGCCGGGCGGCCGCACTTCTCGCACGCGCGGCTCGGGCGCAGGCGCCGGTCGCCGAGCACGGAGAGCCAGAGGAGCGCGAGCAGCCCGAGCGGCGCCCACGGCCAGAGATTCGAGGGCAGCGCGCCGGCGAGCCAGGCACGCACCGCGGCGCCGAGCGCGGCCGGAGCGGGGTCCTGGACGGCGAGGGCGGTGTACGCCGACATCGGCACCGGCGCGTCCACGAGCCAGCGGTTCGCGCGCATGTCCTCCTCGGAGGCGTGGCGTGCGACGAGCGACGGCGAGGCCTGCGAGGCGCGGCGGCGGGCCTCCTGCGCCTGCTCGAGCGAGACCTGGCGGACGTACAGCTTCGAGAGGTTGAGCTGGGCGGCGGCGAGGGCGTCGAGGTTCGGGCCGGCGCGGTCGGCGGCGTCGAGCCAGGCCGCCTTCGCGGCGTCGGGATCGCCGCGGAGCATGTGGACGTTCCCCAGGTTCACGAGCGCCTCGGGACCGCGGCCGCCAGCCTCGAGGGCGCGGTCGTACCAGCGCCGGGCCTCCTCGAGGTCGCCGCGCCGCTTCGCGTGGCCCCCGAGCGCGGCCAGCGCCGCTGCCGGGAGCTTCTCCTCACCGCGCGCCACGAGGCTCGCCGCGGCCTCCTCGCCGGGACCGTGCTCCACCTCCCAGATCTCCTGCGCGATGGTGCCGCTGAAGGCCGCGAGCCGCGCGCCGTGCTCCGCCGCGAGCGGCGCGGCGAGGAAGGCGAGGAAGGCGACCGTGACCACGAGCCGCTCGGAGAGGCGCAGGTAGAGCCACGCGGCGGAGGCGGCCACGGCCAGCGTCGCGAGCGGGCCGAGGCCCAGCGCGAGCGGGAGCAGGAGGAGCGCGAGGGCGAGCAGGCCGGCCTGCACCGGCGTGCCGGCGCGGACGAGCGGCAGGTCGTGGAAGTCGTGCAGGAAGAGCGGCAGCCGCCGGAGCAGGAGCACGAGCACCGCCGCCGCGCCGGCGGCGAGCACGGCCGCGAGGAGCGCGACCGCGACGTCGGCCGCCGTGGCGCGGAGCGTGTACGGGTCTTGCGCCGCGGCGAGGGCGGCGCGGCCGAGGGACGCGAGCACGGGGCCGGG
>Ga0318497_10000909_pt1 | contig 10504 bp, 11 predicted proteins | sample GRESIP109b1f23_FD_203754 | JGI IMG/M metagenome (GOLD analysis project Ga0318497, IMG submission 203754) | Tropical soil microbial communities from Luquillo Experimental Forest, Puerto Rico - GRE.SIPMG.109b1f23 | ecosystem: Environmental > Terrestrial > Soil > Tropical forest > Bulk soil... | reverse complement strand
TCCGCGCGGGCTACAACTACGGGAAGACCCCGGTCGACTCGACCCGCGCGTTCGAGAACGTCGCGTTCCCCGCGATCGCCGAGCACCACCTCACCGCCGGCATCGGTCACGAGATCACCAAGAAGGCGTCGATCAACGCCGCGTTCGGCTGGTCGCCCACGAAGACGCTCACCGGCTCGAACCCGAACCAGGGCATCGCGTCGTACCAGGCGAAGATGTCCCAGCTCTCGTTCGACGCCGGCTTCGCCTACCTGTTCTAGCGGAGACGTCATGGCGGTCACGCGGCGGCAGTTCATCAGGATCGGCGGCGCTGCGCTGGGCGGCGTCGCGGCGAGCGGGCTCGTATCGCGGTGGTGGGGGCTCGATTCCCCCAGCGCCACCGATCCCGCGACCGACGGCGACACCATCGTCCCCACGTTCTGCGAGCTCTGCTTCTGGAACTGCGGCGTGCTCGCCCACGTGAAGGACGGCCGCGTGACGAAGCTCCAGGGGAACCCGGCGCACCCGCTGTCCCGCGGGCGGCTCTGCCCGCGCGGCGCGGGGGGCACCGGGCTCCTCTACGATCCCGACCGCCTGAAGCAGCCGCTGCTCCGGCGGTCGAAGCGCGGCGAGGACGTGTTCGAGCCGGTGTCCTGGGCCGCCGCGCTCGACCACGTCGCCGAGAAGCTCCTCGCGCTGCGGGCGGTGCACGGGCCGGAGGCGCTCGCGCTCTTCACGCACGGCTTCGGCGGCTCGTGGTGGAAGCAGCTCATGAAGGCGTGGGGCTCGCCGAACGTCGGCGCGCCGTCATACGCGCAGTGCCGCGGGCCGCGCGAGGCGGGCTATGCGCTCACCTACGGCGCTGGCCTCGGCTCGCCCGAGCCGATCGACCTCGCGAACGCGCGGGTGGTGACGCTCATCGGCAGCCACCTCGGCGAGAACATGCACTCGACGCAGGTGCAGGAGCTCGCGGAGGCGGTGGGCCGGGGAGCGCAGCTCGTGGTCGTGGATCCACGATTCAGCGTCGCCGCAGGGAAGGCGAAGTACTGGCTTCCGGTGAAGCCGGGTACGGACATCGCGCTCCTCCTCGCCTGGATGAACGTGATCCTGGCGGAGCGGCTCTACGACGTGGAGTGGGTGGAGCGCCACGCGACCGGGCTCGAGGAGCTCCGCGCGCACGTGAAGGATCGGACGCCCGAATGGGCGGCCGCAATCTGCGGCGTGCACGCCGAGCTCGTGCGCGACTCGGCCCGCTTCCTCGCCGGCGCCCGACCCGCGTCGCTCGTCCACCCCGGCCGCCACACCACCTGGTACGGCGACGACACGCAGCGGGCGCGCGCGATGGCAATCCTCGCTGCGCTGCTCGGGAGCTACGGCCGGCGCGGGGGCTACCTCGCGACCGCGAAGTTCCCGCTGAAGCCGTACCCGGCCGCGCCAGCGCCCGCGGTCCAGGCGGTCGCCCCCGCCGCGCCGCACGACGCGCGCCCCGCGGCCGACCGCCCGAAGGCCGGCGGCTTCCCGGTGGCCGACGAGGTGCTCGCCTCGGGGTTGTGCGACGCCACGAAGCCCGGCTTCGCGCTCTACGACCTGAAGGGCTGGATCGTATACGGCACCAATCTGATGCAGGCGCTGCCGAAGCCGGCGCAGACGATCGACGCCATCCAGAAGCTCGACCTCCTCGTCGCCGTGGACGTGCTCCCGGCCGAGATCTGCGGCTGGGCCGACGTGGTGCTGCCCGAGGCCACCTACCTCGAGCGCGACGACGACCTCGCCGCGCCCGCGTACAAGCAGCCGTTCGTCGCGATCCGGCAGGCCGCGGTGCCACCGCTCTTCGAGTCCCGGCCGAGCTGGTGGATCGTGAAGGAGCTTGCCCAGCGGCTCGGGCTCGGCCAGGCCTTCCCCTGGCCCGACGCGCGCGCCTACGTGGACGCGCGGCTCGCCGCCTCGGGCGTGAGCGTCGCGGAGCTCCGCGCGAAGGGCGCGGTGCTCGGCCCGCGGATCGCGACCTGCGAGGAGGAGGGCGCGCCGCCGCCCATCACGACGCCCGACGGCAAGGCCAAGCTCTTCTCCGAGGAGCTCGCCCGGCTCGGCTTCGACCCGCTTCCGCGCTACGTCGCGCACGACGAGCCGCCGCCCGGCTCGTTCCGTCTCCTCTCCGGGCGCGCGCCGACCCACACCTTCGGCCGCACCGCGAACAACCGGCTCCTCGCCGAGCCCTTCCCCGAGAACGAGGTCTGGGTGAACGCCGACGCCGCGCGCGCGCTGCCTTTCCCGCTGAAGGACGGCGACCGCGTGACGCTCGTGAACCAGGACGGCGCGCGGAGCGGGCCGGTGCGCGCGAAGGTGACGCAGCGGATCCGCGGCGACTGCGTGTTCCTCGTCCACGGCTGGGGCCACACGGCGAAGGGGCTCGGGTACGCCCGCGGCCGCGGCGCGTCCACGTCCACCCTCACCACGCGCTACGCGGTGGACCCGATCATGGGTGGCACCGGCGTGAACGTGAACTTCGTCCGGCTCGAGCCCGTGGAGGTCGCATGAGCCCCCGCTTCGCGCTTTCGGTGGACACGCGCCGCTGCGTCGGCTGCAGCGCGTGCGTCATCGCGTGCAAGACCGAGAACCGCGTTCCCGCCGGCGGGTTCCGTTGCTGGGCGGTGCAGGAGACCTCGGGAGCCTTCCCGGACCTCGCGCTCGAGGTGCGGAGCGAGCGTTGCAACCAGTGCGCCGAGCCGGCCTGCGTCTCGGCCTGCCCCACCGGCGCGTCGTTCGTCGGCGCGGGCGGGATCGTCGCGGTGGACGCGCGGAAGTGCACCGGATGCAAGGCGTGCATCGCCTCCTGCCCATACGGCGCGCGATACGTCCACCCCGACGGCCATGTGGACAAGTGCACCTTCTGCCTGCATCGGGTCACGAACGCGCGGCTCCCGGCCTGCGTCGAGACCTGCCCCACCTCCGCGCTCGCGTTCGGCGACCTCGCCAACCCCGACAGTCCCGTCTCGCGCGCGGTGCGATCCCGCAAGGTGAAGGTGCTCCGGCCTGAGTCCGGCACGCGGCCACAGGTCTTCTTCCTCGTCTAGGAGGACGTGATGCCCAGAGACCCTGTGAAGTTCTGGAACCCGTACCTCGCCGGCGCCGCGCTCGGCCTCGTGCTCCTCGCCGCGTTCGTGGTGATGGGGAACGGCCTCGGCGCTTCCGGCGCCTCGCTGCGGCTCGGCGTCGCCGCCCTCGGCGCGGTGTCGCCCGGCGCGGTGGCCTCCGCGCCCGCGCTCGAGCGGGCGAGCGCCGGCGGCCACCCGCTCGACTTCTGGCTCGTGTTCGAGGTGCTGGGCGTCGTGCTCGGCGGCCTCGCCGGCGCGTACACCTCGGGCCGGCTCGGGCTGGAGGTCCTGCGCGGCCCCACCTTCCCGCGCTGGGCGCGGCTCGGCATGGCGCTCGGCGGCGGGCTGCTCATGGGCGCCGCGGCGCGCGCGACGCGCGGCTGCACCTCCGGTCAGGCGCTCTCGGGCGGCGCGCTCCTCTCCGCCGGGAGCTGGGCCTTCATGCTGTCGGTCTTCGCGGGCGGCTACGCGCTCGCCTACTTCGTGCGGAGGGTCTGGCGGTGAGCTCGCTCCCCTTCTGGTCGCTCTCGGGCGAGCTCCGCGAGCTCGGTCTCGTGGTCGCGATCGCCATCGGTTTCGGCTTCGGGTTCGTCCTCGAGCGCGCTGGGTTCGGCCGCGCGCAGAAGCTCGTGGGGCAGTTCTTCGGGCACGACCTCACCGTCTTCAAGGTGATGTTCTCGGCGATCGTCGTCGCGATGCTCGGCGCCGTGGTCCTCGGCGCGGCCGGCATCCTCGACTACCGCGCGCTCGCCGACCACGCGACGAGCGAGACCTTCCTCTGGCCGATGGTCGCGGGCGGCTTCGTGCTGGGGATGGGCTTCATCGTCTCCGGGTACTGCCCGGGCACGAGCTACGTCGCGATGGCCTCGGGAAAGCTCGACGGGCTCGCTACCGTGCTCGGGACGATCGTGGGCCAGCTCGTCTACGCGGGGCTCGAGCACCAGGCGTGGCTCGCGCGCTTCCACTCGAGCGGGCGGCTCGGCCACCTCTACCTGTGGGAGCTCCTCCACCTGCCGCCGCGCGCCGGGCCCGCCATGGTCGCGGTCGCGGTCACCGCGACGGCCATCGGCTGCTTCGTCGGCGCCGAGCGGCTCGAGCGCGCCCTCGCGGCGCGTGCGCCGGCCCCGGCCTCTCCGGCGGGCCGGCCGGGCTTCGCCGTGCTCGCGGGGATGGGCGGCCTCGCGCTCGCGGGGCTCGCGGTGGCGCTCGTCCCCGCCGGCGGCTCGGCCTCGACCCGCGCGGCGATCCCGATCTCCGCCGACGACCTCGCGCGGCGGTCGGTGGAGGAGCCCTGGCGGCTGCGCATCCTCGACCTCCGCGCGGTCGAGGCCTGCGCGGCGCGGCGCGTGCCCGGCGCGGCCTGCGTCCCGCCCGAGAAGCTCGCGTCACTGGGGCTGGCGGACGCGAGCGGTGCTCTCGACCTCGTGCTCGTCGCCGACCGCTCGCTCGCCGAGGTCCCCGCGGCGGCGGCGGCGTACCCGGGCCGCGTGCTCGCGCTGGAGGGCGGATACGGGGCCTTCGCGAGGACGTCCGTCGCCGCGGCGCTGGCCGGCGTCGCGACCGCGCCGCCGCCCTCCCCGATTCCGGCCGCCGCTCCCGCCGGACCGCGCAAGGGCGGCGGAGGCTGTGGCGGGTAGCACTCCCCGATCGCCTGGAGATCGCATGACCGAACTCGACGTCGCCCGCCACTCACCGATCCTCGATCCCGCACTCCACGTGTGGGGCTGGGAGATCCCGGTCTACCTGTTCCTGGGCGGCGTGGCCGCGGGCGTGATGATCGTCTCCGCCCTCGTGCCGCTCCGCTCCCGCTGCGCGCGCTGGCTCGCGGCTGCGCCACCCGTCCTCGTCTCGCTCGGGATGCTCGCGCTCTTCCTCGACCTCGCGCGGAAGGCGCACGTCTTCCGCTTCTACTTCGCGCTCCGGCCCGCCTCGCCCATGTCGTGGGGCGCCTGGATTCTCGTCGTCGTCTACCCGGTGACGGTTCTCGTAGCGCTCGGCGCAATGGACGACGCGACCTTCGCGCGCCTCCCACTCGCCCCCCGGCTCGCGCGCGCCCGGGTCTTCGCGCTCGAGCGCGCCACGAGCCTCCGCCGTGCGAGCCTCGCGCTCGGCGCCGCCCTCGGCCTCTACACGGGGATCCTGCTCTCCGCCCTGGGCGCACGCGCGCTCTGGGCGAGCGCGCTGCTCGGCCCGCTCTTCCTCGCCTCAGCCGTGTCCACCGGCGCCGCGTTCCTGCTCCTCTTCCGCCTGTCCGACGAAGAGCGCCACGCCGTCTCGCGCCTCGACCTCGCGGCCATGGGCGTCGAGGCGGTGCTGCTGGCGCTCTTCCTCACCGGCCTCGCCACCGGCGGCGCTCCCGGCCGGGCCGCGCTCGCGCAGCTCGCCGGAGGGCCATGGACGGCGCCGTTCTGGGGGCTCGTCGCCTTCGCCGGGCTCGCGCTGCCGGCGTCGCTGGAGCTCCTCCACCGCCGGCTCGCGCTCCCGTTCACGCGCGCCGTGCCCGCGCTCGTGCTCGGCGGTGGCTTCGCGCTGCGGGCGATCCTGGTGGCCGCAGGGCAGCAGGGGTGAAGCGCTATCGCTCCCCCCACTTCAGCTTCGCGCGGAGGATCCCGAAGTAGTCGAGCTTCGGGTTCCGCACGAGCAGCACGCGGTTCGCGGACTGCTTGATCTGCACCCGGTCGCCGCGTCCGAGCGGCACGCCGGTCTGCCCGTCGAGCGTGAGGTACACCTCGCTCTCCGAGCGCAGCACGATGTTCACCGTCTCGTCGTCGGGGATCACGATCGGCCGCTGCGCGAGGGTGTGCGGGCAGATCGGGCAGATGATCACCCCGCGCATCGACGGGTGGACGATGGGCCCGTTCGCGGCGAGCGCGTAGGCGGTGGAGCCGGTGGGGGTCGCGACGATGATCCCGTCCGCCTTGTAGGTGGTGACGTAGTTGCCGGAGAGCGTCGCCTCGAACTCGGCCATGCGCGAGAGCGTGCCCTTCGCGATCACCGCGTCGTTCAGCACCTCGGCGTCGATCTCCGGGGTGGGGGTCCCGACGCGGTGGAGGTGCACGCGCAGCTTCATCCGCGCGGTGACCCTCGCGTTCCCCGCGAGCACGTCCTCGATGGCGGCGTAGAGCTCCGACTGCGGCACCTCGGTGAGGAAGCCGAGGCTCCCCATGTTCACGCCGAGGATCGGCGCCGCGCGGCCGGCGAGGAGCGCGGCGGCGTGGATGAGCGTGCCGTCGCCGCCGAGCACGAGCACGAGGTCGGCGTTGCGGCCGGCGTCCTCCTCGTCGAGCAGCACCTCGACGTCGCGCGACCGGAGGTACTGTGCGGCGGCGGCGGAGCACGCCGCGGCGGCGGGGGAGGAGCGCTTGTGCACGATGCCGATCCGGCGGGGGACCGGGCAGGGCTGACCGTCCATCCGGACTATTATAGAAGGGCCGAGCGCATGGACCTCTTCGAACAAGCGGTCGAAAAGGACGTCTCGTCGAAGCCGCTCGCCGAGCGGATGCGGCCGCGCAGCCTGGCAGGCTTCTCGGGACAGGAGCACGTCCTCGGCCCGGGCACCGCGCTCCGGCGCGCCATCGAGGCCGATCAGGTCCCCTCCATGATCCTGTGGGGCCCTCCCGGGACGGGGAAGACGACCCTCGCGCGGATCGTCGCCGCGCACACGAACTCCTTCTTCTCCCCGTTCAGCGCCGTCCTCGGGGGCGTGAAGGAGGTGCGCGAGCTCGTCGCAGCGGCCCGCGACCGCCGGAAGATGCAGCGCCAGCGGACGATCCTCTTCGTCGACGAGATCCACCGCTTCACGAAGGCCCAGCAGGACGCCTTCCTGCCGCACGTGGAGGCCGGGATCGTCACGCTGGTCGGCGCCACCACCGAGAACCCGTCGTTCGAGCTGAACGCGGCGCTCCTCTCGCGCTGCCGGGTGGTCACGCTGCGCGCGCTCACCGAGGAGGAGCTGGCGCGGCTCCTCGATCGCGCCGTGGCGGCGCCGGAGGGGCTCGCCGGGGCGGTGGAGCTCGCGCCCGACGCGCGCGAGGCGATGGCCCGCTACGCCTACGGCGACGCGCGGCGCGCGCTGAACGCGCTCGAGGTGGCCGCAGCGGCCGTGACCCTCGCCGGCCGGCGCCGGGTGGAGCGCGCCGATGCCGAGGAGGCGCTGCAGCAGAAGACGATCCTCTACGACAAGGCGGGCGAGCAGCACTACGACGTCGTCTCCGCGTTCATCAAGTCGATGCGCGGCAGCGACCCCGACGCCGCGGTCTACTGGATGGTGCGGATGCTGGAGGGCGGCGAGGACCCGCGCTTCGTGCTGCGCCGGATGGTCATCTTCGCGTCCGAGGACATCGGAAACGCCGACCCGCGCGCGCTCGCGGTGGCGGTGAACGCGCTGCAGGCGGTGGAGCTCGTCGGCCTGCCGGAGGGCGTGCTGCCGATGACCCAGGCGGCCACCTACCTCGCGCTCGCACCGAAGTCGAACGCGGCGCTCACCGCCTACGGCACGGCGCGCAAGCTCGTGCAGGAGCGCGGGCCGCTGGCGGTGCCGCTCAAGCTGCGCAACGCGCCGACGAAGCTCATGGGGAGCCTGGGCTACGGCGCGGGCTACAAGTACCCGCACAACTTCGAGGGCCACTACGTGGTCGAGGAGTACCTCCCCGACGAGCTCCGGCGCGAGCGGATCGTGAACCTCTCGGAGAGCGGCGAGGAGAAGGAGCTGGCGGAGCGCTGGAGACGGCTGCGGGACGCGAACAAGAGGTGAGGTGACATGCTTCTCGTGAAGACCCTGCTGTCCCCGAGCGAGATCCACGGCATCGGGCTCTTCGCCGCCGAGCCGATCCCGGCCGGCACCGTGGTGTGGCGGTTCCACCCCGCCATCGATCTCGTGCTCGCCGTCGGCGCGCTCGACCAGCTCTCGCCCCCCGCGCGCGATCAGATGCTGAAGTACAGCTACGTCGACCGACATCTGAAGCAGCGGATCCTCTGCGGCGACGACGCGCGCTTCTTCAACCACTCCGACGCGCCGAACTGCCTCGACTACCCCGACGACACCGGCGGAACCACCGTGGCGAAGCGCGACATCGAGGTGGGCGAGGAGCTCACGAGCGACTACGCCACCTTCGATCTCCAACACGTGCCGTACGGGAAGTGACGTGATCCTGTACCTGCACGGCTTCGCGTCGGGCCCCGGCTCGACGAAGGGGGTGGCCCTCTCCCGGCGCTTCGCCGAGCGGGGAATCGCCGTGGAACGCGCCGACCTCACGCCCGGGGAGGACGGCTTCGAGTGCTCCACGCCGCTCACGATGCTGGCGGAGGCCGAGCGCGCCCTCGACGCCGCGCCCGCGACGCGCTTCCTCATGGGCAGCTCGCTCGGCGGCTACCTCGCGGCGGCGCTCGCCGCGCGCCGGCCCGAGATCGAGCGGGTGGTGCTGCTCGCGCCCGCGTTCCGCCTCCACGAACGCTGGACCTCCCGGCTCTCGCCGGAAGAGCTCGCGCGCTGGCGGACCGAGGGCGCGCTCGTCGATCACTACGCCTCCGGCCGGAAGCGGCGCATCGGCTGGGGCTTCCTCGCCGGGGCGGCGGAGCTCCCGCCCTACCCCGACCTGCGCCAGCCGACGCTCTGCTTCGCGGGCCGCCGGGACGAGCTCGTGCCGCTCGAGGACATCGCGCGCTTCGTGGCGCTCGCGCCCGAGCGGCGGACGCTCGTGGAGCTGGACGACGGCCACGAGCTCATCGCGTCGATCGACCGGATCTTCGCCGAGGCGGCGATGTTCCTGGGGGCGTAGGTGCCTACCCGGCGAGCCGCCGCGGATCCTCGGTGACGGCGGCGGCGACCTCCGGCTCGGCCGTGGTTGTCGCAGGTGCGGCGGCCTCGGGCTCGGCCGCGAGGGCCACGGCCTCCGCGGCGGCGGCGGGCGCCGCGTCCTTGCGGTGCTTGCGCAGCACGCGCTTGAAGTTCGACCGGTCCATCCCCGCCTTGCGGGCGGCGGCGGAGATGTTGCCGTTGCACGCGCTCAGCAGCGCCTCGACGTAGGTCCGCTCGAACCTGCGCAGCGCGAGGTCCTTCGCGGCGGCGTAGGTCATGGAGAGGAGCGCTGCGTCGTCGTCGGGGGCGGTCTTCGGGCTGTCGTTTTCCATGGAGTGGGCCGCAGTCGCGGAGGCGCGTTGATACCCGACGCGCAGGGTCACGATCAACCCTGCAACGCGGTCGGATCATCGTGCGGCGACGTCGTACCTGTAGGTCTGCCCTTGATACAGGCAGATACAGTTCCGGCCCTCTCGCTTCGCGCGGTACAGCGCCTCGTCCGCGAACTTCACGAGGTGCTCGGGCGAGGCGATGTCCTTCGACGGAAAGAAGGCGAGGCCGATCGAGGCCGTCGCCCGGAACGTCCGCCGCTCGCCGCTCGCGGGATCGCGATCCTCCACGGCGTGCGCCTGCTGGCCGAGCTCGCGCCAGATCCGCTCCGCCACCACCAGCGCTCCCTGGAGGTGGGTCTTCGGCAGGATCACCGAGAACTCCTCGCCGCCGTAGCGCGCGCAGATGTCGGGGTCCCGCACCGTCGAGCGCACGAGCTCGGCGATGTTCTTCAGCACGACGTCGCCGAACGGGTGGCCGTAGGTGTCGTTCACGCTCTTGAAGTGGTCGATGTCGAGCATCATGAGCGACACCGGGTCGCTGTAGCGCTGGGCCCGCTGGAACTCCTGCGACAGGCGCGTGTTGAAGTACCGCCGGTTGAAGAGCCCGGTGAGGCCGTCGGTGATGCTGAGCCGCTCGAGCTCCGCCTTGGCCGCGCGGAGCTGATCCTGGAGCGACTTGATCCGGAGCATGGCGCCGGCGCGGGCGAGCACCTCCGGGTCGGCGCACGGCTTCGCGAGGAAGTCGTCGGCGCCGATGCGCAGGCCGGTCACCCGCGAATCGAGATCGGCGCGCGCCGAGACGAGGATCACGGGCGTGAACGACTCGTCGGGCCGCGCCTTGATGATCCGCAGCACCTCGAGCCCGTCCATGTCGGGCAGCACGAGGTCGAGGAACACGAGATCGGGCGGCTCGGTCTTCACGCGGCGGATGGCTTCCTTGCCGTCCGCAGCGATCGACACGCGGTGGCCTTCCCGCGTGAGGACGACCGCGAGCGCCTCGGCCTGGGTACGCGAGTCCTCGACCACGAGGATGTTCGCCCTCGGGAGCACCCATCGACGTTAGCAGGTTTCCCGGCGCCGACACGGGTCACCGCTGCCCCTGGAACAAGGGGGTGCGAGCATGGACCACGCGCCCGCCAGAGCGCGTGATGCCTCCGAATTCTGCGGCGCTGGACCTCGGAGCTCGGGCGCTCAGGCGAGGAGCGCCGCGACGTCGGCGGCGATCACTGGGGCGAGGCCGCCGCCGCCCAGGATGTTCACCACCGGTGAGGCCGCCGCGCGCACCACGCTGCCGTCGGGCG
>Ga0318497_10000908_pt1 | contig 10513 bp, 11 predicted proteins | sample GRESIP109b1f23_FD_203754 | JGI IMG/M metagenome (GOLD analysis project Ga0318497, IMG submission 203754) | Tropical soil microbial communities from Luquillo Experimental Forest, Puerto Rico - GRE.SIPMG.109b1f23 | ecosystem: Environmental > Terrestrial > Soil > Tropical forest > Bulk soil... | reverse complement strand
CAACCCTGGAGCGTGGGCCCGTGCGGCAGACAAGCTTCGCCCAGATGGCCTGCTCGATGGCCCGCAGCCTGGAGCTGATCGGGGACTGGTGGACGCCGTTGATCATCCGCGACCTGCAGCTGGGCCTGGACCGCTTCGACGCCCTGGCCGACGATCTGGGCATCTCCCGCAACCTGCTCACCACCCGGCTGGCCCACCTGACCCGGCACGGGATCGTGGCCCGCCGCCGGTACAGCGACCACCCGCCCAGGGACCGGTACGTGCTCACTCAGGCCGGGCAGGAACTGGTACCGGTCCTGCTGGCCCTGACCGCGTGGGGCGACCGGTGGGCCACCCCCGAGGGCGGGCCGCCGCTGGTATTCCGGCACCGCCGCTGCGGGCACCAGTTCACCCCGGTCGTCAGCTGCGACGCCTGCGGCCAGCCCCTCCGCCCTGGTGAAGTGGAGGCCCTCCCCGGCCCCGGTGCACGCACCGGCCCCGGCACCGCCGTCCTGGCCCAGGTGCTGGGAGCAGGGCGCCAGCCAGGCAGCTGACCGGGCCGGGCGGCTAGTCGGGCAGGATCCGGGGCAGCCCGAAGCGCGGCAGGACGCTGGTGTCGTAGAAGCAGGTGAGGGCGGCGATCTGATCGCCCTGGAGGGTGAGCACGATCATCCCGGCGGCGTGCGCCACCGGGGCGTGCTGGTCGTGCAGGTACAGGCCGAAGGCAGGCTGGGTATTGGCGCGCGTGGGCACCAGGCGCAAGCGGCGGGTCCCGCGCGAGGCGGCCCAGTGGCGGAGGAAGGACGCGATCGCCAGCTGGCCCTGGTACTGCAGCGGCACGGGCGGCATGGTGAACCACGCGTCATCGGTCAGCAGCGCGACCAGGCCGTCAATGTCGTCGGCGACGAAGGCGTCGGCGAAGCGCTGGACCAGCCGGCTTTCCTGCGGGGAGCGCGGCGCGGGCGGCCGCGGCCGGCCTGCGGCGGGCAGGCGTTGTCCGAGCGTGGCGCGGGCGCGCTTGAGCGTGCCCTTGACGGAGTCCTCGGTGCCGTCGAGCATCCCGGCGACGTCGGCGGTGGAGAAGCGGAGAACCTCGCGCAGCAGGAGCACCGCCCGCTGCCGCGGCGGCAGGTGCTGGAGCGCGGCGATGAACGCCAGTTCGATCGTTTCCCTGGCCTCATAGCGCGCCTCGGGCCCCGCCGCGGTGTCCGCGATTCCCTCCAGCAGCGCGTCGGGATAGGGCTCCAGCCAGACCGGCTCGTCCCGGCTGGTCGGCTCGGGCGGCCATGATGGCGAAGGCGGCGAAGGCGGCTGCCGACGGCCGGTGTCGCGCAGCGCGTTGAGGCAGCGATTGGTCGCTATCCGGTACAGCCAGGCCCGCACTGATGACCGCTCCTTAAAGCCCGCGAGCCCGCGCCAGGCTGCCAGCAGCGTCTCCTGCACCATGTCCTCGGCGTCTTGCACCGACCCGGTGATCCGGTAGCAGTGAACTTCCAGCTCCCGCCGGTGCGGCCCGACTAGCTCGCCGAACGCGTCCGGGTCGCCGGCCCGGGCCCGGGACAGCAGTCCCTCGCTCACCGCCTGGCCCTCGCCTCGGTTCTCCTCTTGCCGTGCACACAGGTAATGACACCACCCGGCCCGGAAAGGGGCCGGGCGACACCTTCGGACCCGGCCCGGTGTCTCAACGACCAGACCGGCACGCCGACGGGAGGAGGTACGGCAGATGAATCGGTCAAGACCGGGCATGACAGCGGCCCAGGTGTGGGTGCTGGCGCTCACGTCGGTGGCGTCGCTGATGGTCGCGCTGGACGCGCTGGTCGTCTCGACCGCGCTGAGCACCATCCGGATCCACCTGCACGCCTCGCTGGCCCAGCTGGAGTGGACCGTCAACGCATACGTCCTCAGCCTCGCCGTCCTGCTGATGACCGGTGCCGCGCTCGGCGATCGCCTCGGCCGCAGGCGGCTGTTCACCGGCGGCATGGGCCTGTTCGTGGCCGGATCGGCGGCCTGCGCGCTCGCGCGGAACATCGGCTGGCTGATCGCGGCGCGCACGGTCCAGGGTGCCGGCGCGGCGGTGATGATGCCGCTGGCCATGGCCCTGCTCAGCATCGGCTTCCCACGCGCGCAGCGCCCGAAGGCGCTGGGAATCTTCGGGGCGGTGACCGGCCTGGGCGTGGTCCTCGGCCCGCTGGTCGGCGGCGCGGCCGTGCAGGGCCTGTCCTGGCCGTGGATCTTCTGGGTCAACGTCCCGATCGGGCTGGCCACCATCGCGCTGACGCGGGCGCGGGTCGGCGAGAGCGTCGGGCCGGACGCGGCACTGAATCTTCCCGGCCTGGCGCTGGTGACCGGCGGCGTCCTCGGGATCGTCTGGGCGCTGGTGCGCGGCAACACGGCCGGCTGGGGCAGCCCCGAGGTGGCCGGCCCGCTGGCCGCCGGGGTCGCGCTGGTCGCCGCGTTCATCGCCTGGGAGCTCCGCGCCCGCCAGCCGATGCTGCCGATGCGCATGTTCAGGTCGCGTCCGTTCGCGACGGGCAACGCGGCGATCTTCTTCCTGTGGGGCTCCGCGCTCGGCTCCGTGTTCTTCTTCGCGCAGTTCCTGCAGATCGGCCTGCACTATGATCCACTGGCCGCCGGGGTCCGGCTGATGCCGTGGGGCGCCGCGGTGTTCGTCGCGGCGCCGGTCGCCGGGGCGCGCATCCGCCGCACCGGCGAGCGACCCTTCATCACCGGCGGGCTGCTGCTGGTGGCCGCCGGAGCGGCCTGGCTCGCGCTGGCCGCCACGCCCCATCTTGCCTACTGGCAGCTGCTCGTGCCCTTGGTGCTCACCGGCCTGGGGTTCTCGGTCGCGATTCCCGCGACGCAGAGCTCGGTGCTGAGCCACGTCGCCCTCCAGGACATCGGCAAGGCGTCCGGCACCTTTGCGATGCTGCGCCAGCTCGGCGGCGCGTTCGGTGTCGCGCTGGCCGTGGCTGCCTTCGCCGGGTCAGGATCGTACGCCTCCGCCCAGGCGTTCAGCGCCGGGTTCGGTCCCGCGCTCGGCATCTGTGCAGCTCTCGCGCTAGCGGGTTCGGCGGCTGGCCTGCTCGCGCCGGCCCGGCCAGCCACCGGGCCGGCTGCTGTAGCGGCCGCCGACGCCGCGTCCCGGCAACAGGCAAAGGCCGAGGCGCCCGGGGTCAGCTGACCTCCCCCGGCCCGACAGCGAACAACCAGCGAAAGGAAACCTGCGAGATGACCAGGCCCACAACCCGAACCCGCGAGCAATGGCTCGCGGCGCGGCTGGAATTGCTGCAGGCGGAAAAGCAGCTGACCCGCCGCAGCGACGAGCTGGCCCGCCGACGCCGGCGGCTCCCCTGGGTCCCGGTCGAGAAGGACTACGTGTTCGGCACCGGCGACGGCGATAAGACACTGCGGGAGCTGTTCGCCGACCGCTCGCAGCTGCTGGTCTACCACTTCATGTTCGGCCCGGAATGGACAGCGGGCTGCCCGGTCTGCTCGTTCTGGGCGGATAGCTTCGACCGCGCGATCGTGCACCTGGGCCACCGCGACGTGACCATGGTCTGCGCGTCCCGCGCGCCGCTGGCCCGGCTCGGCGCCTACAAGCGCCGGATGGGCTGGGGCTTCGAGTGGGTCTCCGCGCTGCGCGCCGACTTCAACTACGACTTCGGCGTGTCGTTCCCGGAGCAGCGCCCGGAGGTCACGGCTGCATACAACTACGGCACGCCGGCACGGCCGGGCGAGGAGATGCCTGGCCTGAGCGCGTTCGCGCTCCACGACGGGATCGTCTACCACACCTGCTCCTGCTACGCCCGGGGCCTGGACGCGTTCAACAACGCCTACCAGCTACTCGACCGCTCCCCCAACGGACGGCACGAAAAGAGGCTGGCAACACCGATGGCCTGGGTTCACCGCCACGACGAGTACGAAGACAGCGCCGCCGCGGTACTGCCATGACCCAGAGCCCAGGACCTCTGACCCGGCCCGGCATGAAGAGCACAAGCCGCGCCCGTGACAGGAATCCACCGCCCCGGCCCGCACCCGCGCTGCCAGCGGCCCGGCATGTGGCTGCCTCCCCACGGCCGGGCCGCCACAGCCGGGCAGCGATGCGCCGCCACAGACGGTGGCCGTATGCACCCGATCCACAGGAGGAACCCGACGATGACCGCCGCTATCGCACTTGCCGTGAGCGTCAACGCGCCGCCTGACCGCATCACCGAGGCGCTGTCCACCGCAGAAGGCCTGGCCTCGTTCTGGACCGCCGACAGCCACGCCGAGCCGCAAACCGGGTCGGTCGCGCGCCTGGGGTTCGGCGGGCCGGAACTCCAGCTGCGCGTCGACCGGCTCACCACCGGCCACCGGATCGAGTGGACCTGCCTCAACGACTTCCCGATGCCCCCCGGACGCTGGGCGGGCACGACCGTGACCTGGGACCTCACCAGCGGCGACAGCGGAGTCGAACTTCTGCTCCAGCACGGCAACTGGCCCGCCGCCATCGCCCAGACCGAGCTGGCCGGCACCGCCTACACCTGGGCGCTGGTCCTGACCGCGCTCAAGGGCTACGCCGAGACCGGCACGCCCCAGCCCGTATTCAGCCCCCACGCGAAGGACTCCTGAGATGCCATCGATCCTGCTCATCCACGGAGCCGGCCATGCCGCCTGGTGCTGGCACGAACACTTCACCGGCTGGTTCGAAGAACGCGGCTACACCGTGGCCGCCCCCGACCTGCCACACCACGGCGACCTGCACCACCGCGGCATCAAGACCACTCCGCTGAGCACCTACGTCGACGCGGTCGGCAGCGCGGCCGACCGCCTGGCACCGCCGCTGATCCTCATCGGCCACTCGATGGGCGGGTTCATCATCCAGAAGTACCTGGAAAGCGCCCAGGCTGAGCTGGCCATCTTGCTTGCCTCGACCCCGCCGGCCGGCGCACGCGGAATGGTCTGGCGCATGGCCACCCGCCGCCCCGTCACCTTCGTCAAGACGCTGATGACCGGCACCGCAACTGACTCACCGGCAAGGACCCGGGACTACTTCTTCAGCCCCGGAACTCCGGCCCACGTCGTCAGCGACTGCCACCACCGGCTCCAGCCCGAGTCGATGCAGGCCCTCAAGGACATGATGACGCCGCTACACCCCGAGCGCGTCACCACCCCGGTCGCCGTCCTCGGCGCGGAGAACGACTGGCTGGTCGCACCGCCCAAAGAACTCGCTGCGACGGCCCGCGCCTACCGCACCACCGCGCAGACCCTTCCGGCCGGACACGACATGATGCTGGACACCGCGTGGGAGCAGACCGCTGCAGTTATCCACGCCGCGATCGCCGAGCGCCACGCGCGCCGATGACGTCCGGGACCTGCCACCGCTGCTCGAAATCCCCGCCCGGTCTCAGGGCTGCCTGGCGACATAGTTCCGCAGGCTGGCCAGGTGCACATCCCAGCCCTTGTCGTGCGTGTCGATGTAGGCAGCCTTGTCCCGCCCGGGCTTGCGCAGCACGGCGAACCCGCTTTCGGTGACGCGCAACCGGGTGCCCACGCCCTCGGCGGCCAAGGTGAACTCCACCAGCGGGGCGTTGCCCTCGTGCGGCTGCACACCGACAAGGCGCACGCGCGCGCCGTAGCGGTCGATCCACCAGCCGGCGATGTCGCTGATCGGCGCGGGCTCAGCCGGCCAGGCTCTCCGCGGGCTCGGGTTCGGGAGTTCCGGCTTTCTTCGGTGCGGTGATTCCGGCAGCCGTTAGCGCCGCCAGCACGGCGAACACGGTGCAGGCGGCGAGTGCGGGCTTGAAGCCGTCGGTGACGCTCGCCGGTGTGCCGAGGTGGCCGTAGGCGGCGAAGACCGAGGTGCCGATGGCGATCGCGAACACCGCTCCGAGCCGCTGCATCATGTAGTTGATCCCGGAGGCTTTGCCCAGCTCGTGGGGTTGGACGGCACCGAGAACGGCCGTCGGCACGGTCGGAAGCGCCATCGAGATGCCGATGCCGGCCACCAGGAGGGCGAAGGTCAGCTCGACCCAGCTCGTCCCGAGTCCGCCCCGCAGGCATACCCAGGTGAAGCCGGCGGCTTGCAGGGTAAGGCCCAGGACCATCACGGGCCGCAACCCGACCCTGTCGGCGATGGCGCCGGCGAGCGGTGAGATGAGCATCGGCGTGGCGAAGAAGGGAAGCAGCCGCAGTCCTGTCGACACCGGCGAGTAGCCGCGGGCGAACTGGAACTCGTGGGTGACGAAGTAGGCGCCGGCGAAGATCGCGCCTGACATCAGGAAGGTCGTGGCGTTGCCGGCCGCGAACGTCTGGTTGCGGAACAGGCGAAGCGGAATCATCGGCTGGGGCGCGCGCAACTCCCAGGCGACAAACAGGAGGAGAAGGAGTGTTCCGGCGGCGAGTGTGGTCACGATTTCGGCGCTGGCCCACCCGGACTGATTGGCGCGGACGAGCGCCCAGACCAGGGCGACGACGCCGCCGGTGACCAGCGCGACTCCCACAAGATCTAGGCGCTCCGGGGCGCCGTAGCTTTCCGGCAGCAGGCGCAAGCAGAGGGCCAGCGCGACCACGCCGATGGGCACGTTGATCCAGAAGATCCAGTGCCAGTCGATCCCCTCGGTGATGGCCCCGCCGATCAGCGGGCCGGAGGCGACGGCCAGCCCGGCCAGGCCGCCGTAGACGCCGATGATCATGGCGCGGCGTTCCGGCGGGAAGGCGGTGGTCAGGATGGTCAGGCTCAGCGGGAGCACGATGGCGCCGCCGAGCCCTTGGACCGTCCGGGCCGCGATCAGCTCGGAGGCGTTCGGCGCGAGTGCGCACGCAGCCGATGCGATGGTGAACAGCGCAAGCCCGAGGGTGAAGATGCGCCGGCGGCCGAAGCGATCACCGAGAGCCGCCGCGGTGATGATCCCGGCAGCGAAGGCGATGCCGTACGCGTTCAGCGTCCACTGCAGGCTCGACAGGCTCACCTGGAGGTCGCGCTGCATCCGCGGCAGCGCGGTGATCACCACGACCGCGTCGATCACCACCATGAAGTAGGCCGTCGAGGTCAGCCCGAGCACCCAGCCCAGACGAGTCTGGCTCCGTGCGTCAGCGGTGGTGCTCGAAAGGCCGCTCATCTCGTTCTTTCCTCCCGTCGGCGGGCCAGCCGGTCCGGCTCAGCCGGTTTGTGCTGCTAGTGATGTAGACACCGGCGGGCAGCCGGAGTTGGCGGCCGCCAGCGCCGCCCAGTTTCCGCCCGAGACGGTGTCGGTACTGTCAGGAGCTGCGGAACAAAGCAGGGGGCGAGGCGGTGGGAGGGTGGTTCGGTGAGCACGGACCTGGTGGACCGGGCCCGGGCCGGCGACGGGCAGGCGTTCGGCGAGCTCGTCGACCCCTACCGGCGCGAGCTGCAGGTGCACTGCTACCAGATCCTCGGCTCGCCCCAGGACGCGGAGGACGCGCTCCAGGAGACCTTGCTGGCGGCCTGGCAGGGCCTGGCCGGGTTCGAGGGCCGGGCCTCGGTCCGGGTCTGGCTGTACCAGATCGCCACCCGGCGGTGCCTGAACGCGCTGCGCTCGGCGAGCAGGCGACCACCGGTGGACTGGCCGCCGCCCGGGGTTGAGCTACCGGAGCCCACCCGGCTCGGCGAGGTGGTCTGGCTGGAGCCTTATCCCGACGTTCTGCTGGAGGGCCTCGCCGACGCCGCGCCCGGCCCCGAAGCCCGGTATGAAGCCACCGAAGCGATCTCAGTGGCCTTCGTCACCGCGCTACAGCTGCTGCCGCCCCGGCAGCGGGCCGTACTGATCTTGCGGGACGTGCTGGGCTTCCGGGCCAGCGAGGCCGCGGGCATCCTGGACTGCACCGAGGAGTCGGTGACCAGCGCCCTCAAGCGCGCCCGGGCCGCCCTGCAGTACCGGCGCGCACGGTCACCCGACCGGGAACCGCCGCCGCCCGGCTCGGCACGGGAGCGGGCGCTGGTACAGCGGTTTACCAGGGCCTACGAAGCAGGCGAGGTGGACGAGGTCGTCGCCCTGCTCGCCGAGGACGCCTGGCTGATCATGCCGCCCGTCCCGCTGCGCTACCAGGGCCGCGAGCTGGCCGCCCGGTTCCTGGCCGCGACCTCGTGCCGGCCCGGGCACTCCGCCCGGCTTGTACCGACCCGGGCCAACGGCCAGCCCGCGTTCGGCGTCTACGTCCGCGACCCCCACGCCCCGGTCGCGCACGCCACCGGGATCCTCGTGCTCACCCTCGCCGGCAGCCAGATCAGCGCCATGACCGGGTTCCTCGGCACCGGCGCGCTGCGCATCTTCGGGCTCCCCCGGACGCTGCCCGACTGAACCCACCTCAACCTGACACGCGCCGACCGCATCCGCCACGAGCAGCGGGCCAACCAGGCGCGCTCACCACCAGTAACGCCGCCTGCAGAACAAGGCGGCGCCGATGCGCCCACTCCTCCCGCCTGGTGGTGTCTACATAACCGACGGCGCTTCGCGCAGACCCGCAATCGCGGCGAGGGGCGCCACCGGCAGCCGTTTAACTGTATGCCGCCCGGACGCCGCCGGACCGGAATCCGCCACGGCAAAAGACGATGAAGAAGGAGCCCGATGCCGGGCCAGCCAGTGCCGTGCTTCACGCTCAATGGCACGAAGCGCTACAGCCAGGGGCCTGTTCTACGCCCAGACGATGCCGGGACATCAACGCAGCAGTTCTGGACCCAGTTCTGGACCAGGCGTCCCCAGGCCCTCAAATGGCACCTCGACAGCGCACAGGCCAGCAGTAGCGATACCGGCGGCGGACCAGATGCCGAAGACGACGGCTAAATGCTCAACACACCAGCTTGGCACGTGCAGTCAGGGCCGGCGGCCGCCGGCGACGGTCAGGAGCGATCGATGGCTAAATACGTGATCTCATACCGCGCCTCGGCGGACTACGTGCCGGGACGGGACGACGACATGGCCGCGTGGGCCGCGTGGTTCACGAGCATCGGCGAGGACCTCGTTGACTTCGGCAGCGCTGTTCGCGACACGATCCAGATCGGTGATTGCGGAGCCGGGCAGCGCCTGCGCGGCTACTCGGTGATCTCAGCCGGCGACCTCGACGCTGCGCTACTCGTCGCCAGCAGATGCCCCGGCCTCCAAGACACCGGCTTCGGCGTCGAGGTCGGGGTGGTACAGGAGATGCCGGGCTGACCGATAGCACCGTCGCGCCGGTGCGGCCATCCCGTGCCTCCGGGCCAGGCCAGCAATTTGCATGGGCAGGTTCAGTCCCCGAGAGCTCGCCGCTGGCAGCCGGGCGGACATGGATCCAGGCCAGCCGGCGGAGCCCACTGCTGCCGGGACGGTGGGGCCGGTCTGCTGGATGATCGTGGCTGGAATGCTATGAGCCTGGAGCGGCCGGAGCGGAGGTCACGATGGATGCCCGGGATGAGGTCGTCGTGGTGTTCGGCGGCAGTTCAGGGATCGGGGAGGCGGTCGCCCGGACGATGACGGCACGTGGGTCGCAGGTGGTCATCGTCGGGCGGGATCCCGGCCGGCTGGCCGCGGCGGCTGGCCGTATCCATGGCAATGTCCGGACGGCCGCGGCCGACGCCGGCGACCGGGGCGCGGTCGACGCCTTCTTCGCCGGCCTGGGCCGTCAGGTCGATCACCTCGTACTGTCCTTCAGCACCGGGCGGGCCGGCGGGCCGTTCCGGGACCTGCCGATGGCCGACCTGGCCGCCGCGGTGCGGGGGAAGCTGGTCGCCTACCTGTCGGTGCTGCAGGCGGCGCTGCCGCGGCTGCGGTCCGACGGGTCGGTCACCCTGGTCGGCGCCGGGAGCGCCGAGTCCGCGCTTCCGGCCACGGCCGGGCTGGCGGCGGTCAATGGCGGGCTGCACGCGGCCGTGCGGCCGCTGGCGGTGGAGCTGGCGCCGCTGCGGGTGAATGTGGTGGCCCCCGGGGTGATCGAGACGCCCTGGTGGGCCGGGATGCCCGGGCCCGTCCGCGACGGTGTGTTCGCCAGCGCGGCTGCCGCCCCGGCCGGGCGAACCGGCACGCCGGATGACGTGGCGGCGGTGGTCGCGTTGCTGATCGGCAGCGGCTATGTCACCGGTGCCGTTATCCCGTGCGACGGCGGGCTTCGCCTGAGGTAGGTCCCGCAGGAAGCGGTCGCCCGCCGGGGCGCTGCTTCAGGTCTGCCGAGTCAGGGGAGCCGCCGGGGAAGACCGAACTTCGCGATGACGCTGTTGTCGAAGCGGGTCATCGCCCGGATCCGATCACCGGCCAGTGTGAGGACCACCATCCCGTTGGCGTGGAACACTCCGGTCGCCGGGTCGCGCACATAGACGCCAAAAGCGGGCTGCCCGTTCGCCCGGGTATCAATCAAACGATAGGACCGGGCCTGGGTGAAGATCGCCTCGAACAGGCGCCCTGCCGTGGCGGGCCCCACGAACTGCATGTCGGCAAGCGGTGCGGTAATGATCACATCTTCGGTAAGCAGCGCCACCAAGGCAGCAATGTCTCCGGCTTCGTATGCCGTGGCCAGATGTTCGATGATGGCTCGTTCGGCCTGCGAATTCGGGGCGGGTGGGGGG
>Ga0318497_10000901_pt1 | contig 10536 bp, 9 predicted proteins | sample GRESIP109b1f23_FD_203754 | JGI IMG/M metagenome (GOLD analysis project Ga0318497, IMG submission 203754) | Tropical soil microbial communities from Luquillo Experimental Forest, Puerto Rico - GRE.SIPMG.109b1f23 | ecosystem: Environmental > Terrestrial > Soil > Tropical forest > Bulk soil... | reverse complement strand
CCGCCGATCACCTGCGCAGCCGCGACATCACCGTGGTGGCGGACAGCCCGGGGGTGGGCGCGAACCTGTCCGATCACCCCATGGTCCCGGTCATGTGGCACACGCCGAAATCGCGCGGGCTGTGGGAGCAGGCCGGCCCGGGGAACCTGGCCCGCTGGCAGCTACGGCACTCCGGGCCGATGACCACGAACATCGCCGAGTCCGGCGGGTTCGCCCGTTCCGACCCGGCGCTGCCCGCGCCCGACCTTCAGTGGCACGCACTGCCCACGCCGTACCAGAACGGCGGGCTCGCCGATCCCGCGGTCCGCGCGCTCTCGCTGCTGGTGACCCTGGTCGCCGTCGGCAGCCGGGGCCAGGTCCGGCTGCGCAGCGCCGACCCGCGGCACAAGCCGGAGATCGACCCCGCCTACCTGTCCGACGGAGCCGATATCGAGCCGCTGGTCAGCGGGATCCAGATGGCCAGGGAATTCGCGTCCGCGCGCCCGATGTCCAAGATGTGCACGTCGGAGCTGGCGCCGGGGGACGGGGTCCGCACCGACGCCGAGATCAGGGACTTCATCAGGCACCACCTCACGACCATCTACCACCCGGTCGGCACCTGCGCGATGGGCGGTGACTCCAAGCTGGCCGCCAGCAGGCTCACCAGTGTGGTCGACCCCGAGCTCCGCGTCCGGGGAGTGGAGGGCCTGCGGGTCGTCGACGCCTCGGTGATGCCCACGGTGCCCCGGGGCAACACCAACGCGCCGACGATAGCCATCGCCGAGCGGGCGGCCGACCTGATCTCGGGCCGCGCGCCGCTGGCCGCGGTGGAGCCCGCCGACGCGGAACTGGCCGCGGCTTCCGCTCCGTAACGGGCGGCCGCCGCTACGGCGCGACCCGTACCGGCGTCCCGGTCTGCCGGCTGCGCTCCGCCGCGAACGCCATCAGGTGACTGTCCAGCGACTCCCGCGGCCCGGTGCAGATGAGCGAGCGGTCACCGGACGCGACGGCGTCCACGAAGGCGCCGATCACGCCGAAGTCCCCGCCGCCGTGACCGTATCCGGGGTCCGTCCCGGGGCTGGCCACCTCGACCTGCTCGGCGCGCCCGGTGACGAAATCGGTCACCGTGACCTGGTGGCCGTCGCCCTCCAGGAACGCCCGGGTGCCCATGACCCGGGTGCGGCGCCTGCCGTAGGGCGTGAACGCGCTCATGGTCAGCGTGGCCGTCACGCCGCCGTCGAACTCGACCGTGACCACCTGATGATCGGCCACGTCGTTGTCGCAGGCGTACACGCAGCGGCCGTACGGGCCCTCGCGCAGTGCCTTCCGCACGCCGGCCTCGGTCATGTCGGTGGTGACGACGGACAGCGGCCAGCTTTTCCGCTTCGGGTCGCCCAGGTAGCCGAGGTAGAGCCGGGTGGCCGAGTACGGGCAGGCCGGCTCGACGGCGCAGTCCAGGCAACGGTCGGCGGCGCCGTCCGGCTGGTTCGCGGCGGTGAAGTGATGCAGCCCGCCGTGGCTGGATACCGACACCGCCGGCCGGCCGACGAGGTAGCGCAGCCAGTCGAGGTCGTGACAGCACTTGGTCAGCAGGCTGGGCCCGGCCGCGTCCGACCGGCGCCAGTTGCCGCGCACGTACGAGTGGGCGAAGTGCCACCAGCCGATCGGCTCCAGGTGCTCCACGCCGACGACGTGACCCAGCCGGCCGGCGGCCATGACCTGCATCACCGCCTCGGTGTAGGGCGTGTACCGCATCACGTGGCAGACCGCCAGGATGACCCCGGCCTGCTCCACGGCGCGGACCGCCTCGACGCATTCGGTCCAGGTGGGCGCGATCGGCTTCTCGAGCAGCACGTGGTAGCCCAGCCCGGCGAAGCGGGCGGCCGGGACGGCGTGCTCGCGGTCCGGCGTGGCCACCAGGACCGCGTCCGCCAGCCGTGGCCGCTCGGCCAGCTCCCGCCAGTCACCGAACCGCTGGCCGGCCGGCACGGCGAGCTGGTCCGCCAGCGCGTCACGGCGATCGGCGCGGGGATCGGCGACCGCCACCACCCGGGCCCGGTCCGGGAACCGCTCGGCGAACCCGGCGTAGACACTGCCCCGGGCGCCCGTGCCGAGCACGGCGATCGTTACCGGTCCAGCCATTGATGTCAGCCCTCCACGAGGTGGAACTCGACCCGGTAGAGCAGCGTGTCATCGCCGATCGGGCCCGCGTGGGCCGCCCGCCGGCGCAGCGACTCCCGGTCGTGCTCGCCGCAGCGGCGCACGTCGGCAGCGGTGATCGAGGCGAACGGCACCAGCTCGACCGAGTCCACCTCGATGCGCGCGGGGCCGACCGGATACCGGCCGCCCACCCGCACCTTGGCCCGGCGCCAGAGCCGGTAGGAGACCGTGATGTCACCAGAGATCACGTCGTCGCGCAGTTCCCGGCTGAACTCCACGAGCCGAGGCTACGGCACGGGCACCCGGAGCCGGGCGCGCCAGCGGACGGTCCTGGCGTCGGCGAGGATCTGGCGCACCACGTTGCGGCCCGGTATGCCGGTCACGCCGCCGCCGCCGTGCGTGCCCGATCCCGCCTGGTACAGCCCGCGGACCGGCGTGCGCAGGTCCGCGTAGCCGGCCGCCGGCCGGGCGTGGAACATCTGCCCCAGGCTCAGCTCGCCGTGGAAGATGTTCCCCCCGACCAGCCCGTACTCCTGCTGCATCTGGTGCGGCCCGATCACCTGGCGGTGCAGGATCGAGTCGGTGAACCCGGGGGCCACTGCCTCCACCCGGGCGATCACCCGGTCGGCGTAGGCGGACAGCTCCTCCTCCTGCGGGGCGTCGGCGTACTGGTGCGGCACCCACTGGGTGAACAGCGACATCACGTGCTGCCCCGCGGGCGCGAGCGAGTCATCGAAGACGCTCGGGATGCAGATGTCCGCGAACGGGACCGACGAGGGCCGGCCCGAGACCGCGTCCTGGAACGCGGTCTCGATGTCGTCCAGGCTCTCGGCCAGCACGATCGTCCCGCCGTATAGCTGGGGGTCGAATCCGGGATGGCTCGCGAACACCGGGAGCCTGCCGAGCGCCAGGTTGATCTTCACGGTGCCGCTGCGGGTTTGCCAGCCGCGGATGTCCTCGACGAACTCAGGCGGCAGCACGGCGGGGTCGAGCAGCCGCAGGAACGAGATCTGCGGGTGCGCGGTCGTGACCACGGTCGCCGCGTCGATGTCCTCGCCGGTGGCGAGGGTCACCCCGGTCACCCGGCCCGCGCGGGTGCGGATCCTGGCCACCTCGGCGCCGGTGCGGATCTCGGCGCCGAGCGAGCGGGCCGCGGCAGCCAGCGCCCTGGTGACCCCGCCCATGCCGCCGCGCGGGAAGCCCCACGCGCCCGCCTGCCCGCCGGTGTCGCCGATGTGGTGGTGCAGCATCACGTAGGCCGTGCCGTTGGACCGCGGCCCGGCCCAGGTCCCGATCACGCCGGACACCGACAGCAGCCCGCGCATGGCGTCGCTGCAGAAATAGCGCTCGACCAGGTCGGCGACGCTGCTGGTGAGCAGGCGGGTGACGTCGACGGCGCCCCGCTCGTCGAGCTTGCGCAGGTGCCGCAGCAGCAGTCCCTGCCGCCACAGGTCCTGCGGCCGCCGCGACCCGAGCCGGGGCGGGATCTCGGCCAGCAGCGGCCCGAGGACGGCGCCCAGGCGCGCCAGGTGGGCCTGGTAGGGCTGGTACGCCTCGGCGTCGCGGGGCGAGAACTTGGCGATCTGGGCCCGGCGCGCCGCCGGGTCAGCGGGCAGGCTGAGATAGCGCCCGTCCGCCCGGGGGGCGAAATAGGGTCCCTGCGGGTACACGTGATAGCCGTGACCGGCCAGGCGCAGGTCGCGGACCAGCCCCGGCGGCAGCAGCGAGACCACGTACGACAGCGAGGTCACCGTGTAGTCCGGCCCGAACGGGTGCTCGCTCACCGCGGCCCCGCCGAGCACGCCGCGGCGCTCGCACACCAGCGTGCTGCGCCCGCTGCGGGCCAGGTAGGCGGCGGCGACCAGCCCGTTATGGCCGCCGCCGATCACCACCACGTCCCGGCTAGCCGTCATGAGCCGCGCCCTCCCGGACGGCTACTTGTAGCGCCGGCCGTGCAGCACGGTGGCCAGGCTGAGGATCCGCTTCATGTCCTTGTCGGAGCGGGCGAACGAGGTCAGGTTGACCATCGGCTTCATCCGCTGCCGCGTGATCGACTTGGGCCGGGCGAACTCGCGCAGCCCGTCAGTGCCGTGGATCCGGCCGAAGCCGGAATCGCCCGACCCGCCGAACGGCAGCGAGGGCACGCTGGCGTACGCGATCACCGAGTTGACCGCCGTCATGCCGCTGCGCAGGGACCTGGCCGCGGCCATCGCCGCCTTCTTGTTCCGCGCGAACACCGAGGAGCCGAGCGCGTAGCGGCTGGCGTTCGCCAGCCGGACGCCCTCGTCGAGGCTGGCCACCTTGGTCACCGTGACCGTGGGGCCGAAGGTCTCCTCGGCGACCGCGCGGCTCTCCTCCGGGACATCGGCGAGGATCACCGGGCCCACGAAGGGCTTGCGGATGCTCGCGAGGCCGCCGATGACCGGCCTGCCCCCCCGGGCCAGCGCGTCCGCGATGTGCCGCTCGATCACGTCGATCTGGCCCGGCAGGGTCATCGGCCCGTAGTCGGCCTCACGGTCCTCGCCGGGGCGGACCTCGGCCATCCGGTCGGCCAGCTTTTCCAGGAACGAGTGGTAGACATCCTCGGCCACGTAGACGCGCTCGATGCCGACGCAGGTCTGGCCGGCGTTGGACAGCGCGCCCCAGGCGGCGGCGTCGGCGGCCGCGTCGAGGTCGGCGTCGGCGGCGACGAGGAGCGCGTCCTTGCCGCCGCACTCGGCGACCATCGGCGTGAGGTTCTCGGCGCACGCGGCCATGACCTTCTTCGCGGTGGCGGCCGAGCCGGTGAAGGCGATCTTGCTGACCGCGCTCCGGGCGAGGTGGTCGCCGGTCGGGCCGGCCCCGGTGATCAGCTGCAGCACCGGCTGCTCCGGCACCACCTCCGCGAACGAGCTGACCAGCCAGCCGCCCACCGCAGGCGTGAGCTCGCTGGGCTTGAACACCACGGCGTTGCCGGCCGCCAGCGCATACACGATCGAGCCCATCGGCGTGAACACCGGGTAGTTCCACGGCCCGATGACGCCGACCACGCCGAGCGGCTGGTATTCCAGCGTGGCGGCCTGGTTGATGGCCACCAGGCCGCTGCGGACCCGGCGCGGGCCCAGGACCTTGCGGGCGTTGCGGGCCGCCCAGTCGATGTGCACGATCGTGAGCAGGATCTCCAGCTGGGCGTCAGCCAGCGGCTTGCCGGTCTCGGTGTGCACGAGCTCGGCCAGGCGCCCGATGTACCTGGTGATGTGCGATTTCCAGGCGAGCAGCCGGGCCTGCCTCTCCTTCGCCGGCAGGCCCGCCCACCACGACGCGGCCCGGTGGGCCAGCTCGACCGCCTCAGCCACCTCGCCCTCGCCGAACACCGGGAAGGTAGCAATGACCTCGGATGTCGCGGGATTCAGTGTGTCGAAGGTTTCCCCCGAAGGCCGCAGCGTCGTGACCATCGCCGTGCACCACCGTCCTGTGCCGCGTAAGTTCGTGCCTGGCGGTACCTGCCGCCGGTTTGGCCGGCAGTCGCCGTCGGGTGCCAGTAAATCACCGGGCCACGGGCGGAAGGTACCGCCGGGCAGGCATCCGTTCCGATCGGCACACCGGAGTGCGCTCATGGCAGAACCCACGTCGGCCGGCGGGCCGCCCGCGCCGCCGCGGCCCGGGCAGCCGCAGGCCGACCTGCACTGGCTGCGCGAGGCGATCGAGCTGTCCCGGCGCTGCCCGCCGTCGGAGTCGGCCTTTTCCGTCGGTGCCGTCGTGGTCAGCGACCCGGGAAAGGTCATCGCGACCGGCTACTCCAGGGAACGTGACCCGAAGGATCACGCGGAGGAGGTCGCCTTGGCCCAGGCCGCCGGCGATCCGCTGCTGACCGGGGCAACGCTCTACAGCTCGCTCGAGCCGTGCCTGGCCCGGGCCTCGCGGCCCCGCTCCTGCGCCGAGCTCATCATCGGGGCCGGAGTCCCGCGCGTGGTCATCGCCTGGCTGGAGCCGCCGCTGTTCGCCGCGGGCGGCGGCGCCGGGGCGCTGCGCCGGGCCGGGGTGACGGTGGTCGAGATTCCCTGGCTCGCCGCGCTGGCGCGCTCGGTGAACGCGCACCTGGTGGGGGAGGGAGCGGATGATCACTGAACGGGACGGCGGGGCGCTGGCCCTCGGGGTCATCGCTCCGGTTCCAAGGCGGTGCGCAAGGCCGCCTTGCCCCGGGACGTGTGGCTCTTCACCGCGCCCGTGCTGATCTTCATGGCGGCGGCGATCTCTTCTTCCGAGAGCTCCAGGTAGAACTTGAGCACCAGTGCCTCCCGCTGCCGGGCCGGGAGGGAGCGCAGCGCCTCGATCACGGCCGAGCGCTCGAACTGGGCGATCGCGCCCTGTTCGGCGCTGGGCATGTCCGGCTCGCGGACCGGCACATGCCGGTCGGTCACCATCCGGTGCCGCAGGATCGACCGGGACCGGTTCAGCACCGACCGGCGTAAGTAGGGCACGGCCTTGTCGATATCCCGCAGCCGCCGCCAGGCGGCATGCACGGCGATGAAGGACTCCTGCACCACTTCCTCGGCCGCGCCGGTGTCGCCCAGCAGCATGGCGGACATGCGGACCAGCGGGCGATACTGCGTGCCGTACATCGAGGTGATGGCCAGGTCGGCCTCTGATATTGCCCGGGGCGAAGCTGAACCCCAGGCCGCGTTTACCGGCGGGGGGTCGGCCACGTCTATAGAACGGAGCGCAATGGCGTCCGGCTCAGCCCGGCCCGGTCAGAACAGGCGCAGCGCGCCGTCCCCGGCCCCGCGCATCGAGTCATAGTCCAGGGTGACGCAGCGGATGCCGCGGTCCTCGGCCAGCACCCGCGCCTGCGGCCTGATCTCCTGGGCGGCCAGGATGCCCCGCACCGGGGCCAGCAGCGGGTCGCGGTTCAGCAGTTCCAGGTAGCGCGTGAGCTGCTCCACGCCGTCGATCTCGCCGCGGCGCTTGACCTCGACGGCCACGCTGACCCCGAGGGCATCCCGGCACATCAGGTCGACCGGGCCGATCGCGGTGGGGTATTCCCGGCGGACCAGCCGCCAGCCCTCGCCGAGCACGTCCATCTGCGCGGCCAGCAGTTCCTGCAGATGGGACTCGACGCCGTCCTTCGTCAGGCCGGGATCGGTGCCCAGCTCGAACGAGGAGTCGCTGATGATCTCCTCGATCTCGATGGTGAGCGTCTCGCCCGACTTCCCGGTCACGACCCACCGGCCCGGCTCCTCGGCGAGTCGGCACGGCGGCGACATCCAGTTGAGCGGCTTGTAGCTGCCGCCGTCGGAGTGCACGAGGACCGAGGAGTCCGCCTTGACGATGAGGAGCCTGGTGGCCAGCGGCAGGTGCGCCGAGAGCCTGCCCGCGTAGTCCACGCTGCACCGGGCGATGACGAGCCGCACGGGAGCCCACTGTAGCCCGTAGGCGGCTGGTTCATGCCATAGCCTGTCGGCCGTGAGCCCGCGCAAGGCACGCCGCCTGCCCGCCGAGGTCCGCCGCCGGCCGCGCGGGGGCACCGGATCGCGGCGCGCGGATGAGCCCGCAGGGCGGTCCGGCGCCGGCGGGCCGCCCGCGGCCGGGCTCGGGCCGCCGCAGACGCAGGCCTGGCCGGACGGGGACTGGGTCGTCCGCCAGGTGCCCGGCGGCGTGGCCACGAAGACGTACCGGTGCCCCGGGTGCGATCAGGAGATCGGGCCCGGCGTTCCGCACATCGTGGCCTGGCCCGCGCAGGCCCCCGGCCCGGCCGAGCGCAGGCACTGGCACAATTCGTGCTGGCAGCGGCGGCCGCGCCGCCCCCGGATGCGCCGGTGAGGGAGCGATGAGCGAGATACGGGCCAGCACGGTCCTGCCTGCGATCAGGAGGCCGGTAACGATACGCACCGCCGATGGCCTGGACCTGGTCGGCGAGCTCGCGCGGCCAGAGCGGCGGGCGCCCGTTGCGACGCTGATCGGCTTGCACCCGCTGCCCACGGCGGGCGGGATGATGGACAGCCACGTGCTGCGCAAGGCCGCGAACCGGCTGCCCGCGCTGGCCGATCTCGCGGTGCTCCGGTTCAACACCCGCGGCACCGCGTCGGAACAGGGGACCAGCGGGGGGACGTTCGGCGAGGGCGATACCGAGGCCCACGACGTCGCCGCCGCGATCGCCTACAGCGTCGCGGCCGGGCTGCCGCGGCTGTGGCTGCTCGGCTGGTCGTTCGGCACCGAGCTGGCCCTCAAGTGGGGCAACGACCCGGCCGTCGAGGGCGCGATCCTGCTCTCGCCCGCGCTCCACCGGGCGACCGACGCGGACCTGGACCGCTGGGCGGCGTCGGGGCGCCCGCTGGTCGCGGTAGTCCCCGAGCTCGACGACTACCTGCGGCCCGACGAGGCGCGGGCCCGGTTCGCGCGCGTGCCGCAGGCGGAGGTCATCGCGGTGGACCGGGCCAAGCACCTGTGGGTGGGGGAGCCTTACGTCCGCATCGTGCTGAACGAGATCGTGCGGCGGGTCAACCCGAGCGCCTGGCCGCTGCCGACCGAGTGGAAGGACTAATCCCTTTCACGGCCGCAGGCCACACAAGCGACGGCGCGCCCTCCCGGATCCAGGAGGGCGCGCCGTCGCGCAGGCGGAGGGGGATTACTCCGTCCACCACTCCTCGTCGTCCTTGCCGGGCTTGCCGCTGGCCGACTGCTTAGTCGCCCCGCCCGCCTGCGGCTGGCTGTCCGGCCGGCCAGGCGCGGCGTGCTGGCCCGCGGGGGCATCCGGGGACCGGGTCGGCTCGGCGGCGGTGGCCGTCGCCGGGGCGGCCGGCGGTGCCGCGGCCTGGGTGCCGTTGCCGGACTGCGTCGCCGACGTGACGGCCTTGGGCGCGGGAGCCTGAACCGCGGGGGCGGCAGGCTTGGGCTTGAGCGCCTCCGAGATGACCGGCATCTGCCCGCCGAGCAGCTGGCTGATCTGGGCCAGGTGCGCGGCGACGCTCTCCTTCTGCTTGTTCAGCTCGTCGACCTGGCGCTGCGCGGAGGTGCGGATCCGGTCGGCCTCGGCCTTGGTGTCGGACAGCAGCTGGTCGGCCTGGGCCTTGGCCTGCGCGACGATCTGGTCGGCGTTCTTCTTGGCGTTGCTGACCAGCTGGCGGGAATGCTGGTCGGCATCCCGGCGGGTCTGCTCGGCCTGGGCGCTCGCCTTGCTGGCCCGCTGCTCGGCCGTGGCCGCGCGCTGCTCGGCCTCGGACACCATCTTCTGGGTCGCGGTCTGGGCCGCTGCGAGCCGCTCGGCCTCCTGCCGCTCGGCCTCCTCGCGCCGGGAGGCGAGCTGGATGTCGAACTCCGCCTCGGCCTGGGCCCGCTGCGCCTCGCTCTCCTCCAGGATCCGCTGCGCCTGGCTGCGCATCTCGTCCGCCTGGCGCTTGGAGGTGGTCAGGATCTCGTCCCGTTCCCGCTTCGAGGACGCCTTCATCTGGGCGACCTCGCGCTCGGTGGTGGTGCGCAGCTTGGCGATGTCGCGCTCGATGGCGGCGCGCTTCTCGGCCACCTCGTGGTCGGCGGTGGCGCGGAGCTTGGCCACCTCGCGCTCGGTCGTCGAGGTCAGCTCGTCAGCCTCGCGCCGGGCGGCCGTCTTGATCCCGTCGGCCTCGCGGTCGGCCGCCGACCGCAGGTCATCGGTCTCCCGCTTGGTGTTGGCGCGCAGCTCGGCCGCCTCGTTCTCGGCCGCCGCGCGCAGCTCCGCCGCCTCGACCTTCGCGGTCGCGTTGAACTCGTTGGCGGCGGTCCTGGCCTCCTGCAGGATCTCGGTGGCCTGTTCCTCCGCGAGGCGCAGCAGCTGTTCTATGCGCGAGCCGAGGCCGGAGTAGGTGGGCCGCTCCTGCTCCTGGATCTGGCGGTGTGCGTCGGCGAGCTCCCTGTGCAGCGCCTGGACCTGATCCCGGTGCTGACGCAGTTCGCCGTCGATCTGCTTGAGATGCTCGTTGACCTGATGCGGGTCGTATCCGCGCATGACCCTCGCGAAGTCGCGCTGCGGGGTCTCCTCGAAGAAATTGCTGAGCTGGGCATCGATGTCGGGCTGCATGTCGCCTAATCCTGGGGTAGACGCGGGGTCGACAGGGGGGAAAAAAGCACGCCGGGTCGATCGCCTTCACGGTTCCGGTCTCCGGGCTTTGCCGGGATACTAACGCCAAAGCCCCGACCGACGCGCAATTCCGCTCGCCCGGTGCAACGCAGCGTACTCCCCTCCCGAGTGGTTGGTTGGCGGTTCCCGGGCGCTCTTGCCAAAGATCCTAATCGTGACCGATGCAATTCTTCCCGCCAGCCTAGTGAGCGGGCGGCGGCGGCTCATCACCCGGGGCCTGCGGGCCCCCGGCGCAGGGACGGTGACCGAGCCGAAGGGGACGGGGGGCCGGGCAGATGGGCGGGTCTCGGAGGCGAGCGATAGGC
>Ga0318497_10000900_pt1 | contig 10536 bp, 10 predicted proteins | sample GRESIP109b1f23_FD_203754 | JGI IMG/M metagenome (GOLD analysis project Ga0318497, IMG submission 203754) | Tropical soil microbial communities from Luquillo Experimental Forest, Puerto Rico - GRE.SIPMG.109b1f23 | ecosystem: Environmental > Terrestrial > Soil > Tropical forest > Bulk soil... | reverse complement strand
GGGCGGGGGAGGGGCCGCGGAAGACCGCCGGGAGGAAGGCCATCGCGCAGATCCAGCTGGTGGTGAGCCCGGCGAAGGCGAAGGCCGCGACCTCGACCAGTCCGGGGAACCCGGAGGCGGCCAGCCCCGCGAACGAGAGGAGCGTGGTGAGAAGGCCCAGGAGCAGGGGGTTCCAGTGCGTGCGGACCGCGGCTTCCGGATCCCACGCCTCGCCATCGAAGGCGCGGCGGACCATCAGGAACAGGGCGTAGTCGGCGCACAGGCCCGTGATCGAGGCGCCGAAGGCGAGGGTGGTGGCGTGGATCCCGCCGAAGGCCGCGTGCACCAGCGCGATTCCCGCCAGCATTCCCGCGACCACGGGCACCAGGCCGGCCAGGAACGGGAGGGGGCTGCGGAAGGCGGCCCAGAGCACCAGCAGGATCCCCAGAACCGATCCCGCGGCGATCCGGTTGAGGTCGGATTCCGTCTGCTCGCGCCCGCGCGCGGCGTGGAGGACCACGCCCTGGCAGGCGATCTTCCCGCCCGCGGCCTCGATGCCGGAGCGTTTCCGGGAGAGGACGGGGACGAGCCGGGCCTGGAGGTCGCCGTCGAAGGCCCCGGCGGGAAGGTGGATCCGCACCAGGGTCCAGGTGGTGCCGCCGACCTCGCGGCAGGGGCGCCGTCCGCACAGCGCCCAACCGGGCCTGGAAAGCCCGGCCATCCGGGATTGGCCGATCTGGAATGGATCGCGGGAGGGCGGAAGGACGGAATAGGGGAGGTAGAGTCCCGACAGGATCTGGCGCGCCAGGAGCGCCGTGTCCGTCCGGTCGGCGGCCAGGGCCAGGGAGTCGGGCAGGAGGCGCGGGAGGTGGGCGACCAGCGTCTCCCAGTAGGCGCGTTCCATCCCCTCGGGGGCGCGGTCGTCCGACCGGTCGGTGGCCCCCGCCGAATCCAGGGCCGAGCGCAGGCCCGCGGCCAGGAGAGCCGAGGAGTCGGCGTCGGGGTGCCCGACCGCGACCACGAGTTCGCGCCCGGTGCGCCCTTCCACGAGCGAGAGCACGTCGCGCATGCGGCCGTCGCCCTTGGGGAGGAGGTCGAGCAGGCTCGTGCGGACGCGCCAGGATCCGGTGGCGGTGGTGGCGACGGCCGCGACCGCGGCCAGGCCCAGGAGGGCGCAGGCCAGGATGCCGAGCTTGCGCGTGCGGGTCAAGGAGCCTTCCCCAGCGGGCGGGGCGAGGTGAACACGATGCGGGTGGGCAGCCCCTGCCCGTCCAGGAGCGAGATGGCGCCCAGGTCGGCGGCGCCGGAGAGCACGATCTCGCGGAAGGCGTTGCGCGCGATCCCCTTCGGGGAGAGGCGCAGGGCCCAGTCGTCGTCCTTGCGGCGGACCCACTCGACCTCGAAGGTCCCGGCCAGTCCCTGGAGGTCGCCCTGCGTCATCGCGTACAGGGCGCGGGCGATCTCGCCGGCGACCGGCGCGCTGGCCGACAATTTCTGCGAAGTCCCGTCGGGACGCAGGAGCTCCATCCCGTCGCGGCGCAGGAGGATGGTCTGGGGGACGGGCTTCAGTTGGATCCACGAGGCGCGCTGCCCGGGTTCCAGCCGGAAGGTGCCCGACGACTTCAAGGGGTTGCGGAGCCCCGCCAACGACCGTTCCTGCACGAAGTCGCATTCGAAGGCGGGTCGGGCGGCCAGGCGCCGGGCGAGCTCCGCCACTCCGGGGGGCAGCGCGTGGATCAGGACCAGGGCCAGCGTGGGCAGGAGCATCTCAGACCTTTCGGAGGAGCCGGACCGCGTACTCGGCGGCGAACATCAGTCCCATGAGCGCGTAGGAGACGGCGCCGTTCCACACGGTCCAAAACCGCAGGTTCCCCGACACGGCCGATCCCACCGAAACCAGGGTGTTGGCGACCAGGAAGAGGGTCCACGCCACGGTGGCCTGGCGGCAGTGGCGCAGCGCCGCGGGAGGAAGCTCGGGATGGCGCAGCCGCGCGAAACCCTCGATGGCCGGAACGCCGCGCAGGGAGGTTCCGAACCAGAAGGCCGTGGCTCCGCAGACGAAGGCGGGGTACCACAGGAACAGGTTCGGGTTGTCGGAGATCGCCCCCAGGGCCACCGGGACCAGCGGGATGAGCGCCGCCGGGGCCAGGGCCTTCCCGCGGCTTCCGAAGGCCAGGAAGCGCACGCCCAGGGCCGAGAGCAGGATGCACCCCAGGAGGCGGGGCGAGATCCGTCCCCAGCCCAGCCAGACCACGAGGGGATAGGCCACCAGGGAGACCCCCGAGACCACGCCCAACAGGATCCGCAGGGCCTTCACGGGCGCCTCAGGCGAGCGTGCAGCGCAGGAGGGAGTGGCCCCAGCCCAGGTTGTCACGCACCTCGGCCACGCGCAGGCCCGCCGCTTCCACCAGGCGGAACAGGTCGGGCCCGTGGAAGAACTTGCTGTTCCCGTTGGCCATGGCCGTGAAGTACAACGACGTCTGGTGCAGGCACAGGGCTCCGGCCTCGTGCTCCTGGCGGTCCCACAGGGTCTCCATGATCCAGGCCGATCCGCCGGGAGCCAGCGCCGCGGCCGCGCGCCGCAGGATGGTCGAGACCTGCTCCTCGGAGAAGCAGTCCAGGAACTGGCTCATCCAGATCGCGTCCTGTCCCGGAGGCAGGGGCTGGGCCGGATCGAGGAGGTCCATGGGGTGCGGGGTGAAGCGGTGCCCCAGTCCCGCGGCGTCCATGTTCTCGCGGGCCTTGGCGAGCTGGCCGGGCAGGTCGGCGATGGTCACGCGCACGTCGGGGTCGTGGCGCAGGCAGGCCAGGGCCCACTTGCCCGTGTTGCCGCCCACGTCGAGCAGGCGGGCGGGCTTGAGGGCGAACACCTCGCGCAGCGCCTGCGGAAAGGAATTGTCGGAGTAGAAGTGGTCGAAGGAGAGCCAGCTCTCCAGCGCCTTGGGCGGCAGCCGCATGAGCCCTTCGTAGATCGTGGGCCACTTCCCGAACACCTCCAGGCCCGCGGGGCGTTCCTGGTCGAGCGCCTCCTCCAGGCGGAAGAGCCCTTCGTAGCAGACGTCCTGGGTGAAGTCCAGGTTCACACGGGTCATGGCGTCTTCCAACAGGAATTGTCCGGTGCGGGCGAGCTTCCACGCGCCCTCCTCGGAGCGGACCACGGCGAACGCGCTCAGGCCCGACTCCAGGAGCACCTGGGCCCCGTAGCGGGTCAGTCCGCACCCGGCGGCGACCTCTTCCAGCGTGGAGCCCTTGGGGTGCTCCTTGAGCCAGCGCAGGACGCCCTTGTCGCGCAGGAGCCGGCAGGCCTGGAAGACGAAGGGCGCGAACGCGATCAGCTGCGCGTGGCGCATGGCCTGGAGTGCGTTCAGGGGATCTTTCTCGTACATCAGCTCCTCGATGCGGTTTCGGGATGGGGGGTGCCGTCCACGACGCGCTGGCCCGAGATCTCCTCCAGGCGCGTCTGGAACAGGGCGGTCAGCCGCCGGACGCGGCGGGAATGGACGGGGTCGTCGCGGATCTCCGGAGGGATCTCGATGGGATCCTGGAACTCCAGACGGAAATCGGCGGGGATGTCGGGGATGTGGTACCAGCGGTCGCCGGTCCGCAGGAAGCCCGGCTCGGCCACCACCCGCACCGGGACCACGGGTACGTCGCACTCCAGCGCGATGCGCGCGGCGCCGCGGTGGAACGGGCGCAGGCCGTCGGCGAGGCTGCGGCTTCCCTCGGGGAACACCACCAGGGAGAATCCCTCCTCGAAGTGGCGCCGGGCCCCCTCGAGCATGGACTCCCCGCAGTCGTTGGGCAGGTATCCCGCGGCGCGGACCACCCCCCCGAAGAAGCGGTGGCGCAGGAGGCTCCCCTTCACGATGCACCCGCCGCGCGGGAGCACTCCCAGCAGGGCCACGATGTCGATGAGGGTGGGGTGGTTGGCGATCACCAGGCACGGGCGGTCGCGCCAGGCGCGGGCTCCGGTGACCTTGTAGTGGGCGAGCATGCGCAGCAGCACCATCTGGTGCATGAACACCCAGAAGCACAGCGACACGATCCGCAGGATGCGGTGGCGCGCCCGCAGGCCGTCCCGGGAAAGCAGGCGCACCAGCGGCACCAGGAAGGTGGCCATCAGCAGGCCCACGTAGAAGAACGTCTGGAAGCAGATGGACGACCCCGCGAGCCGCAGGGTCGTCCGCACCGGGCGCCAGATCCTCTTCAGGATTCCCATTTCCCCAGGATCAAGGAGGTGTTGACTCCGCCGAAGGCGAAGTTGTTCGACATGATCCGCTTGGGCGAGCACTGGCGCGGGCTGGTCACGAAGTCCAGCTCGCCGCAGCGCGGGTCGGGCGACTCCAGGTTGAGGTTGGGCGGGACCCATCCCTCCTCCATGGCCGCGATGCAGGTCCAGGCCTCGATGGCTCCGCAGGCGCCCAGGGTGTGGCCCATGTAGCCCTTGATGGAGCTCGCCGGGACGGCGCGGTCGAAGCAGCGCCGGGTGGCCTGGCTCTCCTCGATGTCGCCGATCTCGGTGGCCGTGCCGTGCATGTTCACGTAGTCGATCTGGTCGGGCGAGAGCCCGGCCTCCGAAAGCGCCAGGCGCATGACGGCTTCCATGCCCTCTCCCGAAGGATGGACCATGTGGTTGCCGTCGCAGTTGGTGCCCCAGCCGAGGATCTCGGCGTGGATGCGCGCGCCGCGCGCCAACGCATGTTCCAGATCCTCCAGGACCAGCGTGGCCGCGCCCTCGCCCACGACCAGGCCGTCGCGGCCCGTGTCGAAGGGGCGCGGGGTCTGCTGGGGCTCGTCGTTGCGCCGGGAGGTGGCGAACATGAGGTCGAACACCGCGGTGGAGAGGTAGTGCTGTTCGTCGGCGCCGCCGGCGACCATCACGTCCTGGTAGCCGTCGCGGATGGCCTCGAACGCGTAACCGATCCCCTGGGCCCCGGCGGTGCACGCGCAGGTGGTGGGGATGATCCGTCCCTTGGTCCCGAAGAACTGGGCGATGTTGGCCGCGCAGGTGTGCGACATGAACTTGATGAACGCGGTGGCCTTCACCCCTTCGAGGTTGCGGTGCACCACGGTGTGCAGGAAGAACTCCTCGTAGGCGGGAGGCGATCCGTAGGTGGATCCGTACGAGACGCCCAGGCGTCCCGACGAAACCACGGGGGAGTCGAGCAGGCCCGCGTCCTCCAGTGCCATCTCGGTGGCCCGCACGGCCATGAACGACACGCGTCCCATGGTGCGGGTCTTCTTGCGCGAGTAGGGCGACTCCTCCTCGTCGTAGTCGGGGACCGGGGCCCCCAGCTTGGTCTTCAGGTCCTTGATGTCGTCCCATCCGTCCATGCGGACCACGCCCGAGCGCATCTCGCGCAGTCCGGCGCCCGTGCGCTCCCACCCGGTGCCCAGGGGGGTCATGCCCCCCATGCCGGTGACCACCACCCGCCTCTTCATGCCATTCCTCCGTTGATGGAAACCACCTGTCCGGTCACGTAGGCCGATTCCTCCGACACGAGGTAGGAGGCCAGTCCGGCCACCTCGTCCGACCGCCCGTAGCGGCGCATGGGGATCATCTTCAGGACCTCCTCCTTGGGGAGCTCCTGGGTCATCTCGGTGTCGATGATCCCCGGCGCGATGCAGTTGACCGTGATCTTGCGGCGGGCGAGCTCCTTGGAGAGCGCCTTGGTCGCGCCGATGATCCCGGCCTTGGCCGCCGAATAGTTCACCTGTCCGCGGTTGCCCACCAGGCCCGAGATGCTGGAGAGCGTCACGATCCGTCCGCCGCGACGGCTCTCCACCAAGGGCATCACCACGGGATGGACCACGTTGTAGAAGCCATCCAGGTTGGTGCGCATCACCGAATCCCACCCCGCCCCGTCCAGGAGGGGGAAAGGCGCGTCGACGGCGATGCCCGCGTTGCACACCACGCCCCAGTAGGTCCCGTGGGCGGCCATGTCGGACTCGATGGCCGCCCTGGACGCCTCCCGATCGGAGATGTCGAAGGGGAGGAGGCGGCCTTGGCCGCCGACCTTCTCGATGTCGTCGAGGACCGACTGCGCGGCCTCGCGACCCGACCGGAAGTTGAGGGCCACGGCGTAGCCGTCGCGCGCCATGCGGCGGGCGATCGCGGCGCCGATCCCGCGGCTCGCGCCGGTGACCAGGACGGAACGTGTCTCCATCAGGAGTTCTCCAGGAAGGCCCGGGGGTCGTCCGGGCCGAAGACGTTGAGGGTGCAGCCGGCCAGGTGCCGGCCGTCGCGGGCGTCGGAGATGCGGCCTTCGAAGCGCATCATCTCGGCGTCGCCCCATTCGTGGACCACCTCGATGCGCAGGTCGGAACCGTCGGGGAAGGCGCCCACGGCGCTCTCGTAGCCGCGCACCGAAAGGAGGAATCCGATCTTGGGATCCTGTCCGGCGCGTCGGCCGTTCCAGCCCGAGAGGGCGCCCACCGTCTGGGCGAGGTACTCGATCCCGGCGATCGCGGGGACCGAGCCGTCGCGGAAGAACGGAGCGCCCGGGTGGATGCGCACGCGGGCGCGGGCCCGCAGGGGCTCGGCGCGCTCCATCCGGTCGATCAGGACCATGGGCGGCTTGTGCGGCAGGAGTCCGGAGGGGTGCGGATAGACCGGATCGAACAGGAGCGACGCGCCTTGCGCGCAAAGGGTCAGGGCGCCGCGGGCCGGATCGGCGATCCAGGCGTCGAGGGCCGCGGGCCCGACGGCCTCCGCGGCGCGCCGGGGCTCCAGGGCGACGGTCCCCAGGTCGGTGGCGACCGGTTCGCCCGGGGCCAGGAGGAACGCTCGACCCCCCGGAGGCTGACGGAATCCGTCGGAAAGGGGCAGGTCGTCGGGGAAGGCGTCCTCGGCGAAGACCAGGAGGACGGGCAGGTCGGGATGGGCCTGCGACAGGCAGAATGCCTCGAGCCATCCGGCGTCCCAGGTCCGGTCTCCGGCCGCCACGGCGCGGGCCGGTCGACGGTTCCCGTGCGCGAGCGAGAAGTGCCCGAGCGCGGTGTGGTGGACCGAGGCGCTGAAATGGGTCGGCGAGACCGGCTCCTTCCGCTCGATCTGTCCCAGGATGCGGGCGAGGACGTCGATCTCCCCGTGGCGGCTGGCCAGGACCAGCGCGGGTTCGGAAGCGGCGATCCCCGCCTTCCCCAGGACCTCGGCGCCCAGGTGGGCGAAGATCCGGGAGAGCGCCGAGAAGCGACGGCGGAGCATCGGAGGGATGTCCGGGCATCCCGGCAGGGCGCCGTCGGCGCCGGGGGCCCAGGAAGCCGAGGCGACCAGCCGCAGGACGGGGGCGATCACGGGGCCCTCCCCAGGACGATGCAGCAGTTGCTCCCGCCGAAGGCGAAGGAGCTGGAGACCCAGTGCCGACGGTCGACCGCGCGGCGCGGATCGGACACGAGGTCGACCGCGGGAAGGGAGGGATCGCATTCGCCCGCGGCGACATGCGGCGGGACCAGTTCCCCGCCGGCCAGGCCGATCCAGCACAGGCCCGCCTCGATGGCGCCGGCCGCCCCCAGGCAGTGGCCCGTGAAGGGCTTGGTGGAGCTGGCGGGCACGCCGTGGGGGAACACCCGCGACATGGCCTTGGCCTCCATCGCGTCGTTCAGGGGGGTGCCGGTGCCGTGCAGATTGGCGTAGCCGACCTCTTCCGGACGGATTCCGGCATCGGCCAGCGCCGCGCGCAGGGCCGCCTCGGCGCCCTCGCCCTCCGGGTGAGGGGCGTTCATGTGGTGGGCGTCGGCGCTCTCGCCCACGCCTTCCAGGAGAACCGGACCGGCCTCGCCCTTCTCCATCAGGAAGAAGGCGGCGCCTTCGCCGATGTTCAGGCCGTCGCGACCGCCGCGGAACGGGATGGTCCGCTCCCGCGAAAGCGACTGGAGGGCGCCGAACCCTTCCAGGGTGGTCAGGCAGACGGTGTCGACCCCGCCGACCACGACGGCGTCGGCCAGCCCCATCGCCAGCAGGGAACGGGCCGTGGCGAACACCTTGGCGCCCGACGAACAGGCGGTGGAGACGGTCCAGCGCGGACCCTCCAGGCCGGCCATGCGGGCGACGAATTCCGACACCGACCCCATCTCGTGCTGGTTCGCGTAGTCGTAGCCCGCGGGGACCTCGCCCCCGGCCTTCCAGGCCAGGTAGGCCGCCTCCGAGGCGTCGATGCCCGATGTGCTGGAGCCAGCGACCACGGCCACGCGATCGGCGCCCAGCCGATCGGAGGCCTCGCTGATGTCGGGCAGGATCTGTCCCAACGCCAGGGACGCGAGCCGGTGGTTGCGGCAGGAGAACCGCGCCAGCTCGGCGGGAAGTTCGGGGAGGTCTCCCTCCACGCGCATGGCCGGAACGGGCTCGGGACGGCTGGGAACCGACACCCGCGAGAGATCGGCCGGTCGGGCCGAAAGCAGGGTGCGCGCCACGGAATCCGGGCCCGTGCCCGCCGCGCAGGCGATTCCCAGTCGGGTCAGGGAGACGCGGATGGGGCACCCCCCGCGACGAACCGTTCGCGGATCCCTTCGGGGACCGGCATCAGCAGGTTGAAGTCGGCGTCGATCACGGCGTGCTCGGTCCTGCCCGTGGCCACCTTCCGCCCCGTGCCCTCCTCGACCACCTTGTACGAGAGGACCATCTTGAACTCGGACTCCTCGACCGTCACGGTCACCAGGGCCACGTCTCCGTAGCGCAGCGGCGAGACGTAGCGGCATTCCATGCGGATGACGGGGAAGAGCCATCCGTTGGATTCCATCTGGGGGTAGTCCAGGCCGCGGTCGCGCAGAAGCTGGGTGCGCGCGATCTCGAAGTAGCGCGCGTAGTTCCCGTGCCAGGCGATGCGCATGGCGTCCACGTCGTGGAAGGGAATGTCGATGCGGACCGTGGACTGGAGCTTCACGACAACGCCGCTTCCAGGCTTCCGGAGCGCAGCAGGTCGAGCAGCTCGCGCAGCTCGCCTTCCAGCGGGCGGTCCTCCTCCACCAGCGGACTGGTGGCGCGCAACCGGGCCCGGAGGTTCGCGACGCCTTCGCGGGCCTGCACGGGACCGGAGATCCGCTCGCGGAGGTCCACCGCCTGGGCGGCGGCCAGGACCGAGGCCACGGCGGTCTGTTCGGAGAGTTCCAACACGCGCAGGCAGTCGCGGGCGGCGATGGTTCCCATGCTCACCTTGTCCTGGTTGTGCGACTCGGTGGAGCGGCTGAACGAGGTGGCGGGCATGGTGTTCTTGAGCGCTTCGGCGGCCCAGGCCGAGGTGGCGATGTGGATGGCCTTGAACGCGTGGTTCACGGCCTGGCGCTCGTCGCGGGCGCCGGTGAGCGAGGGAGGCAGTCCGCGGTTGGAGCGCTCGTTCACCAGGAGCGCCACCTGGCGGTCGAGGAGGTCGGCCACCGAGGCGACCGCGGTCTTGAGCGCGTCCATCGCCAGACCGATGTGCCCGCCGTAGAAGTTGCCGCCGTGCAGCACGCCGTGGGCCGGATCGAGGAGGGGGTTGTCGTTGGCGCTGTTGATCTCGGTCTCGATCCAGCGGCGGGTCCAGTCGAGGGTGTCTTCCAGGACGCCGATCACGTGCGGGGCGCAGCGCAGGGTGTAGGTGTCCTGCAGCCGCTGCCCGGGGGCGGTGCGGTACTGGGGAGTCCAACCGATGTCGTCGGCGATCCGCGCCGCGACGCGGGCCTGCCCGGGGTGCGGCTTGAGTTCGAAGATGCGCGGGTGGAAGTGCGCCTTGTTGCCTTCCAGCGCGAGCACGCAAAGGGAGGTGGTGCGGCTGGCCAAGCGCGAGAGGTCGCGGGCCCGGACCCAGGCCAGGCAGGCCAGCGCGGTCATCACGCTGGTGCCGTTCATGATCGCCAGGGCCTCCTTGGGGCGCAGGCGCAAGGGCTCCACTCCCAGCGTCCGCAGGACCTCGGCGGCGGGCTGGAGCGATCCCTCGAACAGGATCTCGCGCTCGCCCACCAGCGCGGCGGCCAGGTACGAGAGCGGAGTGAGGTCGCCCGAGGCGCCCACCGATCCCTCTTCGGGGATGCGCGGCAGGGCGTCGCGCTCGATCAGCAGACGGATCCTGTCCAAAAGCTCCCAGCGGACCCCGGAGGCGCCCTGGCACAGCGAGGCGAGGCGGACCGCCAGCACCGCGCGGGTGGCCTGGGGATCGAGGGTGCGTCCCAGGCCGCAGCCGTGGAAGCGCAGCAGGTGCAGCGGGAATTCCTCGACGAGTTCCGCGGGGATGGGACGGACCACCGAGTCGCCGACCCCGGTGGTGACCCCGTAGACGCTCTTGTCGGCGCGCCAGGAGTCTTCCAGGAGGGAAGCCGAGGCCTCGACGGCCGCGCGGAAGGAGTCTCCGCCCAGCACGGGGCGCCGCCGACCGCGGGAGAGGGCGTGGACGTCCTCGATGGAAAGGGGGGATCCGTCGAAGGAGAGGGGCTGGGAGGCGGTCATGGGAGCCTGGCGATTCGGAAGGGAAGGAACAGGGAGGGGTCGGAGGCGGATGCGATGCCACCCTTCGCGAGGGGGCTCCTTCGGACCCGACGGAATTCGTCCCGCGGGACCGTTGGGGTCCGGTTCGCCTCCGTCCG
>Ga0318497_10000890_pt1 | contig 10569 bp, 8 predicted proteins | sample GRESIP109b1f23_FD_203754 | JGI IMG/M metagenome (GOLD analysis project Ga0318497, IMG submission 203754) | Tropical soil microbial communities from Luquillo Experimental Forest, Puerto Rico - GRE.SIPMG.109b1f23 | ecosystem: Environmental > Terrestrial > Soil > Tropical forest > Bulk soil... | reverse complement strand
GCGAGGCGCAGGGCCTCCGGCTGCCGTCGCTGGCGTTCGACGGCGACGTGCATGGCGGAACCCCCCGGCGCTACGCGAGCTTCGATGCGCGCACCCAGCTGGTGGCCCAGGTGCCGGTGTTCGACCGCCGGCTCGGCGCGAACGTGAACCAGAGCCTGGCGGCGGCCGACGCCGCGCGCGCGGGCTTCCGCCGCGCTGAGCTCGACCTCGACCGCGACGTGCGCGGGCGCTTCGCGGAGTGCCTGGAGGCCGAGCGCGAGATCGCATTCCGGCAAGCCGGCCAGCGCCGGCTCGAGACCTACCTCTCGATCATCGGCGCGCGGCGCGCCAGTGGACAGGGCCTGGCCTCGGACCGCTCCAAGACGCAGGTCCGCCTGGGCGAAGGCGAAGCTGCGATCGCGGACGCGGAGCGGCGCTTCGACGAGGCGCGGCTCGAGCTGAACGATTTGATGGGCCGCCCGCTCGACGGCCCGCTCGCGCTCGTGCCCCCGGCGCCGCCGTCGGCGCTCCCGGCGCCGCTGGCGGCCGAGCCCTGGCTGCTGACGCCCGAGGTGATCGAGGCGGACGCCGGCGCGGCGGAGGCGGGAGCCGAGCTGGAGAAGGTGCGGGCCGATCGCTGGCCGACGGTCTCGCTGCTCGCGAACGCCGGCGGTCAACCGGTGCTGGGCAACTCCGACGTGGCGCTCCTGAACAACGGCGAGGGCTGGGGCGCCGAGTTCGTGCTGCTGTTCAACCTGCCGCTCTGGGACGCCGGCGTCTACCGCAGCCGCGTGGCTCAGGCCGACCTGGCGCAGCGGGCTGCGAAGCAGAACGTGACGGCGACACAGCGCGGTGTCAGGCTGGAGTGGCAGCGCGCGGCGGCGCGGCTGCGCAACCTCCTGCACGAGGTCGAGGTGCGGCTGCACACGATCGAGACCGCGCGCGATTCGTACCTGCAGGCGGAGAGCCTGTACCGCGGCGGCGCCGGCACGGCCCTGGACGTGCTGGAGGCGTACGACGCCTGGACCAACTCCAACCAGGCGCACGCCGACGCCGAGCTGCGCTACCGCCTGGCCGAGGCGGACCTGCTGCGCTGGGGGACGCAGTGAGGCGGGCGCTCGTCTGCGCCGCGCTGCTCGCCGCGGCCTGCAACGTCGGGTCGAGCGAGGAGACGCCCTCGCCGGACCAGATCGCGGTCACGCCCGTGCGCGCCGCGGAGGTCACGCGCGGCTCGGTCACCGTCACTGTCGCGGGCCCGGGCCGGACGCAGGCGCTGCGCCAGGTCCACGTGCGCGCGCCGTTCACCGGCCAGCTGGTCGAGCTCCGCGTGAACGACGGCGACTCGCTGCGCGCGGGCGCTCCCGTCGGCGCGGTGGTGTCGCAGAACAGCCATGCGGCGCTGGAAGGTGCCCGGGCCATGGTCGCGACCGCGCGCACGCCCGAGGAGAAGGCCGACGCCGCGCGCGCGCTGGAGCTGGCGCAGGGGGCGCTGGTTCGGCAGGTGCTGCGCACGCCGGCTGCAGGGGTCGTGCTCTCGCACAAGGCGAACGCGGGCGACTTCGTCTCGGAGGGCGAGGAGATCGCGACGCTCGCCGACGCCAACTCGATCGCGTTCGTGGCGCAGCTCGGCCAGAGCGACCTGCGCGAGATCCGCCCCGGCGCCGCGGCCTCGGTCGAGCTCGCGGCCTACGGCAAGGAACTCGCGGGCGTGGTGCACGGGGCGCTGCCCGACGCGTCCAGCGAAAACCTGAGCGTGCCGGTGCGCATCGACTTCGCGAACCCGCCGCGCGACGTCGGAGTCGGCTTGTTCGGCACGGTGCGCATCGCGGTCGCCGAGCACCGCGACGTGCTGATGGTCCCGCAGTCCGCGCTGCTGCGCGACGACGTGAGCGGCGTGTCCCGCGTGGCGGTGATCGCCCCCGACGGCGCCGTCCACTGGGTGGTGGTGAAGCCCGGAGCATCGGCGCACGACCTCGTCGAAGTGGAAGCGCCCGCGCTCGAGGCGGGCTCGCGCGTGGTCGTGTCGGGACAGATGGGACTCCCCGAAGGCGCCCGGGTCCGGGTGGAGTCGTAGCGTGCCCGGCGGCCTGCGGCGCCGGGCGGGCGCGGTGTTCGCCCTGCTCGCCCTGCTCGTGGTCGCCGGCATCGAATCGGCACGGCAGCTCCCGGCCGCGATCTTCCCGTCGGTCACCTTCCCGCTGGTGAAGGTCATCGCCGAGGTCGGCGAAGAGCGCGCCGCACGGATGATGCCGATGGTGACGCGTCCGCTGGAGGAGGCGATCCGCCGCGTGCCCGGCGTGGAGCGCGTGCTGTCCACCACCTCGCGCGGCAGCGCCGAGCTCACCGCGCAGTTCGCCTGGAACACCGACATGAACGCCGCGCTGCAGCGGGTCGAGGCCGAGACCGGGCGGATCGACCAGGAGCTGCCCGCCGACGCCCGGCTCGACGTCGAGTGGATGAACACCGCGGTGATGCCGATCGAGGGCTATGCGCTCAGCTCCGACTCGCTGTCGCAGTCCGAGCTGTGGGAGCTGGCCGAGTACACGCTGAAGCCCGCGCTGCTGCGCATCGCCGGCGTGTCGGAGATCCAGATCCAGGGCGGCCGGCGCCGCGAGTTCCAGGTCCGGCTCGATCCCGCCGCACTGCAGGGGCGGGCGCTCTCCGCCGGCGACGTGGTCAACGCGATCCGCGAGAACCACAAAGAGCTCTCCGCCGGCTTCACCGAACGCAACCACGAGCTGTACCTCGCGCTGGTCGACGGCCGCGTCGACGGGCTCGAGCGGCTGGCGCGCATCTCGGTGCCGGTCGCCTCGGGCCCGCCCGCAACGCTCGCCGAGCTGGGCGAGCTGCGCGTCGCGGACCAGGTCTCCTACGTCCGCACCACCGCGGACGCGAGCGAAGCGGTGCTGCTGAACGTGCTCCGCCAGCCGGCGGCGAACACGCTCGCGATCGCCAGCGCGATCCAGACGCTGTTGCGCACGCATCCCGAGCTGATCCCGCCCGGCGTGCGCTTCAGCACCTTCTACGACCAGGCGGCGTTCGTGCGCGACTCGCTGCGCGGCGCCCGCGACGCGCTGTTGATCGGCGTGGCGCTGGCGGCGCTGGTCCTGCTCGCGTTCCTGCGCCGGGTGCGGCTGACCGTGGTCGCGGTCGCGGCCATCCCGATCACGGTCTCGATCGTCGGGATCGCGCTGGCCGTGGCGGGCGAGACGATCAACCTCATGACACTGGCGGGTGTCGCCGCCGCGCTCGGCCTGATCGCGGACGACGCGATCGTGGTGGTCGAGGAGCTGGAGCACGGCAGCACGGTGCGCCAGCTCCTGCCCGCGCTGCTCGGCTCGAGCCTGTCCACCACCGTGATCCTGCTGCCGTTCTGCCTGGTGCCCGGCGTGGTCGGCGCGTTCTTCCGGCCGCTGGCGCTGACGATGGCGCTGGCGCTCGGCGTCTCCTTCGCGGTCGCGAGCGTGGCGGTGCCGCTCGCCGTGGAGCTGTTCGGCGGGCAGGCACCCGCGCGCGACGGCGGTGCGGTGCGCGGGATGGCGCAGCGGGTGGCGCGCGGGCACGAGGCAGTGGCGCGCTTCGCCGTCTCGCACGGCTGGGCCGCGGGTCTGGCGGTGCTGCTGTTGATCGCGGCCGCCGCCGCGATCTACCGCGGCGTCGGCAGCGACTTCCTGCCGGAGATGGACGAGGGCTCGATCGTGCTCGACTACTGGACGCCGCCGGGCACGTCGCTCACCGACACCGACGCGATGTTGCGCCAGGTCGAGAAGGAGATCCTCTCCTTCGCCGAGGTGGTGAGCTATTCGCGCCGGACCGGGACGCAGCTCGGCTTCTTCATCACCGAGCCGAACCGCGGCGACTACGTGATCAACCTGAAGCCGCGCTCGCAGCGCCGCCCGATCGACGAGGTGATCGAAGACCTGCGCACGCACCTCGCGGCCGCGGAGCCCGCGCTGCACACCGATTTCGGCCAGCTGCTCGAGGACGCGATCGGCGACCTCACCGGCGGTACGCCGCAGCCGATCGACGTGAAGATCTTCGGCAGCGACGTGCGCGAGCTCGAGGCGACGGCGCGACAGGTGGCCCAGATCCTCGAGGGCGTGCGCGGCGTCGACGACGTCTTCGACGGCATCGTGGTGGCGGGGCCCGCGCTGGAGATGCGCGTGAACCCCGAGGCTGCGGCGCGCTACGGGCTGACCGCGACGTCGCTCCACGCCGAGGTCGAGCCGGCGATCTTCGGCACCGTGCTCGAGCCCGTGCGCGTGGGCGACCGCGTGTACGACCTGCGCGTGCTCTCGCATGGCGGCCCGGGTGAGCTCGGCGATCTGCCGGTCCGCGCCGGCGGCGCGCTCTTGCGCCTGCGCGACGTCGCGAGCGTCTCCACCGGTCCGCCGGAGACCGAGATCCAGCGCGAGGACCTGAAGACCTTCGTCGGTGTGACCGCCCGGCTGAGCGGGCGCGACCTCGGTGGCGCGATGTCCGAGATCCGCAGACGGATCGAGCGCGAGCTGGTGCGGCCGCCCGGCACGTCGATCGCGTACGGCGGCCAGTTCGAGCAGCAGCAGCGCTCGTTCCGCGATCTGTCGCTGGTGCTGCTGTCGAGCCTGGCGCTGGTCGCGATCCTGGTGTTGTTCCAGTTCGGAGACTGGCGCGCGGCGTTGGCGACCGTCGCCTGTGCGCTGGCCTCGCTCGCCGGGAGCCTGCTGGCGCTCCTGGTCGCGGGCATGACGCTCAACGTCTCCAGCTACGTGGGCGCGATCATGATGGTCGGGATCGTGGGCGAGAACGCGATCTTCGTGATCCACGAGGCGCAGCGCGCGCGCGCGGCGGGCGCGTCGCCCGACGAGGCCTGGCTCGGCGCCTCGGCGCGGCGGCTGCGGCCGGTCGCGATGACGAGCCTCGCCACGGTGTTCGCGCTGGCGCCGCTCGCGCTGGCGCTGGGCCAGGGCGCGCAGCTGATGCAGCCGCTCGCGGTCGCGGTGATCGGCGGCTTCGCGCTCTCGGCGCCGCTGGTGCTGTGGGTGCTGCCGGGCCTGTGCCGCTGGCTGGAGCGCTAGCGGCCGGCGCCAAGCGCGGCACCGAGCGCCGCGATGCTTTCGCGCAGCTTGCGCGGGCCACGCCCGCGCAGCAGCGGAAGCGCCCGCGCGACGCGCTCGGCGCGCGGAAGCGGCCGACCGCGCCGAGCGCCGCGACCCGCTCGAGGCGTTCGCGCTCGGGGTAGCCCGCCACGAGCCGGAGCAGCAGCCGCTGGGCGCGCGCGGCGGCGCAGCGCTGCAGCGACGCTACGAAGCCGGCGATCTCGACGTCGACCAGCTGCGCGACCCGACGTCGATCGGTGTAGGCGTACTCGAAGTCGAGGTAGACGAGCTCCCCCGCGCGCTCGATCAGGTGGGCGAAGCCGGGATGCGCGTGGACCAGGCCGGGCTCCGCCAGCGCCTCGGCCAGCGCGTGGCGGCGGCTCCACTCCGCGGCGAAGCGCGCGAGCGGGCCGGCGAGCTGGTCCTCGGGCGCGTCGCGCAGGCGGACGTCCGCGCTCTGCCCTTCGATCCGCTCGATCACGAGAAACGGCTCCGCGATCGGCTCCGGCAGCGGCAGCGCGAGCACCGCGGGCACCGCGAACCCGTGCGCGCGCCACAGCTCCAGCAGCCGGGCCTCGGTGTCGCGCCGCTGCTCCGCGCCGAGCCCGGTCTTGCCCACCAGGAAGCGATGGCCGAACTCGCGCAGCGCGGTGGGCAGCCGCGGGCGCTTGCGGCCGTAGAGCTTCAGCACCACCTCGCGGCCGGCGATCCGAGCCGACACCACCTGGTGTCGGCCGTCGCCGCGCGCGGAGCGCGCCAGCAGCACGCCCTCGATTCCGCCCACGCGCACGCGGCCGTCCTCGCCAGCGCTCATCCGCGGCCGAGCAGCGTCCCCAACCGCGCGGCGATGCGGTACTTGGAGGACGGCTTCTGCGCGCGCTCGCGGAACGCCAGGTCTAGCCGCCGCCCTGCGCGCACGAACGGGTTGGGGTCGGCGAACGCGAACTCGTGGGTGTAGGACAGGAGCTCGCGGCCGGGATACGACGCCACCGTCTCGGCGAGGAACGCTTCGAACTCGTCGCCGACGGTGCGCGCCATCGACTTCAGGTAGCAGAGGATCTCGCGTGCGACGACCTCGCGCACGCGCCGGCGCGAGCGGAAGCAGGTCTCGAAGTCGAAGAACAGGAACTCGTCGCCGACGATCATCACGTGCTTGAGGTCGCCGTTCTCGTGCACGAAGCGCGGCTCGCGCCGTTCCACCGCGAGCCGATGCCGCCTGTGCCAGACCGGGAGGAACCGCCGCCAGGTCGCCAGCCGCTCGGCCAGCGGCACGCTCCGCTCCGCGAAGTAGTGCACGAAGCGCGGCGCGTCGACCCACTCGAACAGCGCGTGCCCGTCGGGCGGAAGACCTTCCACCAGCGCGTCGTACACTCCGAACACCCGGAAGCCGGCGTCGCGCCACAGCCGGATGCAGTCCAGCTCGGTGCGGCGGCGCGACCACGGCATGACGGCAGTCTGGTTGGCGAGGAGCAGGTTGCCCGCGCTCTTCAGCGCGTAGCGCGCGAGCGAGAGGCTGCCGTAGTACAGCTTCAGCACCGCGAAGCGGCCCTCGAACGGGACCTTGTACAGGTAGTTCCCGTTCTTGTGCAGCAGATATTTCTCGAGGTCGTCGAAGCGCAGCAGCGTCGGCCCGGCCGGCATGCGCCGATTACAGCAAAACCCCGGACACCGTGCTCGTGATCACCCACAGCTCGGAGCCGAGCCACGCTTCGACGTGACACTCTTCGGCGTCGGGCGGCGCGCGCAGCAACGCCGCGGCGGCGAGCTTCGCGTCCACCGTGCGGCCGGCGCAGACCAGCTCGAGCCGCGCCTCGCGCGGCGCGCGCACCGTGACGCCGTCTCCGGTGCGCACCGCCGCGAAGCGCTCGACCCGCTCGAGGCCTTCGAACGCGACGTAGCTGCGGCCGGCGCGCAGCGCCTCGAGCACGCCGCGCGGGCTGCGCTCGCGGGCCAGCACGTGCGTGGTCACCAGCCGGAACACGTCGCGGTAGCGGTCGAGCGTGCCGCCGAGCGGACCGAGCAGGCGGAACTTCGCGTGCGCGTCGGCGCCGGCGACGAGCGCACGCACGCCGCGAATCCGCCCGAGGCGCTCCAGGTTCGCGCTCGGGGTCCGCAACAGCGCGCGCAGGCCCAACGGCGCCGGCAGCAGGAGCTCGCCGAGCGCGAGCCGGACCGGCACCTCCAGCGCGACCGCATGCAGGTTCACGATCTCGATCCCGTCCGGGGCCGCGCGCTCGTACAGCGCGGGGTCGGAGAGCTGCGAGCTCTCGAAGTGCGCGACGATCGCGACGCCGCGCCGGCGGTGGATCTCGTCCACCAGCTCCGCGGGGTCCTGGGGCAGGCCGCGGCTCGAGCCCACGCCGAGCGCGAGCATCGACGCGCCCGCCGAACGGGCCTCCCACCCCGGGATCAGCATCACGCCCTCGACCATGCCGCGCGCGGGCGTGAACTCGGCGCGCAGCGGGTGCTCGGTGAACGCGACGAAGGCGAGATCGGCGGCGTGCGCGCCGTCCACGACCTCGCCGATCGATCCGCGGCTGTCGTGCGAAACCCGGGTGTGGACGTGCACGGCACCGCGCAGGTCGAGGTACTCCCCGCTCTCGATCTCGGGAGCTCCGAGCGGCGCGCCGCTCGGAAACGGCAGGGCCGCGCACGCGGCCAGCCACGCGCTCGACGCGAGCCCCACTGCTGCGCGAGTCGCGGCGCTCCCCCTCATCGACGCGAAACATAGCCGCCCGTCTTTCGCCTGGCGCAGCCGCCGGAGTGGGGGCAGAGCGCCCTACTTCCTCCGAGACCCGGGGTGTAGCATCAAGGCGCGCCCAAAACGGGCTGCGGAGGTGCCATGCGTCGAGGGGTTGTGATCGCGTTTGCAGTTCTGGGACTGTCCGCCTGTGGGCAGAAGGAGAGCGGAAGCTCGGGCCCGGTGGATGCGCCGGCCGCGCCGCCCGCCGCTGCCAAGCCGGAAGCGGCCGCTCCGGCCCCGGCGGAGAATCCCCCGCCGGTCAGCGCGCCCGCCCAGCAGGATTCGAAGAGCTGCCTGGATCTGGTCGGAGCCGGGAGCTTCGCCCAGGCGATTCCCGTCTGTGAGGCCGCAATCCAGGCCGACCCGGCCAACCAGCAGCTGAAGTCGGCGCTCGACACGGCCAAGAACAAGGCCGCGGAGATGTCGGGGAACGCGGCGAGCGCAGCCGAAGGCGCGGCGCAGGGCGCGGCGGGCGATGCCGCGGACAAGGCCAAGGAGGCGATGCCCGCCAAGCCCTACTGAACGACTTCCTCTTCTACGGTCTCGAGACAAGGAAAGACCCCGGGCGCCGCGAGCGGCGCCCGGGGTCTCCGTTTTGTCACTCGACGTCGAGCGCGACGCGCCGATTCTGGGCGCGGCCGTCCTTCGTCTTGTTGTCGGCGACCGGCTGCGACTTGCCGTAGCCGACGGCGGTCAGGCGCGAGCCGTCGATGCCGTGGGCGATCAGGTAGTCGCGGACCGACTTCGCGCGGCGTTCCGACAGACCCTGGTTGTAGGCCTCGGCGCCGACACCGTCGGTGTGACCGCTGACACGCACCTTCACGTCCGGGTTCTCCTTCAGCACTTCGACGGCGGCGTCGAGCACCGGCTCGGCTTCAGGCTTGATGTTCGCCTTGTCGAAGTCGAAGTTGATGCCGCGCAGCACGATCGAACGCTTGGTCGTCGGTGGCGCCGCTGCTGCACCGACCGACACCGGGGCGCTCGCCGAGCCGACCTGATTGTTGTTGTCCGTGACGCTGCAGGTCGCGTTGTAATTTCCTGGGCCGGAATAGACATGGCGCGGATTTTGCTCAGTGGAGGTCGAGCCATCGCCGAAATCCCAGGCATATCCCTTGATTCCCGCGTCGGAAGTCCCCACGCAGCGGAAATCCACCGTCAGCGGCGGAGCCCCCGAATCCGGGTTCGCGGTCGCGCGCACGGTGGGGGGATTCTTCGCCTCCTCGGGTGCCGTCAGTGCGCAGAGCAATGCACCGGCCACTGCGCCCACGCCGCCGCCGATCGCCGCGGCCTCGCGCAGGTTGTCCCGGTCGTCCTCGCCGTGGTGCCAGTTCGACGCGATGCCGCCGCCGACCGCGCCGAGCCCGCCGCCGATCACTGCGCACACGATCGGAGTCGCATTTCCGAACGTTTCGTGGAAGCTCGCGCAGCCGGAGCCAAATGCGAGCGAGCACACAGACACCAGAGTCACGAGTCGCTTCATTTTCGGGAATCCTCCAGGGATGTGGACCTAGGGGAACGCACGGCGGAGCTCATGGCGTGCAACTCCACACACCCGCAAGAGCGTTTCGCACTTAGGCATCCGCCACGCAAGTCGGTCCAGCTGCGCCGCATCATGACGGGATTTGCGCGATTTGCAAGCGCCAGAGATGATCGAGGGAATCCTCGCGGATCCGAAATCGCCTTCAACCGACGCGGCTTTCTGCCGATCGGTCCACACGCGGAGGGCGGGAGGCAAGGGCGATCATGAGTGGGAAGATGGCAATGGGAATCCGCTGCGCGGCTTGCGCGCTGGTCTTTGGCGCACTGTCGCTGTCCGCTCCTTTCGCTGGCGCGGCCCAGAGCTTCGACAGCTTCTGCGCGGAGTGGATGGGCAAGCTCGCACAGCGCGAGCAGCAGAACATGGCGAAGGTCCAGTACACGCCCGAGAACGGGCATGTCGTGGGCAAGTACACCGGCTACGAGAAGTCGCCGCTGAAGTGTCAGTCGCGCGCGAAGCCGGGCGCGCCCGGCGTCGGCACGCTCGTCTACAACGAGCTGCACTTCCAGAAATCCGGTGATTCGGTCGACGCCGCGAAGAACAGCTCACCCCAGGTGGTCGAGAAGGTCGAGGTGATGGAGATCTTCCGCTTCGACGGCAGCGCCTGGAAATACTGACCGCGCGGCTCATTGCTCCGATACGATCCGTTCGCGCTCCGCCGGCGTCGCGTTGACGCGCTCGTCGGCGGAGCGCGAAACTCCCCTCTGCGAACACACCCTGGGAGGGGAGTCATGAAGCGCTTCATCGCGCACCACGAGCTCGCACGCGACAGCCGGTTCATCCGCCAGGACAACGTGGCAGCCACGATTCTCTCGGCGCTACCCGATGACGTCGACAAGGTCGTCGAGATGTTCGACCGGCTCACCCCGATCATCGAGGTCTCGGTTCGCGGGACCGCAGCCGAGCCGCTGTTCGACGAATACGGCCCGGCATTCGGGCTGGTGACCTTGAACGAGCCGCTCAAGCCCGGCGATGGCGCTGTCACCACGCGGCTCTTGCTGCGCATGCACGGGATCTTCGTGGGTGAGCTCCAGGCCCTCGAGGGCGCGGGCCGCTCGCTCTGGGATTTCCCGGAGGCGCCCTGGGAGTTCAAGATGAACATGGCGCGGCAGTGCTGGGACGAGGCGCGCCACGTGCAGATCTACGAGAAGCTCCTGGTGCACTGCGGCGGCACCGTCGGGATGTTCCCGGAATCGAGCTTCCTGTTCGAGTGCGCCTGCGCCGACGATCCC
>Ga0318497_10000886_pt1 | contig 10589 bp, 3 predicted proteins | sample GRESIP109b1f23_FD_203754 | JGI IMG/M metagenome (GOLD analysis project Ga0318497, IMG submission 203754) | Tropical soil microbial communities from Luquillo Experimental Forest, Puerto Rico - GRE.SIPMG.109b1f23 | ecosystem: Environmental > Terrestrial > Soil > Tropical forest > Bulk soil... | reverse complement strand
CGGTGGACGACCCGCCCGGCCGCGTCGGCCGAGCCGGGCCGGTGCACGTCGGCGCCGAGGATCGCCTCGCAGCATTCGAGGAACGCGGACGCCCACCACTGGGCGTGAAAGCCCAGGTGATCCGCGCCGAGCATGCCATCAAGCAGGGCCCGGGCCACCTCGCGGGGCAGCAGACGGTAGTAGGGGAGCGGCGCCCAGGGAGTGTGCGAGAAGTGCGCCACGCCAATGTCGCGGGCGGCGTTACCCAGCCTTTCCCGCAGCAGCCGCGGGGCGAGGCTGAGGTGGTAGTCCTGGATCAGGGCGCACGTACCCGCCGGGAGCGCCCGCCCGTACCGCGCGTCCCCGGCCAGGGCCTGTTCGGCCAGCGCATCGGCGAACGCCTGGTTATAGCCCAGGTAGGACTCCCAGTCGCGCCGGAACTCACGGCCGAACACGGGCTGGTGCGGGGTGTCGAACAGCATGTGGTGAACAAACCACAGGGCCGAGTTGGCCACGTTGTTATACGCCCGGTGAAAGGTGCCGGGCGGGATGTCGAGCATCCGCACGGGAACATCGCCGGCGATCCGGGTTCCCAGGGCGGCCGGCACACCGGCGGGGCCCTCAGAGCCGGCCGCCCACTCGCGTGCGGCCGCGCGGTCCGCGTCGGTGAACGCCGCGCAGATCCATATCACCTCGGCCTGCGCCGCCACCGCCGCCACCCCCGGCGTCATCCCGCTGATCAGGCCGCCGCCGCCGGGCCGGCCGATCAGCGTCCCATCGGCGCCGAACCAGTAAGAAAACGGGCCGCGATTAGACGCCAGGAGAACCCGCTGCCTCATAGTCCGGCAGGCTAGTTCACCCTGACGTCTCATGCGGAGCGGATGGTACGCCTGAGGCCTCTACCTCCTCTACGGCGCCGCCACCAGCCTGCTCTGACACCGCAAACGGTAACCGCCGGAAGCCCGGAGCAGAACCGGAAGGTCCTGATAGAACCGTCCGCCGGTACAGGCCCGGACACGAGCACCAAGCATGCAAATCGCCGACGATGCGCAGTCGGGCCGGTTCCCGGGACCGCCACAAGGAGTCACTAGTGCTCTCTGCCTGGCGTAGCGCTTCGAGCTGGCTGATCACCGGGGCTAGCAGGTCGTTGAGTTCCCGGACCATTGCGGCGACTGCGCGGCGCGCTGTCCCTGGCTCGTCGTCCGCCGACCCGGCCGGGGCGGGCGGTAGGCGATCAAGAGGGACGGGAGGCTGGCGGCCCTGGGTCGAGTCGGGGAGCCAACGACCACAGGCACAGGGCCATACCGAGCCACGTCCAGCCATTCTCGCTGCAACCGAACGGCACGTCAGGCCATATCGGGCGACGCTGGGCGACGTTCGGAAAGTGCCTCCTAAGCAGTAGGTCTCGGGTTCGGGTCGCGCTCGGAGTGCAGCTCAGCGTTCGAACGTCTGCTCACTTTTTTGTCGCTGGGGAGCAAAACAGGGAGCCAAACGACCGAACTTAAACCCTAATGCCGACGGACGGAACGAGTCGGCTCATCACGAGGAGACTCGCTATCTATCGCCGATCGCCGGGCAGTGCTTCCGCCGGATGCAGATCCCGGTTCCGTGACCAGGCTGGTGATCCCCTTGCGATTGAGTGGCGGCAGGTGGCGATAACAGAGCGCAACGAACGACCTGTGACCAATTGGTTGCAGTTCGCGCATGTCGATGCTCCTATGTTTGTCAAGCCCGTCTTTTGAAGCGCCCCTGGGTGACCATATATCGGCAGCAGTGTGCGCTTCGGCTGGGATACTGGCGGCTCATCTGGTGCCGAGAGATCATGTGACTCATGAGCCTGGGCATGGCTGCCCCGGTGTTTGTGGGCCGGGCACGCGAACTGGCCGAACTGGATGCCGCCCTGGGACGAGTCCGGGATGGGCGGCCGTCGGCGGTGTTGGTCGGCGGCGAGGCCGGGGTGGGCAAGTCACGGCTGGTCGGCGAGTTCGGGGCCCGGGCGCGCGCCGTCGGCGCGGTCCGGGTCTTGTCCGGGTATTGCCTGGATCTGAGCGCCGAGGGCCTGCCGTTCGCGCCGTTCACCGGGGTGCTGCGGGAACTGGTCAGTGACCTGGGCGCGGACGGCGTGGCGGCGCTGCTGCCCGGCCAGGCGCGGGAGCTGGCCCGGTTGCTGCCCGAGCTGGGCGAGCCCGGCACCCAGGGAGATCCGGGCGAGGCGCGGGCGCGGATGTTCGAGCAGGTACTTGCCCTGCTCGGGCACCTGGCCGAGACCGCGCCTGTGGTCGTGGTCATCGAGGATGCGCACTGGTCCGACCAGTCCACGCGGGATCTGCTGTCCTTCCTGATCGGTAACCAGCAGGCCCTGGGCGGCGTCCTGATCGTGGTCACATTCCGCTCCGATGAGCTGCACCGCGGGCACCCAGTGCGGCCGGTGCTGGCCGAGCTGGGCCGGCTCGGCTGGGTGGCGCGGCTGGACCTGCCTCGGCTGACTCGCCAGGAGGGACGTGAGCTCGCTACCGGCCTGCTGGGCCGCGAGCCCGGACGGGAGCTGGCCGAGCGGGTGTTCCAGCGCAGCGAGGGCAATCCGTTGTTCCTGGAGGCGCTGCTGCGCAGCAACGAGAGCACCGGCTCCGACCTGCCGGAGTCGCTGCGCGACCTCGTGCTGGCCGACGTGGAACGGCTGCCCGCGCAGGCCCAGGACGTGCTGGAGGCGCTGGCGGTGGCCGGGCAGTGGTGCGGGCATAGGCTGCTGGCCGCGGTCACCGGAATCGGCGATGATGCACTGCTGGGCGCGTTGCGGCTGGCCGTGTCGGCGAACGTGCTGGTACCCGAGGGGGATGGGTATGCGTTCCGGCACGCGCTGATCCGCGAGGCGATCGTGGGGCAGGTGCTGCCCGGTGCGAAGACCCGGTGGCACGTCCGGCTGGCCGAGGCGCTGGCCGAGGATCCGTCGCTGGTTCCGCCTGGCCGGGCGGTGATCGAGCAGGCGCACCACTGGTACTCGGCTCACGATATGCCCCGGGCGCTGGCCAGCGCCTGGCAGGCCGCGGACGCCGCCGGGCAGTCCCTCGCGCACGCCGAGAAGCTGGCCATGCTGGCCCGGATCCTCGAACTGTGGCCTACCGTGCCCGATGCCGCGCAGGTTATTAGCGCCAGCCATGTCAGCGTCCTGGAAGCCGCCGCGGACGCGGCGACGACCGCCGGCGAGGACGAGCGCGGCATCGGATTCGCGACCGCCGCGCTGAGAGAAATCGACCCAGCCGCTGAGCCCGGCCGGGCTGCCCTGCTGCTCAAGGTTCGCGCCGCGAGGAGATGGCAGCTGGGCCGGGAGGAGGGCATCGAAGACCTGCGCGAGGCCCTGCGGCTGGTGCCGACGGGTGCCCCAGACGTGGCCCGTGCAGAGGCGCTCAGCTGGCTGGCCACGTGGGTCGGCAGGACGGGACGACCCGAGGCTCGCGCCCTAGCGGAGGAGGCGCTGCAGGTCGCCCGGCAGGTTGGCGACAAGGCCACCGAGGCGCACGCGCTGACCACGCTGGCCGGGCTGAATTTCCGCGAGCGCGGCGCTGTGTCCCTGGAGCTGCTTGACCAGGCGCGAACCCTGGCCGGGCAGGCGCAGGCCTACGATGTCCTGCTGCGGGCCGCTCTCAACGAGTCTGACCTGCTGGAGGGGGTGGGGGAGCACGAGCGGGCCGCCCAGGTGGCCCGGGAGGGAGTCGCGACCGCGCGCGAGTACGGGCTGGCCCGCGGCAGCGGCACGATGCTCGCGGACAACCTGGCCGAGCCGCTGATCTCGCTCGGCCGCTGGGACGAGGCAGCCGACGTGATCGAGCACGCCCTGGAACTGTCCCCGCCGCCGGGCACGCGCGCCGCGCTATGGCAGTTGGCCGGCGAAATGACCCTAGCCCGCGGCGACCTGCCGGGCGCAGCGGATGCGGCCGCCGCCTGCCGCGGGGCGCTAGCCGGGTTCGGGTACCGGGACCAGAATCACCTGCCGCTGGCCCGGCTCGAGACCGAGCTGCACCGGATGCAGGACCGCCCCGGGGAGGCACTTGCCGTCGCGGAGCAGGCGCTCGACCGCTTCGACCTGCAATCCAGCCCGCGGTACGCCTGGCCGCTGCTCGCGGCCAGCGCGCGGGCCTGCGCCGCGACCCCCGGCCGCGTGGCCGCCGCACGCGACCACGGCCTGGCCGAGCAAGCCCGCCGCCTGCTAGACCGGCTGCGCGGCCTGGCCGAAAAACTGAAGGTCACCGGGCCGCTCGAAGCGGCGCACCGGCTGACTTTCGCCGCAGAGGCCGCCCGTGCGGACAAGGCAGCGGGCGCGCCCGGCCCGGATCCGCTGCCCGCGTGGGACGCGGCCGCCGAGGCCTGGGATCGCCTCGGTCAGCCCTACCCACTGGCCCGCGCGCTGCTGCACGCCGCCGAGGCCGCGATGGACCGCGGTGACCGGGACGGCGCGGCCGAGCGGCTAGCCCGCGCCGCGCCGCTCGCCGACGGGCTCGGCGCCGTCCCGCTGCGCGAGCGAATCGGCTCGCTGGCCAGCCGGGCCCGCCTCAGCGGGCCAGGCTGGCCAGCCAGAGACCGGCCTGAGGGGAGGTTCGGCCTAACCGCGCGGGAGATCGAGGTGCTGCGACTGGTCGCCACAGGCCGAAGTAACCGTGAGATCGCGGCCGAACTGTTCATCTCGGCCAAGACCGCCAGCGTCCACGTGTCAAACATCCTGGCCAAACTCGACGCGGCCAGCCGCACCGAAGCCGCCGCCATCGCCCACCAGGCCGGCCTCGCCAGCGGCGCCCCCTGACAACCTGGGCCTGAGAATCCCGTCTGTCATGCCGAATAGCGCGTTGGATATGCGCATGACCATGCGGTCATTCGCATGACTACTCGCCGCCGCGGATCGTCAGCCGACAGCCTGATGATCCGTCGCTCGGCCGCGGCGGCGAACGTCTCGGCCAGCACGTCGCTGTCCTGCAGGGCCGCCACCAGCAGCACCGCGCGGGTGTCCGGGTCCAGATCAGCGACCCGGGCCGCGAAGGAGCGCTCCAGCCGGGCGGTCAGCGGCAGGGACCCGACGCCCGCGGCGCCGGGCCGGCGGGTCCGGGTGCCCGCCGGTCCGAGGGCCAGCGGCAGCTCGAGCAGCGTACCGGCGCACAGTTCACCGCATGGTTTGCATCCGCGCGACCGGTGCGCCTCGCCGGCGCGGAGCCTTAGGCTGCCGCCATGGGTTCCTCCTCTCTGGTGGGCCGCACCGCCGAACTGGGGCGCCTGGACGGGGCGCTCCGGGCGCTGGACGAGCACGGGACGGCGGTCCTGGTCGTCGGCGAGCCAGGCATCGGCAAGACGGCGCTGATCATGGAGACGGCCCGGCTGGCGAGAGAGTACGGCATGCTGGTGCTGACGTCGTCCGGCGTGCTGTCGGAGGCGCACCTGCCCTACGCCGGGTTGCATCAGCTGCTCCGGCCGGTGCTGCGGCACGCGGATGCGTTGCCCGGACCGCAATCCGCGGCGTTGCTCGGAGCTTTCGGGCACCTCGATGCGGCCGTCAACGATCCGGTGTCGGTCGCGCTGGCCGCCCTGAGCCTGCTTCGGGACCGGTCATGGCAGGCGCCGGTCGTGGTCATCGCCGAGGACGTGCACTGGCTGGACCCCGCGACCGTGGAGGTGCTGACCTTTGCCGCCAACAAGATCGGGGACGACCGGATCCTGCTGGTCGCGTCGTGCCGGGATAACGCCGAGATAGTCGGTGACCCTCGCTTTGAGGAACTTCAGCTGGACGGCCTGGACCCCGGCAGCGCTCGCGCGGTCGTGGACGCTCACGCGCCAGCCTTGGATCCACGGCTCAGGGACCGGCTGCTGGCGGAGGCGAACGGAAATCCACTGGCCCTGGTTGAGCTCGCCGTCGCCTGGGGGGCCCTGCCCGCAGACGCCGCCATCGAGCACAACGTGCCCTTGACGGGACGCCTGAGAGACGCGTTCGGTGAACGGATCGCCGCCCTGCCGGAGGTGTGTCAGCAGGCCTTGCTGATCGCGGCGGTCAACGACAGCGATTCTGCGGCCGAGGCTCTCGCGGGGGCCGGGATCCTCGCCGGGAGACCGGTATTCGCAGACGAGCTGGGGCCAGCTGCCGCGGCGCGCCTGATAGAGCTGGACGGTCAGCAGATCCGCTTCCGGCACGCGCTCGTCCGCTCGGCCGTGGAGGAGACGTCGGCTTTCGCCCGCAGGCAGCTGGCCCACGAGGCGCTGGCCGCGGTGATCAAAGATCCCATCCGGGCGGTGTGGCACCGGGCGGCGTCCCTGACCGCTCGCGACGAAGTGGTCGCCGTCGCGCTCGACGACCTGGCCGCGGACGCGAGGCGACGCGGTGTCATCATGGTCGCGGTCACGGCCCTGGAACGGGCGGCGTCGTTGAGTCCCGACCCGGCCAGCCGGGGTCAGCGCCTGGTCCGCGCCGCCCAGCTTGCCTTCGGGCTCGGGCGCATCGACGTGATGCAGCGGCTGATCGGCGAGGCGGAGGCGCTGCCCCTAGATCCCGTGGGGCGGGCCCGGATCGCCTGGCTGCGCCTGCTGCTCGGCGACCAGGCCTGGGCTGAGGACCAGGTCCGGAGCCTGGTCGAGCTGACCAGGCAGATGGCAGAACTTGGCGAGATCGACACGGCCCTGGACGGATTGATGGCCGTTGCGATCACGGCCTGGTGGACCAACTTCGACAGCACCCGGCGGCAGCTCATCGCCGAGGCGGTCGAGGCCGTTCCCGGCCGCGACGACGATCCCCGGGTGCTAAGCATCCTCGGATTCGCCGCGCCGCTCGAGCGGGGCGCGGCCGTGCTTGACCGTTTCACGGGCATCCGTCCCGAATCCATCGAGGACCCGGAGGGCCTGAGCAACCTGGGCATGGTGGCCGGATTCCTCGGGGCCCAGGAGAAATCAACCGCGTACCTGGACGCCGCCATACCTGTCCTGCGGCAGCAGGGACGGCTCGGCGCCTTGGCCAGCGCGCTCACCAGCCGGGCGTGGACCGCGTGGAACTCCGGTACGTGGAACGTCGCCGCATCGGCGGCTGAGGAGGCCCGGCGCCTGGGCGAGCAGATCGAACGGCCAGCCATCTTCTATGCGGCGCGGCTGGCCGGTGCCGCCGTGGCCGCGGCCAGGGGTGATACGGGCTCGGTCGGCGAGACCGCCGAGGAGGTAGAGCGGTTCTTCATTCCGCTGGGCGGCGTCCCGATGCTGGCCCTCGCCTCTCTCATCCGCGGCCTCGACTACCTGGCACAGGGCCGGAACAACGAGGCATTCGACCGGCTCTGGCCGATGTTCGACACGAGCCAGGGCGCCACCTGGACGATCGCAAACCAGGGAGCGGTTTCGCTATTCGTGGACGCCGCCGTACTGACCGGGCACGTGGCGCAGGCCAGGTCCGTGATCGACCAGGTCGAGCAGATCGCCCGCCAGGGTGGCGACCCGACCCTGCAGGTCAGCGTCTGCTACGCCCGCGCGTTGCTGGCCGACGACGGCGAGGCCGACGCCGCGTTCGCCGCGGCGATGGAATCGCAGCTGCCCGGCTGGCCGTTCCTGTACGCCAGGCTGCTGTTCGCCTACGGGGGCTGGCTTCGCCGCCAGGGGCGGGTGATCGAGTCCCGCGCCCCGCTGCGCGAGGCCAGGGACGCATTCGACCGGCTGCCCGCCATTCCCTGGGGCGAGCGAACCAGGCGGGAGCTGAGGGCCGCGGGCGAGGCAAGCCGCCGCCGGGTCGACGACCCGGCCGAGCGCCTGACGGCGCAGGAACTTGAGATCGCCACCCTGGCCGCCCGCGGCATGACCAACCGCGAGATCGGCCTGCAGCTCTTCCTGTCTCCACGCACGGTCGGGTCTCATCTGTACCGGATCTTCCCCAAGCTCGGCGTCCGGACTCGGGTTGAGCTCGGCGCCGCCATGGCGAAATCGACCGCCATGACGGCCTGAGCGGAGGCCGGCGACCAGATCGTGGCCGAATACCGATTTTCAAGTGCGCCGATAACCGCCGTCCGTTTGGCCAAAGAAAAGAACACTTATCCCGAACGGTCCGTAGTGCGCGGACCGTCGTCGGTGCGGAGCCCCGGTGCGGGAGTCAGGATGCCGGGGCCTCCGGCGGCTCTCACCCGCTCGCGCAGCACCGGCTCCGGCTTTGGCCGCCGCCAGCCGATAGCGGTCATGTCCACAGTCCCCTGGCCGGTCTCCCTCCGACGGCCTTGGGCCGGCGTCAGCAGGCTGCGTGCCCGCGCCCCGGTTCGCCTGCGGCCGGTCCACTTCGCCGTCACCACACCGGGTCACGGCAGGAGCACCCGTGGGCGGTAGACCGAACTTCTCCTGGCCGGTGGATCGCACCACCTGCTGGAGCTCGGTACTCGACCTTAATGCGGTCGTGGACCTCGATGATGCCGGCAACCGCCCAGGCCACAGCGCCGGGCGCCGTCCTGCGTCCGGTGTACGAGGCCGGCCAGAGCCGAGCAGCAGAAACGAACCGCAAGATAACCGCTGACCGGGGGCCGCTTGCCGGGTCGTGCAGCTACCCCTGAACGCATGGGTCAGTCCTCGCCCGAGCTGCCTGGCGATACCCTGGTCAGCGCCGTCGACAACGCCCGCCGTGGCGTCGTAACGCACATCACCATCAAGGGCGAGCGCGTCGCCGTGATCGTCTCCGAACTCACCCTGGCGATGGCACAGCTCCTCGCTGTCTTGCTGACCAGCGAGCTGGCTGCCAGTGCGCTCCCAACGGTGCTGCCGACAGCGTTCCCCTAGGCGAGTTCCATCCCAGATGATGAACTGACGGCGTTCGCGGGCGAGTTGCGCGAGGCGGTCGCCGCTGAGTCGCCCGAGCGAGTAGAGCGCGTTCTGATTGACCGGCAGGCCGTCGGCGAGGTTCACGCCGGACAGCGCTCAACCTGAGCGGAAGGGCGGCCGCCTACAGGCCCCTGAGCAGCCCGGCTGCCATGGTTAGCCAGGCCCGAGCCGGGCGGCGAGCTGGGCGCGGGAGGTGATGTCCAGCTTGGGGAACATCCGGTACAGGTGGGAGCCGATGGTGCGCGGCGACAGGTAGAGGCGTTCGCCGATTTCACGGTTGGACAGGCCCTCGGCGGCGAGCCGGGCGATCTGCAGGTCCTGCGCGGACAACACGCTCTGAGCGGCCGATTCCTGGGCAGCCACTCGTTCGCCGGCCGCGCGCAGCTCGGCGCGAGCCTGCTCTGCCCAGCTGCAGGCGTCGATCAGCTCAAACGTGGTCAGCGCCGAGCGCAGCGGCGGCCGGGATTCCGCGACCCGGCGCTGCCGGCGCAGCCAGCTGCCGTAGGCCAGTTCGAGCCTGGCCCGCAGCCACGGCCATCGGGTCAGGTCGTGTCGCAACGCCGCGAGGAACAGCTTCTCCGCCTCATCGTCACTGGCCAGGACCGCCCTAGCGTAGCCCAGATGCAAGTGCAGGGTCGGCGCGGGCGTGGTGACCGCCTCGGCCTCCAAGGCTGCGATGACTGGGCGCGCGTCCTCGGCCCGCCCGGCCTGCGCCGCCGCCTCCGCGAGGAACATCACGCCGTGAAATCGTTCGGTCAAATGAAAAGCTGGATCGGCCGGATCGTACAGGCGGCGAAGTGCCTCGTACGCCTCGGCGTACTGGCGCACGCTGACCAGGCCGAAGCCGCGGATCAATTGCACGCAGGCCAGCAGGTCGTTGAGGCGGCGACCGCCCGCCGCATGTTCGACCTCGGCGGCCATCGCCTGTGCCCTCTCGTGCTCTCCGCGCAGCGCCACGACCATGGCATGCAGCGAGAGTGAACCGGTGTTCCAGATCGGCTGCCCGGTTTCCCGCGCCAGGCGGTTGCCCTCCTCGACCGAGGCCGCGGCGCGGTCCCAGTTACCGATCTCAATGTGGTCGAGCACCTGCATGGTCAGGACCTGGGAGAGCAGCGCGAGCCTGCCCTGCTGGCGCAGCCTGGTTTCGGCCCGGCCGAGGAAGTCCACGGCGTGCACCGGGTCGCCCACCGCGTGCGCCGCCATGCCCAGCATCCACAGCGCCGTCGGATCGGTCACGCTCTCCAGCACCACGTTGTCCAGGATCCCGATGACCTCCCGGCCCTGCGCCACCGGGTCGCTGACGCCCAGCACGGCCGCGTAGCGGGGTTTGTCGGTGGGTCTCATGATCGAGTGCGCTACCGCGGTGACCTGTGCCCGAGCCGCTGGCCCGGTGTCGGCCCACCAGCACCGCAGCGCCGCGCCCAGCAGCAGGTTGAGCGCCAGGCTGGAGTCGCCGACGGCGATCGCCTCGCGCGCCATGTCGCACAGCGCGAACACCCGGCCCGCGTCGCCGGGCACTCCGTCGTTGAAGATCTCCCGCAGCCATGCCATCCTCGCCTGACCCAGGCGAGACAGGCTGGTCCGGGCCGCCCTGGTGAGCAGCTCATCGACCAGATCGGCCCGCCCCAGGCCGAACGCGTGCTCGGCGGCGAGCAGGAGCCGCCGCCCGCGCTTGTCCGAGTCCGTGGTCAGCTGCGCCGACCGCTCCAGCGCCCAGATGGCCCCGGTCACCGAGCCACGCCGCAGCGCAATGACGTGGCTTTCCTCTAGCTCGTCAGCTACAGAGTCGTCCGGGCCGGTGA
>Ga0318497_10000885_pt1 | contig 10590 bp, 8 predicted proteins | sample GRESIP109b1f23_FD_203754 | JGI IMG/M metagenome (GOLD analysis project Ga0318497, IMG submission 203754) | Tropical soil microbial communities from Luquillo Experimental Forest, Puerto Rico - GRE.SIPMG.109b1f23 | ecosystem: Environmental > Terrestrial > Soil > Tropical forest > Bulk soil... | reverse complement strand
GATCACGGTCGGCGCCACCTTGGCGAAGCGCAGCCGTCGCGCCTCGCCCCCCAGGATCTCGATGAGCTCCTCGTTGACGATCTTGATGACCTGCTGCGCCGGGTTCAGGGCCTCGGAAACCTCGGCACCGGAGGCCCGCTCCTTGACGCGCGCGATGAACTGCCGGACCACCGGGAGCGCCACGTCGGCTTCCAGGAGCGCGATCCTGATCTCGCGGGTGGTGGTGTCGATGTCCGCGGCGGATAGCCGTCCGTGCCCGCGCAGCGAGGAAAAGACCTGGGTCAGTCGATCGGAAAGTGTCTCGAACACGTCTGGCTGCCGTCCTCGCGCATGGCTAGTCGCTAATCGGGCGCGCGCCGGATCCCGTGGGCCCGGCCCGCAGACGCGGACCGGGCACGCGGTCTGCTCTGTCGCGGACCCGCATTCCAGGCTATCCGGTCGGCGGCGGAGGCTGGGGGTAGTGGGAGCGAGACGCTAGCTGCCGACGATGGCGTCGACGAAGGTCTCCGGATCGAACGGCGCCAGGTCGTCGGGACCCTCGCCGAGGCCGACCAGCTTCACCGGCACGCCCAGTTCCCGCTGTACGGCGATCACGATCCCGCCCTTGGCGGTGCCGTCCAGCTTGGTGAGGACCACCCCGGTGACGTCAACGACCTCGGCGAACACACGACCCTGCCGCAGCCCGTTCTGCCCCGTCGTGGCGTCGAGCACGAGCAGGACTTCGTCGACGGTCGCGTGCCGGGAGATTACCCGCTTGATCTTGCCCAGCTCGTCCATGAGCCCGGCCTTGGTGTGCAGCCGCCCGGCCGTGTCCACGATGACCACGTCAACGTCGCGCTGGATGCCCTCGTTGACCGCGTCGAACGCCACGCTGGCCGGGTCGGCGCCCTCGCGGTCGGAGCGGACGACCGGGGCGCCCACCCGGTCTCCCCAGGTCTGCAGCTGGTCCGCGGCCGCGGCGCGGAACGTGTCCGCGGCGCCGAGCAGCACACTCTTCCCGTCGCCGATCAGGGCCCGCGCGAGCTTGGCGCACGTCGTGGTCTTCCCGGTCCCGTTGACGCCGACGACGAGCATGACCGCGGGCCGGTCGCCGTGCCGGGCACTGTGCAGCGACCGGTCCATGTCCGTGCCGACCTGGGTCAGCAGCTCCCCCTTCAGCAGCGACCTGACTTCCTCGGGATCGCGCGTGCCCGCCACCTTGACCTCGGTGCGCAAGTCTTCGACCACCTGCCGGGCCGGCGCGACCCCCATGTCGGCCGTGATCAGCGTCTCCTCGATCTCGTCCCACGTCTCGTCGTCGAGGCGGCCCGAGGAGAGCAGGCTAAGCAGCACGCCGCCCAGCGCCGACTGCGACCGGGCCAGCCGGCCGCGCAGCCGGGCCAGCCGCCCGGCCGACGGCGGCGGCTTCTCGACCTCCGGCGCGACGGGAGCGGGGGGCGGGGCCGCCACCTCGGGCGGCAGGGCACCCACCTGCGGTTCGGCGGTCCCGGTCGCCGCTGCGGCCGGGGAGGTACCCGCGGCCCCGGGCGCTTGCTCGGTGCCAACGGCCTGATCAGAGCGCGGAGTCCGGTCGAGCGATGGCCCCCGGCGGCGGGACCGGACCAGTAGCGTCGTGCCCGCGCCGCCGAGCACGACAACCACAACGAGGATGATTATCAGCAGTTCCATGACCGTCCCAGTCTCGCAGACCCGACCCAGTGTGACAGACGCCCGAGCGCCGGCGCCCGCCCAGATCAGGCTGTACTCTTCGCTCGCCTCCGGGCGCTTTGACCCGCCGTCTTCCCTCCTCGCTCGGGCGCTCGTTCCTCGCGTCCTCGCTTGTCAGTCCAGATGGCGGCGCGCCCTTCGGCTCGGACAAGCCGGCTCGCTCTAAGCGATCTCCGCCTCCCGGAGCCGCTGGCTGACCACGGTAGACACGCCGTCGCCCCGCATGGTGATCCCGTACAGCGTGTCCGCGACCTCCATGGTCCGCTGCTGGTGGGTGACGATGATCAGCTGCGAGCTGTCCCTGAGCTCAGCGAAGATCTGGAGCAGCCGCTGCAGGTTGGAGTCGTCGAGCGCGGCCTCGACCTCGTCGAGCACGTAGAACGGTGACGGCCGGGCCTTGAAGATGGCGACCACGAAGGCGATCGCGGTCAGCGCGCGCTCGCCGCCGGACAGCAGCGACAGCCGCTTGACCTTCTTCCCCGGCGGCCTGGCCTCGATCTCGATCCCGGTGACGAGCAGGTCGTCGGGTTCGGTGAGGACCAGCCTGCCGTCCCCGCCGGGGAAGAGCCGGCCGATGATGTCCTCGAACTCCCGGGCCGTATCCGCGTAGGCCGAAGCGAACACCTGCTGCACCCGGTCGTCGACCTCCTTGATCACGGTCAGCAGGTCGCGCCGGGTCTTCTTCAGGTCCTCCAGCTGCGCCGACAAGAACGCGTGCCGCTCTTCCAGCGCTGAGAACTCCTCCAGGGCCAGCGGGTTCACCTTGCCCAGCTGGTCGAGCAGGCGCTGCGCAGACTGCGCCCGCTTCTCCGCCGCGGCGCGGTCATAAGGCACCGGCGGCTGGCCCTCCTCCGCGGCCGGGATGCTGACCTCGGGACCGTACTCCGTGACCAGCGCGTCGGTGTCGATGCCGAACTCCTCGGCCACACGCGCCGCCACCTGCTCCAGCTTCATCCGGCGGGTGGCCCGCTCGATCTCGGCGCCGTGCGCCGTGCTCACCGTGGCGTCGAGCTCGGCCGCCAGCTCGCGGATCCTGGCCCGGACGGCCTTCAGCTCGCCGTCACGCCCCTGGCTGGCCTGCTCGGCGGCCTGCCGTTCGGCGTCGGCCAGGGCCCGGGAGCGCTCGATCGCGGCCAGCGCGACCGTGGCGCCCGAGGCGACCGCGACGGCCACCTTCGCTTCCTGCGCCCGGCGCACGGCCCTGGCCTTGGCCCGCTGAATGGCCTGACGCTCGGCCGCGGCGGCCGACGCCAGCGCGTCGCCGCGGCCGGCCACGGCGCGCAGCCGCTCCTCCACGGTCCGGACCTCGAGCCGGGCCTCCATCTCGACGTTCCTCGCGGCCATGGCGGCCGCGGCCAGCGCGTCCTTGTCGTTCCCCGCGCCGTCCGCGCCCGCCCCGTCAGCCACGGTGCCATCAGCCACGGGGCCATCAACCACGGGGCCGCCGGTCCCGGCGCCGTCCGGGTCACTGCCCTGGGCTCCGGTGCCGTCGGCCTCCTGGACCGCCAGCTTCCCCTGCAGGTCGGCCAGCTGGGCCAGGTCCTTCTCCCGCGCCCGCTCCGCCGCCGCGATCGCGGCGGCCAGCCGGCCTGCCTCGTCTTGCGCCGCCCGCGCGGCGCCGGCCAGCGTTCCCAGCCTGCCCGACGTCTCAGCGGCCGCGGCGTCGGCCTCCTGCATCCCGGCGAGGGCCTCCGCCAGCACCTGCCGTGCCGCGTCCTCGTCCTCGGTGGCGTCGGCCAGCCCCCGCTCGGCCAGCTGGCAGCGATGCTCGGCCTCGGCCAGCTGCCCGGCCGACTCCTGGGCGGCGGCCCGCAGCCCGAGCAGGCTCTGCGCCCCCGCCGATCCCCCGCACGCCCAGTGCGCGCCGATCAGATCGCCGTCCCTGGTCACCACGCGCCGTCGCGGGTCCGCCCGCACAAGCTCCAGGCCCTGCCGCAGGTCCGCGGCGACCAGAACCCCGGCCAGCAGCTGCTCCACCGTCCCGGCCAGCTCGCCCGGGGCCTTGACCAGGTCGAGAGCGTACTGCGCGGAGGGCGGGGCGAGCTGGCCCAGGAATCCGTCCGTCCGGTGGCCGGCCGCCACTCCGCGGGCAGCCCCGTTACCGGCAGCCCCATGGGCGACAGCCCCGTTGCCTCCGGTCCCGTGGCCATTCGCCGCGGCCCCATGGCCATTCACGGAGGCCCCGTGGCCGTTCGCCGCGGCCCCGTGGCCGTTCCCGGCGGCCGCGATCATCAGGGCCGCCTGCCCGGCGTCCTCGCTCTTCAGCGTGGCCAGTCTGGTCACGGCGGCGTCCAGGTCGGCCACGGCCACCGCGGTGGCGGCGGCGCCCAGAGCCGCAGCGATCGCGTCGGCGGCACCGTCCTGTACGGTCAGCAGGTCGGCCACGCTGCCGAGCACTCCGGCGAACCGCCGCGGCTCGGCCAGCAGCGCGCCGGACGCGTCGGCACCGCGCCTGACCGCCTCCTGCAGGGTCTGTGTCCGCGCCCGCAGCGCGGCCCGGGCGTCGCTGGCTTCGTGCTCGGCGGTGCGCAGCCTGGCCACCCGGGCAGCGGCCTCGGCCACCGCGGCGGCCGCGCTGTCGTGCGCGGCGGCCAGGTCCGCGCGGCCCTGCTCGCGGCCGGCGACCACGTCCTGCAGCTCGCCGTACTCGTGCTGGGCCCGCTCGGCACGCGAGCGGGCCGCCTCGTAGGCGGAGGACAGCCTGCCCGCCTCCTCCTGGGCCGCGGCCAGCCTGCTTCGGGCGGCACCGACCTGGCTGCGCAGCCGGGCGAGCCGCTCGGCGCGCTGGACCGCGGCGCGGGCCTGGTCGGCGAGCCGCCGCTCGGTCTCGGCCAGGGCCGCCTCGGCCCCCGTCCGCCGGGCCACGACCATGCCCAGCTGATCCCGGGCGGCGCCCAGCCGCCGCCGGAGCTCTTCCTCCTGCTCGCGCAGCGCGGCGGCCTCCGCGTCAAGTTCATCGGGGTCCCGGCCGGGCCGTTGGGGCTCCGGAGGAGCCGAAAGGTGCCGGTGCCGTTCGCTGGCCAGGCTGAGCACGCCGCGGAGGCGTTCGGAAAGGCTGGACAGCCCGAAGAATGCCTCCTGGGCCGCGGCGAGGCGGGGCGCATGCTGCTGTTCGGCGCTCTCCAGCGCGGCCTCGGCGTCGCGGGCCTGCTCCAGGCCGGCTTCCAGCGCGACGCGGCGCGCCGCCGTGGCTGCCTCGTCGGACTCATCGCGCTCGAGTTCGGCGGCGAGCGTGGCGTAGTCGTCGGCCAGCAGCCGCAGCCGGGCGTCGCGGAGGTCGGCCTGGATCACCGCCGCCTTGCGGGCGATCTCGGCCTGCCGCCCGAGCGGCTTGAGCCGGCGTCCGATCTCCGCGGTCAGGTCAACCAGCCGGGTCAGGTTGGCCTGCATCGCCTCGAGCTTGCGCAGCGCCTTCTCCTTGCGCCTGCGGTGCTTGAGGACCCCGGCGGCCTCCTCGATCAGCGCCCGCCGCGCGTCGGGGCCGGCGTTCAGCACCTGATCGAGCTGGCCCTGGCCCACGATCACGTGCATCTCCCGGCCCAGGCCGGTGTCGGAGAGCAGTTCCTGCACGTCGAGCAGGCGGCACTGGTTCCCGTTGATCGCGTACTCGCTCTGCCCGGACCGGAACAGCAGCCGGCTGATCGTGACCTCGGCGTAGTCGATCGGCAGCGCCCCGTCGCTGTTGTCGATGGTCAGCGTGACCTCGGCCCGGCCCAGCGGCGGCCGTCCCGCGGTCCCGGCGAACACGACGTCCTCCATCTTGCCGCCGCGCAGCGGTTTGACGCCCTGCTCGCCCATGACCCAGGAGAACGCGTCGACCACGTTGGACTTGCCCGACCCGTTCGGGCCGACGACACAGGTGATCCCCTGCTCGAACTGCAGCGAGGTGGCCGAGGCGAAGGACTTGAACCCGCGCAGAGTGAGCGCTTTCAGGTACACCTGTCGGCTCTCCTCCTCTGGGATCACGCCACCCGTCGGCGGCACCGCGCCCTGGCTACGCTTCCCCCGGCTCTTCGGGCTAAGCGGCCGACTCGGCCAAGGACGGCGGCTGCGCTCGTCCGCACCTTACCGTGCGCCAGTGTCAGTCCCGTGGATTCCGGCGACGCCTCGCCGTGGCCAGCCCGTTTTATCCAAGTTTACGAGGCAGGGCAGGCACCGGGATTAAGCCGCCGCCGGCCCTCCGTCCGCGCTTTCCCGCCGACGGTGGCCAGATCCGGGCCCAGCACGTTGACGGGGACGGCACCCGGCCCGGCCGGTCACGATGGTACGAGTGGAGCGAAGGAAGGGACAGCTGGGCAGGAAGGTACGGCTGGGGCCCGAGAGGCAGCATAACACTGGGCTGACGGTTAGGACTGGAGTGGTGCGGGAAGACTGGAGTGGTGGGGAACAAAGGCAAGAGGGACGCCTGCTCTCAGGCGTCCCTCCGTTGTCGCGGCCAGCCAGCGCTCGTCAGGTGAGCGCAGGCTCGCGAACCGGAATCAGCAGGTCGTGGTCCGCCTCCGCGGCGAGTACGTCGTTCTCCTCGTGCAGCCTGGCAAGCTCTGCTTCGAGATCGCGTACTCGCTGTTGCAGGCGGCGCATCTCTGAGACCATGCGCGGATCCGGGCCGCCGACGTGGCCATATAGAGCCTTCGCCATTTGTGAGGTCCTCCACACTGAGTGACCAGAGTGGGCGCGCATGCACAGACGCGAAGAAGCGAAGCCTTGCGCGCGTGGGTAACGAATCCATGGTCCCACCGGGACGGGTATCCGGTCAAGTTGACGATTGCCCAGGTCACGCCCGGAATACCGGTAACTGCGATGTTAACGCTCACCTCTCGGCAAAGCCAGACAGGTCACCGCGCGGCTCGTCCCACCGGTGCGTCACCCTGACGACACGTCCGGGGGTATCCGTCCCCTCCAGCAGGGCGAGCAGCTTGGCACAGCTCGCCGAGGCGCCTTCGGCGACCACCCGCACCCGGCCGTCCTCAAGGTTCTCGGCCCACCCGGCGAGGCCGAGTTCCAGCGCCCGGGCCCGCGCCCACCACCGGAAGCCGACACCCTGAACCCGGCCCTCCACCCACGCGGTGAGCCGGGCCTGCTCGCCCGGGATCACGGCCTCGGCCGAGGGCGTGGCTGGCACTTCGGGCAGCTGAACGCGGACCTGTTCATGAACGGGTCGCGCCGCACCGGTGTCCCGCACCGGCGGCACGGCAGGCCGGCCCGCCCGTACACGTTCAGGGACCGCTCGAAGTAGCCGCTCTCCCCGTTCACGTTGACGTACAGGCTGTCGAACGTGGTCCCGCCGGCGTCGAGCGACTCGTCGAAGACCTCCCGGACCGACACGAAGAGCCGGGAGACCTCGGCGGGCCGCAGCCACTGCGACTGCCGCGCCCAGTGCAGCCGAGCCCGCCACAGGGCTTCGTCGGCGTAGATGTTGCCGATGCCGCTGACCAGCGACTGGTCGAGCAGGGCGCGCTTGATACCGGTGCGACGGCTGCGGATCCTGGCCGAGACGGCCGCCAGGTCGAAGGCGGGCTCCAGCGGGTCAGGCGCGATGTGCGCGATAGGGGCGGGCATGACCGCCCCACCTTCCACGAGTGACAGGTGGCCAAACGTCCGCTGGTCACTGAACCTCAGGTCGGGCCCGGAGTCGGTGAAGGTGAAGCGCACCCTGACGTGCGGGGTCAGCGGGCGGGACGGGTCGCCGACGAGCAGCTGGCCGCTCATGCCGAGGTGAGCGAGCAGCGCGTCCTCCTCCACCGGCAGCCACAGGTACTTTCCCCGGCGCAGCGCGCCGGTGACCCGGCGTCCCTTCACCGCCGCGGCAAAATCGTCCGCGCCGGCCAGGTGCCGGCGCAGCGCGCGGGGATGCAGGAGCTGCACCGAGTCGATGGTGCGGCCGACGACGTGCCGCTCGAGGCCGCGCCGGACGATCTCGACTTCGGGGAGCTCGGGCACGCCTAGCTCCGCTGCTGCGGGCCGTGGCCGTCGACGGGCCGCCCGGCGGCCCCGTCGTCAGCGTTCCCCTCGGGGACATCGCCGTCGGCGGCAGGCGAAGCAGCGGAATGCCGTTTGGTGATCGATGTCCACGCCGCCTCCGCGGCCTGCTGCTCAGCTTCCTTCTTCGAGCGCCCCTCGCCCTCGCCGTAGGTGCGCCCGCCGATCCTGACCGAGGCACGGAACGATTTCTGGTGGTCCGGCCCGCTCTCCTCGACGTGGTACTCGGGCACGCCGAGGATCTCGGCGGCGGTCAGCTCCTGCAGCGATGTCTTCCAGTCCAGGCCCGCGCCCAGCCGGGCCGAGGTGGCGATCACCGGGTCGAACAGCCGGTGGACCAGCGCGTCCGCCTCGTTCAGCCCGCAGTCCAAGTAGACGGCGCCCAGCAGGGCCTCGAGCGTGTCGGCGAGTATCGACGCCTTGTCCCGGCCGCCGGTGCCCTCCTCGCCCTTGCCGAGCCGGACGTAGCCGCCGAGCCGGAGCCCGCGGGCCACCCCGGCCAGCGCGCGCATGTTGACCACCGCCGCCCGCAGCTTGGCCAGCTGCCCCTCGGGCAGGTCGGGGTACTCGCGGTACAGCGTGTCGGTGACGATCAGGCCGAGCACCGAGTCGCCGAGGAACTCGAGCCGCTCGTTGGTCGGCAGCCCGCCGTTCTCGTACGCGAACGAGCGGTGGGTGAGGGCTCGCTCCAGCAGCGCCGCGCCCAGCGGCACCCCGAGGGCGTCCTGCAACTCGGCGGCCTCGAATCTTGTGGCGCCAGGCGCCGCTGCGCCGCCGTCACCTGATGCGGCCATCACGCTTCCTCCTTTCCGCGGCACGCGGGCTGCCGTGCCGCGCATCCGGTGAGGATGCGGGTCAGGAGGGGTTGATCACCTGGCGCCGGTTGTAGGTACCGCAGGTCGGGCAGGCCGTGTGGGGCAGCTTGGGGTCACGGCACTGAGGGCAGGTCACGAGCTGCGGCGCCGTGGTCTTCCACTGGGCCCGGCGTGACCGGGTATTACTGCGCGACATTCTCCGCTTGGGGACCGCCACGTCAGCGCTCCTTCCTTGTCTCCGGCACGGGCGTCCCGTCCGGTGTCTGATTTGTGCCTGCATCGGCGTGGCCGTGTCCGGCTCCCGGGTCGGCCAGCCGCACGCCGCACTCCGAGCACAGCCCTGGGCAGTCCTCGGCGCACAGCGGCGCGAGCGGCAGCTCGAGCACCAGCGCGTCGCGCAGGGCCGGCTCAAGGTCGAGCAGGTCCCCGTCCAGAAGATACCCGTCGGCGTCGTCGTCGCCCGCTTCGTGGGTGAACAACTCGGTGAACCGGACTTCGGTCGCGGAGGCGAACATGTCCAGGCACCGCGCGCACTCGCCGACCAGCGGCGCCCGCACGGTGCCGGTCACCAGTACGCCCTCGGTGACCCTCTCGAGCTCGACATCCAGCTCGAGCTCGGCCCCTTCGGGCACGCCGACCAGCTCGACTCCCAGGTTAGCGGGGGCCGAGGCCGTTATGGTCACCGAGCGCGCGGCGCCGGGGCCGAGGGTCCGGGTATCGAGGACGAGCGGCAACCGCGGGTCGAGCCGCTTGGAACGATTCGGATTCGCGTGTGGCATGGCAGTCAGAGGTGCTGACGGGGTGTCGGGCGGTCAGCATACCGGCTGCCTGCGAGAAGCCCAAGTCGGCCGACTCCGGCCCACGGGCGCGCGCCCCGTCCGGCCGGCGGCGCGGGCCGCGCGGGCGAGCTTCCCGGCAGCAGGCCTGGCCCGCCCGGCCGGGGCCACGATCAGGCCGAGCGCTCCTTGAGCCGGTCCAGGACCGAGCCCGGTACCAGGCTCGTGACGTCGCCGCCGTACATGGCGAACTCCTTGACCAGGCTCGACGACAGGAACGCGTAGAGCGGGTTCGTGGTCATGAACAGCGTCTCTACGCCGGCCTGGTTGTAGTTCATCTGGGCCATCTGCAGCTCGTAGTCGAAATCGCTGACCGCGCGCAGTCCCTTCACGATCGCCGAGATGTCGTTGGCCTTGCAGAAGTCGACGATCAGGCCGTCGAATCCGACCACGCTGACGTTGTCCAGCTCCTTGGTGACCTCGCGCAGCATCTCCAGACGCTCGTCGAGGGAGAACAGGGTGGCCTTGGTGAGGTTGCGCCCGACGGCGACGACCACCTCGTCGTAGAGCCGCGCCGCCCGGGAGATGATGTCGAGATGTCCGTTGGTGACCGGGTCGAACGATCCTGGACAGACCACACGGCGCACGCTGACTCCCCCTCCTGGAAGTGACCCTGCCGCAGGCCCGGCGCCTGCGCCCAGACCGTACCAAAGCGTTGCCTCACCGTAACCACGGGACCGGTCGGGCGTGTACCCGGCCGGCCAGGCCACCGGGCCCGACCGGGTCGCCCGTTCCACGATGATCAGGGCGCCGGGCGCGAGCCAGCCGCGGCCGTGCAGCGCGGCGAGCATCCGCTGGACCTCGTCGGCCGACGCCGCGTACGGCGGGTCCGCGAAGACCACGTCGCGCGGCGGGTGACCGCCGGGCCCGCGGGCGAGGACCCGCTCGACCCGGTCGCCGACCAGCCGGGCGCCCGGCAGCCCCACCGCCTCGATGTTGCTGCGGATCACGCGGGCCGCCCTGGCGTCCGACTCCACGAGCAGCACGTCCGATGCCCCTCGCGACAGCGCCTCCAGGCCCACCGCGCCCGAGCCCGCGTACAGGTCGAGCACTCGCGCCCCGTCGAGCGGGCCCCGGATCGCCAGGATGGTGGCGAACAGGCCCTCGCGGGCCCGGTCCGACGTGGGCCGGGTGCCCCGGCCCGTGGGCACAGAAAGCCGCCTGCCGCCGGCTGTGCCTGCGATGATGCGGGTCACGGCCGGGTCTCAGGCCTTCTCAAGGTACTCGGCCCGCTCTCGGTCAAGCATGACGCG
>Ga0318497_10000881_pt1 | contig 10607 bp, 12 predicted proteins | sample GRESIP109b1f23_FD_203754 | JGI IMG/M metagenome (GOLD analysis project Ga0318497, IMG submission 203754) | Tropical soil microbial communities from Luquillo Experimental Forest, Puerto Rico - GRE.SIPMG.109b1f23 | ecosystem: Environmental > Terrestrial > Soil > Tropical forest > Bulk soil... | reverse complement strand
GGCAACCTCACCCTAGGTCACCCGGCTGGCAGCCGCCGGGAACTCCGGCCGCGGGTGGCCTGCCACGCGCCCGGAGACCGGTCCGCGGGGATGGCCCCCGGCCATGACGGCCAGGGCCCGTGCCGGGTAAAGGTTGAGCAAAGCCTGATCCTGGCGGGCCGCGGGAAAGCCAATGTCAGCGCCGCCACCCGGGACCGGCGGTTGTTGTCGGCCCGGCCCGGGCAGGGCACGATGGCGTGGTGATCGCGACCGGAAGTGGCTGCCGATGACGGGCGAACCGATGCTGGACTGCCGCGGGCTGCGGCGGAGCTACGGCAACCTGACCGCGGTGGATGGCGTCGGGTTCCACATCAGCCCTGGTGAGACGTACGGCCTGCTCGGCCCGAACGGCGCCGGCAAGACCACCACGATCTCGATGATCGCCGGGCTGCTCGACCGCGACGACGGCGAGGTCACGGTGGACGGCCAGCCGATGAGCCCGCAGGCCGTCCGGGCCAAGGCCGCCATCGGCTACGTGCCGCAGGAACTGGCGCTCTACCCGGACCTCTCGGCCCGGGAGAACCTGATGTTCTTCGCCCGCCTCTACGGCATGTCCACCGCGGACGCGAAACGCCGGTGCGCCGCCGTGCTGGAGGTGACCGGCCTCACCGACCGGGCGGGCGACCAGACCAAGAAATACTCCGGCGGCATGAAGCGCCGCCTCAATATCGGCATCGGGCTGCTGCACCGGCCCAAGCTGCTGATCCTGGACGAGCCGACCGTGGGGGTCGACCCGCAGAGCCGGAACGCGATCCTGGAAAGCGTCGAGGGGCTGTCCGGTGAGGGCATGGCGGTCCTGTACACCACCCACTACATGGAGGAGGCCGAGCGGCTGTGCGACCGGGTGGGCATCATCGACCACGGAAAGCTGATCGCCGAGGGTACCCGTAGCGAACTGGTGAGCCTGGTCGGCGAGGGAGACCGGGTCCGCCTGCTGGCCACGGGCAACCTGGCCAAGGCCGCCGCGGAACTCGACGGTCACCCCTGGGTGCGCCAGGCCAGCGCCACCGAGGAGGGCATCGACCTCGTGGTCGACGACGCCCGCAGCAACCTCCCGGCGATCTTGACGACCGCCGCGGCGGCGGATGCGGCCGTCCGGTCCGTGGAGGTCACCGAGCCCGACCTGGAAGCGGTCTTCCTGCACCTCACCGGCCGGGCACTGCGCGACTGAAGGGGCGCCGGAGCACATGCGAGCCACCCTGCTTATCTGCGGCAAGGATCTCAAGACCCGGCTGCGGGACCGGTCCGCCGTGCTCATCGGGATCGTGGTGCCGCTCGGCCTGGCCCTCATCTTCAACTCGATCTTCGGCGGGATCACCGGCAACTCCAAGGCGATCGCGCTCGGCGTGGTCAACGCCGACCGCGGCGCCGCCTCCGCCCGGTTCGTCAGCGGGGTGCTCGGCGCGGTCGGCCGGACCGGCCTGATCGCCATCCACCGCGTGCCGACCGCGGCCCGGGCGCGGGCACTGGCGGCTAACGGGACGCTGGACGCCGCGATCGTCATACCGGCGGGCTTCTCCGCCCGGGTCGCCTCGCAGCGCCCCGCCGCGATGCAGGTGATCGGGAACGTGGGCAACCCGATCTCCACGGAGATCGCCCGGTCCATCGCCGGCAGCTACGCGGCCGACCTGAACCGGGTGCGGCTGTCGGTGGCCACCGTGCTGGCCGCCGGCGGCAGCTCCGCCGGGTCGCCGGCCCGGGTCCAGGCGCTTGCCGCCCGGGCGGCCGCCGCCGCGGCCCCGGTCGCCGTGGCGGACGTCTCGGCGAAGAGCAAGCAACTCGACCAGAAGTCGTTCTTCGCCGCCGGGATGGCCGTGTTCTTCCTGTTCTTCACCGTGCAGTTCGGCGTGACGAGCCTGCTGGAGGAGCGGAACGACGGCACGCTGGCCCGGCTGGTGGCCGCGCCGATCAGCCGCGTCTCGATCATCGCCGGTAAGCTGCTGACCAGTTTCATGCTCGGCCTGATCAGCATGTTCGTGCTGGTGGTGGCCACCACGGTGCTGTTCCACGCGTCGTGGGGGAATCCGGTCGGGGTGGCCGTGCTCGTCATATCGGCGATACTGGCGGCCACGGGCATCATGGCCCTCATCGCGACCTTCGCCAAGAACTCCGAGCAGGCAGCCAACTGGCAGTCCGTGGTCGCGGTGGTCCTCGGGCTGCTCGGCGGGACGTTCTTCCCGGTGTCGCTGGCACCGGGGATCCTGTCCCGGCTCACCTTCGTGGCGCCCCAGGCCTGGTTCATGCGCGGCCTCGGTGACCTGCGCGGCGGCAGCCTGTCCGCGGTCTGGGTGCCGGCCCTCGCGATGCTCGTGTTCGCCGCGGTGAGCAGCGGCATCGCGCTGACCCGGCTGCGGCACATGACGGAGGTGTAGCGGTGAAGGCGCTGTGGATCGCGGTCGGCGACCTGCGCCGGATGTTCCGGGCGCGGGCGAACATCTTCTTCGTGTTCATCTTCCCGATGCTGCTGATCCTGGTGCTCGGGGCGACGTTCGGCGGCTCGGGCAGCGCCCGCCTGGGCGTGGTCTCGTCGGATTCCGGGCCGCTTGGCACCGCGCTGGTGCGCCAACTGCAGCGGACCCCGCACCTCCAGGTCGTCCCGGTGACCGGCGCCGCGGCGCTGCTCACCCAGGTGGAACGGGGCAACGTCGAGGCGGGCATCGCGATCCCGCCCGGCTATGACGGCGCCGTCCGCGCCGGGCACCCGGTGATGGTCCGCTACCTGGCCCGGCCGGACCAGTCCTCCCAGCAGCTCGGCGAGACCGTGCGGGGGGCGGTGGCGCGGCAGGCGGCGCTGCTCGGCGCCGCCAGGTTCGCCGTCGCCGAGAGATCGGCCCCGAGCTTCGGCGCGGCCCTCGCCCGGGCGGAGCAGGTCTCGCCGCGGGTCCCCGCGGTGTCGGTGACCGAGACGACCGCCGGAACGGCGCTTTTCCCCAGTTCGCTCGGCCAGTTCGACGAGGGAGCCTGGTCCCAGCTGCTGCTGTTCCTGTTCCTCATCGCGCTGACCGGCGCGGCCGCGATCATCGAGACGCGGCGGCTCGGCGTGGCGCGCCGGATGCTCGCCACCCCGACCTCGCCGGGCACCGTGATCGCCGGGGCGACGCTCGGCCGGGTGCTGATCGCCTGCGTGCAGGCACTGGTGATCATCCTCGGCTCGGCGCTGTTCTTCGGGGTGCGCTGGGGCCAGCCCGCCGGGGTGGCGGCGGTGGTGATCCTGTATGCCTGCGCCGGCGCGGGCGCGGGGGTCCTGGTGGGCACGCTGTTCCGTAACGAGTCGCAGGCCGCGGGGATCACGTTGCTGCTGGGCCTGGGGCTCGGCGCCCTCGGCGGCTGCATGGTGCCGCTGGAGATCTTCCCGCCGACGATGCGGCGGATCGCCCACCTCACCCCGCAGGCCTGGGGGAACGACGCCTTCAACAAGCTCGTCGGGCACGGCGCCTCGATCACCGGCATCCTGCCGCAGCTCGGTGCGCTGGCGCTGTTCGCGGCCGTGCTGCTGGCCCTGGCGGCATGGCGGCTGCGCCGCGTCCTGGTCGCCTAGCCAGCCCGGCGCGAGAGCCGGCGCCGGCCGCCCGGTGCCCGCGCGCACCTGTCACCATGGGTGCGCCAGGGAATGGGCGGCGGGGGAGGAGCCACGAGCAGCCACGGGGATCAGCGCGAGGGCCAGCCGGGCGCCACGGGCGACACCGAGCCCGACGTCCGGTTCACCCTGGCCAACGAGCGCACGTTCCTGGCCTGGAACCGGACCGCGCTGGCCCTGGTGGTGGCCGGCCTGGGCATCGTCCAGCTGCTGCCGCCGTTTCCCGGCGTCCCGTGGGGCCGGCACGCGCTCGGCGTGCCGCTGATCGCGCTCGGCGCGGTCGTGTCGGTGACCGCGTACCTGGAATGGCGGCGGACCCAGGCGGCGATGCGCCGCAGCGAGCCGATCCCGCAGTCCGTGCTGCCCCGGATCCTGGTGGGCACCATCACCGGCGTGGCCGCGCTGTCCGCCGTGGTCCTGCTGGTCTCGGCGGCCCGGTAGGTGCCGCCCGACCGGCCCGAGAGCCATCCCGCGGGTGCCGCCCCGGAGCTGCCCGATGACCCCGAGGACCTGGCCCCCGGCACGGCGGCGGAGCGGACCAGGCTGGCCTGGCAGCGGACCGCGATCGGCTTCGGCGCCGTCGGCCTGGCGATGCTGCGCCGGGAACCGGTCGCGGGCCTGCTGGTGCTCGCGGGCGCCCCGCTGATCTGGGCGCTCGGCCGCTACGTCAGTGCCACGGCCGGGCCGCAGGCACGGTCGCGCCACCTGCTGCTGGTCACCGTGGCGGTCACCAGCGTGGCCGTGCTGGCGGTCGTCGCCGCGTTCCTCGGCCACGGCGCCGCGTTGCGGCTGCGCTGATCAGGCAGGCCAGCGGCGCTGTGAGCCGTCGTAGTCGGCCAGCCGCCAGGCCATGGCCGAGCGCGGCCGGACCGCGTACACCACGTCGAAGTCCGGGTCGGCGTCCGGCAGGTACCGCCGGTCCCCGGGCGCGGTGTACTTCGCGGCGAGCGCCGTCACCACCTCCGGCACGTCGGCGGGCCTGCCCAGGTCCTCGGCCGTGCCCCGGACGATCAGGACGTCGTCGCCGCTTTCCAGGTGCACCACCACGCGCGGGTCGGCGGCGATGTTGCGCGCCTTGACCGTGCCGCGCTCGCTGTACAGGTACAGGGTCTGGCCGGCCACCACGCCCCACACCGGGGCCGCATGCGGCGCCCCGGACGGCGAGGTGGTGCCGAGCCAGTAGTTCCGCGCGGCCGCGAGCCGCGCCGCAACCTCGGGCCAGTCCATCTCGTCACCGGGCACCCGCTCATGCTCTCACCGCCCCGCCAGCGCCGCGGGGACATGGGCCCGGTCCGCGTGGTACGCCGGTGCTCCCGCAGCGCCGCAGGCTCCCGGGCTCCGGGGTGGATGGTCGGCTTCTCGGCTCCCCGCACCCACCCGGGCGGGCGGATCACGGGCGGGGGGCAGCATCGTTCGGCTAGAAAAGGTGGGTGATGGGGATCAAGCGGAGGCCGATGCGGGCTGCCGGGCCGCCGGTGACGGTGGTTAGCGGCCCGTGGTGGCGTGCGCTGGCCCTGCCCGCCGCCCTGCTCGCCGCCGCCTGCGGTGGTGGCGAGCCGGTCGTCGGCCGCACCGCCATGCCGCCGCCGCCAGACCCGCGGACTGCCGCGGCGCTGCTGCGGATCGCCAGCGTGTTCAACCACGACTACGGCACCGGCGACTACCGGCCGGTGTACGCGCGCTCGGACGCCCGCAGCCAGGCCATCATCAGCGAGGCGGGCTACCTCCAGCGGCACGCGGAGTGCCCGGCCCCGCCGGGCCCGGCGCCGGCGACCGAGAGCGCCGTCCCGGGCCCGCACGGGGCGTGGCCGGTGCACTACGAGATCGGCGGGCAGCAGCTCACCGACTACTGGTTCTATGTGCACCGCCGGTGGGCGTTCGACCTGGTGCCGGGCAACCCGGACGCGGTGCGGCTGTACCGGATGTCCGCGCAGCGTTATGCGGCGGCGGTCGGCCGCGCGCACGGATCGGCGTGAGCATGGCGGCGAAGTTGGCGCTGGTCGTCCGGACCGACCTCGGCATGGGCCGCGGCAAGATCGCCGCGCAGGTGGCGCACGCTGCGGTGGCCGCGGTGCTGGCCACCAGCCGCAGCCGGGAATTCACCGCGTGGCTGGCGGAGGGGCAGCCGAAGGTGGTCCTCAAGGTCACCTCGGCGGAGCAGCTGCTGGAGGTGGCCCGGCGGGCCCGCGCGGCCGGGCTGCCCGTGGAGCTCGTCCAGGACGCGGGCCGCACCCAGGTAGCGCCGGGCACGGTGACCTGCTGCGCGGTCGGGCCGGCCGACAGCGCCCTGATGGACCCGGTCACCGCGGACCTCGCGCTGCTGTGACCTCGGCGGTCACAAGATGGCGATGGGGTTCACGGGGGAGCCGGTGCCGCCGGGCAGCCGCAGCGGGGCGATGACGCACAGGAACGACCAGCGGCCGGCCGCTTCGCAGACCGGCAGCAGGTCATCGAATTGCAGGTAGTCGAGCAGGTGCATGCCCAGCGCATTGAGCGCCAGCACGTGCACGGGGAACGCCACGCCGTCCACCACGCTGGGCGCGGTGTCGCTGTTGCTGTCACTGCCGAGCACCGCGACCTGCCGCTCGGCCAGGTACTCGGCGGTGCCCGGATGCAGCCCCGCGCGGGACCGTGCCACGTCCCAGGGCCCGAGCTCGTGGCGCCGCCGCCGGTGGCCGACCCGGACGAACAGCAGGTCGCCGGGGCCGACATGGACCTGCTGTGCCCGCTCGGCCGCGGCCAGTTCCGCCGCGGTGACGTAGTCGCCGGGCTCAAGCCAGGGCACGCCCCGGAGCCGGGCGATGTCCAGCAGCACGCCCCGGCCAACGATGCCGTCGCGCGCGGTGTCGTCGATGGACAGCTCGGCCGCGCCGCGCGAGTTGACCGCGCCGGCCGGCACCCCGTTGTACAGCATCCCTTCGTAGCTGACGTGGCAGAGCGCGTCGATGTGGCTGTCCACGTCGCCGTGTATGTTCATCACGATCTGATCCGCGGCGAACGACAACCCGGGCACGTCGGAGGGCTCGGCGGGCAGCCGTTTCATGTGCCGCGCGCCCGGCTCGGGGTTGTCCGCCGCGCCGCTGGCCAAGGGGGCGGCGAGGGTGACCGTCTGCCCGGCCCGGACCTCGGCCGCGGCGGCGGCCAGCCGCGCCGGGGTTATGTGGTTCAGCGCGCCGCGGCGGTCGCCGGCGCCCCACTGTGCCGGGCCGCGCAGCCGCTCATAGAGCGCGCGGAAGCTGTCGGCGGGCATCGTCGGTTCGCTCATCGTCCTCGGCCTACCCTTCGGCTGTCCGGCCATTCTGCCGCCCGGGCCGGTTAACGTCCCGGCCGGGTACCAGCCGGGTGGGCCCCGAGGGCTGCGGCCCAATGCCCGTGCCCGGCGCCTAGAGGGGTGCGTGGGAGCGCACCCGGAGCGGCGCCCCGGGGGGCGGGCCGGTGAGGGCGCTGGCGTGCACCAGCGGCTGGTAACCGGCCGTGATCGCGGCGACGATCGACGGCGGCGTCAGCACCTCCACCGGCCCGGGACCGGCCGGGACCGGCGCACCGTAGCCGTGGAATGACCACGGCCGCACCTGGCCGGCGATCAGCAGGCCGGGCTGGCCGGCCAGCCGCACCATGACCCCGTCCGGCAGCCCGGCGGCGGGCGCCCGGTGGGTGAGCTTGCGCCGGGACCGGTCGGTGCGCTGCCGGTGCAGGGCCGCGTCCATCTCCGGGGCCATCGGGCGCCGGGGCAGTTGCCGGGCGGCGCGCCACGCCTCGGTGAACGCGACATAGTCGGGGCGGCGGCAATACCCGCACGGGCGGTGCCCCGCGGCCAGCGCCGTCGCCTCGTCCAGGAAGAACAGGGCCGTCCACCGGCCTGGCGGCATCGGATCGCGCTGGACGCCCTTGAAATCCAGGAGGCAGCAGATCCAGAGCTTGGACCGCCACCGGCTGACGCCCAGGCTGCGGCGCTGCCCGTGCAGGCAGCCGCGGTTACCCATCATCAGGCCGCGGCCGGGATCGGCGACGATCTCGCCCGACGGGGTCACCCGGTTCTGCAACGGCATGGGCGTATCCTCCGCTTTGGGTAGGACACTGGGCGGCTGGCGAGAGGTGGGCTACGCGGATGCATGTGGTGGGCATGGTGTTGCACCCCGCCCGGGACTCCGCCGAGGCGGTGACCGCCATCCTGGGCTGGGCCGAGCGCAGGAGCGTCCAGGTCCTGGGCGTCAAAGCGGAGATCAGCCGGCTGAACTGTGCCGCGACCGGGGTCACCACCGCCGAGCTCGGCCGGCGTTCGGACCTGCTGGTGAGCCTCGGCGGGGACGGCACGATGCTGCGGGCGCTGCGGCTGGCCGACCGGCAGCGCGCCCCGGTGCTCGGGGTGAACCTGGGCAAGCTGGGTTTCCTTGCCGAGGTGGACGTGCCCGACCTGCCCGGCGCGCTGTCCGCCATCGACGTCCATGAGTACACCGTCGAGCCCCGGCTGGCGGTGGACGCCGTCCTCGGCGACCAGGTGGTCACCGCCTTCAACGACATCGCCCTGGTCCGCTTCCCCGGGCACGCGACCGCGGCGGTCGCGGTGCGGGCCGCCGGGCACCCGTTCGTCAGCTACGCCGCCGATGCGGTCGTGGTGGCCACCCCCACCGGGTCCACCGCGTACAGCTTCTCGGCCGGCGGCCCCATCGTCAGCCCCTCGGTCGAGGCGCTGCTGGTCACCCCGGCCGCACCGCATTCGGCCTACAACCGCGGCCTGGTGCTGTCGATCGACGACAGCCTGGCGCTGGACATCCTGCCCGCCAGCGGGCGGCTCGCCGTGGAGGTCGATGGGCAGGTCGTCGAGCATGTGGAGCCGGGGGACCAGGTGGAGCTGCGGCCGCGGCCCGGGGCCGCTCATGTCGTCCGGCTCGGCCGCACCACGTTCTACGAACGGGCCAGGCGCAAGCTGCGGCTGACCGACTCCGCGGAAGTCCCGGTGACGCTGCCCGGATGGGCGCACCACACGGACTGAGCTACGCCCTGGACGGACTGAGCTACGCCCTGGACGGCCGCGGCCGGCCCGGACGGCGCCCGCGGCCGGTTACATGCGGCGCATGCGCTGGAAGCGGCGCAGGTCGCCCTGGCCCGCCAGGAGGACGAGGGCGAGCGCGATGACCACGGCGATGAGGGCCCATCTCAGCAGCTTCATCCGTGACCCCCTCGGAGTCGTCTTCCGTTAAGAAGCAGTTCAGGGCTTCATCCCGACCATACGGGGCGGCCGCGTGCCTGCCAAGGGACGGCCGCCGACCCGCCCGGCGCAGAAGTCACCCGGCCGGGCTGCGTGGATTCACGGCGTCGGCACCGGAGATTCCGGGCGCAGCAGGCGGGCCGGCCAGAAAGACCTCAATTAGTCCGACCAGCTCGATAATTCCCTCGAACGGTCTGGTCGCACGCGATCCCGCCATCCGGAGGTCCCCCGCCAGGCGTCCTTCAGCGGTTTGCCGCACGTCGAGGACGATACGCAATATGCGTGCCCCCCCAAATTGAGGTCTTCTGGCCAACCTTCCGCCAAGGGTAGGCCGCGCCCATATGAGTGCGCGTCAGGACGCACCCCCTAAATTTCGCCCCGATACCCCCGATGCGGTCCACCTGCGACCCTTAGCTGCGCTTAATCCGCGGCATCGAGGAGCCCAGCCAGGTCGCCGCGCGCGGAGACGTTCAGCTTGGCGAAGACCCGGGTGAGGTGGGTCTCGACGGTCTTGGGGCTCAGGTAGAGGCGGTCGGCGATCTGCCTGTTGGACAGGCCCTGGCAGACCAGCAGCGCGATGTCCTGCTCCCGCTGGGTCAGCCCCTTGAACGGGTCCGGGCGGTCTTCCACCATGATCCCGAGTTCCGCGGCACGCCGGTCGGCGAGGTCACGGTAGGCGTTCGCGCCGATCATGATGAACCGCTTGCGGGCGGCGCGGAGCGCCCGTTCCGCCGCGGCACGGCGCCCGGCCAGGTGATGGCAGCGCGCGGCGACCAGCCCCACCCGCCCGGCCTCCAGCGGCATGCCGATCATCTGGGCGAGGCCGGCCGCCCGTTCGCATTCGGCCTGGGCGCGGTCATGGTCACCGCGGGCCACGGCGATCTGCGCCGCGACCCGGGCCGCGCTCATCAGCGCGGACTTGCGGCCGGTGCGCGCCACGCCGGTGAGGAACCGGCTGAGGGCTTCCGCCGCCTCGTCGATCCGGCCGAGCTGGGCCAGCGCGTCCGCCCGGGCCGCGCCGAACAGATGGGTGCCCGGCTCGGCGGAGTCATAGTGCGTTTCGAGCTGGATGGCCGCCGCGAGCAGCCGCTGCGGATCGCCCCTGGCCTGGGCGATCGCCGCCTTGGCGGCCGCGGCGAAGGCAAGGCCGGCCGGGGCGCCGAAGGTGCGCGCCCAGGTCGCGGACTGGGCGGCGTGGTACTCGGCCTCGGCCCACTCCGCCCGGGCGGCGTGCGGGAAGGTGGCCAGCGCGTGCAGGATGGAGAGGTCCCAGAACCGGTCGTTGTCCTCGGCATTGCCGACGGCCAGGTCGGTGAACAGGACGCCTTCGCCGAGCATGCCGCGTCGGCACTCCACCTCGCCCAGGAAGCCGAGCGCCTGGCTGACGCGGAGCGCCTCGCCGCGGGTGGCCCGGTGCACCGCGGCATGCAAATCCTCGGCGGCGCCATTGAGGTCGTCGGTCCAGAGCCGGATCAGGCCCCGGGCGACCAGCCCGTCCAGGCCGGTTTCGTCGCCCGGTTCGCCGACGTCGGCGAGCAGGCCGAGCGCGTCCGCGCCCTGGCCGGCCAGCGTCATGCCCACGGTCTTGGCGAACCAGGCAAACCCGCTCACCCAGGGCTCGGCGGAACCGGCCGCCACGGCGGCGGAGCCGTAGTCGAGCATCTCCGGGTAGGAGAGCGTGAGAATGCCGACGATGGCCAGCTGCGCGGCGATCCGGGCCCGCAGGTCCGCGGGCCAGGGTGCGGTCGGCGGGGGGCCGGGTGCGCCGCGCTGGGGGACGTC
>Ga0318497_10000880_pt1 | contig 10618 bp, 7 predicted proteins | sample GRESIP109b1f23_FD_203754 | JGI IMG/M metagenome (GOLD analysis project Ga0318497, IMG submission 203754) | Tropical soil microbial communities from Luquillo Experimental Forest, Puerto Rico - GRE.SIPMG.109b1f23 | ecosystem: Environmental > Terrestrial > Soil > Tropical forest > Bulk soil... | reverse complement strand
GCTCAATGGTCCGCCAGATGGCGCGGGTGTTCATCCAGAACAAGCTCGCCGTCATCTCGGCGATCTACGTCGTCGGCCTGATCCTCATGTGCGTCATCGTCCCGTTCTTCTACTCGGAGAGCTACTGGACCGATGCCCCGAACACGTTCCAGCCAGCCAACACCTGCTTCGACACCACCTTCGCCGGAAACTTCGGGAGCGCCGCCCCGAGCGCGCAGCACCTGCTCGGCTGCACCGGTGGGTTCGACAACGTCGCGCTCGTCAGCTACGCGGGCCGCTTCTCGCTGCTGATCGGCCTCCTCGCCGGGGTCAGCACCATGATCGTCGGGACGATCTACGGCATCGTCTCGGGCTACCGCGGAGGCAAGATCGACGGCCTCATGATGCGGGTCAACGACGTCTTCCTCTCGATCCCGGGCCTCTACCTGCTGCTGCTCGTCATCACGATCTACGGGAGCACCGTCTGGAGCTTGATCTTCGTCATCGCGCTCACAAGCTGGTTCGGCGTCGCAAGGCTCATGCGCTCGGAGGCGCAGATCCTGCGGGACCGCGAGTTCTCTCAAGCGGCACGATCGATGGGTGCGACGGGTCGACGGGTCATGTTCCGCCACGTCCTGCCGAACTCGGTCTCGACGATGCTGACGGCGGCCACCTTCGCGGTCGGCGACTCGGTCATCGTCCTCTCGACCCTCGGGTTCCTCGGGCTCGCCCTCCAGCCGCCCGACTTCGACTGGGGCACGATGATCCAGGCGGCCTCCTCGCAGTACGAGCTGGGGTTCTGGTGGACGTTGTGGCCAGTCGCCATCGTGTTCATCCTGTTCGTGCTCTCCACCAACTACATCGGTGACGCGCTCCGAGACGCGTTCGAGGTGAGGCTCCAGGAGCGCTGAGCCGCGATCCTCGCCGGGTCGTTGGCAACCGAAGCGGGTGCTGCAAGATCAGATCGCTGGCGGTCGTCTACTTCAAGTCGCTGGACGAGGCACGCAAGAACGAGGCGGCGATGGCCGACGACCGGCGAGCCGAGGCGATCACGGACCTGATCGACGGACCGATGACGTTCTTCGACCTCACGGAGCCCCACTTCGCATGATGGGGTGTGCGATGGTTCGCACCGGCGATGTTGAGGTCGCGCAAGCACGCGGAGCAGGCAGCTCGAGGAGGGTGCACCGCACCAAGCCGCTCTGCTGGCTGGTGCGACCGATCGTCCACGCGGGGCTGGCGGCTTGGGCGCCGGTCTTGCCCTCCTGCTGAGCAGCGCTCCGAATCGTGTGCCTCACCCACGCGGACGGCTCGCTGCCTCTCTCATCTCGGTGATGGCTTGTGGAGGGCAGCGGGCGTCGGGATCGCGCGTCGAGGAGCTCGCGTGCCTCGGGGTGCGGAAGGCTTGCCTATGACGTCCTAGCCCCCGCTTGCCGCGCGTCCAAGCGACCCAACACAAGTGCATGAGGTGCGCGCTCCACGGAGCCTACTGGGCGACCTGGCCCTGTCGCGGCTACCGCGGGCTCGCCGATACCTGAGGAGCCTGAGAGCCCCGCATAGGTTCGCGGCGTGGGTGGTGGCGACCAGTCCTCTGGGTTGCCCGAGCTCGTCGCGTTCGTCGAGACCTGCGTGGGCGGCAGGGTCCTTGGACACCCGCGCCGCTTGCGGGGCGGCGTCGCCTCCGAGGTGCACGGCCTGACCTGCTCGGTCGGCGGTCGCGACGTGCGAGTTGCGGCGCGCCGCTACACGAGCGGCCTCCCGCTGGGGCCGGGTCCACCGACCATCGAGGGGGAGGCGTCCACCCTCGCGCAGCTCGAGGGCCTCGGCGTTCCTGCCCCCCGGCTCCTCGGCTGTGATCCGTCCGGAGAGATCGTTGGTCACCCGACGCTGGTGATGACCAGGCTGCCCGGCCGCCTCGTCCTTCAGCCGAACGACCCCGCATCGTGGACCCGGTCCTTGGCGGAGATGCTCGTCGAGGTCCACGGCTTGTCGGTCGCGGCGCCGCCGTACGAACCCTGGTTCGACCCGGCGGCTTGTCGGGTCCCGGATTGGACGGCTCGACCAGCGCTCTGGAGCGCTGCGTTGGAGCTCGTCGTGTCGCCCCCTCCCGATGAGTCGAGCGGCCTGGTCCACGGCGACTACCAGCAGTTCAACATCCTGTGGCACCGGGACAGGATCTCAGGAGTGCTCGACTGGGCGGGATCGTGGTTCGGCTCGCCCGACGTTGACGTCGCCCATGCGAGGTTGAACCTCGTCTGCCTCTACGACGCGGATCGCGCGGAGACCTTCCGTCGTGAGTACGAGGCGGTCGCGGGCCGGGACACCTCTCCTTGGAGGGACGTCGCCGAGCTCGTCGGCTACGTCCCCTCCTTCGCACGGGCGCTTCGCCGCCAGATCGCGCGAAGGATGACGCTCGAGATCAAGGGCATGACGACCAGGGTGGAGGATCTGCTGCAGCGAACCCTCGATCGCGTGTAGCCGAGGTCTGGGGTCGGTAGAGCCCCTAGATCGCGTTCCCGATCCGTTGCTCACCCATCACGCGGCAACGCTGCCGCTTCCCGGGTGGCCGGAGTCCCGTCGACCGTCTCGCCGCAACGTTGGAGGCTGAGCCCTCCCGGTCGCGGGAGCTGGTCGGCGATCGATCACTCCGAAGGTGTTGCAGCGCCGAGGCGCCGATCTGACTAGTGGTGCCCCGTGCTCGAGCCCGTGCGTAGGTGGCCGATCGTGCGCTTCGGGCTGTCGTTGCCGACCGGTGGAGAGTGTGGAGACCCTCGGTTTCGGCTCGAGCTCGCCGAACCCGCCGAGGAGGCCGGTTGGGAAGGAGTCTTCCTCGAGGACCAGGTGTGCTACGGCGGCGACCCGGCGGTGCCCACGTGCAACGCGTGGACGGCGCTGGCTGCGATCGCCACTCGGACCCAGCGGATCGCGCTGGGTCCGAGGTCACGCCGTTGACGCGGCGGAGACCGTGGAACGTCGCCCGCGAAGCCGCGGCTGTCGACCAGCTCTCGGGCGGTCGGATGATCCTCGGCAACGGCTCGGGCGACACGGGCGAGGCGATCGGCGCGGATCCGAGCTTTGTCCTGTTCGGCGAGGAGCTGCGTCCTCGGGTTCGGGGAGAGATGCTCGACGAGGCACTGCAGGTCGACGCAGGCTTGTGGACGCGAGCCGTTCAGCTTCAGGGGCCAGCACTCCGCCATCGATGAGCTGACGTTCAGCCCACAGCCGGTGCAACGACCGCGGATCCCGATATGGGTCGGCGGCGGCTACCGAAACCAGCGACCGTCCGAACGCGCCCTCCGGTGGGACGGCTCCTGTCTGTACAAGGCGACCCACGGCGGCCCCTGGCAGGACATGACACCGCGAGACGTGCGGGCGTTACGCGAAGCCGCCGGCCACCCGTCGTTCACCATCGCCGTCGGCGGCCGAGGTCGTCGGGACGACTGGGAGGCTGAACGCGAGCACATCGGAGCCGTTGCCGAGGCCGGCGCCGGTTGGTGGATCGAGTGGATCCAGCCCGGCGACACAAGGACGGGCGCCCGGCGCGGACCGCTCGGAAGCGACCACACCTGAGCTGGGGCCGCGCTCGCGATCCATCGGCACGCGACCTCGATCGCGCAGCGCCTCCCGAGGCAGAGGGTGCTAGGCGATCCGGGTGGACGTCGCCGCCCCGGGGAGCAGGGAATCGATCGCGCGGCCCGAGACGCAACGAGCCCCCCGCCACCGAGGTGGCGGGGGGCTCGTCTGACGGGTTGCCCCGTCGAAACTCGGTCACCAACTAGATCGAAGTGATGTACTCCGGGTTGAAGTTGGCGAGCGGGCTCGGCGGCTGCGCACCGACGACGGACTTCGCTTGCTCGATGAAGCCAGTCGGGGTGGGCTGCCACAGGAACGGCTCGTCAGTCGCGGTGAACTCAGCGAACGACGTGTGGAACCTTGGGCTCTTCGCGTTCAGCGCAAGGTTGCCATTCGTCGTCGTGGCCTTGATGAGCGCGTTCATCTCCGAGCTCACGTAGCCACCAGAGTTCGACGAAGACCCAGCGCCGAAGAGGACCTCACCCGATGGGTAGAAGTCAGGCGCGTAGATCCACCCGCCGTAGCCGCACAGCTCCCAGATCGCGGCGCCGCCGAAGCAGGCCGCCTGGACGGTGGTTGCCAGCTCGTACTTCGGGACAATCTTGATGCCACTGCCCTTCAGGATCGAGTTGACCTCGTCACCAGTCAGCTGGGTGACCGCCGGGTCGCCGGAGGGAACGAGGACGATCTCAGTCGCCTTGGTGCCCTTCGGGATCGGGTTAGCCGCGGTCCCACAGTTCGACTTGGCACAGGTGGCCGGGGACGTGGTCACGTTCCAGCCGTGCGCCTTCATGATGAGCTTGCCCCTCGTCGCGCTGTATGGGAACGGGTTGGTGACTCCCGCGCTGAACGGGGTGTGCGGGTACGTCGGGATCGCCGAGAACGTCGGAGCGGCGTAGCCGTTGTCGACGTGGGCGATCACCGTCGCCTGGTTGTCCGAGACCTGCAAGGCCTGGCGGAAGTACGTCTGGTTGTTCAAGCTCGCCCACGTCGGGTGTCCAGCGGTGTGGAACGTCGAGAAGTGGTCGTTGAAGTTGAACATCCAGTAGAAGACGCCGTACGTGACAGTCCCGACCGTCTTGTAGTTGCCCATGTTCGGGAGCTTGTTCGTCCCAGCCTTGCCCGGTCCCGGCGCCTTGGTGACGTCCGTCGGGTCAACGAAGCCGAAGTCGAGCTTGTTGGCCTGAAGGTCGGCGATCTCAGGTGCGAGGTCGGTGTAGGGCTTGTAGACGACGGTCTTCGCAGCCTGTGCCTTGACAGGGCCGCTGTAGTCCGTGTTGGCGATCTGGACGTCATTGCCGTCCGGGTTGCCACCGGAGTACTCAGCCGACTGCTGGCGGTACGGACCATCAGCCCACTTCCAGATCGGGTCGTTGATCTGGATGCCGCTCAGGTAGGTGAACACGTTCGAGCACGCGTCGTGGCCGGCCTCGGTGACCGCGGCGAACGCCTCGGTCGAGCAGCCAGCGCTGTTGCTGCCGTTCGTGGTGTCCCACGCCGGAGCGAGGGGCACGATCTGCGACAGCTCGTTGTACAGGAGCCACTGTGCGCTCGGGTGTCCTGCGAACGTCACGGTAACCGCGTTACCGCCCAGCCCGCCTGGGTACGTCACGGAGACGATCTGGTCCGGGAACCCGAAACCAGGAGCGAACCCGCACGAGGCGTTCGCCCCTGCGTTCCGCTGCGCCTTGTCCATGTTGATCCAGAACGCGACAGAGCGCGCGGTCATGGTCGCCGTGCTCGTCCCGTTGCTCCACTTCCACCCCTTGGTCGAGAACGAGGCGACCGTGTTGGGGCCAACCGTGTGGAACGTCGGCTGGTTCAGCGGCGAGATGCTCGGGACCTCCGTGGTTCCGGAGCCCAGGCCGAACCAGTAACCCGGTCGGGTCGTGAGCTGCCAGTAGTCGATGTTCGTCGTGGTGCACTGTGCCGCGCTATAGAACGGGAAAACGCTCGTGGGCACCGAGCCAACCGGCAACGCCACAGTCAGCGTGCTTCCCGCCTTGCTCGACACAGCTCCCGACGCCACCGGACCAGCCAGGACGCCCAGCGTGAGCCCTCCGGCCGCAAGGCCGGTACCCACGAGGCGCCTGATGCTTCGGTTTTGCATTTAGCTGCCTCCTCATGCACCGGCGGTAGCCGATGCCCTCTTTTTGCTTCTCTCCCCCCGACGAATGTCCGTCGAGTGCCGGCACTATAGGCGACCCCTTGTCCGCCGTCAGAGCGCCCCCCACGCGATTGTGAGGGCGGTTCGTGAATTTCCTTTCGCCAATGCGCGCACGTGCTGAAGTCCCGTCAGCGTCCCGTTAATACGTTTTCTCCACTGGTTAAGAAACGCATCAGCGGGTACACGACACGTGCGGTTGCGACGTGCGCGTCGCAAGTCGCGTCGGCGGGTGTCGTCGTGCGCTCGAGTGCGTCGCCACCGGTCGCGCGCGTCACGCTTCGACGCCATAGGGCGCGAGCCGGTCGGCGAACACCCACGAACGTCGGTGCTCCCGTGAGAGCCCGTGCGCCTCGATCGCCGCGGCGTGCGACACGGTGCCGTACCCCTTGTGCTGGTCGAAGCCGTACCCGGGCAGCCGACGGGCGAGCCGCATCATCAGCTCGTCGCGCGCCACCTTCGCGAGGACCGAGGCCGCGGCCACGCTCGGACAGGTGTCGTCGGCTCCGACGAGCGGGTGGACCTCGACCGCGCCCTTGCGCCGGCGTCGGCGCCGGTTGCGGTCCTCGGGCGGGGAGATGAAGTCGTACGGTCCGTCCACGATCACGCAGGACGGGCGGAGCGGCAGGGCCGCCAACCCGCGCCTCGTCGCGACCCGCAGCGCCTCGGTGAGGCCGAGCTCGTCGATCTCCCTCGCGCTCACGCGACCGATCGCCCACGACGCGCACCAGCTGGCGAGCAGCGGGCGCAGCTCTCGCCGGGTGGCAGCGCTGAGCGCCTTGGAGTCCCTCGTCCCGGGCGGCACCTCTCCGGTCGAGGCGTCCACCGCGACCACGCCGACGAACATCGGGCCCGCCCATGCGCCGCGCCCCACCTCGTCGACGCCCGCGACGATCGTGTGTCCTCGAGCGAGCATCGAGCGCTCGATGTCGAGGTCGAGCACGCGCTCCTCGGTGCCTTCGGGTGCCGTCGCCATGCCGGTTCCGACCGATGGTACGTCGCGCGGGACGTGCGGCCGAGGAGCTCGCGAAGCACGGTCGCGCGGGGGCGTCCGCGTACATTGGCGCGATGGCCCGGCGTCAGGTCCACGTGGTCCCGCACACCCACTGGGACCGCGAGTGGTACGAGCCGTTCCAGACGTTCCGGATGCGCCTCGTCGACCTCGTCGACGGGCTCCTCGACCTGATGGAGCGCGACCCCTCGTACGAGCGGTTCCTGCTCGACGGCCAGATGGCGGTCGTCGACGACTACCTCGCGATCCGACCCGAGCACGAGGACCGCCTCCGCGCGCTCGCCGCCGCCGGTCGGATCGAGATGGGTCCGTGGTACGTGCTGATGGACGAGTTCCTGGTCTCCGGCGAGACCATCGTCCGCGACCTGCAGCTCGGGCTCCGGACCGCCGCGAGGTACGGGGGCGCGACGCCGGTCGGGTACCTGCCCGACATGTTCGGGCACGTCGCCCAGATGCCCCAGCTGCTCCGCCTCGCGGGGCTCGAGCACGCGGTCGTCTGGCGGGGCGTCCCGAGCGAGGTCACGTCGTCGGCGTTCTGGTGGCGGGCCCCAGACGGGAGCGAGGTGCGGACCGAGTACCTCCTCGGCGGGTACGGGAGCGGCGCGACGCTCCCCGACGACGCGAAGGCGTTCCTGCGTCGGGTCGACGAGCACGTCGAGCGGTTCTCCTCGTACCTGCTCGGCGACGTCCTCTTGATGAACGGCTCGGACCACGAGCCTCCCCAGCCGTTCCTCGGCACGCTCCTGGAGGAGGCGAACGCCATCCAGGACGGGTACGAGTTCACGTTGTCCGGGCTCGCTGCCCACCTCGCCCGCGCGCCCCGCGACGGGCTCTCGTCCTGGGACGGCGAGCTGCGCAGCGGCTACCGGGCGAACATGCTCATGGGCGTCGCCTCCAACCGCGTCGACGTGAAGCGTCTCGCCGCCGACGCGGAGCACGCGCTCGAGCGCAGGGCCGAGCCGCTGAGCGCGCTCTTCCTCCCGCAGGACGAGTGGCCCGCGTCGTTCCTCGACGCCGCGTGGCTGGAGGTCATCCGGAACGCCGCGCACGACTCGATCTGCGCGTGCAGCGTGGACGAGGTGGTCTCGGCGGTCCTCCGGCGGTTCGAGGAGGCGCGCGCGATCGCGGACGGCCTGGCGGCCCGCGCGCTCGAGCGCCTCGGCGACTCGATGGCGGAGGGCGGGTACGTCGTGGCGAACGCCAGCGCGCGGGCCCGCGGCGGCCTCGTGGAGGTGGTCGTGCCCGACGGTGACGACGATCGGCTGCAGGGAGTGGGCGAGTGGACGGCGCTCCCGGGTGAGCTCACCTTCGACGCGGCCACCGCGACGACCCTGCTCTCGCTCATCGAGGGACCACGGCTGAACGACGACGCGTGGATCGACGAGGTCGCGGTGACCGAGGAGGACGGGCTGGTGGTCGTCACCGTCGCCCTCGCTCCGAAGGAGCGCCAGGGCCTTCGCCTCGACGAGGTGCGCGCCGACGTCCTCGCGAGGATCGAGGCGAGCCCGGGCGCGCGCGTCACGGTCAGGCTCGACCAGCCGCGCATCCGTCGCATGCTGGCCCGGGCCGCCGAGGTCCCCGGCCTCGGGTGGCGCCGGTTCGAGCCGGCGACGCTCGCACATCCGGCCACGGTGGGAGACGGAGGACCCGTCACGCTCTCCAACGGGCTGGTCACGGTCGTCGTCGACGCGACGACCGGCGCGTTCAGCCTCGACGGCTACGCGGGGTTCGGCCGCCTCGTCGACGGGGGGGACCTCGGCGACTCGTACAACTACTCCCCGCCCCGCGAGGACGCGGCCGTCGACACGCCCACGGCGGTGACCGTCGAGGTGACGGAGCGCGGCCCGGTCCGCGCTGCCGCGGTCGTGACCGCCACCTACGAGTGGCCGGACCACGTCGACGGTGCCACGCAACGTCGGGTCGGCGCCCACGAGGTCGCCGTCACGACCACGCTGCAGGTGGTGGCTGACGAGCGGTGCGTCCGGGTCAGGACCGCGTTCGTGAACCCCTCGAGGGACCACCGCCTCCGCGTCCACCTGCCGACGGTCTCGCCCGCGTCGCACTCAGTCGCCGAGTGCGCGTTCGGCACCGTCACGCGGGGCCTGGCCGCCGAGGGCCGCGCTGACGAGCTCGGCCTCCCGACGTTCCCGTCGCGCCGGTTCGTGCAGGCGGGCCGGGTCACCGTGGTGCACCACGGTCTGCACGAGTACGAGGTCGTCGGCGTGGCCGACGGGGCCGGCCACGAGCTCGCGGTGACGCTGCTGCGCGCCACGGGCATGCTCTCGCGCGTCGGGATGGCGACGCGCCCGCTGCCCGCCGGACCCCTCACCCCCGTCGAGGGCCTGCAGCTCGTGGGCGCCGCCATCGACGCGCGCTACGCGATCGCGCTCGACGTCTCGGATCCGTGGACGCTCTGTGAGGACGTGGGCGCACCCCTGGAGGTGGTCACCGCGTCCGGCGGCGGGTGGCGACCGGACTCCGGGGCGGTGCTCTCGGTGCAGGGCGCGCAGCTCTCGAGCCTGCGGCTCGTCGACGGCCACCGCGAGGTGCGCGTCTTCAACCCCACCGACGACATCACCTCCGTGGACCTGGACGGCATCCGCGGGTTCGAGGTGGACCTCGTGGGTCGGGCGGTCCAGCCGTTCGAGGGGTCCCTGGCCCTGCGCCCGCACGGCATCGCGACGCTCCGCGTCGCGTCACAGGGCAACTAGCTGGGCCCGCCCATCGCTTCGAGGTCGGTCTCCTCTCGAGCCGGCCTCGCCATCAGCGCCGCGAGCGCCGCGCGCGGCGTGGTCCTCCCCGCGACCATGGCGGCGACCTGCTCGCAGATCGGCAGCTCCACGTCCGCGTCGCGCGCGAGCGCGACCAGCGGCTCGGCGCTGCCCACGCCCTCGGCGACCTCCCCGACGGCGGCCGTCGCCTCCTCGAGCGAGCGTCCCTCCCCGAGGCCGATCCCGACCCTGCGGTTCCGCGAGCGGTCCGACGTGCACGTCGCGACCAGGTCGCCCACCCCGGCCAGCCCGGCGAACGTGCCCGGCCGCCCGCCGAGCGAGACGCCCAGGCGGCTCATCTCGGCGAGCCCCCGCGTGATGATCGTCGCCCTGGTGTTGTCGCCGAACCCGAGCCCATCGGAGGCACCGGCGGCGATCGCGAGCACGTTCTTGGTCGCCCCCGCGACCTCGCACCCCACGACGTCGGCGGACGTGTAGACACGGAACCTCGGGCCGTGCAGACGCGTCTGGAGGAGGCGCGCACCCTCGATGCCGGGCAGCGCCACCACGCACGCCGCGGGCATCCCGAGCGCCACCTCCTTGGCCAGGTTCGGCCCGGTGAGGACACCCACCTCGGCACCCGGCACGCTGGCCCGGAGGACCTCGGTCATGGTCGCGTGGGTGCCCCGCTCGATCCCCTTCGTCAGGCTGACGACCGGCGTCCCCCCGCGGACGAGGTGGCCGATCGAGGCGACGACCATGCGGAACCCCGCGCTCGGCACGGCGACCAGCACGGCCGCGGCGCCGTCGCACGCCTCGGCCAGCGAGGCGGTGGCCTCGAGGGTGTCGGGCATCGCCAGCTCGCCCGTGTAGCGGGGGTTCCGCCGCGTCGACGAGATCTCGGCGGCGAGCCCAGCCCGTCGGGCCCAGAGCCGGACCGGCCCCGACGCGAGCGCGGCGACCGCCGTCCCCCAGGACCCCGCGCCGAGCACGCAGAGCGGCCCGTCCACCGTGCGGATCCTACGGAACGACCGAGGGCCGGGCCTCGGTATGGTGCGCGCGTGGCGGCCAGCCCGACGGCCGCGAGCGGGACTGACCGCCGCGTCCTCGTGCCCATCAAGTCGTTCGCGGCTGCGAAGGGCCGGCTCGGTGGCGTCCTCGACGACTCGGCGCGCGCGG
>Ga0318497_10000875_pt1 | contig 10637 bp, 8 predicted proteins | sample GRESIP109b1f23_FD_203754 | JGI IMG/M metagenome (GOLD analysis project Ga0318497, IMG submission 203754) | Tropical soil microbial communities from Luquillo Experimental Forest, Puerto Rico - GRE.SIPMG.109b1f23 | ecosystem: Environmental > Terrestrial > Soil > Tropical forest > Bulk soil... | reverse complement strand
CGAGCGCGCGCTCGCGCAGTTCGTGGGCCCGCAGGGCTACGACTCGCCGTGTGAGCTCCTCATCGGGGTGGGGACGAAATAGGCACCGCAGGGAGGGCACATGCCTGTTGTCTCGTCTTCGCAGGCGCGGTTGGCTCATGGGCGGCTACACGAGCTAGCTGCGTGATTTCGCCTGCTAGCTAACGCGCCAGCATCAGCGGCTGGGCATCGACCTGGTCCGGCCCGGGATCCGGATCTGGGCCGACAGCCAGTGGTTCTACGTGACCGGCATCCTAGGCCAGCGCCGTGACTCGCGGGCAGGCCTCACTCAATCGGCTGCCTGGCGACCGCCGGCGGCTCACGCCCGGCGAATAGCCAGCCGCCGATCGAGGCGACCAGCGGCAGCCCGATCAGCAGGATCAGGATGTCGCTTGGCGGCACGCCGCCCGCCGTTGCGGTCAGGCCGCTGTGCGACCAGGCCATCCCGGCGATCACCGCGCCGGCCATGCCGAGGATCGCGCCGAGCAGGCCGAGCGCGGCGGCGGTCGCGGCGGTGATCGTCCGCCGGGTCATGCCGCTGGCGCCGGTCGCGGTGAGCGTGTGCAGGTCCGGCGCGGTCTCGCTGCGGATCAGGCCGACGGAGGCGGCCAGCACGCTGAGCGCGATCACAATGCCCAGCGCGGTGGCCCCGTCGGTGAAGTCCACGAGGCTCGGGTTATAGGTTGCGGTCTGGACCGGCACCTCGTTGGCGTGCCCGAATTGCCGTACGGCGCTGCGTTGCGCGGCGGTGAGCGGGGCAGGGGCCTGGAGGAGCCACCCGAACAGCTGAGTCTGCATGTGGTACTTGCTCACCGCGTACTCGGTGATCACCGTATTCGGCGCTGATGTCCCGCTGGGCAGGCTGCTGACCGTCTGGATCGCGGGGCTGGCCAGGCAGTCGTTGCTCAGCGTGCAGGGCAGGCCGCCGCTGCTACCGGGCTCGGCGGGGTTGCCCCGGCATGTGCCACTGCACGAAGTTGCGCTGCCCCAGAGCATCTCCATGTGCGGCAGGCCCGCCAGCCCTGGCCGCATGGTGAGGATGTCGGTGCCGGGAGCGATCTGGCGGGCCTTGATTCCGTACGTGGCCAGCAACTGCGGGGTGGCCACGTACACGGTGCCGGTGAAATTCTGCACACCGTGTGCCGGCGGGCCAACCTGGTACAGCGTGCTCGCGGATTCCAGCGGCACCGCGGACGCGTGCAGGCTGGCGGCGAGTGTATTCACTCGCGTGGTCAGGGTGGCGAGCTGGGCGGCGCTGAGCGGCGTGCTCTGTCCGGGGCCCAGGCTCTGCGCCGCGGGAACGTACACCTGGTTGCTGGACAGGTTCGGGCCGATCCAGTTGAGCGGATTGTCGAACCTGATGCTGGCGACGATGCAGATCCCCATGGCCAGGAACACGGCGAACGTGGTCGCCGCCAGCGCGGCCCCGGACCGGGCCCGGTAGCGCACCAGGTCGCGCAGCGCGATCCGGATCGCGACCGGCAGCCGCGGGCCCGCCCCGGCGGCCAGCACGCTGATGGCCAGCGGGGCGAGCAGGCAAACCCCGACGATGGTGATGACCAGGCCGACCAGCAGGAACAGCACGTGCCCCTGCCCGCCGTTGCCGTCGGCCACTCCGTTCAGGCCGCCGCTCAACGCCAGGCAGGCGAGGCCGGCCGCGAAGACGATGAGGCCGGGCAGGGCGGATCGGTGCACCGCCGTGGGCGGCGCGGGGCGGCCGGACAGCGCGGTCACCACCGGGACCGCGGCCATCGTCTTCGCCGGGCGGCGGGATGCCAGCGCCGATGTCGCGATCGCGAGCACGATCCCGATGGCGAACACCCACCACGGCAGGCGCGCCGCGTCCACCACATGGCCGGTGTCCCGCTGCACCGTCGGCGCGTAAGCGATCCAGGCGGCGAGGCCGAGCACCGCCCCGGCCAGCGCGGCCGTCGCGCCGACAGCCAGGCCGCCCGCGATCATGACCAGGCGGAGGTTGCGCTCGGTCGCGCCGATCGCGCTGAGCATGCCGAGGGCACGGAGCCGGCGCTGGGCCATCACGGAGAAACTGGCTACCGACACCAGGCCGATGAACGCCAGGCCGAGTACCTCCACCACAAGGATGCGCACCGCCGGCGGGATCCCGCTCACCTGTTCAGTGGGAAGCAACACATTTGCCGCCGGGACACCGGGCACCCTCCCGCCGCCGAGCTCCTGTGCCGCGGCCGGGCCGAGCAGCATGATCACCTGGCTGGGCTGCCGGAGCTGGCCCGGGGCGACCAGCGCGAACTCGTCCGCCAGGTTGCTCGGGTCCTGCACGATGCCGGTCACCTGCCAGGTCGTGCCGGCCGCGTGCCAGGTGCTGCCCACGTGCGCGCCGTACCGGGTCGCCACCTGGCTGGTCAGCGCGACCTGACCTGGCCCGGCCGGGTATGTGCCGCTGACCAGGCTAAGCAGCGGAGAGTTGTAGTGCCCGTGCGGGCTCTCGGCGCGCAGCTGCACAAACTGTCTGGTGCCAGTCGTGATGTTGTGTTTCTCGATGAGATCAGCCGGCCCCCAGCGGCCGACGATGGTGGCGATGTCGGCGGCCAGCTGCGGATCGGTGCCGGGCAGCGTGACCTGCGCGGCACCGGTGCCGAACGTGGGGTAGCCGGGCGGGATCTGCGCGTTCGTGACGACGCTGGCACCCCAGATGGTCGCCGCGACCGCCACGGTGAGCAGGCCGAGCACGAGCAGCTGCTGGCGCCATTCGCGGCGGAACAGCCGCCAGCCCCAGCGGATCACCGCCCGGCGGGCGACGATGCCGCTGCCCGCGTCCGCGTCCAGGTCGGGAAGGCCCTGCAGGGCGGTGCTCACCGGGTCTCCCCGGCGAGGAGGGACTCCGGGCCAGGCGGCCGGGTGGTATGGCCGGTCATCCGCCCGTCGCGCAGGAGCACTATCCGGTCGGCCCAGGCGGCCAGCTGCGCGTCGTGGGTCACCACCACCGCGGCCACGCCCCGCTGGCATGCCTTATGCAGCAGGTGCATCACCTCACCGGCGTTCACCGAGTCCAGCGCGCCGGACGGCTCGTCGGCCAGCAGCAGCCGGCGATCCCCCACCACCGCGCGGGCGATCGCCACCCGCTGCCGCTCGCCGCCGGACAGCTGATCGGGGAACCGGCCCGCCCGGTCGGCCACCCCGAGCGCTTCCAGCGCGGCCAGCCCGGCGGCGCGTGCCCTCGGCACCGGGACGCCGTCCAATTCCAGCGGCAACGCGGCGTTCTCGGCGGCGGTCAGGCCCGGGAGCAGGTTGAAATCCTGGAACACGTACCCGATCACCCGGCGCCGCAGCCGGGCCCTGCGGCCCCGCGGCATCCCGGCCAGCGCCATGCCGCAGACCAGCACCTCCCCGCTGGTGGGATCCTCCAGGCTCCCGGCGATGGTCAGCAGCGTGGACTTGCCCGACCCGCTGGGCCCCATCACCGCCACCATCTCCCCGGCCCGCACCGACAGGTCCACCCCGGCAAGCGCGCGCACCGCGGTCGGCTCCTGCCCGTAGGTCTTCGACACGCCGCGCAGTTCCAGCACGCTCACCGCGCTGTGGCCGCCCCCGCCGTGTTCCGGCCGGCTCACCGCCGTGCCCCCAGCCGGCGAAGCTGCGGAACCGGGTCCGGGGCGGACGCGGGCCGGGCCGGGGCGGCGGCGGCCCGCGCCAGCCGCACCTCCGCAGCGTCCAGCCACCGGACCACCGCGTCCAGCCGGAACAGCTCGGCGTCGACCACCAGCGCCAGGCCCAGGTCATCGCGGGCCTCGCCCTCCTTCAGCCGCGTCCACTGCTGCATCAGCTCCAGCAGGTACACCCGGTGCGCCTGGATCACCTCATGCGCGTCGGTGCCCGGCACCCGCGCCGCCACCAGCACCTTCATCACCAGCTCATCACGGGGCGGGGAGGTCAGGTCCGGCGGCGTGCGCAGCCAGGCGGCCAGCGCCTCCCTTATACACCTGGCCGACGTTCAGCGGCCACACCTCGCCAGTCCCGGCCTCGAACTCCTCGCGTAGCTGCAGCCCGTACTTCGACCCCTCCGACAACAGCGCCAGCAGCACGTGCGGGACGCTCACGACATCACCATGTCCGGCATCATGTCCAGCATAATACCTGGCATACTCACTCCAGGGCAACGCCTGCTTCGCGCAGCCGGATACGTGCGGCTCCCCGCTGCCCCCGCGTCCGCTCCGGCGCGGCCTTCAGCAGGTCATCGATCGGGCCGACAGCTGTAGCGGCAGCGCGCGGATCGGCGTTTACGAAGTCCAGGCTCGACGTTGGGTTCAACGCCGTTGAGCGCATACCTAACCAACCCGGGCACGAACGCTGACCGAACCCTTGGAATAGGTCGTCCTAGTGGCCGTTGTTATGGTTGCCCGCCGAGCGTGACGTCGGCCGAGTGGCATCAAGGTGATCGGGCGGGCTGGGCAGCCGCGCCCGGGCGGTGCCGATGCTGCCCTGCCTAGCTGCGGATACTGGGAAGAGCAACGGTCTGCGGTCGCGGTAACGGCCTGGGGGCCGGTGCCGCCGAGTACGGCTGAGCAGGCCCTTTCCTGGCTGGTGCCTATTTCCGGGCGCATATCGGGCGCCAGGTCCGGAAGCGCTGAGTATTGCCGCAGGGGCGGGCAGGACGGTGGCCACCACCGGGGCCAGGCGGTGTGTTGCGGCGGCGAAGAAGCCGGCGGCCGCCAACGCACTGGACACGCTGGTTAGGTAGACGGCGCAGCGGCCTGCAGCCTCGCCGACGGTTCTGCGCGCGGCACGCTCAAAAACGGGCCAGTTGGCGGGTGTTTATGTGCCGGTGCTGGCGCATCGTGGGCCACAACGCAGCAACAAGGAGTGGGAGAGGCCACGATGAACGTGCGCAGGGGGCACCTGGGGTCCGGGTGCGTGGACGTGGTGGTGGTGGGTGCGGGACAGGCGGGCCTGGCGGTGAGCTACTACCTACGGGCGTTCGGCATCGAACACGTGGTGCTGGAGCGTGGCCGGGTAGGGGAAAGCTGGCGCAGCGCGCGCTGGGATTCGTTCACGCTGGTCACGCCGAACTGGATGACCCGGCTCCCCGGGCATGTGCTCGCCTCGGGCACCGGAGCGGACTTCATCGCCCGGGACGCCATCGTGGGCTTGCTGGAAAGCTTCGCCGATGGCCTTCCGGTCACCGATGGCGTCGAGGTCGTCTCGGTCACCACGGATGACCACGGTTACCTGGTGACTACTCCGGCCTATGGGCTGTCCGCGCGGGCGGTGGTGATCGCTGGCGGGGGGCAGCGCATCCCGGTGATCCCGCCGCTCGCGGCCCGGCTGGCCGCTGGGCTGCACCAGTGTGATGGCGCGCGGTACCGCAACCCAGCCGGCCTGCCGCCCGGCGCGGTGCTGGTGGTCGGCAGCGGGCAGTCGGGCGCACAGATCGCCCACGAGCTGGCCGCCGCGGGACGCGAGGTGCTGCTGGCCACCAGCCGGGTGGCGCGTGTGCCGCGCCGCTACCGGGGCCGTGACGTGCACGAGTGGAGCGTCGAGCTTGGCCTGTACGACCAGGCAGCCGAGGCGGTGACCGATCCGGCCGAGTTCCGCGAGCCGCATCCGATGCTGTCGGGCGCCCACGGCGGCCAAACCCTTGCACTGCAGCAGCTGGCCCGGGACGGGGTGCGATTGCTGGGCCGGCTGGTGGATGCCGAGAACACCAAGCTCGGGTTCGCTGCGGACCTGGCCGAGAACATGCAATACGCCGACCGGCGGGCGGCCGGGTTCCGCCGCGCGGTCGACTCTTACGTGGCCGGCGCCGGGATTGCGGCAGCACCTCCCGACACCGACCCGGCCGAGCAGCCCCTGCCCCAGCCTCCCGATACCCCGGTGGCCCTGGACCTGCAGGCCGAAGGGATCACCTCGGTGGTCTGGTGCACCGGTTTCGGCCCGGACACCAGCTGGGTGAAGGTGCCCATCCTGCGCGCCGATGGGATGCCGGCGCACAAGCGGGGCATCACCGCCTCCCCCGGCCTGTACGTGGCCGGTTACCCGTGGTTGTCCACCCGGGGGTCCGGGCTCTTGTACGGGGTGGCCGCGGACGCCGCCCGGATCGCCCAGCACATCGCCGCGACCGAGAAGGGTACCCAGGCATGGACACTGCACCAGCCGCTATGCACGCTGCGGTGACCCGGCTGCCGGCCGAACCGCTGCGCCTGGACCGGCTGATCCGCGCATCGGTCATCCATTCCTTGACCGGGCAGGTGTACCGCTGCGTGGGCCTGTACGGCGACCGGATCGCGGCCGTTTCCACGGACCCGCACGGACTGGATGACCTGGCCGGTGCGGGCACGGTTATGGTCGACGCGGCTGGCTTGACCCTGCTGCCAGCGTTCAGCGATTCGCACGAGCACCTACTGGAGGCCAGCCGGAACACCCTGCTGGTGCCGGTGGACCAGGCCCATAGCATCGCCGAGTTCACTGCCATGATCAGTGCGGCCGCCCGGGACTCGGCACCGACCGCATGGATTGTCACGTCAATGGGCTGGCATGAGTCGAATCTGGCCGAGAACCGGCTGCCGACAGGGGCGGAACTGGACGCGGCCGCGCCCGGCCATCCGGTCCTGGCCCGGCGCGGCGGTCACCTGGCCATCGCGAGCGCCGCGGCATTGGAGGCAGCAGGAGTCGGCCCGGGCACACCCGACCCGCCGGGCGGGAAGTTCGGCCGGCTGTCCGACGGTCGCCCAAGCGGGCTGCTAGAAAGCCGTGCGGTGTACCAGGTCGCTGCGTTCGCGCCCACGCCGGAACGCGCTGACCTGGTGGAAGCGCTGCGCCGAGGGTCAGCCGCCTATGCGGCACTCGGTGTCGGCACGATCCGCGAGGCGATGATCACGGTCGATGAGCTGCTGGCCTACCAAGATGCCGCCGAGCAGGGGCTGCTGAGCGTGCGGGTGCGGCCGCTGATCCGGGTCGGCAACGAACTGTCCGAGCCCCAGGCGCTCGCCTTGATCCGCGGACTCGGCGGCCGCAGCGGCTTCGGGGACGACTGGCTGCGGCTGTGGGGGCTGAAGTTTGTCATGGACGGCGGCGTCGAGGGCGGCGCGCTGGAACAGCCCTACGCCAACGACCCGGGCAACACCGGCCATCTGAACTGGGACCCGGGTGTGATGACCCGGGTCTGCACCGAGGCGGTCCGGCGGGGCTGGCGGATCGGCACCCACGCGGCCGGTGACCGGGCGGTACGCACCACGCTGGATGTGTACGAAGCGGTCACCGCCGAGGTCGGCGCGCTGCCACCGTGGACGCTGGTGATCGAGCACGCGCTGCTGTCCGACCCCGTCCAGCGGGCCCGCGCGGTGCGCGGCCGGTTCGGGGTAACGGTGCAGCACCCGCTGCTGTGGAACATGGGCAGCGAGATGCTGGCCACCTGGGGGCCCGAGCGCACCCGCGACGTTAGCCCGCTGGATGAATGGCTGACCGCGGGCGCGAGCCTGGCCGCGGGAACCGACATCGCCCGGCCGTTCAACCCGATGACCGCGGTGTGGGGCATGGTCACCCGGGGCACCAAGTCCGCCGGCATCCAGGGCCCCGGCCACGCCATCGACGTGGCCACGGCGCTGGAGCTCTACACCATGGGCAGCGCCCGGCTAAACCATGAGGCCGGCCGGCTGGGCAGCATCACCCCCGGTAAGCTCGCCGACCTTGCCGCCTACCCGGCCGACCCGTTCACCGCGAGCACGGACGTCCTGGCCGCTCTGGGCCCGGTGTTCACCACCGTCGGCGGCCGCCCGGTGCATGACCCGCACGGCCTGCTCGGCAGTGTGGAAGGAGAGCCGTGACGCGCATCGAGGCCAGCGCGGCCTGCCTGTCCTGGATCCCGCCGACCGCCGTAGAAGGTGCGTTCAGGCTGCCGTTCGGCCTGGGCATCGCGCACTACGACCAGCCACCACCGGACGTGGCGCCCGACATCGACGCGCTGCTCGCTGCTGATGCCATCCGGTTCGCCAACCAGCTCCGCGCCTGGATTGACGTTGACGACGGCCGCATCATCAAATATGGAATGTCAGGGAGCGGCAGGCTCGGCTCCACCACGGTACGGCTCGGGTCGCACGGGCTGACCTTCGCCGGTGTCGCGCTGCCCGAGCTCACCCGGCCACCCGAGGTGGAACCGGACCGGGTCCGCTTCACCCAGACCGCCGGCGGCCATACCGGCATCGCGGTGCCCCGGCACGTGTCGCACCCGCCGTTCTGGCGGCTGACCGCGCCAGTCGCCTGGTCCACGATCACCCTTACGCTGTACGCCGACGGGTTGTCGGACGCCCGGCTCAGCGACGCGAGCCCGTTTCCGCGCCATTTCCTGTACGACCCGGCGGGCCGGCTCACCCACAAGAGCGCCCTGCTCCGGTACCACGGCTGGCTGCGGGAGTCTGGAGCCCACGGCACACCCTGGGATACCACGGCCGGCCCGGTCCCGGTGGCCAGCGTGAACTCCGCGGGCGAACAGTCCCTGGCGAACTCGATCCTCGTCTCGCGCGGCTACCGGCAGCACCGCCTGCCCGCGGGCGCGCCGCTCAGCGCAGCACCCATCACCGACGAGGAGGTGCACCTGCTGCTCGACGGGCTCCTGCTCATCGAGATCGATCACCGCCCCGCGGCCGAAGCCGGCCCAGGCGCCATCTTCGACCCGGTGCTGCGGACCCAGCAGAGCAAGGATCACGTCACCGTGCGGGCGCAAACCCCTTGCCGCCTCGCCGTCGTGCCCCGCGGCGGACTGGACGATCAAGCCCTGCTAACTGCCGCCACGGCCCAGGTGTCCCGTTTCCGCTCCCTGCACAGCGGCGTCAGCCAGGAGGAAGCCAGGTCATGATCCAGCTTCTCACCGCGCCTGGCGCCGGCCAGGCACGAGGATCGCGCCGAACCTGTTCGGCATCGCGTTCGGGGTGGCTGGCCTTGCGCACCCTGGCACGCCGCCGGACCTCGGCGCCGGCCGCGCACATCCCGGGTGACAGCGCTGGCGTACTTTGCCGTGACCGGCCTAACCGGCCGGGGCGGGCTGGTCAGCACCAGCCTGGATGCGCCGCTGGGCGCTGAGGGCGCGCTGCGTGACCAGGGTGGCCAACTCGACCCGGGAGGTGACGCCGAGCTTGCCCAAGATGGCGGACACATGACCCTGTACGGTGCGGCGGGACACGAACATGCGGCCGGCGATCGCCGGGTTCGACAGCCCTTCGGCCACCAGCCCGGCTACGACCCGTTCGGTGCTGGTCAGCGCATCCCAGCCCGTCTTCGGGCGCCGCCTGGCCCCGCGCGCCCCGCGGCGAACGCCAAAGCTGCGCAACAGCGTCTCGGCCCGCGCCAGGTCCCAGCCGGCCTCCAGAGACTCGTACCCCGACACCGCCCCCAGCAACGCGGCCCGCGCCTCGTTGGCCAGACCCGCCGCCGCCAGCAGCCGCGCGCACTGCTCGCTGGCCTGGGCTGCGAGCAACGGCCGGCCCGCCTGGTGATGTTCGGCGGCGACCGCCGCCAGCCCGCCCGAGTCCTGGCCGGCCAGAGCGCGGGCATGCCGGGCCGACCGGCGCAGCGCCGGAACCGGGTGCCGGGCCGCGTAGGCGCCGATGCTGTCCGCCGCCCGGCGGGCCGCCACCAGGTCACCGGCGGCCAGCGTGACAGCGACCAGGTCGGGCACCAGGTGATGGCGCAGGTACCACAGAGGGTCCCGGACGATGCCCTCGCCCCACGCCTGCCCCAGGATCGCCGCCGCGTCGCTAGGACGGCCCTCGGCCTCGGCGGCCAGTGCCAGCGCCCAGGTCGGCATGTGCGCCGACTGGCGGCCAGGCGAAGTCGCTGGCGGCTCGGCCCGCAGCGAAGGCATAACGTCGGCCAGCGCGGCCCGGTCGCGGCGATGGACGGCAATCAGCGCGGCCACCCCCCGCAGGTGGCGGCCCATATCGAGGAGATCAGGCAGGTCCAGGCCGGACTGCACCTCGGCCAGGGCCTCCTCCCAGCGCCCCTGCCAGAACCGCAGCCGCGCCGAACACGCGTACCGCCAGGCCAGGTAGTCGGTGCCCACACCACGCTCAGCCAGCCGCAACGCGTCTTCGAAGGCACGCTCCGCCTCCGCGTCCCGGTCCAGTTCGGCCAGGCAGACGCCGCGGGACACATGCGGGGCGAGCTGGGCGCCCGCCCGCGGGCCCAGCGCCTCGGTGGCGGTGATCGCCGCGTCGGCGTAACCGAGGGCCTCATCGATCCAGCCGTCCCACAGCCGGGACCGGGCCGCCGCGGCCATGCCATAAGCGAGTGCCTCGGTATCTCCGCTGGCCCGCGCCGCCGTGACGCTGTCTCGCCAAGACGTGCTGGCGGCCGCTGGCGCGCTGAAGGTGATCTGGCAAAAGGCGTCCAGGCCGTGGAACCGGGCCTGCTCGGCGAGCGTGAGCCGACCGGTCGCCAGCGCAGCGGCGATTTCCGTCGCCGCCCGGTCGATCAGACCCTGGCTTGCGCAGGCATTGGCCAGCGTCCACCGCAGCGCCGCCTCGGTCCGGGCATCCGGCGGTGTGGCCAGCGCTGACCGGGCTGCCTGCTCGGCCGCCCCCGCCCGCCCGGTGCGCAACAGCGCCACCGCCAGCGCGGCGCGCAGGCGGCCGGAGAGCTCCCCCTACGGC
>Ga0318497_10000874_pt1 | contig 10638 bp, 7 predicted proteins | sample GRESIP109b1f23_FD_203754 | JGI IMG/M metagenome (GOLD analysis project Ga0318497, IMG submission 203754) | Tropical soil microbial communities from Luquillo Experimental Forest, Puerto Rico - GRE.SIPMG.109b1f23 | ecosystem: Environmental > Terrestrial > Soil > Tropical forest > Bulk soil... | reverse complement strand
GCAGCTATGTGCTGACCATCGTCCTGGCCGATGCCGGGGACCTGGCCGAAGCCGCGCGTGCCGGGACGGCGGGCCTGGCCCGGGCCCGGGACGCGGGCGACCTGTGGAACCAGGCGAACTTGCTGCCGAGGATCGCGGACCTGGAGCTGCGGGCGGGCCGGACCGGCGACGCCGCGGCGCACCTGCGGGAAGGGCTCCAGATCGCGGTGCGGACCGGCAACTGGTTTGAGCTGCTCACCGGCCTGTCCCAGTGCGGGGGCCTGTGCGCCGCGACCGGCCGCGCCGCCGAGGCCCTCACGCTGTGGGCCGCGTGCGCCGCGGTCGGCCGGTACGGGGGACACACCGATCTGCCCTGGCTCGAGACCCGCTGGGAGGAACAGATGCGCCAGGCCCGGCAGGCGCTGGGACCCGGCCGGGCGCGGGCCGCCGAGGACCGCGGCGCGGCGATGAGCCTGGACACCGCCGCCGAGTACGCCCTCATGCTCACCGATCCCGGCCCGCCGCAGCCGGCGGCACCGAGCCCGGGGCAGCTCAGTGCCCGGGAACGGGAGCTGGTCACCCTGGTCGCTCAGGGCCGGACCAACGCGCAGATCGCCGCCCAGCTGTACATCAGCGTCCGCACGGTCGGCTCGCACCTGGACCGGATCCGGGACAAGACCGGCTGCCGCCGCCGCGCCGACCTGACCCGCCTGGCCCTGACCACGGGCCTGGTCTAGCCAGGCTCGTCACCCGTCCTCACACGCATGGTCGAACAGCAACGCGCCGCGCAGAACGTCCCGATCTGCACTCCCTTTGCGATGAACACAACGGTCCTCACGACCGCGCATAACGGCGACTGCGCGCGTTCTCCTTGACCTCCCGCGTCACTCAACGTGATGCTGAAATAGTCGCGTGGATATTTAGCAGCCGGATCTTGCTGCGTCCTGGCGGCCCGGACCGGAGCCGTGGCTTCTACCGCGACGTACTGGGCCTGGCCTTGCACCGCGGTTCGGCCCTCCGGAAGATCGCAGAGTGGTGTTCTTGTTCAGCAACCGGGCAGGCGGCATTGGCCAGCGTGATCCGGGGACGGCGCCGCCTGCCTGCCCGCGCTGGCGGGAACCCGGTGCGGGCAGGTGACGTCCCGGGGATGGTATTAGCCGCGCGCCCCGCACACGGGCCAGGCGCCGATGCCCTGGCCCGCCAGGACCCGCTGGGCCACGGCGATCTGCTGGGCCGGGGTGGCCAGGTTCGCCGATGCGGCGTACTGGCCGCCGCCGTAGCCGAGCCAGGTCTGCTCGGTGAACTGCAGTCCGCCGTAGAAGCCGTTGCCGGTGCTGGCGGCCCAGTTGCCGCCGGATTCGCACGCCGCGATGGCCGGCCAGTTCACCCCGCCCGCAGACGCCGGGGCCGGGCTGGAGGCCTGCGTCGGCGCGGTCGCCGCGGCCGGCGCTGTGCCGGCGCGCGCCGCCGGGGCAGGCCGTGCCGCCGCGGTGGCGGCCCGGGCGGCGCGGGCCAGCCACGGCGGCACCTGGTGCGAGCCCGGCAGGACCAGCCGTTCCCCTGCGGTGATCAGATCCGGGTCACGCACCTGGCGGCGGTTGGCCCACCACACGGCGGGCCAGCCGGCGGCGCTGCCGTAGGCGCGGGCCGCGATCGTGGACAAGGTGTCGCCCGGCCGGACGGTGTAGCTGCCGGGAGCGTGGTATGCCGCCACCGGATTCAGCGCGACCGTGACCGCGATCAGCGGCTTGACCAGCCCGGCAGCTGCCATACTGAACATGTCGGGGTTCCTCCTAAGGGTTTTGGTCCGACGCAAGGCCCCGGCCGCGTGCTGCGAACACCGGCCGGGACCGCCCTGGCTAGCGGGCGATGCGCATGAAGGTCACCTCCTGGCAGGAGGGATAACGCGGTATCACTGGCTTCCTCCGTTGGCTCATGCTCACCTGCAGCCCGTTGACCAGCTAGGATAACGCCCTGTGCATAAACTTGTGGATAATTTGGGTAAACTCGCTGGTCAGCGCCTGTCCGGCTGTGGACGAACGTGGCTGTGGAAATGTGGATAACCGCGACGGCGCGCAGTCCTGCCAGGTCGCGGGCCTTCGCTGCTGCCTTTGACGGATCCAGGCTCGCTCACGTTAAGTGACCAGCGTCGGATGGCCTGACCCGGCGGGCTGTCAGGCACGGTAACCCGGGCGGACCGGGCCCTATCGGTGATCGGGCGGTATTGCCGGATTCAGCCGCCACGACTCTTGCATGCTGTGCAGGCCCGCCCGGGTCGGCGGGAGCCGAAGCGGGCGTCCATCCGGTCCCGACCCCGGCTGCAGGCGCTTGCCGCTCACCTTCTCCCTGAGTGCCGGCGGGTGTGCTCGCGACGCAATCTGGCAAGGCCGCGCTGGTCGGCTGGTAACCGTGCCGGCGCGCCGGCGCTGGGTCTGGCACCGGGCCGGCAAGGATGCTGCCCGGCATCTGTCCCGCGCGACCGGAGGCGTGCCTGGCCCGGTAACGCTGCCAGGCCAGCGGGCAGGTGGTGCGGGCGCTGTGGTCTGTGGCGACGGCGACTTGGTGCGCGGGCGGCAGGCACGCCACGGCGGGTAGCTGCCCGTCTGGTTCATTGTCGAGGGGAGACAGCGTGGGGCACGGTGAGCGTCGGCGCGAACTGGAGCGGCGGTTCCCTGGCTGGGAGATCTGGTACGTGCCGCGGCAGCCGGACGGTGCGACCTGGCGCGCGCGCCCGCGGATGCTGATCAATGCTGATGATCCGGAGGATCTGGCGGCTGCCATCCGGGCCGTGGACAACCCGGTTATCCCGGATTCGGCACTGCTGGCTTCCCCGCGGGGTTACGCGGTGCGGGGGCGGCGGCCCGGCGGGCTGGAGGCGTCGGCCGGGTCTGCGTGGCGGCGGGTGAAGGCCCGCCGAACGCGGCCGGCGCGGCGCCCGGGTTCCCCGCCGAGGGTTCCGCCCGGCCTAGCCTGAGCACGCTCGCGCCGAGCGCGGCCCCGGGCGGATGGCGCCGGAGACGCGCCTTGGCCGGCATCGCCGAGTCGATCGGCGCAGCCGGCCTGCAGCGCGAGCGCGCACAGCGGCACCGGCAGGACCGCTAGGCCTGGCGGATGAGGCCGCGACAGTACCTGGGCATGCGCCAGCGGCGTCGGCATCGGGCACCTGGGCCTGGAACGCGGCCACCCACGCTGACTATTACCGCAAGGGGTGGCAAGGTGGTCACGATCCCGCTCGCCCCGCACCGCCCGCGCGATCGGCCTGGCTACCGGCGAACGCAGCAGCGGTCTTGTCTTTGTGACGCTTACGGCGCCGGGCCGGGATCACCAAGGAAGCCAGCCCACACGCTGCGCGCACCGTGTCCAGCCGATGCCCGCGACCGGATCCGGACTGCGGCAGGCAGACACCGTCTCATGTCTGACCGTGCCGTTATCCGTGCGGGCCTGTCCGACGCCCGGTTCCCTCGGTTACGAAGGAGCCCGGGATCTGACGGGCCGCCCCGGGCATCGCCGGGGTTACCGGCATCGCCTGGCAGGAGTGGCGCTGGCCGGGCCGCCGGACGCCTCGTCCACGACAGCTCGATGGTCGTCCTGTACGCAGCCCGGCACCGGCTCTTTGATGGACCTGCTCGACTGCGCGAAGGATCATCGGCGTGGCGCGCTGGATGGACCGGCTCACCAGGTGCCCTGAGCCGTAGCGGTTATGTATTTCGGCGAGCTGCATTTCGACCGGCACGGGCTGGCCGTCCGGACTGGTGGTCAGCCAGGCGGCCAGCCGGTCCGTGATCGTCACGCTGACACCCTTGCAGGTGTTCAGTGAACTAGACAGCCAAAGGCGGTTCGGTGCGCCGCTATTACCAGCACCCCGAGTAGGTCGGCGCAGGCTGGGCCGCTGTGGGCTGGTGAGAAAGGGCCTGTTCGTCAGCGCGGAGCATTAGAAGCGTGGTAGCGGTCCTAATGCTCTGCGTTAACCGCTTAGCGGAGGATGTTGACCGCCCTGGCGATGACCAGGGCCGCCAGGAGCAGCGAAACCGCCGACTGGACCAGCATGAGCATCTTGGCCCAGCGGGACAGCGGCATCACGTCCGTCGGGCTGAACGCGGTGGCGTTGGTGAACGACAGGTAGAAGTAGTCGGCGAACATTGGCTCCCACGACGGCGGGGCCAGCTCCGGGCTCGTCATCTGGGGAAATTCGAAGTCCGGATAGGGCTTGATGGCGAGGGCCCGCGCGACCGGGCCGCCCCGGTCGAATTCCCAGTACCACAGCCCGAAGGCGATCACGTTGGTGACCCAGATGGCTCCGCCGGTGATGAGCAGCGTGGTCGCATCGCTGGTGCTGCCGGTCCTGTTCACGATCTCCCAGATGAGCCTGCCCGCAGACCAGGCGTTGGCCAGGCTGATCAGCGCGATCAGCGTCAGGCTGGCGTAGCGCAACATGACCGACTGCCGGTCGATCCGGCGCGGGTTGGCGATGATCAGCCCGATCGCCACCAGCGCCTCGAGAACCGGGAGCAGCCAGGTGGGGCGGACCAGGGCCAGCCGGCCCGACACCGGTAGCTGCAGCAGGATCGCGGCGGCCACGGCCAGGCTCACCTGCCAGCGGGCTTCGCCCTCGGTGACGCGGCGCCAGGCGGGAACGGCTTCCTTGCCCACCTCCGCGGGGAGATTGCGCAGCTGACCGGGTACCGACCGCTCCAGCTTGATCAGCCGTTCCCAGACTGCGTCGAGGCCGCGTCCGGCCTCCGGGTGCTTGATGTCCGCGGGCTTTCCGGGCTGGTCTGGCCCTTCAGTGCTGTCCATGACAGCCAGTGTGGCGCGCCCGGCCGGGTAGCGGGGAACGCGGACACCCGCTGCAGCACCCGCCGCTCCCGCCGCCAGACGGCCATCCGGTCCGAGGGAGCGCTTCGATTGTCAACGACATTCGCCGCTCGATCTCATCAACGAAACCACTTGGTTGTCCGCGCAGTGCTACATCCCAGTGACGAGCCATATCCGGACACTGTTGTCATCGCTGTAGGCCAGCCGGGTGCCGTCGGGGCTGAACGCTACCGCCCGCAACTGGCGATGGCCGAGCTCGAGCAGCCGCTGCCCGCTAGCTGCGTCCCAGACCCCGGCGCTGTAGCCGCCGGTGGCCAGCAGGGTGCCGTCCGGGCTGAACGCTACCGCCGCCACTATGTCGAGCTCGTCGCCGAGGGAGACCTCGAGCAGCTGCCCGCTGGCCGCGTCCCAGAACAGGATTCCCTTGCTTGACCCCCGGGTGTAGCCGCCGGTAGCCAGCCGGGTGCCGTCCGGGCTGAACGCCACCGCCTCCACAATGCCGGTGTGGCCGAGCTCGAGCAGCCGCTGTCCGCTAACCGCGTCCCAGACCCCGGCGCGGAAGCCGCCGGTGGCCAGCAGGGTGCCGTCCGGGCTGAACGCCACCGCCTCCACAATGCCGGAGGTCTCGACGTCGAGCGCGAGCAGTCGCTGCCCGCTCACCGCATCCCAGACCTCGGCGATGTCGCCGCCGGTGGCCAGCCGGGTGCCGTCCGGGCTGAACGCCACCGCCGTACCGATAGCACCGCCGAGCTCCAGCAGCTGCTGCCCGCTGGTCGCGTCCCAGACCCGGACGCCGGAGATGCTGATGGTGGCCAGCCGGGTGCCGTCCGGGCTGAACGCCACGTCATCAACCGAAGGCCCGTTGTTAGCGCGGTCTGACCCGAAGATCTTCGCCCGCCATGTCCGCCGATCACTGACCTTGGCCGGGGACGATTGGGCACCCTCGACCCTCAGCTGCTGTCTAGGTTCCTCTCCGGAGACGTCGAAGACAAAAGCCCAGGGGCCCTTGGTGGCGACAGCGATACGGCGCCCGTCCGGATGCCAGGACACTGCGTTGACAATCCCTCCGCAGTGGATGCGGCGCTGCGGTTTGGGAGGGCGGATCGCGGGTTCTCGGCGTGCGCGCCCGGCGAGTTCCGTGCGAGATGACTGTGCGGCGGTAGCCGGAGCGGGCGAGGACGGTTCCGCAATCGCCGTATCCGGGGGTGGTCTAGAGTCCCGACCTGCGCCGGTATCCGGGTCGCGGTCCGCAGCAGGGGTGAACCCGGCCGATGCGACGTGGTCCGCTTGCTGCGCGAGTCTGCGCCGCGCTCGGGTGGTTAGCCCGTCAGGGTCGGCGGCGGCCGGGTCAAGCTCGGCCAGCCGGGTGGCGAGGCCGACCACGGCCTGGAGCTCCCCGGCGGCGAACACCACTCGCAACTGTTCCTGCAGGGCCGCGATGTCACGGCGGCGACTGGATTCGCCCAACCGGACAGCGACATCCCGGTAGTCCGGGTCGACGTCGGCGATCATGGTAAACCCTGTGAGAGCCTGCTCCCAGTCCTGGGCGTCAGCGGCGGCGCAGGCCAGCGCGTAGCGATTGGCCAGGTCCCTGGCCCCTTGCTCGGCCTCCTCTCGGCCCTGGCGCTCGGCCTCCTCTCGGCCCTGGCGCTCGGCCTCCTCCCGGGCCTGCTGATCGGGGGCCGGTGGTTCGGCGGTAGTCCCGGCGCCGAGGAGGGTGCGGGCGGTGTGGGCGACGCGGGGGATATCGGTATCAGCGATCTCCTGGATGTGCCGGCGCGCGGTGGCCGCGCGGGCGGGGTCGCCGCCGGTCACCCAGGCGCCGAGTGTGGTCACGGCACCGATGCGGATGTCCGGGTGCGGGCTGTCCAGGCCGGCCTGCAGCGAGTCGGGCAGCGGCGCGGGGATGATCGTAGGCCCGGCGGGGTTACGGGCGAGCAGGATCTTCCCTTCGGCGCCGTACAGCCAGCGTTGCGGGGTCTGCGCCGCGCCGACTGCCTGGACCTGGTCGAAGACGTAAGCGTAGGCATCATCGACCGAGACGTGCCCGTCGTGGTCGGTGTCGGCGGCGCCAGTGCGCAAGCCCTGGACCAAAGCGGTGGTGAACACCGACCCGGCCGGGATCGCGGCGTCGGTGGGATCACCTTCAAAGGAGTACTCGGTGGCCGCGGAGGCGGTCAGCACCACCCGGCCGCGGCCCTGGCCCAGAAAGCGATCTTTGAGGCCGAGGTCAGCCTCGCCCTTGGCGCCGTGGGCGAACGCGCCGCTGAAGCAGGAATCCAGGATGAGAACCTGGCGGCGGGCCCGGCAGTGCTCCAGCTGATCTAGCACCCAGGCCGCCTCGACCCCGGTCGACCCGAGCCGGTCCTTGCGGGTGTCGGTGGCGGCAAAGTACAGCCGACGGCGGGCGTCCAGCAGGCCGTGGCAGGACAAGTAGACCAGCAGCAGGTCCGCGGTGCCCCGGCTGGCCAGGAACTCCTCGATAGCCAGCCGGACCTGATGGGACGACTGGTCGATCACCGTGGTCACGGCGAAGCCGCCGATGTCCGGATCGGCCAGGACCTGTGTCAGGTCATCAGCGTCCCGCGCCGGGGCCCGCAGTTCGCGTAGCCCGGGGTCGGTATAGGTATTGGTCGCCACCACCAGGGCCAGCCGAGGCCCGGGCAGCGGGTCAGCCGCCGGACCCATGGCGGGCCAGCCAGGCATCGATGATCTCGCCCTGCTGCTGCGAGGTCACCCCGGTCACCTTCAACACATCCCCGTCGATGCTGACCTCCACGGTCCGGCCCGTCCGGGAAGCAAACCCGCGGACGGCGGCCACGAGGGCGCGCAGGCCGTCGAGGGTCCCGAACTGTGCCACCAGCCAGCCAGCAACATCCCCGAACCCTTTGGCCCCCTCCGGGGCCGCCTCGGAGGGATGCGGGCCCACCGAGGTCCCGTCTACACTGAGCAGCTCAGCGTGCAGCTCTGCTGCCAGGTCCGCCAGCTCCTCGGCGTCGCTGTCGGCCACCGGCAGTACTTGCAAGATCAGCTCGTCCGCGTCAGCCATGCCCCACCTCCGACCGTCCCAGACCTTGACATTGTGACTCTAATAGTGCAGGTGACCTAGAAGTCCCTGGGGCGACGTCCGGTAGCAGACAACAGGGCGTCCAGGATTACGGAGACGAAATCCGATTCGTTAATACAACGGGACGCTGACTGGTAGATGTAATCAGAGGTAATGGGCCTGTAGGTGCCGGAAACGGTGTCACCCTATGCGACCTGGGCGTATTCATGGATCAAGCCGCCGAGCCGGTCCCGGCGCAGAATAAGTCTGCCGGTCACTTCCCCAGGCGGGTGCACCCGCCCGGATGGTCCCGCGCCATCTCCACGACCAGCGCCTGGCCGGCCTGCACCGTCCTGGGCCGTCCAGAGGGGAGCGGCGCGGATAGGCCCTGCGCCGCCGGACCAGGTCGGCGTGCCAGCGCCGCAGGGTGCGCGGGGGAGATGATTAGGCGCAACTGACGGAGATGACCGCTGGGCAGCACCTGGGCCAGTGTGGTCAGGACCGCCCGGTCGGCCCGGGACAGCCTCGGTGTCCCGGCGTGTCGCGACCATCGAGGTGCTGTGCCAGCCGTGCGAGTACACGAGAATTACAGCTGACGCAGGTTTCATATGCTCGAGGGCGCGATGCGGCTTCATGATTTCTTGGACTATTGGGCGCGGGAGCGCCCGGGAGCGGAGTTCGTCTTCGGCGGCGGGCGTTCGCTGACCTTCGCCGAGGCGGCGGCTGCCGCCAGCCGCCTGGCGAACCGCCTGGTCGGGGTCGGGTGCGGCAAGGGCACCAGGGTGGCGGTGCTGGCCAGGAATGCCCCGTGGTACCCGTTGCTGTATTTCGCCGCGGCGAAGGCGGGGGTTGTCCTGTTGCCGTTGAACTGCCGGCTGACGCCGCCTGAGTGGCTGCGCATCCTCCACGACGCCCAGCCTGCGGTGTTGATCGCGGGCCGCGACTTTGTTGCCGGCGCCGATGAGATCCGCGGCGAGCTCGAGGCCGTCAGGCACTTCGTCGCCGAGGGCGAGGACGACCGTCCGGGCTGGAGTGCGCTCGATCGGTGGTTGTCGGACGGTTCCGCGAGGCCGCCTGCGGTCGAGGTCGGCGCGGCCGATGCGTTGTGGCAGATGTACACGAGCGGGACCACCGGCATCCCGAAGGGCGCGGTGCTGAGCCACGGCGCGGTGTGCTGGAACATCGTCCAGGTCGGCCTGGCCCACCCCGTCTTCCCGGGTGAGCGTGGTCTGGTCGTGCTGCCGATGTTCCACGCCGCCGTCATCCCGGCCGCCCTTTCGGTCCTGTGCCGTGGCGGGTCGGTCTACGTCTTGGATGCGTTCGACCCTGAGCAGGTCGTCGACGTGCTCGACGGAGAGCGGATCGGCGTCGCCACGCTGGTGCCGGCGATGCTCCAGGCGATCGTGAGCGTCGTCGGGAATGTCGCGGACCGCCGCTACGAGGTCCTGCGCTCGATCTACTACGGGGCCTCGCCGATCGCCGAGGGCACGCTGCGAGGCGTGATCGACGCCTTCGGCTGCGGGTTCGTGCAGTCCTACGGCATGACCGAGGCCGCCCAGGCGCTGACCTTCCTGACGGCGGACGACCACCAGCTCGCGCTCGCGAGCCGGCCGGAGCTGCTGCTGTCCGCGGGCCGGCCAGCCGCCGGGACCGAGCTGCAGGTCATCGGCGGAGCAGATTCGCCCCTGCCGGCGGGAACGCCCGGCGAGATTCTGGCGCGTGGCCCGCAGCTGATGAGCGGCTACTGGCGGCGTCCGGAGGAGACCGCGCACGCGCTCCGCGCCGGCTGGCTGCACACCGGCGATGTGGGGCGCATCGACGAGGACGGATATCTATTCATCGAGGATCGCCTCAGCGACATGATTGTCTCCGGCGGCGAGAACGTGTCCCTCAGGGTGGTCGAGGATGTGCTCCTCGCGCATCCGGCGATCGCCGACGCCGCGGTCATCGGAGTGCCCGATGTGCGGTGGGGCGAGGCGGTCAAGGCGGTGGTGGTGCTGCGCTCCGAGATGACCTGCACCGAGGAGGAGATTCTCGCCTTCTGCCGGCCGCGCTTGGGTAGCTTCGAGCGGCCGCGCTCGGTCGATTTCCTCGGCGGGCTGCCCCGGACCGCCACCGGGAAGGTGCTCCGGCGGGTGCTGCGCGAGCCGTACTGGGCGGGGCAGGGCCGGCGCGTGGGAGGCGTGTAGCGTGCGCGCTAGTCCTCACGAACCTCGCGACCAGGTGCTGATAGGAATGATGGTCCAGGCGCACATTTCCAAGTCCAGGTACCGCCACATCATCGCATCGATCAAGCTGCTGACGGCTGCCGCGCCGCTCGGCTTCGCGTGCGTGGCAGCCCGTGGGATCGCCACATGAGCGGGCCGGCCGGTGCCCGTGAGGTGCCGGCGGCCGATCGCAGCGTGATCCTGCGCCGGCACGAGGATGTCGCCGAGATCGTGCTGCACCGTCCGCACAAGCTCAACGCCATGAACATGACCTGGATCAACGACCTGCTCGAGATCGTGAGCGCAATCGCGCGGGACAAGCCCGGGCTGGTTGTGATCCGCGGCGAAGGACGAGCGTTCTGCACCGGCCTGGACCTGGACATGTTCGCCGCCGAAGGCATGCCGCCCGCGTTCTACCAGCGACAGGAGCAGGCGTTTGCCGCACTGGAGCGCCTGGACCGGCTGGTCATCGCGCAGATCCACGGCTATTGCCTCGGGGGCGGCCTCCAGCTTGCGCTGGCGTGCGACATCCGCGTAATGAGCGACGACGCGCTGCTCGGCCTACCCGCCGCAGCCGAGGGCGTACCGCCC
>Ga0318497_10000872_pt1 | contig 10660 bp, 10 predicted proteins | sample GRESIP109b1f23_FD_203754 | JGI IMG/M metagenome (GOLD analysis project Ga0318497, IMG submission 203754) | Tropical soil microbial communities from Luquillo Experimental Forest, Puerto Rico - GRE.SIPMG.109b1f23 | ecosystem: Environmental > Terrestrial > Soil > Tropical forest > Bulk soil... | reverse complement strand
GGGCGGGGACGGCGCGGCCCAGGACGGCCCGCGGGAGGCCCAGACGACGACGGGCTGACGTCAACCGTCTGATATTCTTTGTGGTCGGCGCGTCGGATCTGGGCTGCGCGTTACGCAGCGGGCCAGTTCACTGCCGGACGATGCCGCGGATCTCGCGGCGGGCCCGCACAAGGGAGAGAGAGTTCTCGGTGTACGCGATCGTGCGCTGCGGCGGCAGGCAGGAGAAGGCATCGGTCGACGATGTCTTGACCGTTGACAAGCTCGCTGGTGAGGTCGGCTCCAGCGTGACGCTGCCCGCCGTGCTCGTGATAGACGACGACAGGGTCATCAGCGACCCGGCGGAGGTAGGTGGCTACCAGGTCACCGCCGAGATCCTGGGCGACGCCGCCGGCCCCAAGATCAGCATGATCCACTACAAGAACAAGACCGGTTACCGGCGGCGTCTGGGTCACCGGCAGAAGTACACCCAGGTGAAGATCACCGGCATCGGTACCGCGAAGTCCGGCCCGGCCAAGGCCAGTACGGCCAAGGCCAGCACGGCCAAGGCTAGCACCGCGAAGGCGAGCACCGCGAAGGCTGACGCCGACCAGGCACCGGCCGCGTCGACCCGCGGCACCTCGAGGAAGAAGGACGACTGAGATGGCCCACAAGAAGGGCGCGTCATCCAGCCGGAACGGGCGCGACTCCAACGCCCAGCGACTCGGCGTCAAGCGCTTCGGCGGCCAGCTGGTAGGCGCCGGCGAGATCATCGTGCGGCAGCACGGAACGCACTTCCACCCGGGCACGGGCGTGGGCCGCGGCGGCGACGACACCCTGTTTGCCCTGGTCAGCGGGAAGGTTGAGTTCGGTACCCGGCGCGGGCGTCGTGCCGTGAGCGTGATCCCCGTCGAGTCGCAGCCATCGGCGGCCGAGGCCAGCTAGGCCGGCCGCCGCGGTCAGGACCGGGGCACAGGAGTGGCGGAATTCGCTGACCAGGCCGAGGTGCACGTGCACGCGGGCGACGGCGGGCATGGCTGCGCCTCGATCCGCCGGGAGAAGTTCAAGCCGCTCGGCGGCCCGGACGGCGGCAACGGCGGCCGCGGCGGCGATGTGCTCATAGAGGTCGACCCGGGCGTGGCCACGCTGCTTGACTTCCACCGGCGGCCGTTTCGCCGCGCCAGCCACGGGAGACCCGGCCAGGGCTCCAACCGCAACGGGGCCGAGGGTGCCGACCTGGTACTGCGCGTGCCCGACGGGACCGTGGTGAAGACCAGCGACGGCGAGGTGCTAGCCGACCTGGTCGGGGCCGGAACCAGGTTCGTGGCCGCGCAGGGCGGCCGCGGCGGGCTCGGGAATGCGGCCCTCGCGTCGACCCGGCGCAAGGCGCCAGGCTTCGCGCTACGCGGGGAGCCCGGTGCCGACCTGCGCCTGGTGCTCGAGCTGAAGACGGTCGCGGACGCTGGCCTGGTGGGGTTCCCGAACGCGGGGAAGTCGTCGCTGATCGCCGCGATGTCGGCGGCCCGGCCCAAGATCGCGGCTTACCCGTTCACCACGCTGACCCCGCATCTGGGCGTGGTGGAGGCGGGTGACACCCAGTTCGTGGTGGCCGACGTGCCCGGGCTGATCCCCGGCGCCAGCCGCGGCAAGGGCCTCGGCCTCGACTTCCTCAGGCACGTGGAGCGCTGCTCGGTGCTGGTGCACGTGCTCGACGGCGCAAACGAGGAGCCTGGCCGCGATCCGGTCGCCGACCTGGACCTGATCGAGGACGAGCTCGCCGCCTACCAGGTCGCGACCGGCGCCGACCTGAGCGACCGGCCCCGCATCGTCGCGTTCAACAAGGTCGATGTGCCGGCCGCGCGGGACCGGGCCGAGCGCGCCGCGCCGGAACTCGAAGCCCGGGGCTATGTCGTCCGCCTGGTGTCCGCCGCGACGCACGAGGGCCTGCGCGATCTCGCGTTCACGATGGCCGAGGTGATCAAGCAGGCCCGGCTGGCTCGGCCGCCGGCCGAGCCGACCCGCCTGGTGATCCGGCCCGCGCCGGTGGGCGGGCAGGATTTCGAGGTGGTCAGGTCCGGGGACAACAGGTTCCTGATCCGCGGCGAGAAGCCCCGCCGCTGGATCCTGCAGACCGACTTCAGCAACGACGAGGCGGTGGGGTACCTGGCCGACCGCCTCGCGCGGCTAGGGATCGAGCAGGCGCTGGCCGAGGCCGGGGCGCTCCCCGGGGCGGAGGTCCTCATCGGCGACGAGGACGACGCGGTCGTGTTCGACTGGGATCCCAACGTGCCGACCGGCGCTGGCTTCGGCCCGCGCGGCACCGACCCGAGGCTGCCGGGCTAAGCGGGCGGCCCGTGCCCGCCGGGACAAGCCGGCGCCTGAGACGGCGTCCGTGCCTGCCGAGGGTGAGACAGCGGCTCGTGCCCGCCGGGCTGGGACGGTGGCCGTGCCCGCCGGGCGACGCTGACACCGCGCCGCCTGTCCCGAGCATTAAAAAAAGCGCGCTACGATCTGTAGCACGCCCTTAATTTATTTGAAGCCTTGAGTTAATCCCGAATAGCACGTGTATTTTACCGGAAAGGGAACCTGATTGTCAACCGATGAAATCGGGGGAGAGCAGGAGTATATCTCTATGCTCTACGACCGGCTTGATGAGCTGCGGAATCGTGCCTCAGGCCGGCTGGCGCAAGTACTGCGGGAGTCAGGCGGGACACATCAGGCCCGGACCGAGCGTGAGGCATTCAGCGTCATGTACGCTCAGCAACTCTCCCAGTTCAACGCCGCGGAGAACGGCCTGTGCTTCGGCAGGCTCGATTTCCACGACGGCGAGCGCCGGTACATCGGCCGGATCGGCATTCACGAAGACTCCGGCGACTACGAGCAACTGCTCATGGACTGGCGCGCCGACGCCGCGCGGCCGTTCTACCTGGCCACCGCGGCCTCGCCCGCCGACGTCCGGCGGCGCCGTCACATCAAGACCCGGGGCCGGACCGTGATCAGCGTGGACGACGAGGTGCTGGACCTCACCGCCGCCGATCCGTCGAAGCACGAGGGGCTGACCGGCGAGTCGGCGCTGCTGGCCGCGCTCAGCGCCAGCCGGACCGGGCAGATGCGCGACATCGTGGAGACGATCCAGGCCGAGCAGGACCACATCATCCGCTCGGACCTCGCGGGGGTGCTGGTCGTGCAGGGCGGTCCGGGCACCGGCAAGACCGCGGTGGCCCTGCACCGGGCCGCGTTCCTGCTCTACACCCACCGGCGCCAGCTCACCAAGCGCGGCGTGCTCGTGGTCGGCCCGAACACCACGTTCCTGCGCTACATCGGCCAGGTGCTGCCGTCTCTCGGCGAGACCAGCGTGCTGCTGTCCACCGTGGCCGACCTCTACCCGGGCATCAGCGCCACCGGCAGCGAGCCGCCCGCTACGGCCGCGATCAAGGGCAGGCTGGCCATGGCCAGCGTCGTGGCCGCGGCGGTGCGGGACCGGCAGCACGTGCCCGGCCGCCCGGTCGAGGTGGTCATCGACAACGAGACGCTGCGCCTTACCCCGGCCGTCTGCGGCCGGGCCAGGGAGCGGGCCCGCCGCTCGCGCAGGCCGCACAACCAGGCACGGCAGGTGTTCGCCCGGGAGCTGACCGAGGCGCTCGCCCAGCAGCTGGCCGCCAGGATCGGCGCCAACGCGTTGGGAGAGGAGAACCTGCTGGGCCAGGCCGACCTGGACGATATGCGACGCGAGCTGCGTGCCGACCCCGGCGTGCGGGCGCTCATCGAGCGGCTATGGCCGATCCTCACGCCTCAGCGGCTACTGGTCGAGCTGTTCTCCTCCGCCGACCGGCTGGCCGCCGCGGCGCCGCGGTTCAGTAAGGCGGAGCGGGCGGCTCTGCTGCAAGACACCGACAGCAACTGGACCCCAGCCGACGTGCCGCTGCTCGACGAGGCGGCCGAGCTGCTCGGCGAAGACGACCGGGCGGCGAGGGCGGCCGCCGAGCGGCGCCGTCAGGCCCAGGTCGAATACGCCGGCGGCGTGCTGGACATCATGTCCCGCGATCTGGACGACGATCCCGAGGTCCTGATGGCCGCCGACCTGGTGGACGCCAGCCGGCTGGCCATGCGGCACGAGGACGAGGACGTCCTGACCGCCGCGGAGCGGGCGGCAATGGACCGGACGTGGGCGTTCGGCCACATCATCGTCGATGAGGCGCAGGAACTGTCGGAGATGGCCTGGCGGATGCTGATGCGGCGGTGCCCCGCCCGGTCAATGACGATCGTGGGAGACGTAGCGCAGACCAGCAGCCTGGCCGGGGCCTCGTCCTGGGCGAGCGTGCTCGAGCGCTACCAGGGCGACCGATGGCGGCTGGCCGGGCTGACCATCAACTACCGCACGCCGGCCGAGATCATGGCGGTCGCGGCGGACGTGCTGGCCGCCATCGACCCGACGCTGGAGCTGCCGCACTCCGTGCGCGACACCGGTACCGTGCCCTGGCGGCTCGCCGTGGAGCCCGAGGAGCTGGCCGACCGCCTGGCGGACGCGGCGAGCAGGGCCGCCGCGGCGCCCGGCGAGGGGCAGCTCGCGGTGATCGTGCCCGCCGATCGGCTGGATGAGCTCGGCAAGGCCGTCAGGGTCGCGGTGCCCGATGCCGCCGTCGGGGAGCACTCGGACCTGGAGCGCCCGGTGGTGGTCCTCACCGTGGCGCAGGCCAAGGGGCTGGAGTTTGACACCGTGCTGATCGGCGACCCGACCGGGATCCTGGCCGAGTCACCGCGCGGCCACAACGACCTGTACGTCGCCTTGACCCGGGCCACGCAGCGCCTGGGCGTCGTGCACTCCGGCGAGCTGCCCGCGGTCCTGGCCCGGCTGAGCCCGATCGAGGACCTCGCGGCGAGCGCCCAGCCGTCAGCCTGACGCGGTCGGCGCCCTGGGTGCCGCCGCGGGCCTTTCCTCGAAGGAAACGCCGCAGTTCCTGCCGCGGAGCGTAAATGTACCGGAAGGCCTGCTCCAGCAAGCCTTCCGGTACTTTTATGCGCTGCTCGGGGTTTCACGGAGAAGATCTAAAAACGGCCTGGCGATGATCTGCAGGCGAGGTTTATGCGAGCTGAATGAATTCAGGCAAGAATAAAGCGAGGCCCCTACATGTATGAGATGCAGGGGCCTCGCCCGGCCCGGCGATGCTGGCTGGCCGATTGCTCGGCTGCCCGGCACTGCCTGACCGACCGCTGCTACCGGATACCCGTCCAGGATGCCGGTTGCCCGGCTCCCCAGCCGTTCCCGAAGTTGCCCCCGGGACCGGTACCCAGTCCAGATACCCGTCCGGAGTGCCGGTCACCCAGCTCTCCAGCCGTTTCCCGAAGTTGTCCCGAGATCAGTATCCGGTCCAGGTACCCGTCCGAGGCGCCGGTCACCCAGCTCCTCAGCCGTTTCCGGAGTCGCCCCCGGAATTGGTACCTGTTTACCAGGTACCCGTCCAGGATGCCGGTTGCCCGGCTCCCCGGCCGTTTCCGGAGTCGCCCCCGGAATTGGTACCTGTTTTCCGGATACCCGTCCGAAGCGCCGGTTGCCCGGCTCCCCGGCCGTTCTCGGAGTTTCCCCCGGGAGCGGTACCCGTCTTTAGCGGTGATGAATTTCTACAGCCTCTGCCTGACCCGGCACAAGGGTTTTCTCGCAGCAATTTCAAGATTTTTTAGTCATCCACAGGACACCCGGAGTTATCCCCCGGGCCCAGCGGTATTTCCACCGAGCTATCCACAGATTCGTCCACAGACAGTGGAATTTCCGGACCTTAGCCGGTTCCGGAACGCGCGTCGGCTCCGGGCGTGGCCCGAGTCCGGGGTCGGCTCGCGGGCTGGGACCCGGTTCCGGTACGGCCCGAGTCCGGGGTCGGCTCGCGGGCTGGGACCCGGTTCCGGTATGGCCCGAGTCCGGGGTCGGCTCGCGGGCTGGGCCCGGTTCCGGGCATGGCCGGAGCCTGGCCCGGTTCCCGTGCTGGCCTAGCTCTCGGGCTGCCTGGCTCTCAGCTGTCGTCGTCGCCAGGGGAGGATCCGCCGCCGCCCTGGGAGCCGCCGTTACCGCGAGAGCCGCCGTTACCGCGAGGACCGCGGAACAGCCGCTGCCCGGTGCCGACCGCGGTCTCGGCCACGACGCGCGCCGCGCCGATGAGCGGGTCCTGCGACCGGTTCCAGGACTCCGAGTAGGACCGGTACGCGGCCTTGAACTCGTCGGCGGGCGAGGCGTCGGGGTCGTCCTCCCGGCGCGCGTAGTGCCCGGCCAGGATCTCGCGGTAGTCGCCGTCGGCGGCCCAGCGGTCCAGCTCGGCGAAGCGGATCACCGCGAACGGGTGCGTGTTGCCCTGCAACTGGAGCAGCTTGAGCAGGCCCTCCCGGACGTCGGGAACGGCGTCGTACTCCCGCGCCTGCTGGTGGAACGCGTCGTGGCTGAACTCGGCCAGCCGGTGCCCGCCCGCGGTCTTCATCAGCGCGCGCCGCGCCGCCTCCACGTCCTGGCCGGCCAGCAGGCCGGCCCGGTCGCAGGACAGCTCGGACTTGCGGTACCACTCCTCGAGAGCCCAGATGAGGCCACGGGCCGGAAGCACCACGGGCAGCCAGGCGATCCGCGCGGCCAGGTTGATCAGATGGAACAGCATCGTCCGGTACACCGCGTGGCCGGACAGCGCGTGCCCGAGCTCGTGCCCGATCACGAACCGGAGCTCCTCGGGGTCCATCAGGTCGACCATGCCGGTCGTGATCACGATGAACGGCTTGTCGGTGCCCAGGGTCATCGCGTTGACCAGGGGGTTCTGGGAGATGTACAGCTCGGGTACCACCGGCAGGTCCAGGATGTAGCAGCCGTCCAGCAGCATCTGGTGGATCTGCGGGAACTGCTGCTCGTTCGTGCGCACCGCGCTGGCCAGGAACATCAGCCGCAGGCTGCGGTCGTTGAAGAGCGAGGCCAGGCGGCGCAGCAGGGTGTCGAAGCCGGAGAGCTTGCGCAGCGCCACCAGGGCGGAGCGGTCCGCGGGATGCTCGTAGGCGCGGGAGCTGATACCGGGCAGACGCACCCGGGAGCGGTCGGGCACAGAGGTCATGGGGCCATGTTATGCCCAACGCGCAATATCTCGATCCCGTTGCCGCGCCAGGGTTCGCCGGCCGGCCGCGCGCCCGAGGCCGCGTGGGACGATCATGATGAGGAGCCAGCGCCGGCGGAGAGGATGCACCATGACTGACGAGCGGGCGGCGCCCATGTTCGAGCCGGACGCCGAGTCGATGCCGCCGGAGCAGCTTGCCAGCCTGCAGCAGGACCGGCTGCGCGGGCTGATCGACCGGCTGCTTGCCTCGGGCGGGATCCAGGCGGGCCGGCTCAAGGACGCCGGCGTCGACCGCGGGGCCGATGTGACGCTCGCGGACCTGCCCCGCCTGCCCACGGTCGCCAAGGACGACATGTGGCGCGGCTACCCGTTCGGGATGTTCGCAGTCCCGCTCTCGGACGTCGTGACCCTGCACGGTTCCAGCGGCACCGGCGGCCGGCCCACGCTGGTCGGGTACACGCGCGCCGACGTGCGGCTGTGGGCGCGGATGTGCGCGCGAGCGCTGGCCGCCGCCGGCGCCGGGCCCGCCAGCATCGTCCACAACGCGTACGGCTACGGCCTGTTCACCGGCGGCCTCGGCATCCACCAGGGCGCCGTGGAACTCGGCGCCACGGTGCTCCCGGTCTCCGGCGGGATGACCGCGCGCCAGGTGACGCTCCTGCGTGACCTGCGGCCGGACATCCTGACCTGTACGCCGTCCTACGCGATCCGGCTAGGTGAGGCGCTGGCCGAGGCGGGCCTGCGGCCGGGTTCGGGGCTGGACCTGTCCGCAGGCTTGTTCGGCGCCGAGCCGTGGACCGACGCGATGCGCGCCCGGATCGAAGAACTGCTCGGCCTGCGCGCGCTGGACATCTACGGGCTGTCCGAGGTCATCGGCCCGGGCGTCGCGGCCGAGTGCCTGGTGGCCGCCGACGGGCTGCACGTGAACGAGGACCACTTCATCGTCGAGGCCGTCGACCCGGACAGCGGCGGGCCGGTGCCGGACGGGATACCGGGGGAGCTGGTGTTCAGCACGGTCACCAAGGAGGCGCTGCCGCTGCTAAGGTACCGGACCGGCGACATCGCCGCGCTGCGCCGCGGCCCGTGCGCCTGCGGCCGGACCCTGGTCAAGATGAGCAAGATCACTGGGCGGCGGGACGACATGCTGGTGCTCCGGGGCGTGAACGTCTACCCGAGCGAGGTGGAGCGGGTGCTGCTCACCCACCCCGAGCTCGCCGCCGATTACCTGCTCGTTCTTGACGAGCGTGAATCTCCGCTGCGCTTGCTGGCCTGCGTGGAGTACCGAACGGACCGCACCGGGCCGCTGCCGACCGCCGGGCAACTCGAGTCACGGCTTCGGGAGGAGCTCGGCGTCAGCGTCACGGTGCGGCTGCTGGATCCCGGAACCGTGCCGCGCACCGAGGTGGGCAAGGCGGTCCGGATCAGGCGGTGGGCCAGCGGCGAGCCGCCGCTGCCCGGGCTCTGAGCCCGGCCGGCCCCGCGGCGTGCCCGTTATGGAGTGTTTGTGAGAGAAGTTCGGGGGAGCTGGCCGGCGTTCGCCTTAGAGTCGCTTTTATGAACGCCGGGCAAACCGCTACGCGGATCGGGGTCATGGGCGGCACGTTCGATCCGATCCACCACGGGCACCTGGTGGCCGCGAGCGAGGTCGCCCACTTCTTCTCGCTGGACGAGGTGATCTTCGTGCCCACCGGCCAGCCCTGGCAGAAGGAGGGCCGGAAGGTCTCGGCGTCCGAGGACCGCTACCTGATGACGGTGATCGCGACCGCCTCGAACCCTCGGTTCTCGGTCAGCCGGGTGGACATCGACCGCCCCGGGCCGACCTACACCATCGACACGCTCCGGGACCTGCGCCTGCGGCGAGGGCCGGATGCCGAGTTCTTCTTCATCACCGGCGCCGACGCGCTGGAGCAGATGATGACCTGGCAGGATGCCGATGAACTGTTCAAGCTGGCCCACTTCGTCGGGTGCACCAGGCCCGGGCATCACCTGAGCGGCGCCGGGCTGCCGGACCACCGGGTCAGCCTCATCGAGATCCCCGCGCTGGCCATCTCCTCGAGCAACTGCCGGCAGCGGGTCGAGGCGGGGGAGCCCATCTGGTACCTGGTGCCGGACGGGATCGTGCAGTACATCTCTAAGCGGTCACTTTACCGCAAAACGGGCGGAGAGCCGGGGCGCGGCTGACGGCCCGCCGGGCCCCGCGTGGCGCGTTTCGGCTTCTGCGCCGCCGCGACGATACCCTGAACTGCGGCGTGCCACGTCACGCGCGATGTGCGATGGTAGAAGCCAAGGCTGTAGTTGAGGAGGACGAGCAGTACACGTGACCGCCACCAGAAGGGCCGTCGAGCTCGTGCAGATCGCCGCGGGGGCAGCGGCAGACAAGCTAGCTACAGACATCATTGCGTACGACGTGAGCGACCAGCTCGTGATCACGGACGCGTTCCTGCTCTGCTCGGCGTCGAACGACCGCCAGGTCCGGGCGATCGTCGACGAGATAGAGGAGAAGCTCCGCCAGGCAGGCGCCAAGCCGGTCCGCCGCGAGGGCGAGCGGGAGGGGCGCTGGGTGCTGCTCGATTACATCGACGTGGTCATCCACGTGCAGCACGCCGACGAACGTGTCTTCTACGCGCTCGAGCGACTCTGGAAGGACTGCCCGCGGATACCGCTGCCCGAGCCCGCCATCGCGGGCGGGGCGCGGCCAGGCGCGCCTGTTCCGCCGGCTTCCCCCGGTCCCGTGGGCCGCGGGCCGCGCTGACTGTGGCCGGCGTACAGCCCGGCGCCACGGGCGTCGGGCCGGACCGTGCCGCGGATCACGTGGTCAAGCTCGTGCTCTGGCGGCACGGGCAGACCGCCTGGAACGCCGAGCGCCGGTTCCAGGGCCACAGCGACGTCCCGCTGAACGCTACCGGGCACGAGCAGGCGCGGGACGCGGCCCGCTACCTCGCCGCCATGCACCCGGACGCGATCTTCTCCTCCGACCTCGCGCGCGCGGCCGAGACCGCTTCGCACCTGGCCCGGCTCACCGGCCTGCCCGTGCAACTCGACAAGGACCTGCGAGAACGCGGCGGCGGCGCCTGGGAGGGGCTGACCGACGCGGAGATCCGGGCCGGCTACCCGGAGGCCTACGCGGCGTGGGTTCCGCCCGACGGGGAACCCATCCCGGCCGTCGCCGACCGGGCCGCGGCCGCGCTGACGCGCATCGCCGACAGCCTGAACGGGACGCTTGCGGTGCTGGTCAGCCACGGAGCGGCGATCAACCTCGGGATATCCCGCCTGCTCGGCCTCCCCGAGCGCGCCCGGGTTCTTGGGCCGCTCGGCAACTGCAACTGGTCGGTCCTGGGCCGGCGGGCGGGTCACTGGCGGCTGCTCGAGCACAACGTCGGCATGCTGCCGGACCTGGCTCCCGAGCAGGTCCAGGTGCTGGCCGCTGGCCCGGAAGAAGAAACCATGGCGGAGTCAGCGCCCGGAAGCGATCGCTGACCGTTTCCTATACACTGGCGTGGCGCCGGGGCCCGCTGCGAGGCTCCCCGCCGAGGGGCTATAGCTCAGTTGGTAGAGCGCTTGCATGGCATGCAAGAGGTCTGGGGTTCAAATCCCCATAGCTCCACCCC
>Ga0318497_10000870_pt1 | contig 10663 bp, 9 predicted proteins | sample GRESIP109b1f23_FD_203754 | JGI IMG/M metagenome (GOLD analysis project Ga0318497, IMG submission 203754) | Tropical soil microbial communities from Luquillo Experimental Forest, Puerto Rico - GRE.SIPMG.109b1f23 | ecosystem: Environmental > Terrestrial > Soil > Tropical forest > Bulk soil... | reverse complement strand
GACCTTGTCGCCGAGCGCCCGCTCCACCTCGCGCCAATCGCCGTCGAGGGCGGAGATGAGTTCGCTGCGCGCAGGCGGGTAGGGCCGCTGCCATGACGGCCCGCGCGCATTCGTCATGACGTCGGCGCGGTCGTCCTTGAGGCTCTGGAAGAACGCCTGCCATTGGGCATCGACCGCGTTGGGGTCGGTCTCGTAGCGGGCGTAGAGATCCTCGATGTAGTCGGCATTGCCGCCGTAAAGGAACGAGGTGCGGGCGAAGGCGGCGTTGGCATCCTGACGAGACATGCTCAGGTCCTGGAACGTGGAGCTTTTGGCGGGCCGCGGATCGGCCGCCGGGAGGAGGATCCGGCGGCGGGTCTACCTATTACATCATTTATGCTGCAGTTGCGTTGTGGCAATCCACAAGAACTGAATTCTTGTTCATTCCACCGGCACAAACGAGAACTACCGCCAATGAAATGGCTGGAGAGTTGTCGCCCGCGAGCCCCCAACGAAAAGGGCCGCTTGCGGGTGCAAGCGGCCCTCGGCTCTGAACTCAAATCAGCGACTAGTATCCCCCGCCCCATTTGTAGTTCAGGCCAACACGCACGATGTTATCGGTCAGGCGGCTGTTGAAGGTCGCGGCCAGGGCGGCAGGCGGTATGGTAACCGTCTGCTCCAACTTGCCGAGGTCCATATAGAGGTATTCGACCTTCGCGCTCCAGCCGCCGCCGAACGCGCCCTCGATGCCAGCGCCGGCGGTCCAGCCGGCCCTCACGTCATTGATGCTTGCCGTCGCAACGGTCCCGACGCCGGCTGTGTTGGCGGTGTAAGTGTCCTTGGTCTGCCCGTAAGCCACACCAGCCGTTCCGTACAGCAGGAGATTGGGAGTGGCCAGAAAGCCAAGACGCGGCCGCGTGGTCCCGAACCACTGGAGCTTGTGATCAGTGGTCAACGCGGTGGCAGGAAGTGCCAGGACTGGAAACGTCGAGCCGCCTTTCTGACCGGAGGCCTGAATGTCGGTTTCCAACCCGAATACCCATGTTCCAAACTGATAATTGTAGCCGGTTTGGACGCCGCCAATGACGCCGTCGACGTTTTAGGATTCCTGCACATTGACGCCGAGGCCGATAATACTAGCAGTGTTGTCATTTTTCGATTGGCCCCAGCTATAGCCGACGTTCCCACCCCAATAGATGCCGGTCCAGCTATAGACGGGCGCGGGCGCCGGAGGAGGCGTGTAAGCCGGCCGCGCGTACATGTCCGCGGCCCCCGCGGAAGAGGCCGCCAGCACAACGAAAGCGGTCGTAGCAAGGAAGAGTTTTTTCATCTCGAATCCCCCATCCGATGTTCGGTTCGGCAAGCCGCTGCCCTAACGTTTCCCCGGCAACAACTTGAACCCCTTACGCCGGCGCTCGGATAACGCCTACGCGTGTCCTTTTTTAGCCTGGCCGCTTGAAATAAGCTGTGACCCATTCGCCACAGTCGCGGGCAAAAGCGACTCTCAGAGGCACCTGGGTAGGTCGTCCCAATACCTTTTTACTCGCCCCCGCCGCTATGCCCCTGACAGCGCCTTGCCATTTTACCTCCGCAGCAGCTCGGCCAAGGTGTTGCCCAAACGCGCCGGTGACGGCGAGACCTTGATGCCGGCGGCTTCCATGGCCGCAATCTTGCTTTCCGCGTCGCCCCTGCCGCCGGAGATGATGGCGCCGGCGTGGCCCATACGGCGGCCGGGCGGCGCGGTACGGCCGGCAATGAATCCCACCGTCGGCTTCTTGCGGCCGCGTTTGGCTTCGTCGGCGAGGAATTGGGCCGCGTCCTCCTCGGCCGAGCCGCCGATCTCGCCGATCATCACAATCGCCTCGGTCGCCTTGTCGGCCAAGAACATCGCCAGCACGTCGATGAACTCGGTGCCCTTCACAGGATCGCCGCCGATGCCGACCGCCGTGGTCTGGCCGAGCCCCACGCGCGTGGTCTGATAGACGGCCTCATAAGTGAGCGTGCCCGAGCGCGACACGATGCCGACCTTCCCGGGCGTGAAAATGTTGCCCGGCATGATGCCGATCTTGCATTCGCCAGCGGTCATCACGCCCGGACAGTTCGGTCCGATCAGCCGCGACGTCCCGCCCGACAACGCGCGCTTGACCTTCACCATATCGAGCACCGGAATGCCCTCGGTGATGCAGACGATGAGGGCGATTTCCGCCTGGATCGCTTCGCAAATCGCGTCTGCAGCGCCGGCCGGCGGCACGTAGATCACGCTCGCGTCGCAATCGGTCTTCTCCTTCGCCTCCGCCACTGTGTTGAAAACGGGCAGGCCGAGATGGGTGGCGCCGCCTTTGCCCGGCGACGTGCCGCCGACCATTTTGGTGCCGTAGGCGATCGCCTGCTCGGAATGGAACGTGCCGTTCTTGCCAGTGAAACCCTGGCAGATGACCTTGGTGTCCTTGTCGATGAGGATGGACATGCGTGCGTTCAGCGATGCGGCGAGCTTGGTGCATCTCTCCCTGACAGGAGCCTGAAAGAGAGAACGCGACCGACATCGCCTCGCGTTTTTCGACCTCGCATCCTCAGGCCCCTTTCACCGCCTTGACGATCTTCTGCGCGGCGTCGTCGAGATCGTCGGCGGAGGTGACGTTGAGGTTGGATTTCGCGATGATGTCTTTGCCGAGCTCCACGTTGGTGCCTTCTAGCCGCACCACCAGCGGCACCCGCAAGCCCACCCCCTTCACTGCCGCGACCACGCCTTCGGCGATGACGTCGCATTTCATGATGCCGCCGAAAATGTTGACCAGGATGCCCTGCACTTTGGGATCGGCGGTGATGATCTTGAAGGCGGCCGCAACCTTCTCCTTGCTGGCGCCGCCGCCAACGTCGAGGAAATTCGCCGGCGCTTGGCCGTAAAGCTTGATGATGTCCATGGTCGCCATGGCGAGGCCTGCGCCGTTGACCATGCAGCCGATGGTGCCGTCGAGCGCGACGTAATTGAGATCGTATTTCGACGCCTCGATCTCCTTCTCGTCCTCCTCGGTGAGATCGCGCAACGCCACTATGTCGGGATGGCGGTAGAGCGCGTTGTCGTCGAAGCTGATCTTGGCGTCGAGGCAGACCAGCTCTTTGCTTCTGGTGACGACAAGCGGATTGATCTCAAGCAGGCTCATGTCCTTGGCGATGAAGGCGGCGTAGAGCTGTGTCACCAGTTTTTCCGCCTGCTTGGCGAGATCGTCGTGCAGCCCGAGCGCCTGCGCCACCCGCCGTCCATGATGCGGCATGATCCCGGTCGCGGGATCGACGGCGAAGGTCATGATCTGTTCGGGCCGCGTGCGCGCCACCTCCTCGATGTCCATCCCGCCCGCGGTCGACGCCACGAAGGCGATGCGCGAACTCTCGCGGTCCACGAGCGCCGAGAGATAGAATTCGCGGTCGATGGCCGAACCTTCCTCGATATAGAGGCGGTGGACCTGCTTGCCGTGCGGGCCGGTCTGATGGGTGACGAGCACCGCGCCGAGCAGGCGCTCGGCCTCCTTGCCCACGTCCTCCTTCGACTTCACCAGCTTGACGCCGCCGGCCTTGCCGCGCCCGCCGGCGTGGATCTGCGCCTTGACGACGAGCACCGGCGCGGCGAGATCGCCCGCAGCCTTGACCGCCTCCTCGACCGAAAACGCCGCATGCCCGCGCGGCACCGGCACGCCGAATTCCCGCAGCACCGCCTTGGCTTGATATTCGTGGATGTTCATGCGGACCTTTACGTGTCCCGGATGCAGTGCACGCGGATCAGCTTACGCACTCTCGGCAAGCTTGGCTGCTTTGCGCCTCTGGCGCGCAGCGCTGCCGCGCTTTGCCCGCGACATGACCATCCTCACTTCGCCAGATTGGGCGCGATTTTCTTGCAAGCCTCGACCAGCGTTGCGACGGCCTCGGCCGACTCTTCGAACATGGCACGTTCGGCGCCGTTCAACTGAATCTCGACGATGCGCTCGACGCCCTTTGCGCCGATCACGGCGGGTACGCCGACGTAAAGGTTCTTGATCCCGTACTCGCCGTTGAGGTAGGCCGCGCACGGAAGGACGCGCTTCTTGTCCTTGAGAAAGCTCTCCGCCATGGCGACGGCCGACGCCGCCGGCGCGTAGAAGGCCGAGCCGCTCTTGAGCAGGTTGACGATCTCGGCGCCGCCGTCGCGCGTGCGCTGGACGATCTCGTCGAGCCGCGCCTGCGTCGTCCATTTCATCTTGACCAGATCGGGCAGCGGAATGCCGGCAACGGTCGAATAGCGAATCAGCGGCACCATGCTGTCGCCATGACCGCCGAGGACGAAGGCGGTGACATCCTCGACCGAGACGTTGAACTCGTCGGCGAGAAAAAAACGAAAGCGCGCGCTGTCGAGCACGCCCGCCATGCCGACGACCATTTGCTTGGGCAGGCCGCAGGCCTTTTGCAACGCCCAGACCATGGCGTCGAGCGGATTGGTGATGCAGATCACGAACGCACCCGGCGCGTATTTTTTGATCCCGGCGCCGACCTGCTCCATCACTTTGAGGTTGATGCCGAGAAGATCGTCGCGGCTCATGCCCGGCTTGCGCGGCACCCCGGCGGTCACGATGCAGACCGCGGCGCCGTCGATCGCGTCGTAGGAATTGGTGCCGGTGAAACGCGCATCGAAGCCCTCGACGGGTGAATGCTGCACGAGGTCGAGCGCCTTGCCCTGGGGGATGCCTTCGGCGATGTCGAACAGCACGACGTCGCCGAGCTCTTTGAGGCCAATAAGATGGGCGAGCGTGCCGCCGATCTGGCCGGCACCGATCAACGCAATCTTGGGACGCGGCATGTGGGGAAGAACCTCGGCTGGGGAACGGCAGAAAGCCCGGCAAAACGGGTCATAGACCGTTTCCGGCCTGCCGTTCAAGTCGCTACCGTCTGCTTCTCACGTCTCGACCAGGCCTTCCGTCGAGCCCGAGGCAACCGCATGTCCGTGCGGCAAGGCGAGATAAGCCTGCGAGCGCATCTCGATCAGACGCGAAGCCGTACGCTTGAACTCGTACGCCTCGAAACCTTCGTTGGCGTCATAGAGCGCGCCGGGCTCGGCCTCGGCCGAGGCCACGAGCTTGACCGCATTGTCGTAGAACGTATCGATCAGGATGATGAAGCGTTTGGCCTCGTTGCGCCGCTCGTAGTCCATCACCGCGATATGATCGAGCACCACGGTGTGGTACTCGCGCGCGATCTTGAGATAGTCGGCGGCGGCCAGCGGCTGTTGGCACAGATCGTGAAACGAGAACCGCGCCACTCCCATGGTCGCGCGCGGCACGTGAACAGTGCGCCCCTTCACCAGCAGACCCTGCGGTTCTCCCACGTGGCCGGCAGTGAGGCGCCGCCAGGCCTCGTCGAGAGCGGCGTCCGCCGCACGATCGGCGGGAACGTACCATACCGGCGCGCCGCCGAGCTTTTCCAGCCGGAAGTCGGTGCGGGCATCAAGCTCGATGACCTCCATGTGCTCCTCGATGAGGGCGATGAACGGCAGAAACAGCGCACGATTGAGGCCGTCCTTGTAAAGCTCGCTCGGCGGCACGTTCGATGTCGCCACCACCACCACGCCGAGCTCGAATAGGCGTTTGAACAGCCGTCCGAGAATCATGGCGTCGGCGATGTCGGTGACGTGGAATTCGTCGAAGCAAAGGAGCCATGTCTCCTGCGCAATGGCGGCGGCGGCGAGCGCGATCGGATCTTCGCCGCTGACTTCGCCCAATTTCGCCTTTTGACGCAGCGCATAGACGCGCTCGTGCACCTCAGCCATGAATTCATGAAAATGGACGCGGCCCTTGCGTACGACCGGCGACGCGGCGGAGAACAGGTCCATCAGCATGGTCTTGCCGCGGCCGACGTCGCCGAAGATGTAAAGACCCTTGATCGGCTCCGCCTCGCGCACTCCGAACAGCCAGCCGAGGGAGGACGACTTGCGCGCGAGACGGCGCTCGGCCAGTCGCGCTTCGAGCTGCGCAAGCCTATCGACGACTGCCTGCTGGCCGGCGTCGCGTTCGATCTTTCCGGCGGCAACGCGCACCGCGTACTGCACTGAGACGGAGGCCGACATGAACGGGAGGGATGGAGTGTTGCAGGAGGGCGATGAAATAGCGGCCTTGCACCGCCACCCGCAAGCCGAACTTTCGAACAGGCGGCGCAGGCGCGATCAACCGCTGTTCGATCACTGTGGATTGCCGCAATTCGCGCACCGCTATCCAACCCGCTGCGCCGTAGCCGCCGCGATCGCGCGAGCGCCGCATGCTCTGGCTGCGTCCATCACCTTGAGCCGCCGATTTCAAACACCGCGGCCGCCTCCCACCCAGCCGAGAGGGTACGGAGAAGGCGGCGATCGGCATAGTGCGCTGCGGTAAAGCTGCACCAAAATCAGGCAAGCGGCTCGCATGGCAGTCATGTAACTTTTGCATGAAAAATCACTAACTTAATTGTGATCAGCGCGAATGCAAAAATGCCGTGGTTGGACTTATATTGCGACGCAATATGATTCGTGACCTCAGCCCCAGAGGAGTCGCTCATGCGCGAGCCGTTGCCCCGCGGCGGCCTGATCCGCAAATTGTGGATCGGCGAATCCGAACGTTACCGCGACCACCTGTTGCGTCTTGATGCCGCCAGCCGGCGCAACCGTTTTGCCGGCGCGGTATCGGACGAATTCGTGCGCGACTATGCCGATCTTTCATTCGGCATCGATGCGCTCATTCATGGCTTCTTCGTCGACGACACGCTGCGCGGCGCTGCGGAGCTGCGCCCGGTCGGATCACCCATGACGCGTGAAGCCGAGGCCGCGTTCTCGATCGAAAAACCATGGCAGAGCCACGGCGTTGGTTCCATGCTGCTCGAGCGCACGTTGCTCGCCGCGCGCAACCGCGGCCTCAAATTCCTGCACATGGCGTGCCTCGCCGACAACAAGCGCATGCAGCAGCTCGCCCGCAAATACGATGCCGAGCTGAGCTTCGATTTTTCGAGCGTGGTCGGGGAGGTCGCCGCTGCCCGGCCGACGCCACTCTCGCTGATGCGCGAAATTCTTGCCGACGGGCACGGCTTCGCCACGGCCATGTTCGACGTGCAGTCGCGGCTGCTCAGGCCGGTGGAGTTGGGATGACAGCGAACACCAGCGTCAGTCTGCCAACGGATAAGCCGCCTCGACCACGTAGGGCCCACCGCCGACCGACGCCCGCGACGAGAACAGCACGAAGCGCGATACCTTGAACGGCGGCGAGCGGAACGGCGCACGCAGCGCCAAATAGTCCGCGACCTGCCGGTTCGATGATTCGCGCAGCCGCGCAAGCGAAACGTGCGGCGTGTACTTGCGTCCCTCCGGCTCCAGCCCGACCCGTTGCATCAGCCGCTCGTGCTCGGCCTGGAGCTCCATCAGAGCCTGCACCGCGCCGAGCGTGGCCACGATCGCCCGCGGTCTGCGCCCGCCGAACGATTTAAGATCCTCCACCCGCAGTTCGAACGGTTCGCGCCGCACGCGTCCCAGCATGGACGCGACCTCGTGCGCGATAACGTCATCGACGTCGCCGATAAAGCGCAGCGTCACGTGATAGTTCTCGGGATCGATCCAGCGCGCGCCCGGTAGCCCGCCGCGCAGCACGGACAGCGACTGGCCCACATCGGAGGGAATTTCGAGACCGGTGAAAAGGCGCGGCATGGGAATCACTGCAATGCTACATCTGCATATAAGACGACTCGCGGAGATTCGCACGCCTTGAGTGGTGGTTACATGACACGTTTGTCGCGCACGCGACTCACGAGCTCTTCGACCTTGGGCAAGATCCGTGCGACGATCGCGTCGACCCCGGCGGCGGTCGGATGAAGGCCATCGCGCTGATTGAGCTCGACTTCGCCGGCGACGCCGTCGAGGAAGAAGGGATAAAGCAGGAGATCGTTGCGGGCGGCGAGCTCGGAATAGATCGCCTCGAAATCGCGCCCATAATCGGGACCGAGGTTGGGCGCCGCCCGCATGCCGGCGAGCAGTACGGCCACGCGCCGGTCGGCGAGGCGGCGCACCAGCCCCTCGAGCGCGCGGCGCGTGATCTTCGGATCGATCCCGCGCAGCATGTCGTTGGCGCCGAGCTCGACGATGACGGCATCCGTCCCTTCGGGAATCGACCAGTCGAGGCGGGCAAGCCCACTGGAGGCAGTATCGCCGGAGACCCCCGCATTGGTGACCTCGACCGCGAGGCCCTTGGCCCTGAGCGCCTGTTCGAGCTTGGCCGGAAAGGCTTGGTCGGCGGGGAGCCCGAGGCCCGCGGTGAGCGAATCGCCCAAGGCGACGATCCGCACCGGCCGATCGGCCGCCGCGGCGGCCAGCGGGCGCATCGCGACGGCAAGCGCCAGCGCCATCACAACCAGCGCAAATGTCTGGACCCGCGCCCTGCGACTCCCATATGACCGGGGCAACGCCGTCCCGCCCGCAATCGAAGGCACCAAAGAGCAACGGAACATGCACGACACCTCGCCGTCAGGGCGCACGGACCCGGCGATCGCGCTCAGCGGTGTCAATCTCTCGCTCGGGCGGGGCGCGGCCCGCGTTCATATCCTCAAAGACATCAACCTGCATATAGGCCGCGGTGAGGCAATCGGCCTGGTCGGACCGTCAGGCTCCGGCAAGTCGACCTTGCTCATGGTTACGGCCGGGTTGGAGCGCGCCGACACCGGCTCGGTCGTGGTCGCCGGCGAGGCGCTCGGCACATTGAGCGAGGACGCGCTGGCGCGCTTCCGCGGGCGCAATGTCGGCATCGTCTTCCAATCCTTCCATCTCATTCCCACCATGACGGCGCTGGAAAACATCGCCGTGCCGCTGGAGCTTGCCGGTCTCGCCGACGCCCACGAGCGCGCCGCGCGCGAGCTTGCGGCCGTGGGCTTGAGCGAGCGGCGGCAGCACTATCCGGCCGAGCTTTCCGGCGGTGAGCAGCAGCGCGTAGCACTTGCCCGCGCGCTGGCGCCAAATCCGGCCATCCTCATCGCCGACGAGCCGACCGGCAATCTCGACGAAACCACCGGGGCGGAGATCATCGACCTGCTGTTCGCGGGCCACGCGCAACGCGGCACCACCCTCGTGCTCGTTACGCACGACGTCGCGCTCGCCGCCCGCTGCGACCGCGTGGTGCGATTGCGCTCGGGGCGAATCGAAGCTGCGCCGAAGCGTGCGGGCGCGGAAGCGCACTCGTGAACGCGCTGCTGTCTACCTCCCTTTCTCGCGGACACGGCGGCGGTCCGCTGCCCCTGCGCTTCGCTGCGCGCGAATTGCGCGGGGGCTTGCGTGGATTCTACGTGTTCATCGCCTGCATCGCGTTGGGGGTCATGGCGATTGCCGGCGTAGGTTCAGTCGCATCGGGGCTTGCGGACGGACTCGCGCGTGAAGGGCGCGTCATCCTGGGCGGCGACCTCGCGTTCTCCCTCAGCCTGCGTGAAGCAAGCGCCGACGAGCGTGCTTTTCTCGACCGCCGGGGCCGCGTGTCGCTCGCCGCCACCATGCGCGCCATGGCGCGCGCGCAAGACGGGCGTACGGCGCTGGTCGAGGCGAAGGCGGTCGATGCGGCCTATCCGCTCTACGGCAACGTGGCGCTCGACCCGCAACAGCCGCTCGCACAAGCGCTCGCGCAACGCGACGGAGCATTCGGCGCTGCTGCCGACCCCGCGCTGCTTGCGCGGCTCGATCTCAAGCTGGGTACGCGCATCACGCTCGGCTCCGCCACAATCGAAATTCGCGCGGTGCTGACCTCGGAGCCCGACAAGCTTGCCGGCGGCATCGGCTTCGGCCCGCGCCTGCTCATCAGCGAAACGGCCCTGCGCGCAAGTGGCCTCTTGCAACCCGGAAGCGTCGTGCGCTGGCATTATAGGTTACGGCTCCCCGACAATGACGCAACCGACGCGGCCGTGCGCGCGGTGACGGCCGCGGCGCAAGCCCAATTGCCCGAGGCCGGATGGGAAGCGCGTTCGCGCGCCAACGCTTCGCCGTCGCTCGAATGCAATGTCGAGCGCTTTACACAGTATTTGACGTTGGTCGGGCTGACCGCGCTACTGGTCGGAGGGGTCGGCGTGGCCAACGCGGTCAAGGGCCACCTCGACCGCCGGCGCGAGGTCATCGCCACGCTCAAGGCGCTGGGCGCGACCGGCACGCGCGTGTTCGGGATTTATCTCACCCAGGTGTTGGTGCTCGCCGGCCTCGGCGCGCTGCCGGGCCTCGCCATCGGCGCGGCCTTGCCGTTTCTCATCGCCTGGACCTTCGGCGCGGTGTTGCCTTTGCCGATTGCGCCGGCGCTACATCCGGGCGAGCTTGCGCTGGCGCTCCTTTACGGCCTGCTCACCGCCGCCGCCTTCGCGTTGTGGCCGCTCGGACGCGCGCACGACGTGCCGGTCTCGGCGCTGTTCCGCGACGAGGTCGCGAGCGACCAGCGCTGGCCCCGCCGCCCCTACATCGCGGCAACGGTTCTGCTCGGTTGCACGCTTGCGATGCTCGCGATCGAGCTCGCCTATGACCGGCGTATCGCCGCGATGTTCGTGGCCGCCGCGGCCGCCGTATTCGCGCTGCTGCGCCTGGTGGCGGCGCTCATCATGCTGACGGCGCGCCGCCTGCCGCGCCCGCGCTCACCGGTCGTTCGGCTCGCCATTGCCAATATCCACCGCCCGGGCGCGCTCACGC
>Ga0318497_10000861_pt1 | contig 10695 bp, 9 predicted proteins | sample GRESIP109b1f23_FD_203754 | JGI IMG/M metagenome (GOLD analysis project Ga0318497, IMG submission 203754) | Tropical soil microbial communities from Luquillo Experimental Forest, Puerto Rico - GRE.SIPMG.109b1f23 | ecosystem: Environmental > Terrestrial > Soil > Tropical forest > Bulk soil... | reverse complement strand
CGCTGCAGGTCTGCGGGCGTCATGTAAGCATCGCCGAAGGCCACCTCGGGGCGCCCTAACCAGTCGACGGTGTCCACCCCGAACTCCGAGTAGTAGTCGTGCGTCCCCTTCCGCCAGGCCACGCTTCCCCAGGTCCCCACCACGTGCCCGGAGGCGTAGATGTCCTGCAGCCAGTGGAGCGAGAAGCCCTCGAGGGCGAGCAGCTTCCGAACGGTGTCGGCGCGCTCCGCGGCGGGCACGTCCCCGGCGGCAAGTCGCTGCGCCAGGCCCAGCGCGGTGACGTGGTACAGGCCGTAGAGACCGAGCGCGTTCAACGGCGCGCCCTCGGCGAAGCAGGCGGCCATGTACGCGCCCAGCTCGTCGCCCTTCCGGGGAAGCAGGAAGTGCGCGTTGTTGGAGCCGGCCCGCGTCGCGTAGTCGGGATCGACGATCTGCAGCTTCAAGTTGCTGGTGGCGACCGCGTTGAGCCGCTGCGCCCGCGTCTTCGCGGCGGCGAGGTCTGCCTCGGTCCCGGCGCTCACGCGCGCGACGCCGAGGATCCAGTCGCTGGGCAGCACGTGCTCGAGCACGTCCCTGGGACTGCACGAGTGGTCGCCCGACAGCGCCGGGAAGGCAGCGAAGTCGATGCACGAGGGCCGGAGCCCCTGATCGCCGTCCGACATGCGCTGGCAGAGCTTCGCCGGAAGGCCGGGGAGCGCCTCGGCCCAGAGCCGTTCCAGGGTGGCACGGTCCGCGGGCAGGAGCCGCGCGATCGCCGCCACACTGATGTCGCGGTGCTCGGGGTAGAGCCAGGCCCGGGCGGAGCTTGGAGCGAGGCCAACGGCGAGGGCGGCAGCGAGAGCCCACGCGCAGTGGCTGAAGCGCATGGGCGCCCTCCCGGGGGCGACGCGGCTCGCCCTGGAGCGCGGGAGTTAGCCTGTTGCGGTCGTCGTCGCCTCGGCGCGTTGGGGTCCTCACGAAGAGGTCGGCGGACGCTCGGCTTAACAAAACTTACCCGTTCGCACGAATGGGGTTCGTCATCCGGGCGCAGCCTGCCTGTCCCGGCTGGACGAGAACCGTCTCCGCGCACGGCCGATCGTCTCCAGCGGGGAAAGAGGGAAGGAATGCGTTACGCGGTTCCGGCGCTTGCGCTGGCGGTTTCTGTGGCGGCGTGCGGGGGCAGTGGAAGCACGACCCAGAGCTCGGGCTATGCCTGCGCGGCCGGGGTCGGGTGCGAGTGCATGTTGTTCACCTATGGCGACTGGAGCAGTTGCTCTCCAGGCGGGCAGCAGACTCGCATCGTCAGCTCGGCGTCACCGCCCGGATGTACCGGCGGTTCGCCGGTTCTCACGCAGGGCTGCAATGCATCGCGTCTCACCTGCACCTCGTTCACATACACGGATTGGAGCGTCTGCTATCCGGACGGGCAGCAGACCCGAGCCGTTTCGTCGGCTACGCCGGTCGGATGTGCGGGCGGCTCGCCGGTCGTCACGCAGGCGTGCACCCCAACACCTGCTCCGAGCGGACTGCAAGCTCGCACGGCCATCTCTGCAGCGCAGACGGTGACGACCGGGACCATCGTGTTTCAGAACGACACGTCCATGTCCGTGAACGAGCTGTATCTCGTTCCCGCCGGGACCGATGGATGGGGTCCTGTCCAGAACAGTGCGCCTGTCCCTCCAGGCGGCACGTTCAGCTTCGCCGGCATGCCGGCTGGCACGTACGACGCGCAGGCGGTCGTCCGGGATGCCGCGAGCCCGTACGTTGCGTATGCCCTCGGCCTGACGGCCTCGGCGGACGAGACGACCTGGAAGATGTCGGATCCGACTCGTGAGACGGGCAGCCTCGAGGTTACGAATGGTAACGCTCGCTACAGCCTGGTCGAGGTGAACGTCGCGCCGGTCGGTGCCGCATCATGGGGTGCGAATCTGGCGTCGTCGCCAGTCCTCCCCGGAAATGACCTCGTTTACGGTGCCGCGCCGGGGGAGTACGGCTTGCGCTGCGCGCAATCCAGCGGGGCCGTTTCCATGGGCGCTTACGTCGTGCCTCCCCGCGCGTACACGAGCGTCACCTGTTATTGAGCGCGGCTCGAGCGGGCGTCCCACTTCCCCTTGCGCCGGAGCTCCTCGACGAGCTTCTGGGCGTGGTCGCGTAGCACGACGTAGTCGGTCTTCGCGACGCGGTTCAGGGGGAGCGTGCCGGTCGAGACGACCTCGACGTGGGTCGGGCGCGCGTAGGAGGCGATCTCCGCGCAGGCCGCGTGCACGTCCTCGGGCGTCACCGTCGCGTGGGCGGCCTCTTCGACGAACAGGATGATGGCTTCCGCCCACACCGCGTGCTCGACGCCGACGCAGGCGGCCGAGGAGATCTTGCCGGCGAGCGCGCCGACGACGTGGTTCTCGACGTCGCCCGGGAAGACGAGGAACCCCTTCGGCTTGATCGTGAGCTTCGCGCGACCTGCAAGCCGGAGCCCCCGTGTGCGGTCGTACGTGCCGAGGTCGCCCGTGTAGCAGACGCCGTCCGTCGAGATCGCCTTCGCCGTCGCGTCGGGGTCGTTCAGGTAGCCGAGGAAGACCTGCGGCCCCGAGAAGCAGATCTCCCCGATGGTATCCCCTTCGAGCTCGGGGCCCGCGCTGCCGTCGACAGCCATCGGGGCGCGGACCGAGATCGGGCAGAGCGGAGAGTCGAAGCCGATGCTCTCTGCGAGGTCGTCTGCGGTCGCGCCGACCGCGGTGTACGTGCAGAAGCCGGAGGTCTCGGTGAGTCCGAGGCCGGTGCCGATCTCGGGCGCCATCGCGCGGAGCCGGTCGAGGAAGGCGCGCGGCACGCCCTGGCCGCCGTAGATCGCGGCGCGGAGGCTCGAGAGGTCGAAGTCGGCGTAGCGCCGGTGGTTCCACTCGAGGTTGAAGAGGGCGGGGATCTGGCCGACGACGGTGACGCGGTGCTGCGCGATCGCCTCGAGGCTCTTCTCTGCGTCGAAGACGTGGAGGAGGACGGAGGTGATCCCCTCGTAGAGCGCGGTGCCGAGCAGCTCGGTCGTGCAGCCGACGTGCGAGGGCGGGAGGTTCACGAGGAGCCTGTCGTTCGGGCTCAGGCCGAAGCCGACCGCGAGCGCCACGTTCTGGGCGAGGATGCTCTCGTGGCAGAGGAGCGCCGCCTTCGGCGAGCCCGTCGAGCCCGTCGTGAAGATGACGAGGCAGCCATCGCGCTTCCCGACCCCGGCCCGGGCGCGGCGCACCGTGCCGAGGAGCTTCGCCTTCAGGTAGTCGAGCTTGATGCTCCGGGTGAAGTCTTTCGCCCAGATCGCGCCAGGAAGGATCCCGGTCGGCTCCTTCTGGAACTGGACCCAGTGGCGGACGCCGGGGAACTGCCCGACCACCTCCCGGAGCACGGGCAGGAGCGCGGGCGCGCCGACGAAGAAGTAGCCCTTGGGCCGGAGCTTCTCGAACGCGGCGCGGAGCTCGACGGCCCGGAGGCGCAGGTCGAGCGGCGCGAGGATGACGCCGACGCGGTAGCAGGCGAGGACGAGGAAGACGTGCTCCTTGAGGAGCGGCAGGCTCGTCGCGATGAGGTCGCCCTTGCGGTAGCCCGCCGCGAGGAGCCTCGCGGCGAACGCGTCGGCCGCGGTGTCGAGCTGCTTCCAGGTGACGGTCTCGCCGGTGTTGTGCTCGACGAGGGCGATCCCGTTCGGCCTCGCGCGGGCGTGCGCTGCGACGTGGTCGGCGATGTTGTCGTGCAGCAGCGCGGCGCGGTCGCGGCACGCCTTGTCCTGGGCGGTGGTCTTCATGCCGGGCGTTCTAGCGCAACTCCCGCACACGGACGAGACGGGAGCTCGATGACCAGCCCGTCATCGCGCGCGCGTCGCGGCGCTGATCCTCGTGCCGCGCTCCGGCACGACGTCCGGCCGTAAGATGCCCACCATGAAAGAGACGACCCGCCTCATCCAGGCCGGCGCGGCCGGCTTGGACGCCCGGACCATCAACCCGCCGCTCCACCGCGCGTCCACGGTCCTCTTCGACTCCTACGCGGATCTCGTCCGGGCCAACGCCGGGCAGTACGGTGGGATCACCTACGGCACGGACCGGCTGCCGGTGCAGCGCGCCTTCGAGGAGGCGCTGTGCGCCCTGGAGGGCGGGGCGATGACGCGGGCCTTCCAGTCCGGGATTGCCGCCATCATCCACACCTTCCTGGCCTTCACGAAGGCCGGGGACCACGTGCTGCTCGTGGACAATGCCTATGGCCCGGGCCACGCCTTCTGCCACGGCATCCTCGCCCGGTTCGGCGTCGAGATCGGCACCATCCCGGCCGACGCCGGGGCGGACGTGATCAATTACCTCAAGCCCAACACCCGCCTCATCCTCCTCGAATCGCCCGGCTCACACACGCTGGAGCTGCAGGACGTCCCCGCGGTGGCGGCCGCCGCGCGGGCGCGAGGCATCATCACGGTGCTCGACGCCACCTGGGCAACGCCGCTCCATCTGAAGCCCTTCGCGCTGGGCGTGGACGCCTCCATCCAGTCGGTGACCAAGTACCTCTCCGGCCATTCCGACGCCCTGCTCGGCGCGGTCACCGTCACCGAGCGGCTCGCGCCCGAGCTGGATCGCTTCTGCCGCACCACCGAGAGCTACGCCGCGCCGGAGGATTGCGCCCTGGCGCTGCGCGGGCTCAGGACCCTGGCGGTGCGGCTCGGCCAGCACGAGCGCTCGGCGCTGGCGCTGGCGCGCTGGCTCGAGGGTGTGCCGCAGGTCGGCGAGGTGATCCACCCGGCCCTGTCGGCCCACCCGCAGCACGCCCTCTGGCGCCGCGACTTCACCGGCTCGTCGGGCCTCTTCTCCTTCACGCTCCGGGAGGAGCCCACCGAGGCGCAGCTCTCCGCTTTCGTCGACGGCCTGGAGCTATTCGGCATCGGCTACAGCTGGGGTGGCTACCGGAGCCTCGTCACCGCCGGGAAGGCGACCCGCCGGCTCCCCTCGCGCTACGCCGGCCGCACCGTGGTGCGGCTCAGCGTCGGGCTGGAGGACCCGCAGGATCTACAGGCGGACCTGGCGGCGGGCTTCGAGCGGCTGGCGGCGGCGCCGCGGGCTCTCTGACGACCCGGGGTGCCGAGGGTACGCTACCCGAAAGGAACCGGCCGAGTCCCGTCGTCACGTCATCTCTGGCCGCTGTCGGTGAAAAGGCGCAAGCACAGCTCAGGCACCGCGGTCACGCGCTCCGCGCCGAGAGCGGAACATTCGCGAACGCGAGGCGCCCGGGTCCTGGCCACCCTCTCCGTGGCGCTGATCCTCGCCGCGACGGTCGTGCTGCACCGCCAGCGCAGCGCCTCGCCCGCCCACGCGGCGTCCCGTGCGGCGCCGCTCGCCTCGGCCGAGTTCGTGGGCAGCGAGGCTTGCGCGGAGTGTCATCGTGCGGAGCACGTCGCCTGGAAGGGCTCGCAGCACGCCCGCGCCATGCAGGCGGCGAGCGCGGCGACGGTGCGTGGCGACTTCCGGGGGACGAGCTTCATCTACGCGAGCGTCAGGTCGACCTTCCTCGAGCGGGACGGCCGGTTCTTCGTCCGGACGGACGGCCCCGACGGGAAGCTCGCAGAGTTCGAGGTGGAGTACACGTTCGGCCTCGAGCCGCTGCAGCAATACCTCGTCGAGCTCCCCGGCGGACGCCTCCAGGCGCTCTCCATCGCCTGGGACACGCGCCCGGCGACGGAGGGCGGCCAGCGGTGGTTTCACCTCTATCCCGCCGAGAAGGTCGACCACCGCGACGAGCTCCACTGGACGAGGCGCTCGCAGAACTGGAACCACATGTGCGCGGATTGCCATTCGACGCGCGTCCGCAAGGGCTACGATCCCGCGAGCGACCGGTACGCGACCTCCTGGTCCGAGCTGACGGTCGGATGCGAGGCGTGCCACGGGCCAGGCTCGACGCACGTCGCCTGGGCGCGCTCGCCGGCTCGCTCCGACGCGAAGAAGGGATGGACGGTCACCCTCGACGAGCGTCGCGGGGTGACCTGGCGGATCGACCCGGCGACCGGCGCCGTCGCCCGTAGCAGGCCGCGGAAGGAGGACCGCGAGATCGAGGCGTGCGCGCCCTGCCACGCCAGGCGCGCGCAGATCGCGGAGGGCCACCGCGCCGGGGAGCCGCTCCTCGATCACTACCTCCCGTCGTTCCTCGCGGCGGGCCTCTACCACGCCGACGGCCAGCAGCGCGACGAGGTGTACATCTGGGGCTCGTTCCTCCAGAGCAGGATGTACCGGGGCGGCGTGACCTGCAGCGATTGCCACGATCCGCACACCCAGAAGCTGCGTGCCGACGGCAATGCGCTCTGCACCCGGTGTCACGCGGCGTCGAGGTACGACGGCGGGCAGCACCACTTCCACGCCGCGGCGTCGGACGCGGCGAGGTGCGTGAGCTGTCACATGCCCGCGACGAGCTACATGGTGATCGATCCGCGCCGCGATCACTCCCTGCGCGTCCCTCGCCCCGATCTCTCCGCGTCGCTCGGCGTGCCGAACGCCTGCAACGGCTGTCACCAGAAGCGCAGCGCGCAGTGGGCGGCCGATGCCGTGCGGCGCTGGTACGGGCACGACGCGAGGGGGTTCCAGACGTTCGCGCAGGCCTTCCACGCCGCGGAGGCGGGCCGTCCGGGAGCGGCCGCCGCGCTCGCGGCGCTTGCGTCGGACGGGAACCATTCTCCGATCGCGCGCGCGTCGGCGCTGGCGCGGCTCGGCGGCCGCCCGGAGCCTCGCAGGAGCGCGCGACCCGAGCCCGCTCGTCCGCCTCGCGGCCGCGTCGGTCGCGGGGTCGTTGCCCGCGCAGGTGCGCGCGGCCGTCGCCGCGCCGCTCCTCGCCGATCCGCTGCGCGCGGTCCGCGTCGAGGCCGCCGGCGCGCTGGCGGGCGTACCGCTCGACCAGCTCTCGCCGGAGGAGCGCGCCGCATGGCCCCGCGCAGCGGAGGACTTCGTCGCGGCGCAGCGGCAGGCCGCGGATCGTCCGGAGGCGCGCACGAACCTGGGATCGTTCTACGCGCGACTCGGACGACTCGACGAGGCGCAGGCCGAGTTCGCTGCGGCGACGAGGCTCGACCGGGCTTTCGTCCCGGCCTACGTGAACGCGGCGGACGCGTGCCGCGCGCAGGGTCGCGAGGACGACGCGTGGCGCTGGCTCCAGGACGGCTTCGCCGCGGCGCCGGAGAGCGCGGCGCTGCACCATGCACTCGGGCTCGCCCAGGCGCGACGCAAGGACGAGGCCGGCGCGCTCGCGTCGCTCGAGCGCGCAGCGACGCTCGATCCCGGCAACGCGCGCTATGCGTACGTGTACGCGGTCGCGCTGAGCTCGTTCGGTAGGACCTCCGACGCACTCCGGGCGCTCGAGCGAGCGGCGGCGCGGTGGCCGTCGGATCGCGACGTCCTGTTCGCGCTCGCGACGACCCGCCGCGACGCGGGGCAGCGCGAGGCCGCGCGCGACGCCGCCCGGGCGCTGTCCCGCGCGTATCCGGACGATCCCGAGGCCCGCGCGCTGGTCCAGGCGCTCGAGTGAGGGCCGGGGCGCCCCGCACGACGATGTGGGGCATCTACCTCCTGCTCGTGGCTGGCAGGCCCTTACGTGGAGGGACGCGGTGCGGGGTGCGCCACGAGGGAGGCGGCGGCATGCGTTCACGGATGGTCAAAGGGGCGCGATGGCTCTGCGGCGCGTTCTTGATGATCGCGTCCCTGCTCTCCGGCGCGCCTGCCGCGCACGCGCAGGCCGCGGCGAAGCGGCCGAACGTCGTCGTCGTCTTCGGCGACGACATCGGCCAGTCGAACGTCAGCGCCTACTCGTTCGGCGTCATGGGCTAGCGGACGCCGAACATCGATCGCGTCGCTGGGCCTCCAGAAGCAGGACCCGACGATCGCGGAGCTGCTGAAGCCGCTCGGCTACGCGACCGGACAGTTCGGCAAGAACCACCTCGGAGATCGCAACGAGTTCCTGCCGACCGTGCACGGCTTCGACGAGTTCTACGGCAACCTCTACCACCTGAACGCCGAGGAGGAGCCCGAGGACAGGGACTATCCGAAGGACCCGGCGTTCCGTGCGAAGTTCGGCCCGCGCGGCGTCCTGGACTGCAAGGCGTCCGACAAGGACGACGCGACCATGGACCCGCGCTTCGGTAGGGTCGGGCGGCAGGTGTGCAAGGACACCGGCCCGCTCACGAAGAAGCGGATGGAGACGATCGACGACGACATCGTCGCCCGCGCCGTCGACTTCATCACGCGCCAGGCGAAGGCCGGAAAGCCGTTCTTCGTCTGGGTGAACACGACCCACATGCACCTGCGCACGCACACGAAGCCCGAGAGCCTCGGGCAGGCCGGGCGCTGGCAGAGCCCGTACCACGACACGATGATCGACCACGACCGGAACGTCGGCACCGTGCTGAAGGCGCTCGACGACCTCGGCATCGCGAACGACACGATCTTCCTGTACACGACCGACAACGGCCCGCACATGAACTCGTGGCCGGACGGCGCGATGACGCCGTTCCGCAACGAGAAGAACTCGAACTGGGAAGGCGCGTACCGCGTCCCCGCCATGGTGCGCTGGCCGGGCCGGATCAAGGCGGGCCAGATCTCGAACGAGATGGTCGCGCACCACGACTGGCTTCCGACCCTCCTCGCCGCCGCCAGCGACCCGCAGGTCACCGACAAGCTGCTCAAGGGCTACAAGGTCGGCGCGACGACCTACAAGGTCCACCTGGACGGCTACGACCTCGTGCCCTACCTGACCGGTCAGGCCGAGAAGAGCCCGCGCGAGTCGTTCATCTACATCAACGATGACCAGCAGGTGACCGGCCTTCGGTACGACAACTGGAAGCTCGTCTTCCTCGAGCAGCGGGTCGAGGGGACGGCCCGGATCTGGGCGGAGCCGTTCGTCCCATTGCGCCTCCCGAAGATGTTCAACTTGCGGACGGATCCCTACGAGCGCGCCGACATCACCTCGAACACCTACTACGACTGGCTCCTGGAGCACGCGTTCCTGGTGGTGCCGGCGCAGGCGTACGTGGCGAGCTTCCTGGCGACGTTCAAGGAGTTCCCGCAACGGCAGAAGGCGGCGAGCTTCAGCCTCGACGAGGTCCTCGAGAAGATGAAGACGAGCGAGGGGTCGAAGTAGGATTCCCGAGCGGAAAAGGCGAGGGCGTCGCCGGGGCGCAGCCCCGGGGCGAGCAGCCGCTCGACGAAGGTCTCGATCGGCCGGGACGATCCGTCCCGTTGCACGGCGGCGCTGTTCAAGCTACATCGATCGTGGCCCGGCCACTCGGGATGCCGAATCGAAGACGGTCGCGCTCACCGCTTGCGCATCAACTGGATGACCGACGCACCCGATTCCACGGCGCTCGCCTCGCAACCGGCGCCCAGCTCGCCCCGGGGTCTCCACCGATGAGGGTCGAGGTGCTTGGCGCGCGCGACCTGGACCAGGCGCGCGCGTTCGTGGAGGCGCAGGGGCTCGCGTTCGAGCCCGACTTCGACGACCTCGTCGGCGTGTTCAGCGGCGTCACCGGCGGCGGCCAGCTCGCCGGCGTCGGCGCGCGGCGCGGCGACGTCCTGAAGACGATCGCGGTCGCCCCCTCTCGACAGGGGACCTACGTGCTGGGCGCGATCGTGACGCAGCTCGTGGCGCGCGGGTTCGCGGCGGGGCATCGCTCGCTGTTCGTGTTCACGACGCCAGCCCACGCGAGCAGCTTCGAGGCGCTCGGGTTCGAGCTCCTCGCGAGCCACGGCCGCACGGCGCTCCTGGAGTCCGGTCGCGGGCTCGCGCGCTGGCTCGACGCACACCGCGAGCTCGTGCGACAGGGGTCGAACGGCGCGGTCGTCGTGAACTGCAATCCGTTCACGCTGGGTCACCGCCACCTCGTCGAGGAAGCTGCGCGCGGGGTGGACACGCTGTACGTCCTCGTCGTCAGCGAGGACCGCTCTGTCTTTCCGTTCGAAGTCCGGCTGCGCCTGGTAAGCGAGGGGACGCGCGATCTCCCGAACGTCCGTGTCCTCGACACCGGGCGCTACGCTGTGAGCGCCATCACGTTCCCCGACTACTTCCTGAAGAGCACGGAGGACGTCGCGCTCGTCCAGATGGAGCTCGACGTCACGCTGTTCGCGCGCCGCATCGCGCCGTTCTTCGGCGTCCGGCAGCGCTTCTTCGGCAGCGAGCCGTACTGCGAGACGACGCGCCGGTACAACGAGACGATGCACCGGCTCCTGCCCGCGCTCGGCGTGGAGGCCGTCGAGCTGGCGCGGACGGCCGCCGGCGGCGAGGCGATCAGCGCGTCGGGCGTGCGCGCGCGTCTCCGCGAGAATCACCTCGAGGGCATCGAGGAGCTCGTGCCGCCGACGACCGCGGCGTTCCTGCGCTCGCAGGAGGCCGTCGCGATCCGGGAGCGGTTGCGGACGAGTGAAGGGAGGCACGCGTGAGCATCGCGAGGAAGGCGCAGGCCGGCACGATGCAGTCGAGCGACCTGATGGTGTTCGTCGAGCCGGCGGGCGAGCTCGTGATCGAGATCGAGTCCACCGTGAAGCGCCAGTTCGAGCACCTCATCCGGACGAAGGTCGAGGAGGTCCTGCGAGCGGAAGGCGTGAAGTCGGGCCGCGTGCGCCTGAACGACCGCGGCGCGCTCGACTACGCCATCCAGGCGCGGCTCGAGACCGCGCTCGCGCGCGCGGCGGGAGGGTGACATGGAAGGGATGTGGTTCAAGG
>Ga0318497_10000849_pt1 | contig 10733 bp, 14 predicted proteins | sample GRESIP109b1f23_FD_203754 | JGI IMG/M metagenome (GOLD analysis project Ga0318497, IMG submission 203754) | Tropical soil microbial communities from Luquillo Experimental Forest, Puerto Rico - GRE.SIPMG.109b1f23 | ecosystem: Environmental > Terrestrial > Soil > Tropical forest > Bulk soil... | reverse complement strand
GTCCCGCCCCTACGGTCAGCGAGACAGAACCACTGACCGCGGCCGCCGCCGCCGTGCCCGGGCGGTGCCAGTCGCCTGCCGGTGGAGTCATCGGGGGGCGGGGGGTTGCCGCAACGGAGGCGGCCGGCGGACCCTGGCAGCGGCGAGATAGCCGTAGCTGGACACCAGGAACGGCACCACGAAATTCAGCCCGATCTGTACCCAGGTCAGCCAGTCGGCATGGCCGGCGGCGACAGCCGGGCCCTCGTTGATCGCCGACAGCACACACCCGACGATCGCGGCCACCGGGACAGAGGGCCGCACGGTAATCCCGCGGATGAACAGCCGGGCGGCTTCGCCTGGCCGTGACCAAGGTGGGCAACGGGGCCCGGTGTCGGCCAGCGTGGCTTGAGGCTGCATAGCGGGGCTTTCCTCTCGGTACTGCGAGTGGGTTGCTGCGTAGCGGATAACGCTCCAGGGCCGTACCGCGTCAGTGGATTGTCGGCCTGCTGACAGCTTCACCCAGGGTCGGCATCTCCTGGCACCGGCGGACCAGGCTTCTGCGGCCGGTACGCGGAGAGGTATGGTGCCGCCGTGATCGGGGCGGCCGCCTGGGACAGGGTCCCGGGGATGCGCCCGCCTGCCGGGATCATGTCCGCCGGGGTGGTCGCCGGAGCCATCGTGTACGTCATCATGCGCTGGGGGCTGCTGCCGCCCTTCAACCCCATGATGGCGTTCGTGCCGCAGATCGCGTTCTTCCTCGCCCGCCTGCTGTTCAGCCTCTGGGTGGAGGTCGTGCTGGCAGTAGCGTTCCAGCGCCCCAGCGTGGCCCGGGCGCTGCCCACCAGCCGGTAACGTCCGGCTGGACAGCCCGCCACTAGCTGAATCCGCCGGCCGCAACGGATCAGGCACCAGATCTGGCGCGGGCGGCGAGCCCGGTCCGGTCGACGACCTCGATGGTGCTGTAGCTGATCCGGATCAGGCCGCCGCGTTCCATGTCCTTGAGCACCTTGTTCAGCGACGGACGCTGCACGCCAAGCATGGCGGCCAGGGTGCGCTGCGGCAGCTCCACCCGCCCGTCGACCGCCTCCTCGTCCAGCAGGCTGGCGGTCTGGGCGGCCAACGACCCGCCGAGCAGCGCGAGGATGCGGGCCTGGCTGGCGGCCAACCGCTGAGCGACACTGGACAGCCACCGGCGGGCGATCGCCGGGTGGGTGGCCAGCAGGTTCTCGAAGCCCTGCCGGGCCAGGAACAGGGAGGTCACCTCGGAGATCGCGCGGGCGGTATAGGGCAGCGGCATCTCCAGCAGCAGCTGGATGTCGCCGTCCACGTCACCGGGGCGCAGCAGCTGCACCACCGCCCGGCGGCGCCCGGAGCCGACCGACAGCTCGATCCGCCCGTCGCGGACGATCCACACACCGGGAGTAGGCTTACCGCCGCTGAACAGGACTGAGCCCGGCCGGAACGGGCGGACCTGCAGGGTGGAGGCCAGCGCTGTCAGGTCCTCGGGCCGTAGCGGCGCGGACTCCCCGCGGCCCACGCACCGGGCCACCCAAGCGGCCTGCCGGATCGCTGCCTCCGGTATGCCGACCGGTACTGGCAGCAGCCGGGCGGCCCGCTGCGCCGCGGTCGCGGGAAGCCGCCGGAAACTCATGGCACCCATCTTGTCACCTGGCTGACACTCCTTCACCGGGGCGGCTGCGGGTGGTGCTGCAATCGGGCACAGGGGAGCACGTATCACGGACGGGATCATGTTCTGGGCCGTGTGCAACGGGCAGTGCTTGCTGAAAGCGGCCGCCCGGTGAAGCTGGAAGGCAATCACCATTTCTCTGCGGAGTCGCTGCACCGGGCAGAGGCGCCGTGAGCCCGGCAACCGGGGCACGCGGGGTGCTGGTGTACTGGCGGCCCGGATGCCCGTACTGCGCCATGCTTGCGCTGGGGGCTGCGCAGTGCCCAGGTGCCCGCCACGTGGGTCAATATCTGGGAGGACCGCGCCGCGGCGGAGTGCACGCCGTGGCAGTAACCGCAGGCGTTCAGCCCGGACACGAACGCGGCGATCAGTTCCCGTTCGGCCACGCTGAGCGGGACGGGCCGCGCAGCAGCGCCTGGTGGTAGTCCAGCAGCGGCCGGGCGGTGTCCGGGTAGGCGCGGAACACATCCAGCAGCACCGCATCGCCCGGCAGGGACGGCAGGTAAGCCATAACCCCAACATGATTCCGGAACGTCCCCGCCAGGCCAGTCTTGTCACCTTGCTGACAATCCCTCATCAGCCCGGGCGGCGAGGGTGTTGGAACCGGTCAGGTTGCCGCGCAGGCATGGAGGCGGCGGATCAGGTGAGGAGAAGCACATGGATGCCGAGCAGACCGACATCGTGGTGATCGGGATGGGACCGGGGGGCGAGGACGCCGCCGGGCAGCTGGCGCAGGCCGGGCTGCACGTGACCGGAGTGGAAGCGAAGCTGGTCGGCGGGGAGTGCCCCTACTGGGGGTGCGTGCCGTCGAAGATGATGATCCGCGCCGCGAACCTGCTGGCCGAGGCCCGCCGCGTCCCGGGCATGGCGGGCGCGTCCACAGTCGCTGCGGATTGGGCGCCGGTCGCGGCCCGGATCCGGGCCGAGGCCACCGACTCCTGGGACGACAAGGTCGCGGTCGACCGGTTCGTGGACAAGGGCGGCCACTTCGTACGCGGCCGCGGCCGGATCACGGGCGCGCGTGAGGTGACGGTCGGCACACCCGACGGGGATGTCCGGGTGTTCCGGGCGCGGCGCGGCATCGTGATCGCCACCGGCACCGAGCCGTCGGTGCCGCCGATCCCGGGGCTGGCTGGGACGCCGTACTGGACCAACCGGGAGGCCATCGAAACCGAACAAGTCCCGCAGTCGCTGATGGTGCTGGGCGGCGGCGCGGTCGGTGCCGAGCTGGCGCAGGTGTTCTCCCGGTTCGGCGCACAAGTGGCCGTGGTGGAGGCGCTGCCGCGGCTGCTGCCGGCCGAAGAACCCGAAGCCAGCGAACTCCTGGAAGCGGTGTTCACCCGGGAAGGAATCACGGTGCGCACCGGCACCCGGGCCGAGCGGGTCAGCCACAACGGGCAGGTATTCCGGCTGAGCCTCGCCGATGGCACGGTGCTGGCCGCCGAGCGGCTCCTGGCCGCCACCGGCCGCCGCGCCGGCCTGGCCGGCCTCGGCGTGGCCGCTGCCGGCCTGGATCCCTCGGCAGCGTCGATACCGGTCGACGACCGGATGCGCGCCGCGGACGGAGTCTGGGCGATCGGGGACATCACCGGCAAGGGCGCGTTCACCCACGTCGCCATGTACCAGGCCGGCGTCGCCGTCCGCGACATCCTTGGCCAGGGCGGGCCGCCGGCCGACTACCGGGCGCTGCCGCGGGTGACGTTCACCGACCCCGAGGTCGGCTCGGTCGGGCTGACCGAAGCGCAGGCCCGCGAGCAGGATCTGGCCGTGCGGACCGGGATCACCCAGGTGCCGTCGTCGGCACGGGGCTGGATCCACAAGGCGGGCAACGACGGGTTCATCAAGCTCATAGAAGACGCCCACCGCGGTGTGCTGGTAGGCGCCACCTCGGCCGGCCCAGTGGGTGGGGAGGTGCTGGGCGCGCTCGCGGTCGCCGTGCACGGGCAGGTGCCGGTCGCGGACCTGCGGGCCATGATCTACGCCTACCCCACCTTCCACCGCGGCATCGAAGACGCCCTCCACGCCCTGGCCGGACGGTGACGACCCCGGTGGCACTCGCTTGATTCACAACGAACAGTGTCATCTGGCTGACATGAGCGGTCCGTAAGGTCGGCGGGCGCGATCTGATGCCCTCAGCAGGATGGGCCGCCGCCTGCCTGCGCTCATGCCCGGCCCTGGAGCGACAATCTGTACGCACCCGCAGCCGCCGGGCCCGGGTAACAACGCAGACTTTCAAACGGCATTCATATATCGGCTGAGCAGTCGTAGCCAGGGAGACGCGCGACGGACAGAGGTCCTGCACGCAGCGACGACGAAACCGCCTGGAGGCGGCAGTGACCTCAGCTCACCTTGTTGCCCGGCTGATGCCGGTGCGTGCGCCAGGCGCGTTGCTCAGCAGCTCGTAGGCGATGCCCGTCGCGGCAGCGTATACCGCGTGGTGGAAGGCGTCGATCGCGATCTCCCGCGGCGCCCAGAAGATGGCCGGTGGGGCGATGTCCAGCGCGGGCAGGGTGACCTGCGCGCTCCCCCATACGGCGGCGCCATGGGCGAGGGTCGCGGCGCGCGGCGGGAGGCCGACGGCATCAAGCAATCCGCGCATGATTCCCCACCCGGTGCCGTAGCCCCAGTGCGACAGGTCGTTGAAACGCGCGCGGGCGATCTCATTGTCGAAGGAGGCAATCCCCAGCGCTTTGGCCGTCGCTCGCTGCCGCGCCCGTCGGGGCGTGGCACCCATTGCACGCCGAACTCGCGCGTCAATCCGCATTCCGTCACCGTGGCGGCGAGACGATAACATTCGCCTAGGCGAATACGATAGTCGGAGGAGGTGGCTCGTGACTGAGCAAGCGCGCTCGGCGGCCGCGGCGCCTGACGGGCGAGTGGCCGTGCCGCCCGCGAAAGCGGCTGCGCAGGCGCTGTTGCCAGCGGCGGCCGACGGGGTGGAACTGGTGGCCAAGTTCTTCCGCGCGCTCGGCGACCCGGCCCGGCTGCGGCTGCTGGAATTCCTGTTGCCCGCAGAGCACACCGTGTCCGAATGCGTGCAGCACATCGGCCTGTCCCAGGGCCGGGTCTCGGCTCATCTGGCCTGCCTGGCCGACTGCGGTTACGTCCAGCTCCGCCGCGCCGGCCGATTTGCCTGGTACAAGGTCGCCGACCCGCGGGTCGCCGATCTGGTCTTGCTGGCCAGGTCGCTGGCCGCAGACAACGCCGCCGCGCTGGCTGAATGTGTCCGCATCGCCCCGGATCCGGCCGCAGAACCGGCAGCGCGGCCAGGACTGCTGCCGGTCGCGACGGCCAGGCGGCCAGGCGTGCTGGGCCCGCTGGGAGAGGGGTCGTGATGCCGGCTGGGATTGGGCGCGAGGAGCTGCGGGCGCTGACCGGGCTGGGGGCGCAGCTGGTGGAGGTGCTGCCCGCGGGGGATTATGACTGGGCACACCTGCCCGGGGCGGTCAACCTCCCGCTGAAGGAGCTGGACGCCCGGGCCGGGGAGCTGGACGGGTCGCGGCCGGTCATCGTGTATTGCCACGACTGGTATTGAGACATGAGCCCGCGGGCCGCGTGGCGGCTCGAAGCGGCCGGGTTCGGCCCGGTGTATGACTACGTGGCGGGCAAGGCCGACTGGCTGGCCGCGGACCTGCCGTTCGAGGGCACCGCTCAGCTGGCGGGGATGTTTACCCGCCGCGGCGTGGGCACCGCCGCGGAGGGCACCCCGGCGGCGGAGGCGCTGGGCTTGCTGGAGGGCCAGGGGTTCGGGCCGGTGCTGGTTCTCAACCAGGCGGGGGTGGTGATGGGCGCCGCCTACCGGGACGGCCTCGTGGCCGCGCCCGGGGAGGCCGCGGTGGGCACGGTGATGCGGTTCGGTGTGTCGACGGTGCGGCCCAGCGAGGATGCCGCGGCGCTGGCGCAGCGGATGGGCCACAGGCGGGTGACCCGGGTGGTGGTGACCCGGTCCGATGGCACCCTGGTCGGGCTGTTGTTCGCCGCGGACGTGCCCGCCTAGCGCCTGGCTGCCCCTGGTGCCGGGTCGGCTGGGCGCCTGCCAGGCGTGTTCTACCGCCGCCACGGGCATCGTGAGCATCGCGGCGTCCGCCTGACCGGGCCGCACCGGTCCGGCCAGGACGAAGCGCAGCATCGACGCTCACCTGCTGTGGGTCCCGGGACCCGCACGGAGCGGTGCAGCAAGATGCGTGCCAGTGCGCCGTGGCCCGGCGGCGCGTCACCGCCGGATCCGGGCAGATATCACAGCGGCAGCCAGTACCGGCTCGCCTGCCGTTGGCGGTGGGTCTTGACCCGGTCCGCGTCGCTGTACCGCCAGTCCTGCTCGGCGGCCCTGTCCAGCCCGGTCTCGATCGCTTCGATCTGGCAAGCGTCGCGCTCCACGTGCAGCGCCATCTCCCGGACGCTCGGGTCCGGGTCCTTTTGCAGCCGTTTGACCTCGCCCCGCAGGCGCTCGTAGAGGCCGAACCCGGCACCGCACGGGCACACCGCATGCAGCGCCCTGATGCGGGTGTCCGCATCGGCGGAGCGCAACCGGGCGAGCACGTCGCCGGGATCGGGCGCGGGCCGACACCGGCGATGCTTGCGTTTCGCCACGGCCCGGAGTGTAGAGCCCGCGATCTGGGTATCGGAAGACGTTTCCGGACGGGCATGTCGCAGCTTGCCCGTTGTAGCAGGCGCTTACGCCGGCCACGCCTTGGGCCTCGGCCTTTACGGCGGTGCCGGGTGTTGAACTCGGTGGCGGTGGTGCCGGATCTTCTTACCGCTTGGCGAGCCAGGATGGAGCTGGCTGGCCGTTGTCACGTCAGCCAGTGGATCGCGAGGATGACGAGGATCACCACGGCGCCAACCGCGAGGCAGGTGCTGAGGTGCGGCAGGGGGTTGCGCGGGTCCGCGTCTTCGCGCTCGTGGCCGCGTCTGGTGGGTGTCTGTTCTTGGCTGGTGGTCATGGGTGTTGCCTCCCTTGGGATGGTGCCGGGCCGTTCAGGCTCCGTTTGCCTGGGGGTGGTTGGCGGGCCGCTGGCCCGGGCGGTAGCGGGCCGCTGGCCCAGGCGGTGGCGGGTTTCGAGCGCGTCGATCGGGGTGAAGGCGGGGCAGCCGATCTGGTCGTCGCGGCCCAGGATCAGGTTGGACACGACGGTGGCCTCGCAGCCGGGCTGGCCGCACCAGGCGGCGACCAGCAGCGTGATCCCGTAGAAGAGCTCGGCTCCGCCCGCGGTGTAGGGGTTGGCGAGCAAGACGACGATCACGGCACAGTTGACCGCCAGGCCCACCGGCCCGGTGAAGTGGACGGCCCGGCCCGCGAACCGGCGGGCGGTGAGCCCGATCGCTATCATCACGGCCGGGAGCACGATCAGGCCGAGGACTGCGTCATACCACGTCAGGCGCCACGACAGTCCGCCGTGGGTGAGCGCCAGGTACAGCAGACCGAGCGCGACGATGACGCGGCTGATGGTGCCGGCGCGGCCGATCCTGCGTTCTGCGGTGTTCATCATTTGTCGCCCCCATGGGTTGGTTGCTGTCCCGATCGTGCGTGCCACCGGCGCGTTTGCGCATCGTCTGACCGCAGGCTTATCCGCGCCCGGGTGGCTGATTCCGGGATGGCCGTTCGGACGACGCGAGGGGTGTCCGCCTGGACGATGCGGCCCGGGGTGAGCCCGCGCATAGATTTGGGGGAGGCGAGGCTGGAGGCGCTGTGTTCAAGCGCGGGCAGACGTATTGGAGCGCGCTGTTCTTCGTGCTGCTGGCCGTGTCGGCCGGCAGCGCGGTCGCCGAACTGAGCAGCGGCGCGCGGCGCGGGGCAACGCTCGCGCTGGCGGCCGGTCTGGCGCTGTGGTACTGGCACGAGGTCGTCCGCACCGGCCGTGCACTGAGCAGCCGCGCGGCGGCGCTGCCCAGCCTGGCGGTGGGCGCCGCGCTGTGGACGCCGCTGCTGGTGTCGCACTGGATCTTCCAGCTGCTGATGTTCAGCGCCTACCACCTGGCCTGCTCGGCCCCGGCACCGTCCCGCCGCGCGGTCCCGCGGATCGCAGCGGTGAGCACGCTGGTGGTGGCGACGGTGTCGGTACGCGACGGATTCCAGCCGCTCAACCTGGTCTTCTACGGGGCGGTGACAGTGGCGCTGGGCCTGTTCGTCGCGATGACGCAGGCGATCCACGAGCAGAGCGAGCAGCGCCGACAATTGCTTGAGCAGCTGGAGGCGGCCCGTGGCGAGCTGGCCGCCTCCGAGCGCCGGGCCGGTGTGCTTGCCGAGCGCCAGCGGCTGGCGCGGGAGATCCACGACACCTTGGCGCAGGGCTTCGCGAGCATCGTGACGCTGTCGGAAGCCGCCCGCGCCCAGGCCCGCATCTCACCGCAGGCCGCGATGCGGCGCCTGGAGGAGACGGGGCAGGTAGCCCGCGCCAGCCTCGGCGAGGCGCGGCGCGCCATCTGGGCGCTCCGCCCCGAGGCGCTTGAGCACGGCTCACTCGGGCGCGCGCTCGCCGGTCTGGCCACCGAGTTCGGCGCCCAGACCGGCATCGATACCCAGGCCGCGGTCACCGGCGGGGAACACGAGCTCGCCCCGGAAGCGCAGGAGGCGTTGCTGCGGGTCGCGCAGGAAGCGCTGGCAAACGTGCGCAAGCACGCCCGCGCGCGCCGGGTGCGGCTCACGCTCAGCTACCTCGACGACGCGACCTTGCTCGATGTCCGCGACGACGGGGTCGGCTTCGACCCTGAGGCACCGGATGGCAACGGATCGGGCGGCGGGTTCGGGCTGGCCGGGATGCGCGAGCGCCTGGCCGCCCACGGCGGCACGCTCACCGTCGAGGCCACGCCCGGGCAGGGCACCACGGTGGCCGCTGCGCTCCCGCGAGGCCCCGCAGACGCCGGGGACGGCCGGTGATGAGCGGCGTGGTCCGGGTGCTGATCGCCGACGATCACCCCGTGGTGCGCAGCGGGATCAAAGGGATGCTCGAACCCGACCCGGGTTTCGACGTGGTCGGCGAGGCATCCAGCGGCCTGGAAGCCGTCGCCCTGGCGCTCCGCGAGCACCCCGACGTGGTGCTGATGGACCTGCAGATGCCCGGCCTCGACGGCGCGTCCGCGACCACCCAGATCAAGGCGCAGCTCCCCCAAACCAAGGTGCTCGTGCTCACCACCTACGCCACAGACGCCGACATCGTCCGGGCGATCGACGCCGGCGCCGTCGGCTACCTGCTCAAGGACGCACCGCACGAGGAGATCGCCCGCGCCGTGCGCGCGGCGGCACGCGGCGAAACCACGCTCGCGCCCGCCATCGCCCAGCGGCTGATGCAGCGGGTCCGCTCGCCCGCTGGCGACGCGCTCAGCACGCGCGAGATCGCGGTCCTGCAACTTGCCGCCCGCGGGCTGAGCAACAGCGAGATCGCCAAAGAGCTTTTCGTCAGCACGACCACCGCGAAAGCCCATCTGGTGCACATCTACGCCAAGCTCGGCGTGAACGACCGCACCGCGGCGGTCACCACCGCCCTCGAGCGCGGCATCATCCGCCTGGACCAGACCTAGCCCCGGAACCCCGGGCCAGCGCGCAGGTTCAAAGGGCCGGACGTTATCCCGGCCCGGCGGCGCCGATCGGGGCGCTGGCCAGGCCGGGATGGGTGGTGGAGCGGCTGCTGCGAGGAGCTGAGGTCACCGGAGCGGATCGCGTGGACCAGGGCGTCGCCGGCCAGGTCACCGTTATCTCGCCTCATTACTGATCGATACCTCCCGCGCCGTTGCGGCTGCTCCTTGAGTTGTCTGTGCAGACACGGGAGCCTGCCAGGCCCGAGCGCTGCGGGAGGCGCAACCCCGTCAATCCCTGGCAGGTGCCGGGTCGCCCGCGCGGCAGCCGGGACCGGGGCCGGTGCTCTGCGGGCGGCGGCCCGGCGCCGCCACGCGGCCCAGGTGACGCCCAGCAGGGCGGCGGGCCAGAGTTCTTCCGTCACATGCTCGGCCGCGGTATGCGGCTGCCCACCACGATCACCTCCGACGGCGCGCCCGGCCTGATCAACGCGATCACGGCGTGCTTCCCGTCCTCGGTCCGGATCCGGTGCTGGTTCCGCAGGCTGGCCAACATCCGGGCCAAGCTGCCCGATCAGACCGCCGGTGAGGTACTCGCCCACGTCTACGCGGTCCGCGACGCGCCCACCCTGGACGCCGCCCGGGCCGCCGCGGACCGGTTCACCGGCACCTTCGCCCGCGACTATCCGGCCGCCATTGCCTGCTTCCAAGACGACCTCGAAGCCCTGCTGGCCATCCACCGGGTGCCGGTCCGCCACCGCATCCGGGTGCGGACAACCAACCTCGCCGAGCGGTCCTTCGAGGAAGAGCGCCGCCGCACCAAGGTCATCCCGCGGCTGATGGATGAGAAGGCCGCCATGAAGCTGGTCTTCGCCACCATGATCCGCGCCGCCGAACGCTGGTGCCGGGTCTCGGTCACCGACCTGGAACGCCACCAGCTGAAGCTGCTGCGCGCCGAGCTCGGACTCGACCCGCCGCCAGCAACCACCGAACGCAAAACCCGCCACAAGGCGGTCGCCACATGATCAACAGGTCAGCCATTTACAGGACCGTGAGGACTTGACCTCGTCCGGTTCTGAGCGAGTGGCTATCCCGGCCAAGTTGTAGCCCTCGCCGCCTGTGGTGAGTGGTTCAGCCGGTGGCGGCTGGGGCTGGGATGAGGCCAAGCGGTACGGGCAGCAGCACCCGGTGGTGCATCAGGTTGATCGAGACGTTCTTGCCGTCGCGGAAGCGGAGCACCCGTCTGAGCTGGCAAGCCGCAGCTTCTACACATCCTCGTCTGGCTTACCGGGCGGCATGGGGCCAGGCTGCCTCCCGGGGAAACGGCCGCGATGGGTGATCACGCACGCTGGGTTGGGTTCGCCGCCTGGCGCCGCCGGGTGTGATGGCTCCGGCCGGCCCTGATGAACACCGGTCTGCTCTGACCTGGTCTGGGGCGCCCGCTGGGTGGGGTCGGCGCGTCCGGGGAGGCTGCGGATCGGGGCGAAGGTGCGCCGGCGCGGGAATAGAATTGGCCGCGAGCGTGCTTGAGGCTGCTGTTGTTGTCGAAGTC
>Ga0318497_10000841_pt1 | contig 10759 bp, 9 predicted proteins | sample GRESIP109b1f23_FD_203754 | JGI IMG/M metagenome (GOLD analysis project Ga0318497, IMG submission 203754) | Tropical soil microbial communities from Luquillo Experimental Forest, Puerto Rico - GRE.SIPMG.109b1f23 | ecosystem: Environmental > Terrestrial > Soil > Tropical forest > Bulk soil... | reverse complement strand
GCCCCGGACAGCGCCGAGCCGACGAGGATGCCGATCGTCGTCGTGGTGCTGACGCTGAGGACCGCCGACCGGCCCAGGGCGGCGTACACGATCGGCGGGGCGCAGGCGGCGTAGAGCCCCACCTGGACCGGCAGGCCGGCGACGGTCGCGTAGGCCATCGCCTTCGGGAGCACCACCGCCGCGGCGGTCAGGCCCGCGATCGCGTCGGCCGGCAGGGTGGCCCGATCGTAGCCGCGTCGCCAGGGGAAGATCACCGGCGGGGCGCGCTCCACGGCCTTCGGGGCAGGCGAGCCCAAGGGCGGCCTCAGTACTTCTCCGGAACGTGCTTGAAGGGATATTCGGGCTCGACGTACCCCTTCCGCTTCTGGCGGTCGGGCAGCTTCGTGCGCCTCCGCTCCTGCGTCAGGTCCTGGTACGGGATCTTCGAGAGCAGGTGGTGGATGACGTTGAGGCGCGCGCGCCGCTTGTCGTCGGAGCGGACCACGAACCACGGCGCGAAGGTGGAGTCCGTCGCCTGGAACATCTCGTCGCGCGCTCGCGAGTAGTCGTACCAGCGCCGGTACGACTCCAGGTCCATCGGCGAGAGCTTCCAGAGCTTGCGGCCGTCGTCGATGCGCGCTTGCAGCCGGCGGGTCTGCTCCTCCTGGCTCACCTCCAGCCAGTACTTGATGAGCACGATCCCGGACTGGACGACGAAGTTCTCGAACATGGGCGTCGCCTCGAGGAACCGCTGCACCTCCGCCTCGGAGGTGAACCCCATGACGCGCTCGACGCCGGCGCGGTTGTACCAGCTGCGATCGAAGATGACGACCTCGCCGCCGGCCGGCAGGTGGGCCATGTAGCGCTGCGCGTACATCTGCGTCTTCTGGCGCTCGCTCGGCGCGGGGAGGGCGACGACGCGGAACACCCTTGGGCTCACGCGCTCGGTGATCGCCTTGATGGTGCCGCCCTTTCCGGCCCCGTCGCGGCCCTCGAACACGACGCAGATCTTGAGCTTCTCCTGCTTCACCCACTCCTGGAGCTTGACGAGCTCGACGTGCAGCTTCGCGAGCTCCTTCTCGTACTCCTTGCGCTTGAGCTTCGCGGGCCGCGCCACCTCGTGCGCCGCCGACTTGTCACTCTTCGCCATGCTGCCTCCCCGCTTGCGATGCTTCACGATGCGACCGCCGCCGCCGTCCCCGGAGCGCCGGCGCTCGCCGCCGGTGACGTCTCGGGCGAGCGCCCGAGCGTCTTCACGAGCTCGTCGATCTGCGCCGCGAACGCGGCGTGCTCCGGCGAGCCCGCCTCGGCGTAGTTGAGGTTCTTCATGAGGCCGGTGAGCTGCGTGAAGAAGCGGCGCGCCTCCTCCTTGTCGTGGAACGGATAATCCCGCTGGACGAGGACGCGCACGCGCTCGAAGGCATCCTTCTGGCGCGCCTGCGGCGTCGAGGCGTCGACCTTGTCGAAGGCGTCCTGCTGCAGGTAGACCATGTCGAGGAAGAGCGCCTTCTGGTACGTCACGTAGTCGTCGAGCGTGACGCCCTCCTCCCCGGTGACCTGCATCATCTGGTAGACGGCGTCGCCGTGGCGGAGGAGCTCCGCCAGCGCGCGCACGGAGTCCGCCCAGCCGGGCCGGAACTGCGCGTCGAAGTGCGGGCGGAGCTGGTCGAGGTAGCGCGACCAGGAGATGAGCGGATCGACGGCCGGGTAGAAGCGTTTGTAGGCCCGGGCCGCCGAGAGCCCGAGGAAACACTTCACGGTGCCGAGCGTCGACTGCGTGACCGGCTCGTCGAAGTTGCCGCCCGCCGGGGAGACGGTGCCGATCATCGTGAAGCTCCCGACCGCGCCGTCGTGGGTCCGGAGCACGCCGGCGCGCTCGTAGATGCCCTTGATCGACGAGTCGAGGTACGCCGGAAAACCCTCCTCGCCGGGGATCTCCTCGAGGCGCCCCGAGGTCTCCCGCATCGCCTGGGCCCAGCGCGAGGTGGAGTCCGCGATGAGGAGCACCTGGAGGCCCATCTGGCGGTAGTACTCACCCAGCGTGATGCCCATGTAGATCGACGCCTCGCGGGCGGCGACGGGCATGGACGAGGTGTTGCAGATGACGACAGTGCGGTCCATGAGCAGCCCGCCGCGAGGGTCCTTCATCGTGCCGAACTCCTCGATCGTCTCGAGCACCTCGCCGGCGCGCTCGCCGCAGGCCACCTGGATGACGACGTCGGCGGTGGAGAAGCGCGCGATGAGGCCCTGGAGCACCGTCTTGCCCGCGCCGAAGGGCCCCGGGATGCAGGCGGTCCCTCCGAGCGCGATCGGGAAGAAGGTGTCGATGAGGCGAATGGTGGTGCTGAGCGGCTCCTGCGGGAACTGCCGCTCGCACAGGCCGCGGCGGAGCAGCTTCCCCGGGAGCGGCCGCCGCACCGGCCACGGCTGGGACATCGTGAGGTCGCGCACGCGGCCGGTCGCGTCGCGAATCCGGGCCAGCGGATCGCTCACGGTGAGCTCACCGCCGTCGATCGAGACGAGCTCCACCTCGCCGGGCTCTCCGAACGGGACCATGATCTTGTGGGTGAAGCGGTGCTCGGCGACCGTGCCGAGGACGTCGCCAGCCTGCAGCCGCGCACCAGCCTTGCGGGTTGGGACGAAGCTCCACCTCCGGGTCCGATCGAGGGGGTCGGCCGCCCTGCCGCGCGCCAGGAAGAAGCCGTCGCGCTCCGCCAGCGCGCGGAGCGGATTCTGGAGGCCGTCGTAGACCATCCCCAGGAGCCCCGGCCCGAGCGTCGCCGACAGCATCTGGCCCGTGAGCTCCACGCCGTCTCCGACGCGGACTCCCTGCGTCTCCTCGAACATCTGCGCGTCGGCGCGCCGGCCCGTCACCCGCAGCACCTCGCCCTTGAGGCGGGCGTCGCCGGAGCGGACGAACAGGAGCGAGTTCTTCATCATCGGAGCGTCGCTCTCGACGCTCACGATGTTCCCCGTCACCCCCACCACCCGCGCTTCAGGCGTAGATGTCGGCATGTTCGCCCAGGGCCTCGGCGACGAGCGTCTCGAAGATCGCCCGGCCGCGCCCCGCCTCCAGCTGCTGCCAGTGGTGCATGAGCTCCCATCGCGCCACGTACAGCACCACCGCTTCGAACGTGAAGTAGTGCTGGTCGGCGCGCTGCCTCAGGTACGCCCAGGTCGCGGCGAGCAGCTCGCGGTGGAAGCCGAGGGCGTCGCCCTCCTCGAGCAGGCGGCGCATCTCGGGGATGCGCGGGTACGCGTGCGTGAGCTTGAGGTCGGGGTCGCCGAAGTGTCGACGGAGGTGCGCGAACCGCTGGCCCATGCCCACCGTGGGCGGACCGAGCCCCTGGCGCCGCCGGCGGAGCGTGTTGACGATCATGCGCACGTCCACGGCCTCGGCGGCGACCTCGCGCACGAGGGGATGCGCGAGACGGCGCATGAGCTCCCCGTATCGCTCCACCACGGCGGCGTCGGTCGTCTCGGCGAATCGCTTGTTCCACTCGAGGACCTCGAGCAGGTTGCGGATCTCCTCCGCGTCCTCGGGCTCCAGCATCCGCAGGCGGTCCTGGAGCCGCTCCGGGCTGATCGGCAGCCGCCCGACGTCGAACCGGGCCGGCAGCGCCGGGAGGCTGCAGATCAGCATGTGGTAGCGAGGCGACCGCCACCTCATCGCGCCGCCTCCTTCTTCCCGGCCTCCGGGACGGCGCCGGCGTCGACCGCCACCGCGCCGCGCAGCAGCGCCCTGAACCGGGGGAGCATGTGCCGCAACAGGAGCTGGCTGATGGCACCCTCGGTGAGCTCGACGTGCATGTCCTCGCCCTCGAGCTTCACGCGCATCCCGGCCTGGAAGTCGTCGCTCACCCCGAACGTCACGCCCTCGCGCAGCATGCCCGCCCCGGCGGACAGCACGAAGTGCATGATGGACCCCGGCTTCGCCTCCTCCGGCTTCTTGCGGAGCTCGTCGAGCGACGTGACGGTGGCGGGGAGGAGAACCTCGACTCGCCCCTGCCGCGGGGACGCAGTCCCCGCCACCTCCAGGATCAGGCGCTGGAGAAACGCGGGGTCCTCGAGCGTCCCCTTCACCAGCCGACGCAGCATGTTGTGGAAGTGGTCGACGAGCTGACTCTCCATCGCGAGGACGGTGTCGCGGGAGGCGAGGGCGAGGGCCCCCTGGGCCGCCGCGCTGATCTTCTCCCCCTCCTCCTTGGCGCGGACGACGATCTCCTCAGCCTCGCGGCGCGCCGCGGAGACGATCTCGGCCGCCTCCTGCCGGGCGGCGGTGACGAGCGCGTCGGCCTCGGCCCGGCCCTGCGCGATCCCGGAGTCGCGGAGCCGGCGGATGAGGGCGTCGACGCCGGCGGCTTCGGGGATGGATCCGGCGGCAGGCGGTTCGCTGCGCTGTCCTCGTGCCATGGTGGTCCTCAGCTCTTCGGGATGGCGCCGCTGACGATGAGGGCGAACACGAACGCGAACACGGCCAGCCCTTCCACGATCGCGGCCGGCGTGACCGTGAGCCCAAACACGGCCGGCTTCCCCTTGCTGGCGTTGATGGCGGCCGCGCAGCACTCGCCCTGAAGGATCCCGATGATGAGCAGCGCCACGCCGACCAGCACGCCGATGCCGAACAGACCCGGCGACGTCGCCGCGCCCACCGGCCGGTTGAGGGTGAACATCAGGACGATGCCGTAGATGATGATGGACGAGGGCAGCACCGACAGTCCGATGTAGCGCCCGTACCCGCCGTCGACCTCGAGCACGGCGCCACAGGCGGCCTTCCCCGCCCGCGTGCAGCCGATGGCGCTCCCGAGGGCCGCCAGGGCGACGGGGGCGTAGATGCCGACGAACCCGCTCAGCGCGACGTACTGTTCCATCCTCCGGCCCTCCTAGGCGGCCTTCTTGGTGAAGGCGCGGTAGAGATCGCCCTCCTCGGGCAGGCTCCAGTTGAAGAACTCGATCACGTTGAGGCGCAGCCCGTGCACCACGCCGCCCATGATCCCCATGGCGAGGTTGATGACGTGGCCGACGAACAGCACCAGGATGCCCAGCACGACGCCCACGACCGGGAGCGCGAACGAGCTCGCGGCCAGGCTGTTGAAGGCCTCGGCGAGCTTGATCGCGGCGAGCCCCAGCGCGAAGAGCCGCAGGTAGCTCAGCACGTCGCCGAAGACCTTGGAGACCTCGGTCAACGACTTCAGCCCCTCGGCGAGCCGCCCCAGCAGCGCCTTCGGCGCCAGGCTCAGCGGGTGCTCGGAGCTGAAGAGAAGTACCAGGGTGAGCCCGGCGGCGACTCCGCCGAGCCCGAGGCGCGCCAGCTCGGGGTGGCCCCGCGCGACGAACGCCCAGAAGCCCCCGAGGATGACCGCCGTCCACCCGATGGGAGCGAGCGCCGCGAGCGACCGGCGGCGGCGCCACGCCGTGACGAGGTTCGCGATCGTGAGGTGCGCGACGCCCACCCCGATCGAGATGAGCATCATCTGATTCTGGTCTGTGGCGTGGAGGACGTGCACCGCGGCGAGGAGGGAGCCCGGCCGCGGCTCCAGGCCGAAGTAGCTGCCCACCAGCACGCCGTAGACGATGGAGGAGAGCACCAGCGCGACGAGGAGCCCGCGCACCCCGCCCTGCGCGCGCCCCAGCCGCTTCCACGCCAGGAGCAGCCCGAGGCCGAGCACGAGCCCGTACCCAGCGTCGGACAGGATCATCCCGAAGAAGACCACGAACCCGAGGAAGACCGCCCTCGACGGGTCCCACATCCGGTAGCCGGGGGTCCGGTAGAACGTCACGAGCCCCTCTCCGCCGCGCAGGGCCGGCGGGTTCTCGAGCAGCGTCGGCGGCCGGTCCGCGGACCCCGGGGGCTCGACGGTCACCGCCAGGTGCCGCGCGCGGGCGTACTCCCGGAGCGCCTCGACGCGCGCGGTGGGCGCCCAGCCCTGCACCGCGAAGACCTGGTCGCGCTCCAGCGTCGCTCTCCGCGCCTCCGCTCGCGCGGCGCGATCGTCGGCCTCGTCGAGCGCGCCGCGCAGCGCGCCGGCGTGGAGCGTCAGGCCGATGCGGCGGTAGTCCAGCTCGTCGAGCTCGTGCTCGACCTCCTCCAGGCGCGCGCGCAGGCTCGACAGCGAACGCGGATCCAGATCGACCGCCGTGCCCGGCAAGCCCGCGGGCCGCTCGGCCGCCACGGCCACCACGTAGGCGAAGCGGTGGTCGCGAGCGACCACGCTCCACGGTACGTCGACGGTGGGCGGGAGCGGGAGCTGGTGGAGCGGGACGACGTGGAACCAGAAGCGCAGCGAGCCCTCTCGTGCCCAGGCGGGCAGCTCGAAGTCGCCCCACGGCTCGAGCTCGGCGACCCGGGCGCGCAGCCGCTCCCGCTCCTCGGCGAGCGCGTGAGCGCGATCGCGGACCCCGAGCGCCTCCTTCACCAGCGCGCCCACGTCGAGCGCGCTCGCCCGCCCGACCGCGCGCCGGCGCGCCCGCGCGTCCTCGAGGTACTGGAGCGCGTCGCGGGCCTCGCGGCCGACGCGCTCCACCTCGGATGGCGCGGTCGCGCCAGGATCCAGGTCGTTGAGGTGCAGACACCCGAGCCGCTGCACCCCGTCGAGCACCGCGTCCTTCTCGGTCGCGGGACCATAGAGCGTCACCTTGGCGAGCGGCACGATCGCCATCAGCGCGACCTCCCCGCGGCGCTCGCCTGCGCTCGCTTCCCCATGGCGATCTTCGAGGTGACCACCGCCGACCGCTCCACGTCGGAGAGGAAGATGCGGATGCGGGCGATGTCCCGCTGGGCGCCCGGGATGAGGACCTTCTCGAAGAGGTTCACCCGCTGCGAGACGCGCCGGACGGCGCCCTCCATGCGCGCGACGCGCTCGCGGTAGACCCGGACCCGGAGCCGCTGCGTCGCGGCCTCGCGGATGCAGGTCACCGCGTCGTCGAGCCAGGCCGGGGTGGCGAGGAGCGAGTACTCGGTGATCTCGAACTCGACGTGGCGCAACGTCGGCAGGCGCAGGCCGAGGACGTCCTCCTCGGCGACCTCGACGCGGCGGACGCGCACCAGGCCGGAGAGCTTCGTCTCCGAGGTCCCGAGGAGCGGCAGCAGTGCCGTCAGCGACCGCCCCGCGCTGGCGGCGGCGTGCTCGGCGTCGGCCAGCTCGGCCGTCGCCTTCTTGTACTCCGCGGTGAGCTGCTGGCGCTTCAGCTCGAGCGACGGCAGGAAGCGCTCGAAGAGGCGCAGGCGGTCCCGCTGCTGCTGGAGGGAGCTCTTGGAGAGTGCCACGGCCATGGCGGCTCCGGCTCAGGCGCGCGACGGCGCAGGTGCCGCGGTTCCGGCGGTGAGGCGCTCGCGGGGGTAGTACTTGTCGACCAGCGCCTGCTTCATGAGCAGCTCCGGGGGCTCGAAGCACTCCGCCATCGTCTGCCACCCGAGGTCGAGGGCGCGCTCCAGCGATAGCGACACGTCGAGGGTCATGAAGCGCTGGGCGAACAGCTCGGCGAAGCGGATCAGCTTCCGGTCGTGGTCGGAGAGGTCGAACGCCATCGCCTGCTTCTGCTGGGCCTCCTTTCCCCCCGAGTAGAGCCGGATCATGGTGTTCATGAGCTGGCCGTGATCCTCGCGGGTCACCTTCCCGATCACGTTCTGCTTCAGGCGCGAGAGAGAGCCGAAGGGGTCCAGGACGCCGTCGTGCAGGTAGAATTGACCCTCCGTGATGTACCCGGTGTTGTCGGGCACCGGGTGCGTCACGTCGTTGCCCGGCATGGTCGTCACGGTGAGGATCGTGACCGAGCCCGCCCCCTTGTAGCCGCAGGCCCGCTCGTACCGGACCGCCAGCTGGCTGTAGAGGTCGCCGATGTAGCCGCGGTTCGAGGGGACGCGCTCCATGGCGATGCCGATCTCCTTCAGGGCATCGGCGTAGGCCGTCATGTCGGTCAGGAGCACGAGGACCCGCTTCTTCTCCTCCACCGCGAACCGCTCGGCGACCTTCAGCGCGAGGTCGGGCGTGAGCACGCGCTCGACGATGGGGTCGGACGCGAGGTTCACGAACATGACGGCGCGGCCGAAGATCCCCTCGTCCTCGAAGCAGGTGCGGAAGAAGTGGTAGTCGTCGAAGATGAGCCCCAGCCCGCCGAACACGATCACGTCGGCGTCGGCCTGGATCGCGATGCGCGCCATGAGCTTGTTGAACGGCTCCCCCGCGACCGAGAAGATCGGGATCTTCTGGCTCTCGACCAGGCAGTTGAAGACATCGATCATCGGCACGTTGGTGCGGATCATCCGGTTCGGGACGACGCGTGTGACCGGGTTCACCGAGGGTCCACCGACGTCCACCTGGCGGTCGCCGGCCAGGTTCGGGCCGCCGTCCATGGGCTCACCGTCGCCGCGGAACACCCGGCCCAGGATGAAGGGCGAGTACGTCACCTGCGTCGGGTGGCCGAGGAAGCGGACGGTGGCGTCGGTCGTGAGACCCTTGCCGCCGCCGAACACCTGCAGCGACACCTCGTCGCCCTCGAGCTGGATGACCTGGGCCAGCGACTCCTCGCCCTCCGCCAGCTCGACGACGGCCATGTCGCCCAGGCCGACGTCGCGGGCCCTCAGCTTGAGGATGTCACCGACGATGGCGGTGGCCCGGGTGTATCGCAGCAGGTCGCGTGACGCGGTCATGGCCGGCTCCTCACGAGACATCCCAGGCTAGCCCCAGGACGCATCGCGGATGGCTGCGCATTGGCTTACCTCCAGCGGGGTGCGAGCGCGCTCGGGGCGGCGTCGCGGAGCGCGGGCAGGCGAGCGCCGCCTCGTGAAGACACGACCGGCGCAGCCCGCGGAACGCGAGTTGCGCCGGCTGGTGGAGGCCCGGCTACTTCGGGGTCAGGAGCGGCTCGACGGAGATCCCGATCGACTCGGTGTACGTCGCGTACACCATGTCGCCGACCTGCACGTTCTCCAGGTTCTTCGGGTCCTGCACCTGGACGACCCGGTAGTTTCCCTCGGGGCCGACGAGCGTCACCCGGTTCGTCGACCGGTCGATGGCGACGATCTTGGCTGAGACGACCACCACCGACGTGGCGGCGCCGCCGGGCTTCTCTCCCGGCTCCGCCCGCTCCACCACGGCCGCCCCCGCCGCGTCCGGCGCGCTGCCGTCGCTGCGCTTCACCTTCAACGCCAGCGACTCGGTGTACGTGACCTTCACGGTGTCCCCGGGCCTCACCTGGTCGAGGTTCCTCACCTCCTTGCCCGCGACGAACGTGAAGGGGTTCCCGTCCTCGCCCACCAGCGTGACCTTACGTGTCACCAGATCGATCGCCTTCACGGTCGCGGTCGCCGTGATGGTGTTCGTCCTCTCGACCGACGGGAGCGCCTGCTCCTTCTTCTCCGGCTGCGGCGTCGCGCAGCCGTGGCCGAGCGCGGCGGCGGCGGCGATCGCGGCGATGGAACCGCTCCAGCTTCGGATCCTCACGGTGCTCTCCTTCCCGACCTCGGACTGCGGGTGCGCCCCGGACGCTACTCCACCGCTCGGCGGCGGCGGCCTGAGCCTTGGCTTACGGCCCGCAATTCGCGCGTGGGCGTATAGTTTTCAGGAATCAACCGCTCCGATCGATTGGAGGTGCGCAGTGCGATTCGCTCTCGCAGGTGGCAATGCCCTCTTCGGAGCGAGGCGCCGCTCGACGCGCAGCCTCGCCGCCGCCCTCGCGGCGCTCCTGCTCGGGCCGCCCCCCAACGTGGTGGTGGCGCAGGCGCCTGCTCAGCCCGCGCCGCAGACGGCCCCAGGTGGGGAGGAGAAGCCGGCCGAGAAGCTGCCCCCCGACAAGCTCGACGCGCTGGTGGCCCCCATCGCCCTGTACCCGGACCCGCTGCTGAGCCAGGCGCTCATGGCGTCGACCTACCCCCTCGAGATCGTCCAGGCCCAGCAGTGGCTCGCGAAGAACTCGAAGCTCAAGGGGGACGAGCTCGAGAAGGCCGTCAAGGCCCAGGACTGGGAGCCGGCCGTCCAGTCGACGGTCATGGTGCCGGACCTCTTGAAGCGCCTCGCCGAGGACATCACCTGGACGACGAATCTCGGCAACGCCTTCCTGGCGCAGCAGCAGGACGTCATGGACGCGGTGCAGCGGCTCCGCAAGAAGGCGAAGGACTCGGGCAAGCTCGAGTCGAACGACAAGATGAACGTCGAGACGAAGGTGGTCGAGTCGAAGACGGTCGTCGAGATCCAGCCCACGAGCACGCAGGTGATCTACGTGCCAGCGTACAACCCCACCGCCGTCTGGGGCCCGCCGGTCTATGCCTATCCGCCGGTCTACTACCCGCCGCCCCCGCCACCCGGCGCCATGTTCTTCTCGTTCAGCATGGGGGTGATGATGGGCGCGGCCTTCAGCGGCGGGTATTGCTGCGGGTGCGGGTGGGGCGGCCACAGCACGGTCGTCATCAACAACAACAACAACTTCGTGAACCACCGCAACACCGTGAACAACGTGCGCACGACCAACCGCACGTCGAACTGGCAGCACAATCCCCAGCATCGCGGTGGGGCTCCCTACGGCGATCGCGCGACCGCGGCCAGGTACGGCGGAGGCGCCCGCGGCGGCGCTGGCGGGGCAGGCGCGTCCGCGACGAATCGCGGCGGTGCTGACCGCGGTGGCGCGAGCGCGTCGACGGCGGATCGCGGCGGCGGGCGCGGCGGGCAGAGCGCGTCGACGGTGGACCGCGGTGCGTCCGGCGCTGGACGGGGCGGAGGCGGAGCGGGGGCCTCGGACCTGAGCCGCGGCGCTGGAGGCAGCTCGATCGGCAACCGCTCGGTGT
>Ga0318497_10000840_pt1 | contig 10776 bp, 10 predicted proteins | sample GRESIP109b1f23_FD_203754 | JGI IMG/M metagenome (GOLD analysis project Ga0318497, IMG submission 203754) | Tropical soil microbial communities from Luquillo Experimental Forest, Puerto Rico - GRE.SIPMG.109b1f23 | ecosystem: Environmental > Terrestrial > Soil > Tropical forest > Bulk soil... | reverse complement strand
CATCGCCCAAGTGGCGACGGCGGTGGAGCGCGGCGACCTGAGCCAGCAGATCACGGTCGAAGCCAAGGGAGAGGTCGCCGCGCTCGCTCAGACCATTAACCGGATGGTCGGCACGCTGTCCGCGTTTGCCGACGAGGTCACCAGGGTGGCCCGCGACGTGGGCACCGAGGGACGGCTGGGCGGCCAGGCCGACGTCAAGGGCGTCTCCGGCACCTGGAAGGACCTGACCGACAACGTCAACTCGATGGCGAACAACCTGACCAGCCAGGTCCGCAACATCGCCCAGGTCACGACCGCCGTCGCACAGGGCGACCTGTCGAAGAAGATCGACGTGGATGCTCGCGGGGAAATCCTCGAGCTCAAGACCACCATCAACACCATGGTCGACCAGCTCTCCGCGTTCGCCGCTGAGGTCACCCGCGTCGCCCGGGAGGTCGGCAGCGAAGGCCGGCTGGGCGGGCAGGCCGAGGTCGAGGGCGTCTCCGGGACCTGGAAGCGGCTAACCGAGAACGTGAACGAGCTGGCCGGGAACCTGACCAGGCAGGTCCGCGCGATCGCCGAGGTGACCAGCGCCGTCGCCTCCGGCGATCTGACCCGGTCGATCTCGGTCGAGGCCCAGGGCGAGGTCGCCGAGCTCAAGGACAACATCAACGCGATGGTCCAGTCGCTGCGCGAGACCATCCGGGCCAACCAGCAGCAGGACTGGCTGAAGACCAACCTGGCCCGCATCGCCGGGATGATGCAGGGCCAGCGGGACCTGGCCGTGGTCGCCGACCTGATCATGGACGAGCTCGCTCCGCTGGTCAGCGCGCAGCACGGCACCTTCTTCCTCGCCGAGCCGCGAGCCGACGGTGAATCCCAGCTCCGGCTCATCGCTGGCTACGGGCTGGGAGCGGACAAGGCGGCGCCCATCCAGTACCAGCTCGGCCAGTCCCTGATCGGCCAGGTGGCGCGGAGCAAGCGGTCCGTAGTCGTCGCGAACCTGCCCGAGGGTTACGTGAAGATCTCCTCCGGGCTGGGCGACGCGCCGCCGGCGAACCTGGCGATCGTGCCCATCTTGTTCGAGGACCAGGTACTCGGGGTGATCGAGCTGGCCTCGTTCACCGCGTTCAGCCAGGTGCAGACCGACTTCCTCGAACAGCTGACCGAGACACTCGGGGTCAACTTCAACACGATCATCGCCAACGCGCGGACTGACGCGCTGCTAGACGAATCGCAGCGGCTGGCCTCGGAACTGCAGGCACGATCGGAGGAGATGCAGGACCAGCAGGTAGAACTGCAGCGATCTAACGCCGACCTGGAAGACAAGGCCGCCCTGCTGGCCGCGCAGAACCGCGACATCGAGACGAAGAACGCCGAGATCGAGCAGGCCAGGCAGGAGATCGAGGAACGCGCGCGGCAGCTCGCGCTAGCGTCGAAGTACAAGTCGCAGTTCCTGGCCAACATGTCGCACGAACTGCGCACCCCGCTGAACAGCCTGCTCATCCTGGCCCGGCTACTGGCGCAGAATCCGGGGCGGAATCTGTCGGCCAAGCAGGTCGAGTACGCCAACGTGATCCACTCGGCCGGCTCTGACCTACTGCAGCTCATCAACGACATCCTCGACCTGTCCAAGGTCGAGGCGGGGCGGATGGACATCCACGCCGAGCGGTTCCCGCTGCACGCGCTGCTGGAAGACATCCAGGCCACCTTCCAGCCGCTGACCGCGGAAAAGGGGCTGGATTTCGCGGTCGAGGCCGATCCCGGCGCACCGTCGGAGCTGTTCACCGACCGCCAGCGGCTGCGCCAGGTGCTCGGCAACCTGCTGTCGAACGCGGTCAAGTTCACCGAGCGCGGCCACGTCCTGCTCCGCGTCGGCCCGGACCCCAGAACCGGCGGTGGTGACATCCTGGTTTTCTCCGTGACCGACACCGGCATCGGCATCGCGCCAGAGAACCTCACCACGATATTCGGCGCCTTCCAGCAGGGCGATGGCACGCTGAGCCGCCGGTACGGCGGGACCGGGCTGGGCTTGTCCATCGTCCGCGAGGTCGGCGCGCTGCTCGGCGGTGAGATCATCGCGCAGAGCGAACTCGGCCAGGGCAGTACCTTCACGCTGTACCTGCCGTGTGAGCTACCGGGAGCTGACGGCTACCAGCTCGATGACATGACGATCACGGCGAACGGCGACGGGCCCGCCGACGCGGCGCACGTCCTATCTTTTTCCGGGCAGTTGCAACCTGTCCTGCCGGACGACGGGCTGACCGGCAGCAGGCGCCTGCTGGTCCTCGAGGGCACGCGAGGCGGATTGCTGACCCTGCTCGCCCACAGCGCGGTGTCCGATCTCACCGGCATCGACGGACCCGTGCAGGTGCGGACGGCCGTCAGCCCCGAGCAGGGCATCGAGGCGCTGAGCGCCGCACCGCACCAGTGCGTCGTCCTGGACCTCGGTCTGGCTGACGCCTCGGCTTTCGCCTTCCTCGAGCGGCTGCGCGAAGAGCCGGAACTGCGCGACGTGCCGGTGCTCGCGCACACCCGGGACACGGTCGACAGCGCTCAGGCGCGGCTGGCCCGGCTGCGTTTCGGATCCCAGCCGCTCGAGCTCCTGCCCTCCCTCGATGACCTGCGCGAACGCATCACGCTGCACCTGTCCGCCACTCAGCCCGAACACGTGCCCGCGCTGATAACCGAGACGGCAGCCGAGGCCGGGCTCCGGGTGCCGGCGGAGGCTTCCGGACACGAGGCGCTAGGGGGCCGGAGGGTCCTGGTCATCGACGACGACGTGCGCAACGTCTTCGCGATAACGAGCACCCTGGAACTTCACGGCATGACGGTCACCCAGGCGCCCGACGGGCGCAAAGGAATCGAGGCCCTGCTCAGCGGCGAGGAGCCGGACCTCATCTTGATGGATGTCATGATGCCGGAACTCGACGGCTACGCGACCATGCACGAGATCCGGCAGATGCCCGCGTTCGCCACCTTGCCCATCATCGCGGTGACCGCCCGCGCCATGCCCGGTGACAGGGAGAAGAGCATCGCGGCCGGCGCCAGCGACTACGTGACCAAGCCGGTCGACACCGATGAGCTACTGACCTGCATGGAGCGCTGGATCACCCGCCGGTAACCGCGGAACGGGCGGGCGAGAACAGATGACAGCCGCAGGTCAGGCCGCGACGGCCCGCCGGGCGGCGGCGGCGGCCGCGCGCCGCTTACGGCGGCGCTCGCGCTGCCGGTCCTCCGGAGTGGTACCGCCCCAGATGCCGTAGGTCAGGTCGTGGGTCCGCGCGAACTCAAGGCATTCCTGCCTCACCCGGCACCCGGCACAGATCGCCTTGGCTCGGGCGATCTGCCGCTGAGCCGGACCCTTCGCCGTTATCGGGAAGAAGAGGTCTGGGTCGGCAGACAGGCACGCGCCGGCCGACCGCCAGTTGGTGGCGCTCCTAGTCGCGGTCATCAAGTGTCCTCACGAGGATCTGAGCTGGTGCTTTATGCGAAATTGCGCTGGCTGCGGCCCTTCTGCTTCCCTGTGGCCCACCGCCTACACCTTTGCGTGCAGTGGGCGATCCGGATGTGACGAGCATCACCTGGCATGACGTTTATTCGCCTCGAGCCGGGCACACCCCTACTCGTCCGTAATTCCCAGGTCCCGAGGAGACCATCTTGGCCAGGGGAACCCTCCGCCAGCCGACGCCAGCCATCGCGAGCACCGGCGCGCATGTCGGCGCCGACCTTCGTCCCTGGTCGCGGGCGGGGCTGCAACAACTCTCCGACAACGTCTTGCTGGCCAAGGTGCGCGCGCTGCCACGCGATGACGAGCTGCGTGCGGCCGCCTGCGAGATCCTCGTGGACCGCTACGGCAAGCTGGTGCGCTCCTGTGTCCGGCAGTACCGTGGCAGCCCCGAGCCCACCGAGGACCTGATGCAGGTCGGATACGTCGGCTTGCTCAAGGCGATCAACAACTACGACCCCGAGGTGGGCGACAGCCTGTCCGCCTACGCCCAGCCGTGCGTGAGCGGTGAGATCAAGCGGCACTTCCGGGACAAGCGGTGGCAGATCCACGTCCGCCGGTCGGCTCAGGAGCTGCTGCTGGAGCTGCGCAAGGCCAACGAGGAACTGACTCAGCAGCTGGGCCGGGCGCCGGCCGAGGATGAGCTCGCCGAGCGGCTCGGGGTCAGTGAGGACGACATGCAGGAGGCCCGCCAGGCGGACCTGGTCTTCAGCACGTACTCGCTGGATGCTCCGCTGTCGGACCGGGAGGACCCGGCGCTGCTGTCGGATGTGCTCGGCGACGACGACCCCGCTGTCGCGCACACGATCGACATGGAAGCCGTCAACACCCATTGGGAAGAGCTGCCCGAGCGCGAGCAGCGGATCCTGGTGATGCGCTTCTACGGCAACCTCACCCAGACGGAGATCGGCGACCACCTCGGCATCTCGCAGATGCACGTGTCCAGGCTCTTGGCCCGGGCGCTAGCTCACCTGAGAAGCAAGCTGCTCGAATCCGCCGAAGTCACCGAACCTGCGGCCAGCAGGTGACGGCCTCGGAGATAGATACGCGGAAGGACTGTCATGAAAACCGGTACCGGACTCGCGCTGGTCGCGATCGGGGCGATCCTCGCTTTCGCCGTGACGGCAAATACCTCCTTCCTCAACCTGAACATCGCCGGCTGGGTGCTCATGGTCATCGGCGTCCTCGGACTAGCCATCCCGCGGCGCGGGTACGCCTGGGTCGGCCGGCGGTTGTTCGTGCGGCAGGCCCGCTGGCGGCCGAGGAACCGGGTAGCGGAAGAGGTCATCTATCCGTCCTACGTCAACCGCAACCCGGCCAACACCCGCGTGCAGGCCGGGCTGCCCGCCCCGAGCGCGCCGGGCAGCCCCGAGGCAGCCGCCCACGTCGAGCCGACGCGGGACCTGTCCACCGATCCCACGGGTATGCGCCCAGGTGACACCGAGATCGTGGAAGACGTCTACGAGGACTGACTAGGCCCGTACGGCATTACTTAGGAGAGGTCATGACGCTCACAGCTTCCGTCATCATCGCCTGGCTCCTGATCGGATTGGTTATCGGCGGCCTGGCCCGGCTGCTAGTGCCAGGCCGTCAGCACATCGGACTGATCCTGACCATCCTCATCGGCATCGTGGCCGCGCTGCTGGGCGGGATCATCACCACCGCCATCATCGGCGCCGGGCATGCGGTAATCACCTTCATAGTCGCGCTGGTCGCGGCGGCGCTGCTGGTCAGCGCGTTCACCACACGCGGCTACGGCCGCTATCGCACCCGCCGCCGCCGGTCGGTGCGGTGGCGCTGGTAGGTCTACGCCAAGGATCCGCCGGAGCCAGCTGGCTCGGGCGGATCCTGGTGTATTAGCGCGGATCGCCGCCAGTACTATTGAGTCGGTTCAGGGCCGCTGTGAGCTCGCGCCTGGCCCGCCAGGGATATGGTCAGGAGAAATGCCGCAAGACACCTGGGCGAATGGCTCTTCCGCCGATCTCGTCGGCCTGGCCGAGCGTCGCGATGCGCTACGCCAGGCCGCGGCGATGCCGGGCGCTGATCCGCGGGCCTTGCTCGACGCGGCCTTCGCGGAACTGGACGCCGCGGTCGAGGTGCTGACCAAGCTGGCCGAAGCCGCCGCGGGAGAGCCTGCCGCCGCGGTCCCGGCGGACGCGCTCAGTGCGGAACGAGCTCTCCTGCGGGCCGTGTTCCAGTACGCGCCCGTGCCGCTGTTCGTGCTCGAGGCGGATGCCACGATACGGCGCGCGAACGGCAGGGCCGGGGACCTAATCGGCGCACCGCCCGGGTACGCGACGGGAAAGGCGCTGACGGCGTTCGTCGACCTGCCGTCTCGCGCGGCGGTCAAGAGTCAGCTGGCCGCGGCCGCGCGGACAGGAAAACCCAGGCTCGTGGAGTGCCGGCTGATCGGGGCGGACGGGCCGGTCGGCGCGGCCCTGGCCGCGGACGTCATCACGCTGCAGGACGGCACGCGCCTGCTCGTCGTGGCCGCTGCCAGCCCGGAGGCCGGCGGGTCAGCCCGGCCGAGGGCAGCACGCGCCGAGGACGGGGCGACCGGGCTGGTCAAGGACATGACGCGGCGGATGGACATGATCACCGCGGTCACCAGGCTGCTGCTCGACAACAGCACGTTCAGTGAAGCGGTCACGCTGCAGCGCTGTGCCCGGCTGCTGGCAGGCGACATCGCGAGCTGGGTGATCGTCGACATCGAGCGGGCGGGCCTGCTGCGGCGCCAGTTCGTGATCGGCCCGCCCGACGGGCCGTCGCAGGAACTGGCCAGGAAGGTACGCGCCCTTGACCCGCAAGCAGGCTCGGCGCCCGCCCAGGTGCACGCCGCGGCCACATCCGTTTTGCTGGCCGACGCCGACGACGCCACAGTTCTCGGCGTCACGCCGGACGAGACACCGCTGCTCGTGCTGCTCGGCACGACCTCGCTGCTCAGCGTGCCCATTACTGACGGCACGACCAGCTACGGCGCGCTCACCCTGGCCCGGACGCCCGGCGAGGGGCGCTTCGAGATCGCCGACTTGGGCCTAGCCGAGCAACTCGGCCAGCACCTCGGCGTCGCCATCCGGGTGGACCGCATGTTCCGGCACCGTTCGGCCGTCGCCGAGGCGTTGCAGGGCAGCCTGCTTCCTGCGACGCTACCGGACGTCCCGGGGCTGGACCTGTTCGCGGCCTATCAGCCGGCCAGCGAGGGACTGGAAGTCAGCGGTGACTTCTACGACGTGTTCCCGGTCGCCGGCGGCTGGGCCATCACGGTTGGCGACGTATGCGGCAAGGGACAGGAGGCGGCCGCCATGACCGCGGTCGCGAGGCACGCGATCCGGGTTCTCGCGCACTGGAATCCCGATCCCGCGGATGTGCTGGCCAAGGTAAACGAGGTCATGCTGGCGGGTGACTACGAGGACCGCTTCGTGACCGCCAAGCTGGCCTACCTGCGCTGGGAGGGTGCGCGACTGCACATGACGCTGGCCAGCGCCGGGCATCCCGGCCCGGCGCTGGTGCGGCCGGACGGGCAGGTCGACATGCTCAGCGGCGGCGGCCTGCCGCTGGGCCTGTTCCCGGACGCCGACCCGCATACCGAGGAACTCGAGCTGAGCCAGGATGACCTGCTCTTCTTCTACTCCGACGGGCTGACGGACGCGCGCAGCCCGGACATGCGCTACTTCGAGGACAGCCTTGCTGACGAGCTGGCCGGCCTGGCGGGGCGGACCGCTGCCGAGACGGCCAGGACGGTGCAGAGCTTGGTCTCCAGCTTCTCCGAGGACGACCTGCGCGACGACATGACGATCCTGGTCGCCAAGGTCAAGGCTCCGCCGGAGACGAGCGGGTGAACTCAGCCGGTATGCGCTCCCTTGGAACCCTTGCCGCCTCTGGCCGTCTTGGCCGCGGCCACGATCTGGGCGGCCACCTCGGTGACCTTGACGTGGCGGCGCTGAGACTCCTGGCGCAGCCGGCGTAGCGCCTCGTCGGCGTCGCAGCCGTACGCGTGCATCAGGATGCCCTTGGCCTGGTCGACCACCGGGCGCGTCACCACGGCGTCCTTCAGCTGGCTCGCCGTGCGCTTGGCCTGCCCGTAGGCCGTCGCGTTGGCCAGCATCGCGCCGCCGAAGGCAGCCAGGGTGTCCGCCATGGGATCGGACTGCGCGTCGAGCGCGCCGGGCCGTACCCCGACCAGCGACAAGACCAGGGCACCGTGCGGGAGTTCGCGGACCAGGTGAACCGAGCAGCGGACGCCACGGCGTAGCGCTGCGGTCGCATACTCCGGCCAGCGGGTCTCGTCCAGCAGGTCCGGGCAGCTGATCGGGGCGCCGCCGTCGGCGGCCGCGACCAGCGGGCCGCGCCCGATGTGCAGCTGCAGGTCAGCTAGTTCGGCCAGGTCCGGATGGGTCGCCGCGGCGGCGATCACCTCGCCATCACGCCAGACCGCCGCGTGCGCCCCGGCGCAGGCCGGGACCTGCCAGGCGGCCAGTTCGGCGAGCTTGTTCAGCGACCTGGCCTCCCCGCCGCTGGTGAGGCTGAGGAGTTCGGCCGCCTCGTGCCCGAGGTGCTCGATGGGCAAATGGCTCTCCCTGGGCCCGGATCAGCAGACGGCAGGCGGGCCCGCCGCGGCCGCCTGGGCCGGCGCGGGCGGAGTGGACGCCTCGCCGCCGCTGCGGGTGACGAAGCGGATGGCCGGGATCCGGGCGGCGCAGGACGCCAGGCGGGATCCGGAGGCCGTGGTCTTCTGGATGGTCGTCTGGCACCACGGCCGGCTGACCCAGGGCGATCCGGCGCCCGACGAGTAACCCGTCTCGCAGGTGGCAACGCTGTGCGCCCGGCTGCTGAGCAGGGCTCCGATGATAATCATCGCGAACATGACGGGAACCAGCACGAACGCGTAGATCGTGGTCCCCGCCCGCAGCCACCGAACCCGCTGCGGTCGCGGGCGGGCCAGCGGTTCGGCACCGAGCGGTTCATCGGCGTTGAGCCGGGTGAAGATAGAGAACATCGAAACCAGATGGGGCTCGCTGGCCTGCAGCGTGCCTTCCATCCGATCGAGCACACGTTGCTGGGCGGCAGGCAGGGTCACACAAAACTCCTAGCACCATGACGAACGCGGGTGCGGAACCATTGGCTACCCCCGCCTTCTGGCCACAAACGGCATCATTCGGCAGCTTACCGGCTAGATTACGCGGACGACTCAGCCGGGCATGATTCCGTCAGGAACTGTTCAGCCGAGCTTGATTCCGTCCGGCACTGTTGGTTCAGCCGGGGCACTCGGCCGTTCCGTCAGCGGTTCGGCGGGGCAGCCGAGACCTGGGAGAGCGCGGACGCCTGATCCTTCTCCAGCGCCAGGTCACCGAGGGACACCACGCCCACAGTTCCACTTCACTTGCGCGGGCCGGAGCCCGTCCCTCCGGGCGGGCTCCGGGCAGGCTATTCGGTGCTCTGGCCGGATAGTTCGGCGAGGCGTTTGGACGCGCGGCCGAGACCGTGCCTGGCGCGGGTGAAGCCGTCCCACGGGTCATCGGGACGCTCCAGCCGGGCCCGGACGGTCGAGACGGTGAACTGGTGCGGCTGCAGCCCGGGGTCCTCTACTTCTGGCCAGGTCAGCGGCGTGGCCACCGGTGCGCCGGAGCGGGCGCGGACGGCGTAGAGCGCCACCACCAGCTGCGCGTAGGCGTTGCGCATGATGTCGGCGTAGACCCGCTCGCCGCGCTTGTCCTTTCGCTGCTCGGTGGTGATGACGCCGGGATGCCTGCTGGCCAGCAAGGCGGCCACGCGGTGCGTGAAATCGCGCACCGCGTCGAAGCCGGCGCGCCGGTCGAGCGCCACATGCACGTGCAGACCACGACCCCCGGTGGTCCGGACGTAACTGGTGAGCCCCAGTTCGTCGTCGATCAGCTCACGGGCCCACAGCGCGGCGCTGCGCACCAGCTTGAAGTGCTTGTCATCGGGCGGATCGAAGTCGATGACCAACTGGTCCGGAGCGTCGAGCTTGCCGATGCGACTGGTGAACGCGTGAACCTCGATGCAGGCCTGGCTGGCCAGGTAGACCAGGTCCGCAGGCTGGCCGCAGACCGCCTGCTCGAGCACGCCGCCCTCCTTGGGTACATCGACACGGCGAATCCAGTCCGGGAAGTACGCGGGGACATTCTTTTGCACGATCCGCTGGCCCTTGAGGCCGTCGGGGTAGCGCATCATCGTGACCGGCCGATCCCGTAGCCACGGCAGCATCCGCCCGGCGGCATCCGCGTAGTACCGGGCCAGGTCCCCCTTGGTGATCCCGTCGTCCGGGAACAAGACCTTCCCGGCGTTCGGGATCGGCACGGTGATGTCGCCGGCGGCGATTTGCTCTGTCATGCCGAACTCCTGGTGAGGGCGGCTCCGGGCAGGGCCCGTCAAGTGCTGGGATGTGCCTTGCTGACCAGGGACAGCACCGAGGCCGGGTCGTCCTGCAGGGCCAGGTCGCCTATCGAGACTATGCCGGCCACCTGACCGTTCTCAATGACCGGCAGCCGGCGCACCGCGTGCTCGCGCATCAGCCGCGCCGCGACGGCCGCGTCGTCCGCCGCGTTGACCCCGATCAGGTCACCACTGCTGAGCGGGCCTACCGGCTCATCCGGCGTCCTCGACTCCGCGACCGCCCTGACTACGAGGTCGCGGTCGGTAACCAGGCCGCGCAGGGACTGCTCGTGGACCACGAGCACGGCACCCACTCCCCAGTCCCGCATGGTTCGCGCGGCGTCACCGATCGACTGGTAGTAGTCCACCCCGATGGGGCCGGGCGTCATCACATCACGGACTTTGGCGTTCATGACGTACTTCCTCCACCCTCCACGTCGTGGTTCGGTCGATCCCGTACCAAGGCGCTACCAGGAGGACCCGGCCCTAAACGAGTATCCGCGCGTCGGTTCAGGACCGGCCGAGCAGGCGGTCGAGCGCGCGGCCGACCTCATCGGCCAGGGCCGAGGTGTCGGGACCACCGGTTCCCCGGGCGGGGACCAGGGTGACGGGCTCGGGCTCACGTACCAGGCCGCAGTCCAGGCACTCGACCTGGCCGAGCCGCCGGATCAGGTGAGCGCTGCGGCACTTGGCGCAGTGCTCGAGCTCGGCGGTCCAGTCGGTCGACTCCTGGCAGGCCGGGCAGATGAGCACAAGCTGGTCGCGCACCACCCCGCGCCGCCAGGGACTCTTCCCCCGCTCCGGGTCCGTCTGCCGCACGCCGCAGCGGTAACACGGCACTGCTCATCCCCGGCCCATGCCTTCCTACGTACAGCGCTAGCCGAGCGCGGCGAGCG
>Ga0318497_10000838_pt1 | contig 10792 bp, 6 predicted proteins | sample GRESIP109b1f23_FD_203754 | JGI IMG/M metagenome (GOLD analysis project Ga0318497, IMG submission 203754) | Tropical soil microbial communities from Luquillo Experimental Forest, Puerto Rico - GRE.SIPMG.109b1f23 | ecosystem: Environmental > Terrestrial > Soil > Tropical forest > Bulk soil... | reverse complement strand
CACGTGCAGCGCGAGCACCGGCCAGAGCGAGCCCGCGGACTGGCGCAGGATGCAGAGCACCAGCGCGTCCGTGAAGGCCGGCGCGAGCGCACCGGCGCCGCCGTTCATGATCGCGGGCAGGAAGGCGGCGGCGAAGCCCGACATCACCGTCGTCAGCAGCACGCCCGGCGCCGCGCCGAAGCGCGCGGTCGCGAGCGGCTGCAGCACGCCGCGGAAGAACACGTCGTACACCAGCGGGTACACGCCGATGTACACCAGCGCGAGCGCGATGCCGAAGAACGGCGGCGTGGTCACCGCGCCCGACGGCGCGGGAGGCGGGGGCGGCGGCGCGAGGCTCTTCACCACGTTGTCGACCTCGCTCGACAGCACGAGCGCGCTGGTGAGGAAGACGACGGCGAGCCACGCCGGTCCCGGCGCCGCCACGAAGCCGAGCTGGCGCGCAGGCGGAGCGCGGAAGCGCGAGGCGCACAGCGCGAACAGCCCGCCGTAGGTGACCAGCGCTCCCATGCCCAGGCTCGAGATCACCAGCTGGAAGCCGATCTGGCCGAACAGGATCGTCCACAGCAGGTGGACCAGCGGCGCCAGCAGCGCCAGCAGGAAGGCGAGCTCGAGCGAGACGGCGGGCCGCGGCCCCGATTCGCGCTCTGGGATCATGACCCGAACAGGATCGGCCGCAGCGCCTGACCGGTGTAGGAGAGCGGGTTGTTCGCGACCTCTTCGGGCGTGCCGGTGGCGATGATCTCGCCGCCCTTGTCGCCGCCTTCGGGCCCGAGGTCGATCAGGTAGTCGGCGGTCTTGATCACGTCGAGGTTGTGCTCGATCACGACCACGGTGTTGCCGCGGTCGACCAGCTTCTTCAACACCTCGAGCAGCTTCTCCACGTCGGCGAAGTGGAGCCCGGTGGTCGGCTCGTCGAGGATGTACATGGTGCGGCCGGTGGCGCGCTTGGACAGCTCCTTCGCGAGCTTGATGCGCTGCGCCTCGCCGCCCGAGAGCGTGGTCGCCTGCTGGCCCAGGTGCACGTAGCCCAGCCCCACCTCGGCCAGCGTCTGCAGCCCCGGCCGGATCGAGGGGATGTTGCCGAGCACCTCGAGCGCCTCGTCGACGGTCATCTCCAGCACGTCGGCGATCGACTTGCCCTTGTACTTCACCTCGAGCGTCTGCGGGTTGTAGCGCTTGCCCTGGCACTCCTCGCAGGTCACGTACACGTCGGGCAGGAAGTGCATCTCGATGCGCAGGATGCCGTCGCCCTGGCACGCCTCGCAGCGCCCGCCCTTCACGTTGAACGAGAAGCGCCCGGGCTGGTAGCCGCGCTGCCGGCTCTCGGGCAGCTGCGTGAACAGCTCGCGAATGCCGGTAAAGATCCCGGTGTAGGTGGCCGGGTTCGAGCGCGAGGTGCGCCCGATCGGGTCCTGCGACACGTCGATCACCTTGTCCAGGTGTGGCAGCCCGTCGACGCGCTTGTGCTTGCCCGGCTTCTCCTTGGCGTCGAACAGCTTGTGCGCGAGCGCGCGGTAGAGCGTGTCGTTCACCAGCGTGGACTTGCCGCTGCCCGAGACGCCGGTCACGACCGTGAGCACGCCCAGCGGGAAGCGCACGGTGACGTCGCGCAGGTTGTTCGCCGACGCGCCGAGGATCGTCACGAACTTGTCCGAGCCGGGGCGGCGCAGCTTCGGCACCGGGATCGCGCGCGCAGCGGAGAGGAACTGTCCGGTGAGCGAGCGCGGCTCCTTCGCGACGTCTTCGGGCGTGCCCTCGGCGACCACTTCGCCGCCGTGGCGCCCCGCGCCAGGCCCCAGGTCGACCACCCAGTCGGCGGCGCGGATGGTCTCCTCGTCGTGCTCCACCACGATCACGGTGTTGCCGGTGTCGCGCAGCGAGAACAGCGTGCGCAAGAGCCGCCCGTTGTCGCGCGCGTGCAGCCCGATCGACGGCTCGTCCAGGATGTAGAGCACGCCGGCGAGCGCCGAGCCCACCTGCGTGGCCAGGCGGATGCGCTGGCTCTCGCCGCCCGACAAGGTCGCCGCGGTGCGCTCCAGCGTCAGGTACTCGAGCCCCACGTTGCATAGGAACGTGAGCCGCTCGCGGATCTCGCGCAGCAGCCGCTCCGCGATCGCGAGCTCCTGCTTGCCGAGCACGAGCTTCTCGAAGTGCTCCACCGCCTGCGCCACCGAGAGCTTGCCCACGTCGGGCAGGCTCATCCCGCCCACGAACACCGAGCGCGCCTCGGGCCGCAGCCGCGCGCCCTGGCAGTCGTCGCAGGCGGTGTTGCTCATGTACTCGCGCAGGCCTTCGCGCACCAGGTCGCTCTCGCTCTCCCGGTAGCGCTTGTCGAGCAGGCCGGTCACGCCGGACCACTGGCGGTCGAAGCTCCACTTGCGGCTCCGTCCGAAACGGAACGTCACCTTCTCGTCGGTGCCGCTGAGGATCTGGGTGCGCGCTTCGGGCGAGAGCTTCTTCCAGGGCGTGTCGAGCGAGAAGCCGTAGTGCGCCGCGAGCGAGCGCAGCATCGACAGGTAGTAGCGCGACGCGTGCCCGCGTCCCTTGAACGGCGCGATGGCGCCGTCGTCCAGCGACAGGTTCGGATCGGGCACGAGTAGGTCGGGATCGAAGAAGTCCTTCGTGCCCAGGCCGTCGCAGCTCGGGCACGCACCCTGCGGGCTGTTGAACGAGAAAAGCCGCGGGTTGATCTCGGGGAAGCTGGCGCCGCACTCCATGCACGCGGCGAGCTCGGAGAACAGCACCTCCTCGCTGCCCGGGCCGATGTCGACCTTCGCGAAGCCCTGGCTCGCGCGCAGCGCGGTCTCGAGCGAGTCGGCCAGCCGCTGGGTGACGTCCGGCCGGATCACCAGCCGGTCGACCACCAGGTCGATGTCGTGGCGCTTCTTGCGGTCGAGCTCGGGGGCTTCGTCGAGCTGGTGGTCCTTGCCGTCAATGCGCACGCGCACGAAGCCCTGCTTCTGGAACTCGCGCAGCTCCTTGCGGTACTCGCCCTTGCGGCCGCGCACCACCGGCGACAGCACCTGGATGCGCGTGCCGTCGGGCAGCGCCTGCACGCGCTCGCACATCTGCTTCACGGTCTGAGCCTGGATCGGCTTGCCGCAGTTCACGCAGTGCGGCACGCCGACGCGCGCGTACAGGAGCCGCAGGTAGTCGTAGATCTCGGTGACCGTGCCCACCGTCGAGCGCGGGTTGCGGCTGGTGGTCTTCTGCTCGATCGAGATCGCCGGCGAGAGGCCCTCGATCGAGTCGACCTCGGGCTTCTTCATCTGGTCGAGGAACTGCCGCGCGTACGCCGACAGGCTCTCGACGTAGCGGCGCTGGCCCTCGGCGTAGAGCGTGTCGAAGGCAAGCGAGGACTTGCCCGAGCCCGACAGTCCGGTCAGCACCACCAGCTTGTTGCGCGGAATGCGCACGTCGATCGCCTTCAGGTTGTGCTCGGCGGCACCCCGGACGACGATCTCGTTCGGCTCAGAGCTCACTCTCGCCCCCTGGCGGCCCGCGCGTTGCGCGCGAGCTCGACCGCCAATCTTACCGCTTCGACCATCGAGCCCGCGTCGGCCTTGCCCTGGCCGGCGATGTCGAACGCGGTGCCATGATCGACGCTGGTCCGCACCAGCGGCAGGCCCAGCGTCACGTTCACGGCCTGCCCGAAGGCATGCGTCTTTAGAGGGCCGAGGCCCTGGTCGTGATACATCGCCAGCACCGCGTCGAACTCCCCCGCGACCGCGCGGTGGAACAGGCTGTCGGCCGAGAACGGCCCGCGCGCATCGATTCCGCGCGCGCGTGCATCCGCGAGCGCCGGCGCGATGATGCGCGCCTCCTCGTCGCCGAAGCGCCCGCCTTCGCCGGCGTGGGGATTCAGCCCGCACACGGCGATGCGCGGGTCGCGGATGCGAAAACGCGTCTCGAGGTCGGCGTCGAGGATCTCGAGCGCCGAGGCGATGCCGTCGCGCGTGAGCCGGGCGGGCACCTCGCGCAGCGCGCAGTGGATGGTCGCGAGTGCAACGCGCAGTCCGCGCCCCACCAGCAGCATCACCGCGCGGCGGCCGCCCGCGATCTCCTCCAGGAGCTCGGTGTGGCCCGGGTAGTGAAAGCCCGCGGCGGCGATCACCTCTTTCGACAGCGGCGCGGTGGCCATCGCGTCGAGCTCGCCCACCAGGCAGTCGCGCGCGGCAGCGCGCACGGCCTCGACGATACCCGCCGCTGCGGCGGGATCGGGGCGGCCCGGCTCGACGCGGGCGCTGGCGAAGCTCTGGCCCTGCGCCGGCGCCACGACGCCGCCGGCGCGCGCCACGGCCTCGAGATCGCCGTACACGCGCAGCTCCACGTCGTCGGCCGCCAGCGCGCGCAGCGCTGCGGACACCACTTCGGGGCCGATGCCCGCGGGATCGCCGACGGTGAGGCCGACGCGCGGGCGGGGGGTGCGGGGGCGGTCGCTCAACGAAGCTCCGGTGCGACCACCTCGATATAGCGGGACTTCTTCACCTCCGCGATCCACTTCTCGAACGCGGGCATGGTGCGCTGCTCCATCAGCTCCGCGCGCAGCCGGTCCGCGACCTTCTCGTAGGCGACGTCGGAGGGATCGAAGCGCTCGAGGAACTGGAAGATGTTCTCGCCGTGCGCGTTCTCGACCACCTCGCTGATGTCTCCCGGCGAGAGCGACGAGACCGCGGCCTTGATCTCGGGCGGCGCGTCGGCCTCGCGGAAGGTGGTGAGCCCGCCCTGCTGGGCCGTCGGAGCGCTCGAGTACTTCCGCGCCAGGCCCGCGAAGTCGCCGCCCTGCTTGGCCTTCTCGCGCAGCTGCTCGGCGAGCTTGCGCGCCTCGGCGCGGTCGGCCTCCTTCGCGTCCGGGGGGAACCCGATCAGGATGTGCAGCACCTTCAACCGCGCGCCGGGCTTGGCGTGACCGTAGCGCTCGTCGTAGAGCTTCTTCACGTCCTCGTCGCTGACCCGGACCTTCCCCTGCACCGCCCCCTGCACGACCTTCATGCGGGTGATCTGGCGGCCGAGCTGCTCGCGGTAGGTCTTCTTGTCCAGCCCCTGCTTGGCCGCCGCCTCGTAGATCGTGTCGACCGACACGCCCTCGTCGCGGGCGATGCCCGAGATCGACTCGTCGATGTCCTCGTCGGTGGCGGTCATGTTCTGCTTCTTGGCCAGCTGCAGCACGATCTTCTCGTCGATCAGCGTCTCGAGCGCGGTGGCGCGCAGCTGCATCGCCTCCTGCTCCGAGAGCGACTCGCCCTGCGCGCGCACGCGGTCGACGTAGCCGTGCCAGGCGTCGCGCACCTCGGAGAGCAGGATCACCTCGTCGCCCACGATCGCGGCGACGCCGTCCACCACTTCGGCGCGCGTGGCGCGCGCCGAAGTCGCGATCCCCGTGGCGCAGCAGAGCGCCAGCGCGAGCCGGGCAGCCTTCCTCATCGCAGCGTCTCCATCACTCGGTCGTTCACGCGGATCTCGGCGTTCTTGCGCAGGCCGCGGATCCACTCGCGGCGCAGGTCCTCGAGCGCCCGCTCGTCGAGCTCCACCGCGATCTTCTCACGGACCTCGTCGAAGCTGGCCTCGTGCGCCGGGAGTCTGCTCTCGAGCCGGAAGAGATGGAAGCCGTACGGCGATTCGACCACGGGCGAGATCTGCCCGGGCTCGAGCTCGAACGCGCGGTCGAACGCCTCCGGCAGCTCGCCCTTCGCGAACGGCGGCAGGCTCCCGCCGTTGGCCGCCTCGGGCGCGATGCTGTTGGCCTTCGCCAACTCGGCGAAGTCGGCGCCCTTCTCGAGCTGTGCGCGCAGCTCCTCCGCCTTGGGCCGCTCCGCCACCACGATCTGGCGGATCTGCACCCGCGGCGGCAGCGCGAACTCGGCCTTGTGCTCCTCGAAGTAGGCGCGCTGCGAGCTCTCGGGCACGTGCGCGCGCGGACCCAGCTCCGCCAGCGCGGTGCGCTCGAGGATCATCTCGCGCCGCACCGAGTCGCGGTAGCGCGGGTCCGGGTCCTTCCAGTCGGGGCCGTGCAGCTCGTGCAGCCGCTCCTCCACGTCCGCGGGCGACACTTCGATGTGTCGCTTGGCGGCGTAGTTCAGCACCACCTGGTCAGAGACCAGCCGCTGCAGGATGTCGCTGGCGACGTCCTCGCGCTTGGCGTCGGGGTCGTCCTCCATGCGCTGGTCGACCTGGCGCTGGAGGTCGGCCGCGGGAATGCGCACGCCGTCCACGTCCGCCGCCCAGCTCGCGTCGTCCCCGCGGCGGCTGCAGCCGCCCAGCGCGAGCAGGAGCGCGGCGATCGCGATCGTCGACCTCATGGGCTTCCGCGCTCCTCTCCCTGGGCGGGGCTCTCCGGGGTGAGAAGGTCCACGAGCGCGAGGCTCTCGGCCAGGGCGTCGGCCGGCGAGCGCAGCCGCAGTCCCAGCCGCCGGTCGGGATACGCGCGCAGCTGGCTCCCCGGCTGGCCGAGCAGGCGCACGATGCGCGAGGGGTCGACGCGCGCGCGCTCGCCGATCTGCAGTCGCAGCTCGCCGTTCTTGACCTCGACCGACACCACGCCCCGCTCGCGACAGCGGATCTTGAGCCGGATCACCTCGAGCAGGTTCTGCGCCTCGAGTGGCAGCGGGCCGTAGCGGTCGAGCAGCTCGCCGCGCAGCGCCGCGAGCTCCGCGTCGTCGCGCGCGCCGGAGAGCTGCTTGTACAGCGCGAGCCGCTGGCTGACTTCGGGCACGTACTTCTCCGGCAGCAGTGCCGGCTGCGGCAGCCGAATCTCGGGCTCGATCGCTTCCGCGGCCTCCTCGCCGCGAAGCCGCGCGATCGCCTGCTCGAGCATCTCCATGTAGAGGTCGTAGCCGACCGAGGCGACGTGCCCCGACTGCTCCGCGCCGAGCAGGTTCCCCGCGCCGCGGATCTCGAGGTCCTCGTTCGCCAGCCGGAAGCCCGCGCCGAGCTCCGACAGGTCCTGGATCGCCTCGATCCGCCGGCGCGCCTCGTCGCCGACCTGCCCCGACGGCGGCAGGAGCAGGAACGCGTAGGCGCGTCGGTTGCTGCGTCCCACGCGCCCGCGCAGCTGGTAGAGCTGCGCCAGCCCGAACATGTCGGCGCGGTGGATCAGGATGGTGTTGGCGTTGGGGATGTCGAGCCCCGACTCGATGATCGCGGTGCAGACCAGGATGTCCGACTCGCGGTGCAGGAACCGGAGCATGGTCTTCTCCAGCGCCGCGCCCGACATCTGGCCGTGCGCCACCGCGATGCGCGCCTCGGGCACGACCCGCTTCAGGTAGTCGGAGATCTCCCCGATGGTCTCGATCCGGTTGTGCACGAAGAACACCTGGCCGCCGCGGCGCAGCTCGCGCTGCACCGCCTCGCGGATCAGGTCCTCCGACACGCGGGCCACCTGCGTGCGCACCGCGATGCGGTCGACCGGCGGCGTCTGGATCACCGACAGGTCGCGCATGCCCGAGAACGCGAGCTGGAGCGTGCGCGGGATCGGCGTGGCGGTGAGCGTGAGCACGTCGACGAGCTTGCGCAGCTGCTTCAGCCGCTCCTTGTGCGCGACGCCGAAGCGGTGCTCCTCGTCCACGATCACCAGGCCCAGGTTGCGGAACGCCACGTCCTTCGAGAGCAGCCGGTGGGTGCCGATGACGACGTCGAGCTTGCCCGCGGCGAGCCCCTCGCGCACCTCCTTCACCTGCTTGGGCGACGACAGCCGCGAGAGCGCGCCGATCGAGATCGGGGTCTGTGCGAAGCGCTCGCGCAGCGTCTCGAGGTGCTGCTGGCACAGCACCGTGGTGGGCACCAGGAACGCCACCTGCTTCCCGCCGGCGACGGCCAGGTAGGCGGCGCGGCAGGCGACCTCGGTCTTGCCGAAGCCGACGTCGCCGCACACCAGCCGGTCCATCGGCCGCGCGCGCTGCATGTCGGCGAGCACGTCGTCGGTGGCCTTGCGTTGATCGGGCGTGTCCTCGAAGCGGAAGCGGGCCTCGAACTCTTCGTAGGCCGGGTCGGGCGGCGGGAAAGGAAAGCCCGGGAGCTGTTCGCGCGCGGCGATCACGGCGAGCAGCTCGTCGGCCATCTCGCGGACCGCGCGGCGCACGCGCGACTTCCGTTTCACCCAGCTGTCGCCTCCCAGGCGGTCGAGCGCGGGCGAGGCGTCGTCGGCGGCGCTGTAGCGCTGCACCTGCCCCAGCCGCGACACCGGCACGTAGAGCTTGTCGCCCTTGTCGTAGAGCAGCAGCAGGAACTCCTGCTCGCCGCCCAGCACCGAGATGCGCTGCAGGCCGCCGAAGCGTGCGATGCCGTGCTCGGCGTGGACCAGGAAGTCGCCCTCTTCGATCTGCGCCAGCCGCTCGACCGAGCTCGATTGGCGCGTCATCCGCGCCGCGCGCCGCTGCTGGCGCTCGCCGAACACGTTCTGCTCGGTCACCACCACCAGCGCGTCGTCGGCGAGCTCGAAGCCGTCGGCGAGCGGCGAGATCGCGAGGTCGATCGCGCCGGCCGCGGGGAACGGCGGCCACGCGCCGTTCTGCGCCGCGGGCAGGCGCAGCTCGACGCCGTAGCCGCGCAGGATGTCGACCAGCCGTTCGCCGGAAGCGAGCGAGGGCGAGGTGAGCCGCACCCGCCGCTGGCCTTCGGTCCAGGCGCCGATCCGCAGCGTCAGCGGCTCGAGCGCGCGCCCGCTGCCGCGCTGCTCTTCGATCTCGCGGCGCAGCTCGCGGTGGTCGGCGCCGCGCGCGTCGACCACGTCCTCGTCGGCGGTCGGATCCACCGCGCCGATCGGGTCGAGCAACACCGGACGGTGTCGCAACACCTGCAGCCAGGCGCTGTCGTCGGTCGCGTAGAGCGCCAGCGGGTCGCACACCGGCCGGTCCTCGGCGCTGGCGCGCTCGTGGCCCGAGAACACCTCGCCCACGAAGGACAGTGCGCGCGCACGGCCGGACTCGGGATCGTCGACCACGATCCGGGTCTCTGCCGGCAGGTAGTCGAACACCGTCTCCATCTCGTCGTGGAGCAGCGCCTCCAGGTTCTCCACGCCCGGCGGCAGCGCGCCCCGCGCGAACGCCTCGGTCACGGCGTAGATCTGCGCCTCGGGCAGCTGCTTCGCGCGGCCCATGCGGCGCACCTCCTGGACGAGGCGGTCGCGGTCGTTGGGCAGGCGGTACGAGCGCGGCGGGATTGCGACCACGCGCTCGAGTTCGCCCTCGGAGCGCTGTGTCGCAGGGTCGAAACTGCGGATCGAGCCGATCGCGTCGAAGTCGAACTCGATCCGCACCGGCCGCTCGAGCTGCGGCGGGAACAGGTCGACGATGCCGCCGCGCGCGCCGACCTCGCCGCGCTCCTCGACCAGGTGGGTGCGGTGGTAGCCGGCCTGTGCCAGCACGTCGACCAGGGCGTCGCGGTCGACCGACATGCCGCGCTCGAGGTGGGTCACCCGCGAGCGGAGCTCCGCGCGCGACGGGGTGCGCCGCAAGAGCGCCGACCACGACGACACCACCGTGAGCGGCGTGCCCGCGCCCGCCGAGAGCCACGCATACAACAGGCTCATGCGCCGCGCCTCGACCTCGGGGTGTGCCGAGAAGCGGTCGTAGGGCGGCACGTCGTAGCGCGGGAAGATCCGCACGTCGGTGCCGGGCGAGAGCGCGCGCAGCGCCGCGGCGAAGCGCTCCCCGCGGGTGGTGGTGGGCGAAATCACCAGCAGCGGCCCCGCGAACGCGGCGCGCAGGCGCGCCGCGAGGTACGCCCCGCCGGAGCCGCGGATGCGGCCCACGCGCAGGGTCCGCGCGCCCGACAGCGCGCGCTCGAGGATCTCGTCGGTCTTCACGGTGGTGGCTTAAACGCGGAACGCCCCTCCGGGGGCGCGCCCCGGGGGGTGGTGGTCGGATTCGATTCGGGTCCCGCAGTATAGGAGGCCGCCTTGGGCAGCGCCGGGCCCCCGGTTATAATCCGCCCCCCTTCCACCCCTGCCGCGAAGGACCCGCCATGAGCCTCGAATTGATCGGCCGCAAGCTCGGCATGACCCAGATCTTCAACCAGTCCGGGGACCGCGTTCCCGTGACCGTGATCCAGGCCGGCCCATGCACGGTCGTGCAGAAGAAGTCGGAGGAGAGCGACGGCTACTGCGCGCTCCAGCTCGGCTTCGCCGACAAGAAGCCCAAGCACACGCCCAAGGGCATGCAGGGCCACTTCGCCAAGGCGAAGACCGCGCCGAAGCGCCTGCTGGTCGAGGTCGCGGTCGAGGCCAAGGACCTCGCGAGCTACGAGCTCGGCCAGGAGGTCAACTGCCAGGGCTACGAGGCCGGCCAGCACGTCGACGTGATCGGCACCAGCAAGGGCCGCGGCTTCACCGGCGTGGTGAAGCGCCACGGCTTCCCCACCCGCAGCGACTCCCACGGCAACCACGAGTCGTTCCGGCACGGCGGCGCGGTCTCGTCGGGCACGTTCCCCGGCCGCATCAAGAAGGGCCTGCGCATGGCCGGCCACTCCGGCAACGCGCGCGTCACGCAGCTGAACCTCCGGGTCGAGCGCGTCGACGTGGAGAAGAACCTGATCTACGTGCGCGGCGCGGTGCCCGGGAAGAACGAGGGCTTCGTCACCATCCGGCCCACGGTGAAGGGCTAGCGCCGACGGCGCGCTACGACCGCAAGGACGCGTTCTACCGCCGCGCCAAGGACGAGGGGCGGCGCTCGCGCGCGACCTTCAAGCTCGAGGACCTGTTGCGGCGGGCACCGCCGCTGGCGCGGAACGCCGCGGTGCTCGACCTCGGCTGCTGGCCGGGCGGCTGGCTCGAGGTGCTGGCGCAGCGCATAGGCCC
>Ga0318497_10000837_pt1 | contig 10799 bp, 9 predicted proteins | sample GRESIP109b1f23_FD_203754 | JGI IMG/M metagenome (GOLD analysis project Ga0318497, IMG submission 203754) | Tropical soil microbial communities from Luquillo Experimental Forest, Puerto Rico - GRE.SIPMG.109b1f23 | ecosystem: Environmental > Terrestrial > Soil > Tropical forest > Bulk soil... | reverse complement strand
GGCCTCCTCGGGGAGGAGCTTCACGCCGATCTTGCCCCGCGACGTCTCGAACACGGCGTACTGGGCCTTTGCGGCGGGCTTCTGCGCCTCGCCTCGCGCTGGCACGACGAGCGCCAGGGCGAGCGCGATCGCGAACGCGGTCGGTCTCGACATGCGCGCGATGCTAGCCAGCAAGGGGTTGGCGGGCAAATGGAAAGAGGGCCGCGCCCTCGTCCGGCGGCGTCGGGCGCCTCACCGCTTGGTGCGCGTCCCCTTGCGGGCCCGCTTCGCCGCGGGCTTCTTCGGGCGCGTCGGCGCCGGCGATGCGCGCGCCTTCGGCGCCGCCTTCGCGCGGGGCTTCCTCGGGCGCGCGCGGGGGGCGCTCGCCTCGCCCTTCGCCGCAGCGTGAACCTCGGCCGGCGCCGGAGGGATCTCCTCGGACGCCGAGGGGGGCTGCGTGGGCTCGGGCGCGGGCGCTGCCGGCGCGACGTCCACGGATTCGGGCAGGGGCGCGGGCTCGGGCTCGGCAACGGGCTCGGACACGGGCTCGGCGAGGGGTGGATGCGGGATCGCTGCGACGGGAGGGGATCCCTCCGCCGTCTGCGCGCCGTTCCCCGGCAGGCCGAACCGCCGCCCGAGCAGATCGAGCGCGAGCTTCGCGGCGGCCTGCTCCGCGTCCTTCTTCGAGCGCCCGGTCCCGCGCCCGAGGACCTCCCCGCGCAGGTCGGTCTCGACCTCGAACGTCTTGGAGTGGTCGGGCCCGTGCTCCGCGACGACGCGGTAGCGCGGGGTCGCCCGCAGCCGGCTCTGAGCGAGCTCCTGGAGCTGCGTCTTGTAGTCGCGATCGAGGGTGCCCGCGGCCGCGCGCGCGAAGGCCTCCCCGAGGAAGCGGTCGGCGAGCGCGAGCACCGCCTCGAGCCCGCCGCCGAGGTAGATCGTCGCGACCACCGCCTCCATCGCGTCGGCGAGCAGCGACGCCTTCCGCCGGCCGCCGGTCAGCTCCTCGCCGCGCCCGAGCCGGAGCAGCGCGCCCAGATCCAGCGCGCGCGCCATCTCCGAGAGCCCCTGCTCGTCGACGACCGCCGCGCGCATCTTCGAGAGGTCGCCCTCGCTCGCCCCGGGGAACCGCTCCATCAGCCGGTGGGACACGGCCAGGTCGATCACGGCGTCGCCGAGGAACTCGAGCCGCTCGTTGTCCGCGAGCCCCGCCTCGTCGCGGTGCTCGTTGACGTACGATTTGTGCGTGAGCGCCGCGATCGCGGTGCGGCGATCGCCGAGCGACATCCCCACGCGCCGCTCGAGGATCGCGACCGGATCGTCGGGCGGCGCCGAAGGAGGTCTCTCGTCTCGCGGTGAACCGGCCTCGCTCATCTCTTCTCCTCCGTGGGTCACGCGCGGAGCCGCGCGGCGAGCTCGTCGGCGAGGGCGTAAGGATCCGCCTCGCGCGCGGCGATCCGCTCCGCGACCGCGTCCAGCTTGCCGAGCTCCGCCTCCAGCCGGGCGAGCGCGCCGGCGACCAGCCGCTCGCGGAGCACGGCGACGAACGCGGCCCGGGCGCGCGCCGCCTCACGCGCGCGGCGCTCCCCGGTCCGCTCCAGGCGCGCGCGGTGCGCGTCCACGGCCGCGGCGAGCTCGGCAGTGCCCTCGTCGCGGACCGCCACGGTGCGGACGATGGGCGGCTCCCAGAGCTCGTCGTCGGGCGCGGGGGCCGGCGCGGGCGCGCCGTGGAAGCGGTGGTGCGCGTCGTGGTCGAGCGGCCGCCCGGAGACCGTGCGCCGGAGCTCCAGCATGGTTTGCAGGTCCCGCACCGTCCGATCGGCGCCCTCGCGGTCCGCCTTGTTCACCGCGAACACGTCCGCGATCTCGAGCACGCCCGCCTTGATGGCCTGGACGTCGTCCCCGAGCCCGGGGACCGCGACGACCACGACCGTGTGCGCGAGCGAGGCGATCTCGATCTCGTCCTGGCCCACGCCGACGGTCTCGACGATCACGACGTCCTTGCCCATGGCGTCGAGCACCAGGACCATGTCCGCCGTCGAGCGCGAGAGCCCGCCGAGGTGGCCGCGCGTGCCCACCGAGCGGATGAAGACGCCGGGATCGAGCGCGTGATCCTGCATCCGGATCCGGTCGCCGAGGATCGCGCCGCCGGTGTACGGGCTCGTCGGATCGATGGCGACCACGCCGACCGTCCGCCCCGCAGCGCGGTGGTGGGCGATGAGCCGGTCCGTGAGGGAAGACTTGCCCGCCCCCGGCGCGCCCGTGAGCCCGATGACGTACGCGCGGCCGGTGCGCGGGAAGAGGGCGCGGAGCCCGGCCTCCGCGGCGGGCTGCCGATCGTCGAGGCCGCGCATCAGCCGCGCCGCCGCGCGGACGTCGCCGGCGAGCACCCGGTCGGCGATCGCGTTTCCGGTCGACATCAGTAGGCCGCCGCCTCGGGGACGAAGTTCGCGACCAGGATCGCCGCCGCCATCCTGCGCGGCGCGCCGATCGGCTGCCGCTCGCGGTCGAGCTGGCGGTACAGCACGGTCCCGTCCTGCACCTGATCGACGAGCACGAGCAGCCGCCACCCCCCGGCGTTTGCCGCGAACACCGCCTCGAAGTCGGCGCGCGGGAGCACGCGCGCGGCGCCGTAGGGGCGGCCGTCGATGTCGGTCCCGACGTAGCGCACCTCGTCCGCCCCGCCCTCCTCGACCACCACGTTCATCACCCAGACCTCGCCGGAATGGGGCTGGAGGTGCGAGGGGACGCTCCCCTCCCCGCCCTCCGCGGCCGGCGGGCGATCCGCGACGCCGAGCGCGAGCGCGACGACCTTCTCCGTCCCGGGGAAGCTCGCGAGGTCGAAGCGGTCGGACCAGACGTCGCCGCTCGGCCCGATGAGGCGTCCGCGGAACAGGGTGCCCATCTCCCGCGCCGCGAGGAAGCGGTAGCGCGTGCCGCCGTGCTGGAACTCCTGGACGAGCTCGACGGTCGCGTTCGGGGCGAGCACGGCTTCGGCGCCGAAGCGCTCGGCGAGCGCGCCGAGCGTCACGGCGTTCCGGGGCGGCGTCGTCGTCTCGAGCGGCGCCGACGCGGGCGTCGCTCCCTGCGCGGGCGTCCCCCCGCGCGCCTCGGCGGGGCGCATCTCGGCCACCTTCGCCGTGAGGTGCAGCTCGAGATCGCTCGGGGTCTGGAACTCGCGGAGCGGGAGCGCCGGGAACTCCGTCGAGACCTCGAACGGCCTTCCGCCGACCGGCGCGACGCGCGACACGCGGACGGCGGTCGGATCGCCGAGGAGCTCGAACGCGTGCGCGGGCGTCTTCACGATGGCGCGCACCGCGAAGCGGTCGGGGTCGAGCCCGACCTCGAGGCGGAGGGCGCGCATGCGGGCCGCGACGTCCTGGAGCGCCGCGGCGCGCTCGCCGAGCGCCGCCGCGACGGCCTGCTCGAGCGCGGAGGCCCGCTCGTGGTCGTAGAACGGCACCGCCCCGAGCGCGGCGAGCGGCGGGTCCGTGAAGCGCAGCCGGTCGTGCCCGACCACCACGAAGCGGGCGCGCGGGAGCGGCTGGCCGGTGGCGGGGTGGATGGCGCGCGAGAACGCGAGCTCGCCCTCGAGCGTCTCGCGATCGGCGCCGAGGCGGACGGGGATCCCGAGCGCCGACAGCTTGCGGGAGGCGATCTGGTTCAGCCGCTCCCGCGGGATCTTTCCGATGATGGTGTGCTCGCCCTCGCCCATTGCGCGCGCCCGGTGCCGCGCAGGTTACCTCAGAACGGCCCGGGAGATGCCGCTCGGCGGAGCTCACGCCCTCACCCTCACGGCGCGCGCGCCGCGGCGCTTGACACCTCGCTCGCGGCCCGGTACCCGTGCGGCCGTCGCACCTCGGAGGAACAGGGAAGCCGGTGCAGGCGCCGCAGCACAGGGCGCCGAGTCCGGCGCGGTCCCGCCACTGTAGCCGGGGAGAAGCGCCTGCGGTTCGTCACCACTGCCGCGTCGTCACGAGCGGCGGGAAGGTGCAGGCGCCGCGGTGAACGAGGTCCTCCCCTCGTCGCCGCACCCCGGGAGCCAGGAGACCTCCCTCCGAGCAGGCCGCGGAATCCCTCCGCGTCCGACCTTTCCGCGCCCGAAGGAGGCGCGAGAATGGCTCGAGGCGTTCCAGCCCGCGTGGGCCTGGCAGCATTCGCGCTCGCGCTCCTCGCGCCGGCGCGCGCGGACGATCCCGAGGAGCCGGTCTATCAGGCCGACGAGATCGTCGTGCGGGTGCCGCGCGCCGACGCGACGACCGACCCCACCACCGCCGCGACGGTGGTGGACGCCCGGCGGTTCGCCGGAGAGTCGAAGACCGTCGCCGAGCTCGTCACTGCCGCGCCGGGCGTGGCGGTGAACGGATACGGCGGCCTCGGCCAGCTCACGACCGTCTCGATCCGCGGCTCCGACGCCGCCGAGGTGCGCGTCTTCCTCGACGGGCTCCCGCTCGACACCGCTGGCGGCGGCGCGGTGGATCTCTCGCGCATCCCGCGCGCGTGGATCGACCGGATCGAGATCGTCCGCGGCGCCGCCGGCGCGACGTACGGCCCGGGCGCCATGGCGGGCGCGGTGGACGTCGTCACCCGGTCCGCGGCGGCGGGGAGCTGGTCGGCCACCGCGAGCGGCGGCTCCTTCGGCACGTTCTCCGGCGGTGTCGATGGCGCCGTCGGCGGCAAGAGCTGGGGCCTCTTGCTCGCGGGAGCGCTCGACGGAACCGGCGGCCGCTTTCCCTACGAGCACGATCGGACGCCGTCCTCGCCCGGCACCGACGTGGTGACCCTCCAGCGCGAGAACGACGCATCCGTGAGCGGCGGCGCGCTTGCGAAGCTCTGGGCGACCCTGGGCGACGCGCGGCTCGATACGATCGTCCAGGTCTCCGGGGGGCGACGCGAGCTGCCCGGCATCGCGTACCACCTGACCCCGAACGACGGCCAGGACGACCTGCGCGCCGGCCTCGTCACCCGCCTCGCGCAGCCGCTCGGCGCCGGTCTCGACCTCGAGCTCGCGCTCACCTACCGGGAGGACCGCCTCGACGTCCGCATCGCCCCCTTCCCCGAGTTCCGGCAGCGGGACCACGCAGGGGAGCTCGCCGCGCGCCTCTCCTGGCGCGCGGGGCCGAGCACGCTCGCGCTGCGCGTCGCGGGCTCCGCGGAGGGCCTCACGCTGGAGGGCGCGGGCGGCCACGCGTGGGGCGGGGCGGCGCTGGCGCTCTCCGACGAGCTCGCGCTCGCAGAGGGGCGCGTGCGGCTCAGCGCGGGCGCGCGCTGGGATCGCCAGGGGCCGTTCGACGGGCTCAGCGCGCGGGCCGGCGCACGCTGGGCGCTCGGCGGCCCGCTGTCGTTGCGCGCGAGCGGCGGCCGTGCCTTCCGCATCCCGAGCTTCGGGGAGCTGTACCTGCAGCAGGGGCTCCTCCTGCCGAACCCCGCGCTCGTCCCGGAGTCGAGCTGGACCGCCGACGCGGCGCTCGTGGCGGAGGGGCGGCTCGGCCTCGCCTCGGCCGGTGCGTTCGCGCAGCTCTACGACGACGTCATCGTCTACGAGGCGATGTGGCAGAGCCGGATGAGGCCCTTCAACGAGCGGCACGCCTTCGCCCGCGGCCTCGAGCTGGAGCTGGCGTCTGCGCCCTTCTTCGGTCCGGCCGCGCTGTCGGCCAGCGCCGCGTACACCTGGCTCGCCACCGAGATCCTGCGCGGCGCCCCCTCGATCGTGGGGAACGAGCTGCCCCACCGCGCTCCGCACCGCCTCTTCGCGCGCCTTTCCGCGGCGCCCGGGCCGCTCGAGGTCCACGGCGAGGCTCAGTACGTCGCCGCGCAGTTCGGCGACGTGGAGAGCTCGGTCCGCATCCCCGCGGCGGTCACGCTGAACGTGGGCCTCTCGGTGCGCCTCGCGCGCGCCCCCGAGCTGCGCCTCGGCCTCGAGGCGAGAAACCTCCTCGACGACCGCTCGCTCCAGGACGGGTACGGGTACCCGCTGCCGGGGCGAATGGTCCTCGTCACGCTCCGCACGTCCAACCAAAAGGAGAACCGCACGCCATGAAGAACCGCCTCCTCCCGGTCCTCACCGCGCTCGCGCTCGCCGCCGCCGGCTGCAACCCCACCGCCGAGAAGATCTGCCCCTCCGACCAGCGCCTCTGCGGCGGCGCCTGCGTCTCGCTTCAGAGCGATCCGCAAAACTGCGGCGCCTGCGGCACGGCCTGCGGCGCCGGCCAGGGCTGCTCGCTCGGCGTGTGCGTCGCAAGCGCCCCGAAGGCCGACGTGCTCGCGGCCTGCTTCAACGTGAACCAGGTCCGCGCGTTCGATGCGGCGCTCGTGCAGGTCGGGGCGCCGGTGGCCACCTCCGCCGGTCCCGGCAGCCTCGCCGCGCTCGGTGGCGCGATCTACGTCGCCGACGTGACCGGCGGCGCAGTCGAGCAGGTCACGCCGCCCACCGCGACCGCGACCGCGGTCGCAAGCGTGAAGGGCGTCAGCTACAACGACCTCGAGCACCTCGGTGCCTTCGGCGGCCTGCTCTGGGTGTCGAACGCCGCGGTGGGAAGCCTCGTCGCGATCGATCCGGTCGCCCGCAAGGTGGTCGACGAGCTCTCGCTCGTGTCCGGCAGCGACGCGCCAAACCCGCTCGGCTTCGACTTCGCGAACCAGAAGGCGTACGTGGCGCTCAGCGCCGGCCTGGGGAGCTCGCCGAACGGGCTCGCGGTGGTCGATCTCTCCCTGGCGCCGCCATGGTCGGTGAGGCCGGCGGTGAAGCGGATCGACCTCTCCCAGTTCGCCCACCCCGGCGCGAGCCCGGGCGTGTCGCGCGTCCTGGCCTCGCCCGACGGGAAGCGCGTCTTCGTGACGCTGAACGATCTGTACGACGCCACCTTCCAGCCAGTCCCGGGTGCGACCGGCAAGCTGGTGGTCGTGGACACTGCCACGGACGCGGTCGTGGGTGACGCGGTGGACCTCGGCGCCGGCTGCCTCGATCCGAGCGGAATGGCGCTCGCGGGGTCCACGCTGTGGATCGGCTGCGGGTACACCGTCTACAACGCGACGGGCACGGCGGTGACGCCGGTGGGCGGGGCGCTCCTCGCGGTGGACGTCTCGGGCGCGACCCCGGTCCCGCGCGCCCCGGTGCCGATGCCGAATGGCCACTCCATCGGCAGCGTGCGGATCTGCGGGGGCCGCGGCTACGCGGGCGCCTCCGACAGCGGGACGCTCGTGACGTTCGATCCGTCCTCCGGCGCCGTCTCCACCGTGAACGAGCAGGCATGCCCGGCGAGCGCGAGCGGGTTCTCCGCGGTCTTCGACGTCGAGTGCGCGCCGTGAGCCGGAGCGGGCGCCAGGCCGCCGTCGCGCTGGCCCTCGCCCTCGCGGCCTGCGCCGCGCCGGCCGTCGCGGCGGCGTCCGCGGGCGACGAGGGCGCGACCTGGCTCGGCCCGCGGCCGCCCGCGCGCCCGCGCCGGGTGGTCTCGCTCGCGCCCAGCGTCACCGACCTCGTGGTGGCGATGGGGCTCGTCGACCGGCTGGTGGGGGTCACGCGCTTCGACGACGCACCCGAGGTGGCGCGGCTCCAGCGCGTCGGAGGCTACCTGGACCCGAACGCGGAGGCGGTCGTGGCCCTCCGCCCCGACCTCGCGGTCTGGATCGACGACGACGGCGGCGTGGCCGCGGTGCGGAAGATCGCTGACCTTGGCGTGCCGGTGATGGTGCTCCACGTCGTGGGGGTCCGCGACGTGATCGCGGGCGCTCGCGCGCTGGGGACGGCGCTCGGCGAGGCCGCCGCCGGGGAGCGGGTGGCGCGGGAGCTGTCGGAGTCGCTCGCGCGGGCGCGCGAGAGCCGACCGGGACCGCGGACTCGAGTGCTGATCGTGGTGGGGCACGATCCGCTCGTCGTGGCCGGCCCCGGGTCCTTCCCCGACGAGCTGTTGCGGCTCGCCGGCGGCGAGAACGTGGTGAGGGACGCCCGGCCCTGGTCCTTCTACTCGGTGGAGCGCGCGGTCGCCGATGACCCTGCGCTGGTGATCGACGCCGGCGTGCACGAGCCGCCCGCGACCCTCGCCCGGCTCGACGCGATCCCGGCGGTGCGCCGCGGCGCCGTCCGCCGGCTCTCCGACGACTCCGCGCTCCGCCCCGGCCCCCGCTTCGCGCGCGCTCTCGCCGAGCTGGCGCGCATCCTCCACCCCGCGGGCGCGGTTGCGCCCGCGCGCGCCGCGGAGGCCGCGCCGTGACCCGGGAGCTCGTGCTCATCGGCGGCGGAGTGCGGTCCGGGAAGAGCGCCTTCGCGCTGGAGGTCGCGCGCCGGCTCGGCGCGCGGCGCGCCTTCGTCGCCACCGCCCAGCCCTACGACGAGGAGATGCGGGAGCGGATCGCGGCGCACCAGCGCGAGCGCGGCGCCGAGTTCGACACCGTCGAGGCGCCGCTCGACCTCGCCGGCGCGCTCGACGCGCTCGGCCACGCGCCCGCGCCGCCGGAGGTGGTGGTCGTAGACTGCCTCACGCTCTGGCTCTCGAACCTGCTCTTGCGCGGGGACGACCTCGGCGCCCTCGACGCCGCGGTGGCGCGCCTCGCCGACGCGCTCGCGGCGCAGCCGTTCCACTCCGTCCTCGTGACGAACGAGGTCGGCATGGGCGTCGTGCCGGAGACCGCCCTCGGGCGGGCCTTTCGCGACGCCAGCGGCCGCGCGCACCAGCGCCTCGCGCCGCGCGCGCACCGCCTCTACCTCGCTGCGCTGGGGTGCATCGTGCGCCTCCGGCCCGGTCCTCTGTCCCTCGTCACAAGCCCAGGAGATGCACCATGAGAACGCTCGAAGAGACGATCGGCTCGATCCCGCCGCCCGACGCGGCCGCCGCGCGCGAGGCGCAGGCGCGCCTCGACGCGAAGACGAAGCCGCCAGGGAGCCTCGGCCGGCTCGAGGAGCTCGCCTGTGCGCTCGCGGCCATCCGCGGCACCGCCGAGCTCGAGCTGCCGCGGAAGGCGCTCGTCGTCATGGCCGGGGATCACGGCGTCGCGGAGGAGGGCGTGAGCGCGTTCCCGCAGGAGGTGACCGGCCAGATGGTACTGAACTTCGTCAGCGGCGGCGCCGCCGTGAACGTGCTCGGCCGCCAGGCGGGGGCCGAAATCGTGGTCGTGGACATGGGCGTGCGCTCGCCCCTGCCGCCGGACCCTCGGGTCCGCTCGGTGCGCATCGGCCCCGGCACCCGCAACCTGGCGCGCGGCCCGGCGATGACGCGCGCGGAGGCGGTGCGCGCGCTCGAGGCGGGGATCGACGTGGCCCACCAGCTCGCCGACGACGGGGTGACCTTGGTGGGGATCGGCGAGATGGGGATCGCCAACACGACGCCGGCGAGCGCGCTCGTGGCCGCCTACCTCGGCCTCCCGCCCGAGGAGGTGACCGGTCGCGGTACCGGCATCGACGACGAGGGGCGCCAGCGGAAGATCGCCGCCATCTGCCGCGGGCTCCTGCTCGCCCGGCCCGACTCCGCCGATCCGCTCGGCACGCTCGCCGCGCTGGGCGGCTTCGAGCTGGCGGGGCTCGCCGGCGTGGCGATCGGCTGCGCGGCGCGGCGGATCCCCGTGCTGATGGACGGCTTCATCTCCACCGCCTCGGCGCTCGCCGCGGCGCGCATCGCGCCGCGGTGCGCCTACGCGCTCCTCGCCTCGCACGCGTCGGTGGAGCCGGGCCACCGCGCGGCGCTCGCCGCGCTCGACCGGCGGCCGCTCCTCGATCTCGGGCTACGGCTCGGCGAGGGCACCGGCGCCGCGCTCGCGATGCACCTCGTCGAGGCGGCGGTGCGGATCATCCGCGAGATGGCCACCTTCGCCTCCGCCGGCGTGAGCGGCGCGGCGTGACGGGCACCCCGTGAGGCGCCTCCTCCACGCGGTCGCCTTCCTCACCCGGCTCCCGGTGCCGGGCGCGCCGATCGCGGGCGCGGCCGACGTGGGCCGCGCCGCGCCCTTCTTCCCGGCGGCCGGTGCGCTCCTCGGCGGGCTCCTCGCCCTCGCCGCGCGAGCCCTCGCGCCGCGGGTGCCGCCGCTCCCGCTCGCCGCGCTGCTCGTCGCGCTCCTCGCCGCGCTCACCGGGGCGCTCCACCTCGACGGGCTCGCCGACACCGCCGACGGCTTCGGCGGCGGACGCACGCGCGACGACGTGCTGCGCATCATGCGCGACCATGCGATCGGCGCGTACGGCGCGACCGCCCTCGCGCTCGTGCTCATCGTGGAGGTGACGCTCCTCGCGGCCCTCCTCGAGCGGGGCGGGGCCGCCCCCGCGCTCGTGGTCGCGCCCGCGCTCGCGCGCTGGGTCCCGGTGCCGCTGTCGCGGCTCCTCCCCTACGCCCGCGAAGGCGGGGGGCTGGGTGCGGCGGTGACCGACCATGGCAGCTGGCTCGGGCTCGCCGGCGCCACCGCGCTCGCCGTCGGCGTCGCGGTCGGGGTGGCGGGTAGAGCGGGCCTCCTCGCGCTCGCGGCGGTCGCGCTGTTCGCGCTCGCGCACGGCCTCGCCTGCCGGCGCCGCATCGGCGGCGTCACCGGCGACACCCTGGGCGCCGGGGTGGAGCTCGGGCAGGCGGTGGCGCTCCTCGTCCTCCTGGCAGCCGGATGAGCCGCTCGGCCGCGACGATCCTCCACCTCGTGCGCCATGGCGAGACAACGCTCGCCGGGAGCGGCGTCATCGCCGGGCGGCTCGACGTCCCGCTCTCCGCGCGCGGCGAGGCGCAGGCGCGCGCGGCCGCCGCGCTCCTCGCGAACCAGCCGCTCGCGGCGGTGGTGGCGAGCCCGCTCGCCCGTGCCCGCGCCACCGCCGCGCCCATCGCCGCGGCCCACGGGCTCGCGGAGGTCGGGGT
>Ga0318497_10000834_pt1 | contig 10809 bp, 10 predicted proteins | sample GRESIP109b1f23_FD_203754 | JGI IMG/M metagenome (GOLD analysis project Ga0318497, IMG submission 203754) | Tropical soil microbial communities from Luquillo Experimental Forest, Puerto Rico - GRE.SIPMG.109b1f23 | ecosystem: Environmental > Terrestrial > Soil > Tropical forest > Bulk soil... | reverse complement strand
CAGAACTGCATCCGCAGCGGGCCGATGATCAGCGCGTCGGTGCGTTCGGTGAGCACCGCGGCGCCGTCGGCGGCAATGCGATGGATCTTCACCTCCAAGGCGGCGCGGCCGTCCATCTGGCGAAACAGCTTCATTGTCCTGGCCCGGCCATGAATCGACGGCAGTCCGACGTTTTCGTAGACCAGGTTGTCGTCCAAGGCGGCATCGGCCGCTTCGTAATCCGCATCTTGCAGGGCGTTCAGGAAACCCTCGACCGTGCCGGTGTTCGCAATGTCCGTGGCAGTCAGCTCCGTCATGCCTGCCAGCGTAGGCGAGCGTGGCAGCCCGAAGCTGTGGCAGGGTAAGGCCGATGCGCGTCGCCGTGGTTGCCGGGCCCGATCCCGGGCACTCGTTTCCCGCGATCGCGCTGTGCCAACGCTTCGGTGAGGCGGGCGATGACGCCACGCTGTTCACCGGCGTGGAATGGATCGACGCCGCCCGCGCCGCCGGCGTTGCGGCCGTCGAGTTGGACGGGCTCGCGGCCATAGACGACGATGTCGACGCCGGGGCCAGGATCCACCGACGCGCCGCGCCGATGGCCGTGCTCAACGCGCCGGCGCTGCGAGAGCTCGCGCCCGACCTGGTGGTGTCCGACGTCATCACCGCGTGCGGTGGCATGGCGGCGGAGCTGTTGGGGATCCCGTGGATCGAACTCAACCCCCACCCGCTGTACCTGCCTTCCAGGGGATTGCCGCCGATAGGCAGCGGGCTGGCGCCGGGTACCGGTCTCCGCGGTCGGCTGCGCGATGCCACCATGCGGGCGTTGACGGCGCGGTCCTGGCGGGCCGGTCTGCGGCAGCGCGCGGCCGTGCGGGTCGAGATCGGGCTGCCGGCCGATGACCCCGGCCCGCTGCGACGGTTGATCGCCACGCTGCCCGCACTGGAGGTTCCTCGTCCGGACTGGCCGCCCGAGGCCGTCGTCGTGGGGCCGTTGCACTTCGAGCCGACCGATCGGGTGCTCGAGATTCCCCCCGGCTCCGGCCCGGCCGTGGTGATCGCGCCCTCGACCGCGTTGACCGGGACTTTGGGCTTGGCCGAAGTTGCGCTGGGGTGCCTGATACCGGGGGAGACGCTGCCGGCGGGATCGCGGCTGGCGGTGTCGCGGCTGAGCGGAGCGGATCTGGCGGTGCCGCCGTGGGCGGTGGTCGGGCTGGGACGCCAGTCCTTGTTGTTGGCGCATGCCGACCTGGTGATCTGCGGCGGTGGTCACGGGATGGTGGCCAAGACGCTGCTGGCCGGGGTGCCGCTGGTTGTGGTGCCCGGCGGAGGGGATCAGTGGGAGATGGCCAACCGGGTGGTCCGCCAGGGGAGTGCGCGGCTGATTCGGCCGCTGACCGCCGACGCGCTGGTGGCCGCGGTCAACGAGGTGCTGTCGTCCCCCGGCTACCGGGAGGCCGCCGAAAAAGCCGCGGCCAGCATCGCGGGCGTCGCCGATCCGGTGCGGGTGTGCCACGAAGCGCTGGCCCTTGCGGGGTGATTGGTACGTTGGCCGGCCCAGTATCTTGGCTGACGTGCGGCTGACGGAGTTCAAAGAGCGGGTGGTCCTGCGATTCGGCACCGCTTACGGCGCATCTGTGCTGGCAGACCACGTGCTGACCGGTTTCCACGGCCGGACGGCCGCCCAGGCGATTGAGGATGGTGTCGAGCCCCGCGACGTCTGGCACGCGTTGTGCGTCGACTTCGACGTGCCGCGCGAACAGTGGTGAGGTTGCCTTCGGATTGAGTGCGCGCCCGGGGCGGTAAATGGCGGCAAATCGCGCCCTCAGAGCACACTCGACGCCGCCAGCGCACACTCGGCGTGTCGAACTTGAATCGAACAAGTGTTCGTCTACTGTGGTGATCATACGAGAGGACGACTTGTCGGTGGCCTTCTCTAGTGTCACGGCCAACCGACCGATACCGGTCATCGAACACCGACTACAGGAGAGGCACCATGACGCAAGCCCCCGACCGCGAGAAGGCTCTCGAACTGGCGATGGCCCAGATCGAAAAGAGCTACGGCAAAGGCTCGGTGATGCGTCTCGGCGACGAGATGCGTCAGCCGATCTCGGTCATCCCGACCGGATCCATCGCACTGGACGTGGCCCTGGGCATCGGCGGCCTGCCACGTGGCCGGGTGGTGGAGATCTACGGTCCGGAGTCCTCGGGTAAGACCACCGTCGCACTGCACGCGGTGGCTAACGCCCAGGCAGCCGGCGGTGTCGCGGCGTTCATCGACGCCGAGCACGCCCTGGACCCGGATTACGCCAAGAAACTTGGCGTCGATACCGATTCACTGCTGGTCAGTCAACCGGACACCGGTGAACAGGCCCTGGAGATCGCCGACATGCTGATCCGCTCCGGTGCGCTGGACATCGTGGTCATCGACTCGGTGGCGGCCCTGGTGCCGCGCGCGGAACTCGAAGGCGAGATGGGGGACAGCCATGTCGGCCTGCAGGCCCGGCTGATGAGCCAGGCGCTGCGGAAAATGACCGGCGCGCTCAACAATTCGGGAACCACAGCGATCTTCATCAACCAGCTCCGCGAAAAGATCGGAGTCATGTTCGGCAGCCCCGAGACCACGACGGGTGGCAAGGCTTTGAAGTTCTACGCGTCGGTGCGCTTGGACGTGCGCCGGATCGAGACGCTCAAGGACGGCACCAATGCGGTCGGCAACCGCACCCGGGTCAAGGTCGTCAAAAACAAGGTGTCGCCGCCGTTCAAGCAGGCCGAATTCGACATCCTCTACGGCAAAGGCATCAGCAGGGAGGGTTCGCTGATCGATATGGGTGTGGATCAGGGCTTCATCCGTAAGTCCGGCTCTTGGTTCACCTACGAGGGCGAGCAACTCGGCCAGGGCAAGGAGAACGTCCGCAGCTTCCTGATGGAGAACGCCGACGTGGCCAACGAGATCGAGAAAAAGATCAAGGAAAAGCTTGGCATTGGCGCGGTCGTGACCGATGACGACATCCTGCCCGCCCCCGTCGATTTCTGAGCCATCCCGCGAAGAGCAGGCGCGGGCATTGTGCCTGCGCCTGCTCACCGCGAGATCGCACACTCGGGCCGAGTTGTCCGGCCAGCTGGCGAAACGCGGATACCCCGACGACGTCAGCGCTCGGGTGCTCGACCGGCTGGCCGCCGTCGGCCTGGTGGATGACACCGAATTCGCCGAACAATGGCAGTCCCGCCGGGCGAACGCCAGAAAGAGCAAGCGCGCGTTGGCCGCCGAGTTGCAGACCAAGGGTGTCGACAACGACGTGATCACCGCGGTGCTGGGCGGGCTCGACGCCGGCGCCGAGCGAGACCGCGCCGAGCAGTTGGTGCGGGCCAAGCTGCGGCGGGAGACGCTGGGCGAGGACGACCGACGAGTGGGTCGCAGGCTGGTGGCGATGCTGGGGCGCCGTGGATACGACCAGACCCTGGCGTCCGATGTCGTCATCAGCGAGTTGGCCGCCGAACGGGAGCGCCGGAGGGTCTAGCAGCGGGTTAATCCAGCGGGCCCCGGTCGCCGTACCATGGCCCCGTGACTTCGATGGTGGCGCGAGAGGGCGTGGCGGGTGACGTCGCGCCGATGCGTACCTATCAAGTCCGCACTTACGGCTGCCAGATGAATGTCCACGATTCCGAGCGGTTGGCGGGCCTGCTGGAAGCCGCCGGCTACCGGCGGGCCGCCGACGGCGCCGATGCCGACGTCGTGGTCTTCAACACCTGCGCTGTTCGTGAGAACGCCGACAACAAGCTGTACGGCAACCTCAGCCACCTGGCGCCGCGCAAGCGCGGCAATCCCGACATGCAGATCGCCGTCGGCGGCTGCCTGGCCCAAAAAGACCGAGACGCGCTGCTGCGCAAGGCGCCATGGGTCGATGTCGTCTTCGGCACACACAACATCGGATCGCTGCCCACGCTGCTCGATCGGGCCCGGCACAACAAAGTCGCCCAGGTGGAAATCGCCGAAGCGCTGCAACAGTTTCCGTCGTCGCTGCCGAGCGCCCGCGAATCCGCTTACGCGGCGTGGGTTTCCATCTCCGTCGGGTGCAACAACAGCTGCACCTTCTGCATCGTCCCATCGCTGCGGGGCAAGGAGGTCGACCGCAGCCCGGACGACATCCTCTCCGAAGTGCGGTCCCTGGTGGACGACGGTGTGCTCGAAGTCACCCTGCTCGGCCAGAACGTGAACGCCTACGGGGTCTCCTTCGCCGATCCGGCGCTACCGCGCAATCGCGGCGCCTTCGCCGAATTGCTGCGCGCGTGCGGACGTATCGACGGGCTGGAGCGCGTGCGGTTCACCTCGCCGCATCCGGCCGAGTTCACCGACGACGTCATCGAGGCGATGGCGCAGACCCCGAACGTCTGCCCGGCCTTGCATATGCCGCTGCAGTCAGGATCCGACCGGGTGCTGCGCGCGATGCGGCGGTCTTACCGCGCCGAGCGCTACCTCGGCATCATCGAGCGGGTTCGGGCGGCCATGGCGCACGCGACCATCACAACCGATCTGATCGTCGGATTTCCCGGCGAGACCGAAGAGGACTTCGCGGCCACCCTTGACGTGGTACGGCAGGCCCGGTTCGCGGCGGCGTTCACCTTCCAGTACTCCAAGCGGCCCGGCACTCCCGCCGCCCAACTCGACGGTCAGCTGCCGAAAGCCGTTGTGCAGGAACGCTATGAGCGGCTGGTCGAGGTGCAGGAGCAGATCTCGCTGGAAGGCAATCGCGCGCTCATGGGGCAAACCGTCGAATTGCTGGTCGCCGCCGGTGAAGGACGCAAGGACACCCGCACGGCGCGTATGACCGGGCGGGCACGCGACGGGCGGCTGGTGCACTTCGCCCCGAACGATCAGGTGCGGCCCGGCGACATCATTACGACGGTGGTCACCGAGGCCGCGCCGCACCACCTCATCGCGGACGCGGGCGTGCTGACTCACCGCCGCACGCGGGCGGGTGACGCGCCCGCCGAGGGGCAGCGCCCGGGCGGCATCGGTCTTGGCATGCCAACCATTGGGCCGTCCGTCGGCCCCGCAGAACCGACAGAATCACTGGGATGTGCGCGATGAAGAAAGAACACACGGACCTCGACGCTTTGCGCGACGAGATCGAGGCCGCAGAACGCCGGGTGGCGCGTGAGATCGACCCCGGCGCAAGGGCACTCGTGGTCGCGATCCTGGTGTTCGTGCTGCTGGGCTCGTTCGTCCTGCCGCACACCGGGAATGTGCCGGGATGGGATGTGCTGTTCGGCAGCCACGGCGCAGGCGCTGCCGCGGTGGCCCTGCCGTCGCGAGTGTTCGCCTGGTTGGCGCTGGTGTTCGGCGTCGGCTTCTCGATGCTGGCACTGATGACCCGGCGGTGGGCGCTGGCCTGGGTTGCGTTGGCCGGGTCCGCGATCGCGGTCGCGGCCGGACTGTTGGCCGTCTGGTCGCGCCAGACCGTGGCCGCCGGGCATCCCGGACCCGGGTTGGGGCTGTTCGTCGCGTGGATCACCGTGATCCTGTTGACGTTTCACTGGGCCCGCGTGGTGTGGTCGCGCACCGTCGTGCAACTCGCGGCCGAGGAGCAGCGGCGCCGGGTCGCCGCACAGCAGCAGTCGATGAACCTGCTGGACAGCCTCGACAACGCGACCGGTCCCGACAGCCCCGACCGGCCCGAAGACTAGGGTCGGCGGGTCAGCGCCTCAGCGGCCGCTTCAGCCCACTGCCGCCATTGTTCGGCGTTGGCTTTGGCCTCTTCGGCGTCCTTGGTCCGGCCGGCCGCGGCCGCCTTCTGAGCCTGCTGTTCGTATTGTTCGGCGCGACTCCGGAACTGCTCGGCCCGCGCCTGCGCCTGGGGATCGGACCAGTCCACCTCGCCGGCGTCGCGCACCTTCTTCTCGACCGCGCGCAGTCGCCGCTCCAACTCGGCGGAACGTTCCCGCGGCACCCTGCCGATCGCATCCCATTTCTCGGTGATCGATCGCAGCGCCGCCCGGGCGGCGTCAAGGTTGCTCGTATCCAGCTTTTCCGCCTCTTGGAGCAGCGCCTCTTTGGCTGTCGCATTGACCCGCAACTCCGCGTCTTTTTCTGCCGTCGCGGCGTTACGGGCCGTGAAGAACGTGTCCTGGGCGGCCTTGAAGCGGTGCCACAGGGCGTCGTCGACATCTCTGGTCGCTCGTCCGGCGGCCTTCCATTCGGTGAGCAGCTTCCGGAATTCCGCGCTGGTCGCGGTCCAGTCCGTCGAATCGGACAACTCTTCGGCCCGCTCGCACAGCTCTTCCTTCGCCTGCCGAACCCCCGAACGCTCCCGGTCCAGCTCGGCGAAATGGGATCCCCGCCGCCGGTTGAAGGTTTCCCGGGCCGCCGAATAGCGCTTCCACAACGCGTCGTCGACCTTTCGGTCCAGCCCGGTGATCGTCTTCCACTCGTCGAGGATCGCGCGCATCCGGTCACCGGCGGTTTTCCACTGAGTCGCGTTGGCGGCCAAGTCCTCGGCCTCGGCGGCCAGAGTCTCCTTGCGGGCGGTCTGGGAGGCGCGATGCTCCTCGCGCCGGGAGCGATCCGCGGTGGCGGTGGCGTCGGCGAGTTCGACAAGGCCGGCCAGCCGCCCCGCGAGCTCGTCGACATCGCCCAGCACGCATGCCGTCGGCAACGTCTCGGCCAGGGCGGACGCATTGGCCTTGATCTTGCGGGCGTCCCCGGTCCCTGACGCCAGCCGCTCCTCCATGAGCGTGATCTCGGTGCTCAGATCGTCGAATCGCCGACCGAAGTGGGCGAACGCGGCGTCACGGTCGCCCGCCTGCCAGGAGCCGATGACGCGCTCGCCGGCCGAGCTGATCAGCCACACCGTCCCGTCGTCGTCGACCCGTCCGAACCGGTGTGGGTTGCTGGGCGGATGCGCTGTCAGCGGAAGAGCGGCGGGGCGTGGTGTCGGCCGGGGGCCGGGACGCGGCCCCGGACGGGGCGCCGGCTTGGGTGAATCGTTGCTGTGGGGCTCTTCGGCCGTCATGCCGCTCGTCACCTACCCTTCGCGCGGGAGTGTCCCGCGCACCTGCCGCGCGTAGCGGCACCCGTACGGTCGGAAGCCTGGTGGGGGCCTATCGCCAGCGCCAGCTGCTCCTAACCGGTTCCAACAGTATTCAAGCAGCATGGCGGGCGGCGCGCGTCAGGTGGATAACAGTTCGATTGCACCGTTGCTCGGAGCGTGTGGTGCCGCCGCGCGGCCCGGTACGGTCACGGAGACCAGGTGTCACGTCTGTTGCTGGTGGGACCGGAGGGGGAGATCGCAGAGGCAAAGGGTGGCATAGCGCGACCCGGTCCGACAGCTATTGCTTGGGTTTTACCAAGGCCACATACAGGTGCCGCAAAGGCTTCTAGAGTAAACCTTGATGGGCCGCGGCAGCGGGGTCGAGACCGTGGGTCCGTCCCACTACGGTGGCCGTTGAATTGCAGTCAAACAGAACATGCACATACGGCTTTCGGGGGAACGCTGGTCGGAACGCTGGTGAGGGGGTCCCCATGACGAAAGTGGATATCGCGGCGCTGATTGCCTTGTGCGCGGCGCTGGCCTCCGCGGTCGGCGACGTGATCCGCCAGCGCAGCGCGCACGAGATCACCGACAAGAAAGTCGGCCACCTCGAGCTGTTCCGTATGTCGTTACGTGACAAGCGGTGGTGGATGGGCGGTTTGGCGGCGATCGTCAACTACACCCTGCAGGCCGGCGCTCTCGCATGGGGCTCGGTGGTGCTGGTGACGTCGCTCCAGGTGACCGCGCTGCTGTTCGCCTTGCCGATCCACGCGCGGCTGGCCAATTGCCGGGTGACCCGCTGGGAGTGGGTTTGGGCGGTCGTTCTGGCCGGCGCGCTGGCGGTGGTCATCATCGTCGGCGACCCGCAGTCCGGTCACGAGCGGGCGCCGCTGTCAACGTGGATCATCGTGATCCTGGTGATGGGCCCCACGTTGGTGCTGTGCGTGCTGGCGGCGCGGATCTGGTCCGGTCGTCCGGTCGCGGCGGTGCTGCTGGCGCTGGTCGCGGGTTCGTCGTTGGCGCTTTTCGCGGTGCTGACCAAAGGAATCGTCGAGGTGGGCGAAAAGGGCGTGGGTGCCCTGCTGCGCGCGCCCGAGTTCGTTCCCTGGTTGCTGATCGCATTGTGCGGAATGATCTTCCAGCAGTCCGCCTTCCGCGCCGGCGCACTGACCGCGTCCTTGCCGACGATGACCGTGTGCAAGCCCGTGATAGCTGGTGTGCTGGGCGTGACCGTGCTGGGCGAGACGCTCAGCGCCCAAGGACCCGCGGCCGTCGTGCTGGTCTCGGCGGTGGCCTTGGTCATCATCGCGACGGTTGCACTGGCGCGCGGCGAGGCCACCTCGATCGAGGAGGCCGAATCCGAGCACGACCTGAAAGTCGCCGTCTCCCACGATGCGCCGCCGGAACTCATGGCCGGCGAAGGTTTCCGGGCCGGGTGACGCTCGCTTTAAACCTCGAGCGGCCAAGACGTTAGTTTGGTGGCGTGCTCAGCGCCATCGCGATCGTTCCGTCCGCGCCGGTGCTTGTGCCGGAACTCGCCGGAGCAGCCGCCGCCGAAGTGGCCGACGTGACCGCGGCGGGGCTGGCGGCGGCCGCCTTGTTGCCGTCGCGTTGGCTGGCCATCGGAACGGGCCCGTCCGACGACGCGCTGCGCCCCGATGCGATCGGCACCTTCGCGGGCTTCGGCGCCGACGTACGGGTTCGGCTCTCCCCGCAGGCCGATGACGGCGCCGAGCCGACGGCCGAACTCCCCGTATGCGCCCTGCTGGCCGCCTGGGTGCGCGGCCAGGCCCGGCCCGAAGCCACCGTGCGGGTGCGCGTCTACCGCGACGACCATGACGCCGGCGCCGCGCTGGCCCGCGGCAGGCAATTGCGCGCCGAGCTCGACCGGGAGCCCGACCCGATCGGCGTGCTCATCGTGGCCGACGGCGCGAACACCCTGACACCGGCCGCGCCGGGCGGCTACCACCCGGGCAACGCCGACGCGCAACGGGCCCTGGACGATGCGCTGGCAAACGGCGACGTCGCCGCCCTGACCCGGCTGCCACCGCAGATCCTGGGCCGGGTGGCGTTTCAGGTGCTGGCCGGTCTGGCCGAGCCGGGGCCGCGCTCGGCCAAAGAGCTTTACCGGGGGGCGCCCTACGGCGTGGGCTACTTCGCCGGCTATTGGCAGCCATGAAACGAACCGGGCGACCACTAGCGATCATCGGGCCCACCGGCACCGGCAAGTCGCAACTGGCGCTCGACGTCGTCGAGCGGCTCAGCGGCGAGGTCAGCGCGGAAATCGTGAACGCGGACGCGATGCAGCTGTATCGCGGCATGGACATCGGCACGGCCAAGCTGCCCGTCGAAGCGCGCCGCGGCATTCCGCATCATCAACTCGACGTCCTGAACGTGACCGAGACCGCGACCGTCGCCCGCTATCAGCGGGCCGCCGCCGCGGATATCGACGCGATCTCGGCCCGCGGCGCGGTGCCGGTGATAGTGGGCGGCTCGATGCTGTACATCCAGTCGCTGCTCGACGACTGGTCTTTTCCCGCGACCGACCCCACCGTGCGGGCGCGCTGGGAGCAGCGCCTCGCCGAGGTCGGGGTGGGCCGCCTGCACGCCGAGCTGGCCCGCCGCGACCCGGCGGCCGCCGCCGCGATCCTGCCTACCGACGGCCGGCGCACGGTGCGCGCCCTCGAGGTCGTCGAGCTCACCGGGCGGCCGTTCGCCGCGTCCGCGCCGCAGATCGGCGCTGCCCGCTGGGACACCGTTATCGTCGGATTAGACTGTGACACAGCGATTCTCGACGAAAGATTGGCTCGGCGCACGGACGCGATGTTCGATCAGGGCCTGGTCGACGAGGTACGCGCACTACTGCACGAGGGCCTGCGCGACGGGGTCACCGCCTCGCGGGCCCTGGGCTATGCCCAGGTGCTGGCGGCGCTCGACGCGGGCGGTGGAGCCCACCAACTGCGCGACGCGCGGGAGCAGACATACCTGGGCACCCGACGCTACGTGCGGCGGCAGCGGTCGTGGTTTCGTCGCGACCACCGGGTGCACTGGCTCGACCCTGAAGGAGGAGATGCCGATCGTGCCCGCGTCGTCGACTGCGCGTTGCGGGCGTGGCGGCAAGTATCCTGATCTGGTGATCTTCGCCAAGGGGCACGGCACCCAGAACGATTTCGTGCTGCTGCCCGACCTCGACGCCGAGCTGGTGCTCACCGACGCCCGGGTGGCCGCGGTGTGCGACCGGCGCCGGGGATTAGGCGCCGACGGGGTGCTGCGGATCACCACCGCGGGCGCCGCCCTGACGGCACGCGTGCTCGAGCGCCTGCCCGACGGCGTCGGCGCGAACGACTGGTACATGGACTACCGCAACGCCGACGGGTCGACCGCGCAGATGTGCGGCAATGGCGTGCGGGTGTTCGCGCACTATTTGCGGGCCGGCGGTCTGGAGTCCCGTGACGAGTTCGTCGTCGGATCACTTGCCGGCGCGCGGCTGGTCACCATGCATCACGTCGACGAGACCAATGCCGATGTCACCGTCGACATGGGCAAGGCCAACCGGCTCGGCACGGGGGAGGCGGTCATCGGCGGCAGGCGGTTTTCCGGCCTGGCGGTGGACGTGGGCAACCCGCACCTGGCGTGCGTGGATCCGCGGCTGAGCGTCGAGGAGCTCGCCGCCCTGGACGTGGCCGCGCCGGTTGGGTTCGACCGGGCCCAGTTCCCGGACGGCGTCAACGTGGAAGTGCTCACCGCCCCGGTCGGGGGATCGGTCCGGATGCGAGTCCACGAGCGCGGGGTGGGTGAGACC
>Ga0318497_10000830_pt1 | contig 10829 bp, 10 predicted proteins | sample GRESIP109b1f23_FD_203754 | JGI IMG/M metagenome (GOLD analysis project Ga0318497, IMG submission 203754) | Tropical soil microbial communities from Luquillo Experimental Forest, Puerto Rico - GRE.SIPMG.109b1f23 | ecosystem: Environmental > Terrestrial > Soil > Tropical forest > Bulk soil... | reverse complement strand
GGACAGAGCTGCGGGGAACAGTTCGGCAATGGAGCTTTCAGCGGATGAAGACGGTCCTTCCGCCGACGGGGCCAAGGTCCAGCCGAACAGGTTGATCGCCAGGACGACGATACCCAGCCAGGCGGTCAGGCGCTGGCGGAAGCGCATGGTTTCCTTGCGGGCAGAATCATTCCCATCCGTCCGCGACTGGGCGGAACGGCGGGACTTATCCTCTGTCTGACACCGAAGCTGTTTGGTCATTCGAAAGACGCCGCAAAGAGACCAGAAGGATTACAAGGTTATGCACGGTTCATAAAGCGCTTTTCTTGCGTCCTGGCCGAAGGTTAGTGCGTCAGCCTGCCGGCCTTGGAGAATTTCACCGCTTGGACGTCTGCGAAGGCCGGTTCCGGAGGGGGAGCGGAATGGAAACGAGCCGTATCTTGATGGCCTGGATCCGTCGATTGGCGGGCATCGAGGGATTTCCTCACCGGCCTTTCCGTCTCGCAGCCGCCGGATTTTGATCTTCACGATTTTCTGATAGCCCTCCTGATCCAGAATGGATCATGGCCATATGGTTGGTTTTGTGTGCGGCCGCGATATGTAGGTTGTCTTAATTGCCATTACGGCAACCAAGCGGCTAGTCTGTTGGTGATTGTTATGCTGTTGGCGATTTGGCGGCGACGGATAAATCTTGTTCTGGCGACATCTGCGATCAGTGTTCCATTGAGTGGAAACGTCCGGTGGATATTGGATCGGTGCCTGCGGTTGCAACAGGTTTCCAGAGATGTCGGAGGAAACCGGGCGGAGCCGACGGAGTGAAAGGGATGGCGATGGCCGGGAACGTCCGCAAAATTGTCATGCCACTTCAAAGGTTGATGCAGAAATGATATCCGCGCCGATCATGAAAGATATGTTCCGCCAATATGTCGCGCAGGTCGAAGTCGAGGTTTCCACGTTCTGCAACAGGCGCTGCTCTTTCTGCTCCAATAGCCTTGCCGATCGCCGCAATGAGCATCGCTATATGGAGGACGCGCTTTTTTCCAGCATAGTCAGACAGTTATCGTCTTTGGACTGGCAAGGCGTTTTCAGTTTCCATCGCTACAACGAACCTCTCGCCGATCGGGGGTACATTCTTCGCCGCCTTGCCGAGGCGCGGCGTTGTTTGCCCGGAGCTTTGCTGCGCATCTTACCAATGGCGATTATTTGACTGCGGATTATTGCGAGGCTCTTTATGAGGCCGGTCTGCGGTCCATGATGGTTTCTGCTTATCCCCCGGATGGAGTGGAGTGCACGGACGCGTTGCTTCATCAGGTGATTGCCGCCAGCGCTGCCAGATTTGGATTGCCCTATAAGATTATCGACGAATGCCATGGCGACGTCTGCGCCCAGATTCCGTTCCGGGACATGCAGATCACCCTACAGGCGCGGAATTTCGGGCAGGGGACGAATGGCCGGGGCGAAGTTTTGGCCTATGATCGGGGCGGTACCGTTTCCGTTCCGACGTTTTCCCAAAGAACATCTCCCTGTTTCAGACCGTTTCTTGAGCTGCAGGTAGAGTGCGACGGGACGGTGATGCCCTGCTGCAATCTACGTTCCGACGTTTCCGCGCATTCCGGCTGTGCCATTACCCGGCTAACCCCTGAATCTGACATTCTCGACGTATGGGGCAGCGAAGCCTTTGCCAACTGGCGGCGTTCGATGCTCGATTTTTCCCCGAAATCTCCCCCATGCTCGGGATGCGCGATGCATGTCCTCGACGACAGCGACGACAATCGGATGGCCGTTGAACAGTTGAGCCTGCTTTACGCGAGCCGTTAACAATAGAACAAAGGTTATGCCTGCGTCTTTTGGGAAAAGGCCATGAAAACTGAGCATGATTTTCGCAGAATAGACAATAAGGCTGTGCCCGCCATAAACAATGAAATCCGAGCCTTCATGGTGGCCAGGAATGAACGTCTCCGCCTTCCCGCAGTTCTCGATCACCATCGCATGCTTGGAATCGATCGCTTCTTCATCGTTGACAATGACTCCGCCGACGGTACGGCAGAGTTCCTTCTGGAACAGCCGGATGTCCATGTTTTTCAGACGCGGGATTCTTTTTCAAGCAGCCAATGCGGCTACGCTTGGACGAACACGTTGCTGGAAGTGTTCGGAACTGGCGGATGGTGTCTTACGATTGATGCGGATGAACAATTTATCTATCCGGACTATGAAAATGTGAATATTCACGCCCTGTGCGATATCCTTGATCGTTCTGGATCCCGGGGGCTATTCACGATTTTCCTGGATATGTATTCAGATCGTCCGATTCGGGACACTTCATACCGACCCGGGGATGTGTTGATGGACATCTGTCCTTTTTTTGACGCGGCCTCGTATCGATGCGTCAACACCGAGAACTTTCCCTCCTTGCAGGTCTATGGAGGAGTGCGGGAACGTGTTTTTTGGAACGGGAGCGACGGCGGTCATCCCCCCACTCTCAGTCAGGTTCCCTTGGTTCGCTGGCAGAGGGGGACGCGGTATCTCCTTTGCCGTCACGCCATGACGCCGGTTCCTATCGCACCGATAACCGGCGTATTGCTGCATTATAAATTTTTGTTTGATTTTCACGAGCGGGCAAAAAGAGAAGCCGGGCGAGGGGAGCATTTCGCAGGCGGCAGGGAATACAAAGAATATGCAAGGGTGCTGGACCGCGAGGGTTCTCTCTGCCTGAAGACCGATCAGTCTTTCCGTTTTACCGGAAGCGCTCAATTGGGAGAAATGGGACTGATGTCGCGTTCTTTATCCGTCGGCCCGGGTATAGGAGCGCCTCATCAAATCCGGTCGGAGTGACAATCACGCTTCAAGCGCGAAAACGGCGCGCCGCCGGATCATTTCGACAGGCGGGATAGGCAATCGTCGAGTTTCTCCGCCAGTTCCTCCACATGTTGCGGTTGGAAAGCCAGTGGCGGGCGGATTTTCAGAGTGTTGGCGGCGGCGCCGCAGACGCCGATCAGCACGCCGTTGCGAGCCAGATCGTCTGTCACCGCTTTGGCCAGGTCGGTGGCCGGGACTTTGCTCTTTTGATCAGTCACCAGTTCGATGCCGTGATAGAAGCCGATGCCGCGCACATCTCCCACCGCGGCGTGACGTTTCAGCAGGCACAGGGCCTTACCCAGTTGCAGGCCGACCTTGGCGGCATGGCCGGGCAAATTGCCGCCCTGGATGGTGTTCAGCACGGCCAATCCCACCGCCGCCGAGACGGTGTTCCCGCCGAACGTATTGAAGTAACGGGATTTTTTTCCGAAAATATCCAGCAGATCCTGGCGCGTCACGATGCCGCCGATGGGGTGGCCGTTGCCCATGGGCTTGCCCAGGGTGACAAGATCGGGGATCAGTCCGGGATGGCGTAAAAAGGTCCACATCTGCCCCGAACGGCCGAAGCCGCCCTGAACCTCGTCGGCAATGAACAGGCCGCCGGCGGCGCGGATGGCGGCCACGGCGGCGTCCATATGTCCTTTTGGTTCGACGAAGATGCCGTCGCTGGCGAAGGTGGTGTCCACCAGCAAGGCGGCGGGCTGAATGCCGGCTTTTTTCATGTCGGCGATGGCGGCTTCCACCGCCGCGCCGAAGGCGGCGCCGATGTCGCTGCTTTGGCGGTAGCTGTCGGGCGGCGGCACGGTGCGCACGGTCGGGGCGGTGCCGATGCCCAGCGACGGCGACATGCCCGCCAGCAGCGAGGTGACGCCATGATAGGCGTTGTCCGTGACGATGACGCCGGTGCCGCCCGTCGCCGTCATGGCGATGCGCAGGGCCAGATCGTTGGCCTCGCTGCCACTGCAGGTGAACATGGCGTGGTTCAGGGGATCGGGAAAGGTGGCCGTCAGCCGCTCGGCATAGGTCAGGATGCCGTCGTGCAGATAGCGGGTATGGGTGTTGATCTGCGAAGCCTGCCGAACCATCGCCTCGACCACCGCCGGATGGGCGTGTCCCAGCACGGGGACGTTGTTGTAGGCGTCGAGATAACGTTTGCCGTCGGCGTCGAACAGTTCGACGCCCAGGCCGCGCACCAGATTGAGGGGCTCGGCGTAGAACAGGCGATAGGCCGCGCCGAGAACGCTGCGGCGGTTGAGAAGAGACTGCGTCATATCGCCTAATTCTCCTGAGTGGTGAAGAATGCCGGCCAGTCCGTGCTTGCGGACCGTTGCCAGATGGGGAAAAGCTGGACCAGCAGCCTTTGGGCTTCCTGGTTGCTTCTGAGGATGTAATCGCGGTTGCCGGGAAACTGTTCGGCGCGCCATTGGCTGATCAGGATGCGGCACACCAGCCGGGCCAGAACGAAATCCAGCAACAGGGCATATTCCTGAGGCTCCAGGGGCGTGACGTCGATGAAGCCGCCGACCACCACCCTCAGGGCGTGCAAAGGGTCGTCGCCGGAAATCTGGTAGGACGCCGCCACCGCCAGCTCGCTGAGCAGCGGGGCCATGATCATGTCGCCGAAATCCAGGACACCGGAAATGCGGCCGGGCCGAGCCGGGTCGACCACCATGTTGCTGCGCGACAGATCGTTGTGGATGGCTTGATGGCGCAGGCCGGGAATTTTCGGATGGACGGCCGATTGAAAATGATCCAGGAACGCCCGCAGCATTCCGATCAGCGAAGGATCGTCCTGGCAGCAGAGCAAGTCCTCCAGATGCGCGATCTGGCAGAGATCCCACAGATTCAGTCGTTTTGCCGCGGGATGGTGGAAACCTTTCAGAGCTTGGCCGATGCGGGCGGCGGTTTGCCCCACCGAACGGCGCATGGCGTCGTCGACGCCGTGCATCAAGGCCGGTTCGCCGGTCAGAAAGCTGTAGCAGCGTCCGCGCACCGCTTGTCCATTCAAGGTGGCGGTGCGGAAGAAGCGCTCATTCCGCAGAGTGGGAATGGCGTGCGGCACGGCGACGCCATCGGCGGTCTGCGCCAGATGTTCCAGGGCCATGGCCTGCATCTCGGCCTCGGCGTCGGGTTCGGCGTCGTTGATGAATTTCAGCACGACTGGCGCAGCCCCTTCGGGAGCGATCCGGTAATTGGTGTCGCGTTCACCCGACAGCAGCTTGGTCTGTCCCGCGATCCCATAGATGGCCTGGGCGATCCGGGCCGCTTCCTCGGCCGAGACGTCCGGGGGCGGGGTCTCGAACATGGGCCGGGCTTGGGATAAAAGACTGCTGCTTCGGGTCATTGCATGCTCCGCGCCGTGCCCTGAATGGGCGGGGGGCTCAAGAAGGTGTTTTTTGATAGCAGATGATGCATCATATTTCAATCGCCATCCGGGGCCTCTCCGGCGCTGGCGTAATGCGTCGTAATGAGATACCAAGGATGGCGTCCTGTCGCCTCGTTCCTTTCGCCATAGCGGGTGCCCATGTCCTCCGGCCTTCAAACCATCGAATACGAGAACCTGAGCAGCACGGTCTATGCGACCCTGTGCGACGCTCTGATCAAGGGACAGTTCCGCCCCGGCGACCGTTTGAAGATCCGCGACATCGCCCAAAAGCTGGGAACCAGCGTGACGCCGGTGCGCGACGCCATTCTGCGCCTGACTCACGACGATGCCTTGGTGTTCCATTCGGCCCGCGATATCCGCATTCCCGTGGTGGGGATGGACCGCTATATGGAAATCCGCAGCATTCGCCTGCGCCTGGAATCCCTGGCGGCGGAGAATGCGGCGAAACGGGCGACAATCAAGGATATCGACCGCCTGAGCCTTTTGATTGAGCGCAACGAAAAGGCCATCGCCGAAGGCGACGGCCTGCTGGGAATCGAGTTGAACCAGGCTTTTCATTTCGAATTGTCGGTGATCGCCCAGATGCCGGTGCTGTACGGCACCTTGCGGCGCATCTGGCTGCAAATGGGGCCGTTGGTGGCCGCCTCTTACAATCAAGGTGGGCGGTCGATGATAGATCATCATTATCCGGTGCTCGACGCCCTGAAACGGCACGAGCCTGAGGCGGCTTCCGCGGCAATCATGCAGGATATTCTTACCGGGGGGCAGTGCATTCTGGAAAGCGTGCGGGCTTCGGGCGTCTGAGGTGTTCGTGCGGGCGGGCGGCGCGGTCCTGGCTGAGTGCCCATTGGCGAAAGGGCGTTGATGAAAAAGCGTTGCGGCCCTTACTACTTCAAAATATGATGCATCATATTTTGAAGGCTGGAGGCCGTCTGTCATGAATGATCATCAGCCCGTCATGCTGCTGACCGGGGCCAGCCGGGGGATCGGTCATGCCACCGTTAAGCTGTTTCAGGAACGGGGATGGCGAATCCTTACGGTGTCGCGTCTGCCGTTTTCCGAGGAATGCCGCTGGCCGGCGGCGCGGGACGCCCATATCCAGGCCGATCTGTCCGATCTGGACGGAATCGAGGGGCTGGCCGCCGACGTTCGTTCCCGTCTGCGTGACGGCAGACTGCAGGCTTTGGTCAACAATGCCGGCGTTTCGCCCAAGGGGCCGGAGGGGGAGCGCCTGGGGATCGCCGCTTCGGATCAGACGGTCTGGACCAAGGTCTTGAACATCAATCTAGTCTCGACGGCCTTACTGTCGCGGGCCTTGCTGCCGGAATTGTCGGCGGGGCGAGGCTCCATCGTCAACGTCACCTCCATCGTCGGCTCAAGGGTGCATCCCTTCGCCGGGGTGGCTTATGCCGCCTCGAAAGCCGGGCTGGCGGCGTTGACGCGGGAAATGGCCCACGAATTCGCTCCTTTGGGCGTGCGGGCCAACGCCATTGCGCCCGGCGAGATCGCCACGTCGATCCTGTCGCCGGGAACGGACGATCTGGTGGCACGCGACGTTCCCATGGGGCGGCTGGGCGATCCCATGGAAGTGGCCGAGGCCATTCATTTCCTTTGTTCTGGAGCGTCGTCCTATATCAACGGGGCTGAAATTCATATCAACGGCGGGCAGCATGTCTGAACAGACGGAACGGGGCCGGAGAAAACGCTCCTCCGGCTCCGTCTGTTTTCAGCGGCCGCTTTGCAGCCGGATCAGAGCCGCCACCAGAGCGTCGACGTCCTCGCAGGTGTTGTAGAACGCCAACGAAGGCCGCACGGTGGCTTCCAGCCCGAAACGCCGCAGGATGGGCTGGGCGCAGTGATGGCCGGAGCGCACGGCGATGCCGTCTTTGTCCAAGGCCTTGCCGACCTCCTCGGTTTTCCAGCCGTCCAGGGTGAAGGACAGCACGCTGGCCTTTTCCTTGGCGGTGCCGATCAGCGTCAGTCCGGGGATGGTTTGCAGACCTCGCGTGGCGTAGAGCAAAAGCTCGTGCTCGTAGCGGGCGATATTGGCCATGCCCAAGGTCTCGACGTAATCGATGGCGGCGCCAAGTCCCACCGCGTCGGCGATGTTGCCGGTGCCCGCCTCGAAACGATGAGGAGGCGGCTGATACAGGGTTTTCTCGAAAGTCACGTCGGCAATCATGTTGCCGCCGCCCTGCCAGGGCGGCGTTTCGTCGAGAACGTCGCTTCGGCCATAGACGGCGCCGATGCCGGTGGGGCCGAAGACCTTGTGGCCCGAAAAGACGAAGAAATCGCAGCCCAGGGATTGCACGTCCACGGCCATGTGCGACACCGATTGGGCACCGTCGACCACGGCGCGGGCTCCGTGCCGATGGGCGATCTCGACCATTTCGCGGGCGGGCGTGACTGTTCCCAGGGCGTTGGAGACCTGGGTCAGCGACACCAGCTTGGTGCGGGAGGTGAACAGTTTCTCGTATTCGTCCAGCAGGATCTGGCCGCTGTCGTCGACCGGCGCGACCTTCAGGCGGGCGCCTTTCTCGGCGCATAGCTGTTGCCAGGGCACAATGTTGGCGTGGTGCTCCAGCCAGGTGACGATGATCTCGTCGTCCTTGCCGATATGCCGCCAGCCCCAAGATTTGGCGATCAGGTTCAGGCCTTCGGTGGCGCCCCGCACGAAGATGATTTCATCCGTCGAGCCGGCTCCCAGGAAACGGCGTACTTTCTCGCGGGCGGCTTCATAGGCGTCGGTGGCTCTGGCCGCCAGAGTGTGGGCGGCACGGTGGATGTTGGAATTTTCGTGCTCGTAGAAATGGGACAGCCGGTCGATCACCGCTTGCGGCTTTTGGGTGGTGGCGGCGTTGTCCAGCCATACCAGCGGGCGTCCGTTGACCTGTTCGTTCAGGATCGGGAAGTCCCGGCGCACGGCGCGGGGGTCGAAAGGCCGGGCGGACGGGCCAAGATCGGGGACCAGTTCCGGGCGCAACTCCAACGCCAGCGGATAGGGCTGGCTCTTGGGGGCGTCGGTCGGCACCGTGGCGGGAAGGACGGATATTGGCGCCGGCAATCCTTGCAGGAAATAAAGGCCGCCGTCCCCCTGTGGCAGATCGGGACGGCCCGGCAGGCTGGGAATCAGCGACATGACGCCGCCCAGCGAGGCGGGAACGGCCCGCAGATCGTTGTCGTTCAGTCCGGGCTGCGGCAAAGCCGGAGCTGGGCTGGGCGGAACGCTGGGCGCGACGGGGCCGGGGACCAGAACCGGCAGGGGCGAAGCCGCTGGAATGGCTGCTGGAACAGGGGCGGAAGCCGCCGCCGGAGCGGGCGACACGGCGGGAATGGCCGAGGCGGTGGCTCCTGCCGACGGCAGGCTTTGGCCCGACGGCAGGGATTGGAAGAACTGGTTGGCCAGCCGGGCGATGGCGGAGGGATCGACCGGAGCCGCATCCCATCCGGGCTCCGCGCCGCCCCCCGCGATATCCGCGGGAGGCTGAAGCGCGGTTGCGCCATGAAGATCAGGCGTACTCATGGTAACGGCCGATTTCAACGTCTTCCAGAACCGCCAGGGCGTCTTCGGTCAGCACCGCCGCCGAGCAATACAGCGAGATCAGATAGGACGCGATGGCCTTGCGGTTGATGCCCATGAAGCGGACCGACAGGCTGGGAGCCACTTCGCCGGGCACGCCGGGCTGGAACAGTCCGACCACGCCCTGCTTCTTTTCACCGGTGCGCAGCAGCAGGATGTTGGTCTTGCCGTCTTCGACGTAAAGCTTGTCGCACGGTACCAGCGGCAGGCCGCGCCAAGTCAGGAAGGGCGAACCGAACAGGGTGACGGTGGGCGGCGGCACGCCACGCCGGGTGCATTCGCGGCCAAAGGCGGCAATGGCCTTGGGATGGGCCAGGAAGAACGCCGGTTCTTTCCACACCTTCGAGATCAATTCGTCCAGATCGTCGGGGGTGGGCGGACCCTTGCGGGTCTTGATGCGCTGGCTGGGCGCGGCGTTGGCCAAAAGGCCATAGGTGGCGTTGTTGACCAGTTCGGCTTCCTGCTTTTCCTTCACCTTCTCGATGAGCAGGCGTAACTGTTCCTGAATTTGGTCGATGGGATGGCTGTAGAGGTCCGAGACGCGGGTCTGGACATCCAGGATCGTGGTCACCGCGTTCAAGGAATATTCCCGTGGCGCTTCCTCGTATCCCACATAGGTTTCCGGCAGGTCGCGGTCGTGACGGGGGCTGCATTCCACTTCGGCGGCGGTGCGTCCGTCGGCCTCCTTGACTCGGTTCAGGCGGTAGATGCCGGCTTCGACCGGCGTCCAGGGCAGGAAGCTGACCAACCAGCGCGGCGTGATGCCGCCCCATTGGGCGTGGGTCTTGGTGGCGTTGGCAAGCTGTCGCGCCGCAGCTTCGCTGACTGTGCGGCGGACTTCGGAGTCTTCGGCCATGTGATGGGCTCCTTGGAATCATCTTTGTTGCGGATGGACTTGAAACCCGCAGGACTTGATCTAATCTCCAAAGGCACAAGACGGCAATGAACTGAAAATTACTTTCGTTATTTTGATCCAACTTATTGGATGTCGATCCGCTATATTCATTTTTGCTGAAATCTTGGCATGAATGCTCATTCAGTCTATTTCATTGTAGACTGTTGATTATTTCTTTTTTGTTGCCTGTTAAATGCTGTAGGCGAACGATTCGTAAGATAAATCGCTGAGAATCTGGTCCATGCTGCGGTTGGGTTCGGAGTTGGCTGGGCTGCGCACCACCTTGGCCGGGATGCCGGCAACGGTGGAGTGGGGTTCCACGGCGCGCAGGACTACCGATCCGGCGGCGATCAAGGAGCGTTCCCCGATCTCGATGTTGCCCAGGATCTTGGCTCCGGCGCCGATCACCACGCCCCGGCGGATCTTGGGGTGGCGGTCTCCGGCTTCCTTGCCGGTGCCGCCCAGGGTGACGTTCTGCAAGATCGACACGTCGTCGTCCACTACGGCTGTTTCACCGACGACCAGCCCGGTGGCGTGATCCAGGAAGATGCCCTTGCCGAAGCGGGCGGCGGGGTGAATGTCGGTTTGAAAAACGTCCGACGACCGGCTTTGCAGGTAAAGAGCGAAGTCGATCTCGCCGTTATGCCACAGCCAATGAGCCAGCCGGTGGGTCTGGATGGCGTGGAACCCCTTGAAATACAGGAACGGCTCGATGAAACGGGCGCAGGCCGGATCGCGTTCCATGATGGCTGCGATGTCGGCGCGCAATGCCTGGGCGATCGGCGGATGGGCCGCCACGGCGCGGTTGAAGGCGTCGATGATCATCGGCTGCGACACAACGTCGTTCTTCAGCCGCGAGGCCACCCGGTGAAACACCGCTGATTCGAAGCTGGGCTGGTTGATGATGGAATCGAGAAACAGGGGCGCCAGCATGGGCGACTTGCGGAAAGCTTCCTCGGCCTCGGCGCGCAGGCGCTGCCAAAGAGTGTCGGTGAATTCCCGCAGGCTTTCGGCATCGTGGGTGATCAGATTCAGATGGGGCAGCGTCTGTCGGGTCATGGGCGCTCCTGGGATGAGGTGTCGCGTCGGCTCTTGCAATAGATACATTATCTACTGTATAAATAGATTTATAC
>Ga0318497_10000816_pt1 | contig 10898 bp, 10 predicted proteins | sample GRESIP109b1f23_FD_203754 | JGI IMG/M metagenome (GOLD analysis project Ga0318497, IMG submission 203754) | Tropical soil microbial communities from Luquillo Experimental Forest, Puerto Rico - GRE.SIPMG.109b1f23 | ecosystem: Environmental > Terrestrial > Soil > Tropical forest > Bulk soil... | reverse complement strand
TCCCGGGCCGGGCCTCGGCCATTCGCCTTGCTGCGCACTCCACGAGCCATGAATAGTCATCCTTGCCTGTCGTGACAGCGGTTCGATCCGCGTATCTAGAGGGCTGAGATGCTCTCAAGAAACGCAGACGAAATCACTTTAGTTTACGCTAATCAAGGAAGGATCTGCCAGTGTCACCGTGACACCGCGCCTGCCAGACACCAGTCGTCGGGGGCGGTGGATATGGCCGGTCATGTAGGAGGATTCGCTGCTGGCAAGGACTATCAGGGGGCCTTCCAACTCGCGGGTGTCGCCGCCTCGTCCCATCGGCATCCGCCACTGCCCGCCTCGGAGCTTAACGATTCTTCGGTCATCTCGGTGCGAATAACCTGGGACCAGCGCGGTCAGGCGCACGCCGCTGGAGGCCCATTTAGCGAGCTCCCGGGTAAGGCTAATCACCGCACCTTGCTGGCACAGTATCCTCCACTTCGAGGATGGACGTAAGCCTCGGCTAGGCCAAGCGGCTCGGGGGAATCGGTACGTTGCCGCACCTGAACGGCACTCTGTTCTTCGGCTTCACGGTGGCGAACCTGATGGGCCGGACCCTGGCCGAGGCGTGCGGCATTGAGGCGCAGGCGGTAGCGCTCGTGGATGGACTAGGCCGGATCAACGCGCTGGTCCGGGAGCGCACTCGCACCGTGGCATTACGGCTCCATCTCGGCTTCGTCCCGGGCTTCTGCCTGCTGATGCGCCTCAAGGCCGGTCTGGGCTTCCCTCCCGATCCGGGCCGCGTATTCGCTGCTGGCGTGCCGTTCGGTTGCCTGTGCCGCGACACGTTGTGCGGCCTGCTCCGTCCGGGCTAGCAGCTTGTCAAGCCGGGGCCCTGGCGCTGGACGCGCCGACCTGGTCGTGCCGGGCCTGAGCGTCGGCGCATTGGGCGAGTGCGTCGGCTTCGGCTCGTGCGGTGAGCCGCAGCTGGTCGCTTAGGTCGGGTGGGGCGTTGGCCTGGGCGCGTTCGCCCTCGAGGATTCGCGCTTCGAGTGCTCCGCGGGACATCCCGCGGAGGATGTCAGCCTCGTCGCGGATCTCCAGGGCGCGGATGGTGGCTCCGCGGAGCTGCTCAAGTTCAGGGCTTGCCAGGTGCGGGCTGGGTGATACGGCCTGGTCAGGGTCGGTGATCCCGGCTGCTTCCCGGTAGGCCGCGGCGACACCTGCCCGGCGGGCGTATTCCTCGCGCAGCGCAGGGGACGCAGTCGGGCCGAGCACGCCGAGCTGCCTGGCCAGCCACGGATCGGGGCTTGCCGCCAGCTGCGCGCCGAGGGCGCGGGCCCGGTCGTCGAGCGCGGCGGCCAGCTCGTGCGCGACGGCTGGGGCGCTGGCGGGCGTGCGCTGCGCCCAGGTCACGTCGTGCGCGTTGACCTGGGGTAGGGGAATGTGCTGCAGGCGATAGTGCAGGACGCTGGTGATCGACCGGGCGCCGTCCATCGGTGCGGCGGTGATCTGCCCGATGAGCGCGCCGATGTTGTGCCCGGCGAGCTGGGTGGAGCGCAGCCGCAGGTGCAGGGCCTGGCGGGAGTGCTCGCGCTGGTACCGCCAGGCCTCGGAGTCGGTGAGCCCAGCCTTAATCTGCTGGTCGATGTCCGCGTACAGGGCCTGCCGGGTGGCCGCCGACCACAGGGTGAGCAGGTGTTGTAGCTCTCTGCCAGGCCCTCGTGGGCCAGCACCCGCGCGGCGTTGGTCGAGGTGGTCAGGCCGATGACGCGGCGGCCGGTGAAGGTAGTCCACAGCCGGGCGAACCCGGCCATCGTGTGGCTCTTGCCCGCCCCGGCCGGGGCGACCAGCACGGTGGTCGCCCCGGTGGCGGTGAGCATCATCACCACCGCGTCGCGCTGCTCGCCGTTCAGCCCGGTCAGCTCCACCGCCGCCCGTGCTGCAGCATGGCTGACGAGCTGCAGGACAGTGCGTCTCGCGGCCGCCAGGATCTGCTCTTCGGTGTCGAGGTGAGCCAGGGTGCAGTAGCGTTCCTCATTCGGCGGCCGGTAGATGGTGCCGCCGTCGGAAGCACGGACGCCGAGGCTGGTCACATCGGTGATGTCGGGGGCGGTGACCTGGACGACCTCGGTCCCGGCCCGGCCGCAGACGGCCAGCCTGGCCACCTCGGTAACCACCGCCTGGCCATCGGCGCCCGGCTTGAGGACCGGGAGCGCCCGGTGCACCTCGAACCGAAGCTGAGCCATCGACCAGACCGCGTGCTGCTTTTGCACCTCGGCGACCGCGATCCGCGCCGCGGTGCGCTTGGCCGCAGCGTCTAGCACGGGCCGTGCACGTCCGGCATTCTCAGTGGCAAACCTGGCAGCTTCCTCGTGCACGGCGGACAGGGCTGCACTTCGCGGTGCGCGGTCTGTGCTTCCCAGGCGGCCAGCCTCTGGGCGGCGGTGGGCTCGGCGGTGCCGGTCTGCCTGGCCATGGTGCGCCGGGCCTGGGCCTTGCTGCGGCGGGTGTTCTGTCCGGCCTGCTGGTGCAGCAGCCACAACGTGCGCCGGGACGGCTGCCTGCCGTGCACCGCCTGGTACTCCTTCGCGAGGCGGTCCAGCTCGCCGGTGACGGCCACCGCACGGGAGGAGAACAGGTCCATCACGTCCTGGCTGACTCCGCCAACCTCGGCGCCGTTGCCGTCCGCCCGCGGCACCATCACATGCCCCAGCGCGGCCAGCTTCGTCTCCAAGATCCGGTCGGCGACCGGGGCCACGGCCAGCCGCTGGCTGTGCAGGGTGCGCGAGTCCAGGGTCCGCCACTTGGCGTCGGCGCCGTCGGCGCGCTGGACCCGGTTCCAGATGGCCACGTGCACGTGCAGCTGCGGGTCGCCGTTACGGGACAGGTGATGCAGGAACAAGCCCGCGGCCAGGCCGTCCCCGTCACGCCACTCCCCCGTGCGGGCCGAATGATGCCCGGTGCGAGTGTAGGTGGCGTGCCGCTCCAGCCACGCCACGACTTCGCGGGCGGAGTCCATCAGCGCGTGCTCGATCTCATCAGCGCGCGCGTCCAGCCCGGCGGCTTGGTCCCCCTCGCCGCGCCCGCGGGCCTGGCGGGCCGCGACCCGGTAGGAGGCGTGCAGCACCGACACGCTCTTGACCGCGCTGATGGTCAGGTCGAAGTACGGCACGCTGTGCGGGTCCTTGCCGCGCTCGGCGGCGCGGACCTCGGCCAGTTCCAGGGCGCTGGCGTACGGGTGCGCGGCCAGGTGCGCCGCTACCGCCTCCTGTTCCCGTTCGGCGGTGGCCTTGGCCTGGCGGCGCTTGACCAGCAGTTCCCCGTCGGGCCCGATGTTGTGCTGGTACAGGCGGCCGATCACGTTAGGGTCTACCTGGCCACTCAGCCCGAGCCCCGCAGCACCCTTTCCCGCCCACTGCCCCGGCGGCTCCCCAGCCGCGGTGTAGTACGACATCGCCCCGGTGCACCCGCCGCGGCCCTGGCCCGAGGTGAAGTAGGCCACGTCATGGCCGGCGTGCAGCGTCACGTTAGCGGTCACGATCCGCTGCCGTCTCCGCGCTCATCGTTCGTGATGCCTGTGTCCGGTGCTTTTCGATCACGACGCAAAGGTAAGCGGGGACTCCGCACGCTTTGCGGATTTCCCTGGCCGCTGGAGACCGGTGTCCTGTTCAGGTGAAGGCTTCGTTGTCCGGATGAACCTTGCGACCAAACCTTCGTCGGTCAGCTGAAACTTCGTGTCGCTGCTGGCCTGAGCGTGCTTGAGGCCCGTTACGAGTGGCAATCTTTGATTTGTGCTGGTTGGCATAGACCGGGTGCGCGCTGTCCAGGATCTGACCGAGGCCTGGCAGGCAGCGATCGCGCGGCGCGACATGCGGCTCGTGGTGGTCGAGGGGCCGACGGGGATCGGCAAGACCGCGGTGGTGCAGGCGCTGTATGAACAGTGGGCGGTCCTCCAGTTGAGGCCGGCGTACTGGCCCGCGACGCTGCACGCTGCCGAACCACAGGGGATTTGGAGACCCGTTCCGACGATCACGGACGGTGATGCCGCTGTCTCGCGGCAGGGTCGGGGTGCCCGCATTTACCCCGAGAAGATGGCCCCCGCGCCAGGGACGCGCCTGGAGTGGTTCTGGTGGGGGCTGACGGCCCAGATCGAGGGCTTCGCGGCGTTGGACGGGGATCGGCAGATCGAGGCTCACGTGCGGCGCATCGCGGAGGCGGTCGCCCGGGGCGACCGGCAGCTCACGCGGGACCTGCTGGTGCTGGTGGCAAAGACCGTAGGGCTAGGCTTGGGACTACCGGCGAGGTTGGGGTTGCTCGGGGCCGTAGGTGCCTTGGTAGCGGCGATAGCTGATAGCTCGCTCGATGTCGTTGACTTGCTTCGGTCGGTACCGGAGGTGGCTCGGTCAAAGCGCAGTTTGCTTGACGCCGAGCTGCGGCGCAGGGGCGGGGATGAGTTCTCAGTGACACTCCTGCAGGAGGCTAAGGAGGCAGCGGACAGGGACGGGCGGGTGCTCGGCCTAGTGTCAACGGTGCTGCCGATGCTGATCGCGGTCGAGGCCGCGCAGTTCCTGGATGGGATTACGATCAGGCTGCTGCGGGGACTGGCGAACGAGCAGCGGGCCACCGGGCTGATCGTGCTGATGGTGGATTCCGATCAGCTCAGTGGCGATGCGTCTGGTGTGCCCGAGGAGACGCTGGGCGATTGGCTGAGCTCCGAGGAGCGGGAGCAGCGCCTGACCCGGATCCGGCTGGGCCGGTTGCCGGATCAGGAGCTGACTGAGATCGCCATCGGAGAGCTGGGTGCTGGCCTGGATCCGGTGATGCTGGCCCGCGTTGTGGAGTATGCCGGGGGGGTGCCCGGCGTACTGTGTGAGCTGCTGGACGCGCCAGCCGTCGCCGGGGCCCTGCGTGGTGGTGGGGAGGGCCCCGATGACCTGGCCGTCATCCCCCGGCTGGATGGGGTGCAGGCCGCACTCCGGGCCGCGACGGCCTCCACCCGCCGCGCCCTGGCTGTCGCGAGCGTGCACGGGATGAGGACGGTGCGCGAGTGGCTTGCCGGCCCGAGCCCTACCACGGGGGCCCGCGCCCCGGCGGGCGACCTTAGAGCCATGCGCGGCGCGCTCGATGACGCGATCGGGTCTGGGTGGCTGCGGCAGCGGCCGGGCACACAGATCGTCGAGTTCGCCTCGCCTCAGCTGCTGCAGGTCTGCCGGGCAGAGCAGGTGCGGGAGGATCCCGCCGTGATCCGCGCAGCGCGCGAAGCACTGCTTTCCGCCATGGTGACGGCTCACGCCGACCACAGCTGGGATGACCTGGACTGGGACGTGCGCGAGTCACTTCTTGCCAGCGTGGTCGGGAAAGACCCCGATGCGCCCCTGATGGACGCCGCCCACGCGGAACTAGCGGCCGAGCTGTTTACGCTGCGCCGGGCGACCGGGCGGGACGCCACCACCAGGGAGCTGCTGGCGGCCATCACGGACCGGCTAGCCGCCCAGCGAGCGCCGGCAGGAGTACTGATAGTTGCAACCGCCGAGGCGTTGTTCGACGCAGGGCTACAAGACAAAGCATTCCAGCTCCTTGGTGACGAATTCGCCCGTCTGCAGGGGGAGTTCGGGGATGACGACACGCAGACCTTGTCTGCGCTGCACAATCTCGCTGCCGCCTACGGCGCTGCCGCCGCGGCGGCGCACGGTCACCCAAAGGCCGAGCCCTTGTACCAGACGGGACTGACCCTCTACAACAAGCTCCTTGACCACCGTGTGACGGCCTACGAGAAGCTCCTTGACCGCCGTGTAACGGCGCTGGAGGCCGCCGCTGCCGGGAAGCTGGTGATCTCTACTCGGGACCAATACGCCGGGCTGCTGGCCGCCTGCTACCGCTACCAGGAGGCCATCGCGCAGGGCCAAGTCCTTTTGGGCGAGCAGCGTTCCGCTCTTGGCTCCGACGATCCCGACACCCTGCACACCCGAGCCAACCTCGCCTACTGGCGCGGTCAGGCTGGGGACCCGGCGGGGGCCGCTGGGGCGGCGGAGGAGCTGCTCGCCGACCAGCTGCGCGTGCTCGGGCCCGACCACCCCAACACCCTGAAAAACCGGGTCAACATCGCCGCCTGGCGCGGTCGGGTGGGGGATCCGGCGGCAGCAGCTCGCGACTACGAACAGCTAGTTGCTGACTACATACGGGTGCAGGGCTCCGACGATCCGGACACCTTGACCGCCCGTGCCAACCTCGCCTACTGGCGCGGTCAGGCGGGGGACCCAGCGGCAGCAGCCCGCGGTTATGAGGAGGTGCTCGCCGGCCGGCTGCGCGTGCTCGGCCCGGACGACCTCGACACCCTGGGAACCCGGATCAACCTAGCCTTCTGGCGCGGTCAGGCCGGGGACCCGGCGGGGGCCAAAGTGGCCGCGGAGGAGCTGCTCGCCGACCAGCTGCGCGTCCTCGGCCCCGACCACCCCAACACCCTGAAAAACCGGGATCACATCGTCGCCTGGCGCGGCCAGGCCGGAGATGCAGAAGGCGCCACCGGTGATCGGAAGGAGCTGCTCGCCGACCAGCTGCGCGTCCTCGGCCCCGACCACCCCGACACCCTGCACAGCCGGGCCATCCTCGCCTACTGGCGCGGCGCGGCCGGGGACCCGGCGGGGGCCGCTGCGGCCGCGGAGGAGCTGCTGGCCGACCAGCTGCGCGTGCTCGGCCCCGTCCACGCCGACACCGTGGCCAACCGGCGCAACATTGCCACCTGGCGCGGTCAGGCGGGGGACCCGGCGGGGGCCATCCGCGGTTATGAGGAGCTGCTCGCCGACCAGCTGCCCGTGCTCGGCCCCGACCACCCCGACACCCTGGAAACCCGGCGCGCCCTCGCCTTCTGGCGCGGTGAGGCGGGGGATCGGGCGGGCGCCGCACGCGCTCTGGAGAAGGTCCTCGCCGACCAGCTGCGCGTGCTTGGCCCCGACCACTCCGACACCGTGCTCACCCGGGCCATCCTCGCCCACTGGCGCGACTAGGCCGGCGATCCGGCGGTGCCGCTGCGGCGGTAGCCTAGCAGTACCGTCTTGCCCACGCCCGGCTCACCGCGCACCACCAGCGCCTGGTCCTCACCGGCGACGCCTCGCCCGCGACTCCGCCGCCCACGCCGCCCTCGACCACCCAGGCGGCGTGGTCTGGCTGCTGGACAGCCTGCGGCAGGCGGGCGCGCGCGAGCAGGCCGCCGCGCTAGCCAGCCGGCTGCCAGCGACTGGCATGATCAGGCTCTTGCTAGAGCAGCCAGGCTCCGCAGATCAGTTTCGTTTCGGACGCGACGCCGACGGCACTCCAGCCGTGCCATGGGCTGGGAAGACCTGGACTCATGGCTTGTTCCTCAACACGGCCCGGCGCCGAAACCGAAGAGATGACCTGAACAAACCGCCGATCCAACCGTTCAGGTCAACTCTTCGAAGCCCAGCTCGCGGAAGGCTTCGGTCGAAGAGATCAACTGAACGGGACAACCGGCAGCTCTGGAGCGGTCTGCGTGCCGAAAGACTGGCCGCCTGGGCTATCGCAGCGTCACGCACCCGGAAAGTCACGCGTCCGGCCGGACGGGACTGGGGCGCGATGTGACCTCGATGCGGTTCTCCGGCAACCGCGCCGTACTGGCCCCATGGTGCGGCTTCCGTACGATCCGGTCCGCCAGATCGCTGAGGACCACGCGATCGGCAAAGTCGTCGCCGACGCCGGCTAGCTCGCGCTGATCCTCGCACGGCACCTGGACGGCAGGCCAGATTGTGTGGCCGGTACAGACCTGCGGGATTCGCGGGCCGACGACCGCCACCTGCTGCGCGCTGACCGGCTCAGCCCGGCCGCAGAAGACAGACCGCACTTTTATGTACAAACTTTGGTGCTACATCCGCGGACGCGCCGGCCCGTTGGCCGTACTGGCCGGGCCTGGTCAGCGTGTTCCGGTTGACGCTGTACCACCTGGCAACGGCCCTGCATACGCGGCAAGCCGGCTCCGGCTCCCGCTCACCGCTGGGGACCGGCGCCCGCAGATCAGCAGCGATGTACAGGTGCAGCGACAGGCCCAGCAAACGTCCGCCGCCGCCTTCCTGCCCAACGCGCCCGGACGTAGTGGCGTACCATCGCCGTGACAATCTGCCCGGGCAAATCCGGACACAAATAAGGCCCCCTGGACCATCCGCCAAGATCACCCAGGGGGCAAGGCCCTGCGACACAGGAACCCACCATGCAACCTAACACGGTCAACAACCACGACGACACAACCCCGCCAGTCCCGGCCGAGCTGCTGGAAGCAGTGGCCCGGGCCCTGGCCGCGGCGCTCATCCCGCCGCCACGACGGCCCCCTCCACCGGAAACGGAGGAGGGGGCGGACTTCCTGACCGCCGCGCAGCTGGCGCGGCGGCTGGGCGTGTCCCGGGAGACGGTCCGGCGGCTGGCGATCGCCGGGGTGCTGCCGCACACCGTGGTGTGCTACGGCGCCCGCAAGACGACCCGCCGGTACCCGCGGCGGTTCGCTGAGGAGTTCGCGGCCAGCGGCCTGGAGGTCGCCGACCTGGCCGCCTTCGCCGCCGCCTGGCGGGCGCGGGTGACCGCGCCCGCACGGTGACGGCCCGCCCGCCGCGGCATCGCAGCCTGGCTGCTCCGGCGCGTTTTGCTGCGCGCTGGCGGGAGCTGGCGGCGTGCCGCAGCACCGACCTGGGGGTGTTCTTCCCCGAGCGCGGTGAGTCCGCCGGGCCTGCCCGGCAGGTCTGCTCGGCGTGCCCGGTCCGGCAGCCGTGCCTGGACTACGCCATCACTAACCGGATCACCCACGGCGTCTGGGGCGGGCTGACCGAGCGGGAACGCCGCGTGCTGCGGTCCAGCTGGGTGCGTGCCTTGCGGCGGGAGCGTGACCGGGCGATCGTGGCCGCCGAGACAGATGGGTACACGGCGGCGGCGATCGGCCGGACGTTCGGCCTGTCCCGCACGTCGGTGACCCGGGTCCTGTCCCGCGACGCGGACCGGCGGCCATCATGAGCCGTAGCCAGGCCCGAACTGGAGGCGCTATGAGCACCACGCGGGGCGGGCCCGGTCTGCCCGGGATAACCCACGCCACCGGCGAGCGGCTCGCCGCCAGCGTGCGCCGGGACGGGGCCGGACGCGCCCCCGGCTCGGCGCTGATCGCCGTGGCGGCGTGGCTGCTGGCGCTGATCGGCGGCGGCGCGCTGTTCGTCTCGTTCAGCGCCCAGTACGCCTACATCTTCGCCGTCCGCCGTCAGGACGCGGCCAGCGTGATCGAGGCGCTACTGCTGGACCTGCTGATGATCGTGTTCACCTTGCTCGCGCTCGGCCTGTCCCGGGCAGGCCAGTCCGCCCGGGCCGAACGGGCCCTGATCCTAGCCTGCGCGGCCGCGTCCGCCTACATGAACGTGGCGGCCGCCGACGTGGCCAGCCCACGGTCGGTCGCCGCGTACGCCATTGCGCCGGTCGCGCTGGCCGTGGTGGTGGACCGGGTCGTGGCGGTGATCCGCCGCCACGTCCTAGCCGACCAGGAACCCTCGGCCTGGAACACCCTGGGTCGCGCCGTGGCAGCCGCGGCCAGGATCGCCCGGCTGGTGCTGCTGTACGCGCTGCGATTCGCCTCGGCCGCCCCGGAGACAGCGCGAGGACTGCGCCGGATGGTGCTGGATGCAGCCCCGCTACCCGTGTTCCACGGGACGCCCACGCCTGAGCTGGTTGACCCGCCCCGCACCAAGAAGGCCGTTCTGCTCACCCTGTACCGTGCTCACCCGGATTATGGGAACCGCAGCACAGCTAGCCGGGTCGCCGCCGAACTGGCTGCGCAGGCCGGGCTGCAGCCGGGTACAGCGCGCACCTACCTGTACGCCGAGCTGGACGGCAGGACGTCATGACCGCGGACCCGCCCGCGGAACCTTCGCCCCGTGCTCTGGGCGAGAGCCTGGCCGCCCTGGCTGTGCAGGTCGCCGACCTGCGCGGCCAGGTCCGCGCCATCAACGAACGGCTCGACCAGGCCGGGCTCGGCGTCGGCCTGGACCTGGCCGCCCGGTTCGAGGACCTGGCCCAGACCGTCGCCGATGCGCTCGACGCCGCCGCCCCGCACGGGCCCGCTGCCCCGTCCTGGATCGGCCTGGATCGCGACACCTATCACGCGCGGCTCGCCGGCCTGCGACACTGGGCCGACACCGTGCTCCGCCAGCACTACGGCGGCTACGAGCTCCGGGACTGCTGGCCCCGCCACATCCACGCCGTCTGGGAACTGTCCACCCTGGCCGCCGCCTGGCACCGCACCTACGGCGGCACACACCCCGACCTGGCCCGGGCCCTGGAGTTCCATGACCGCTGGCTGCCCGGCACCATGCGGCGCATCACCGGCATCACCGGCAAGTGCATGCCGCAGTGCGTGCTGCTCCGCGGCCCCGGTGATTGGGCTGCTCGTCCCGGATACTGCTGATACCCGCGCCGCACAGGCTGGCGCGCTGGAGGTCATGCTTGACGCCGGGCCACTCCAGCCAGCACGTGGCCGTCTCGGTGCCGCAGCACCGGCTGGGGCATCCACGCCCGCCAGGTCTGCGCCTCGGTGACGCCCGGGCCTACCAGTTCCAGCTCAGCGAAGAACGACGTGATGTCCGCTGGCGGGTGGTTGTGCCAGGCTGCCGCGGTGTACTCCTCGGCGAGCTGCTTGCCCAGGGCCTCGTCATCGAAGCTGGCCACGGAAACGGCCAGGCAGCTGCCCGTCGCCATCAGCCGCGCGTATCCCGCAGTCACCGCCCGGGCGGCATCGGCGTCCATGAAGTGCAGGACCGCGCCGAGGATGACGCACACCGGCCGGGCCGGGTCGATGACCGCCCGCAGCTCCGGGTCCGCCAGCACAGCTCCGGGGTCGCGCAGGTCGGCGGCGACGGCGCTCACCCCGTCGCCGGTGGCCAGCAGCGCCC
>Ga0318497_10000815_pt1 | contig 10899 bp, 11 predicted proteins | sample GRESIP109b1f23_FD_203754 | JGI IMG/M metagenome (GOLD analysis project Ga0318497, IMG submission 203754) | Tropical soil microbial communities from Luquillo Experimental Forest, Puerto Rico - GRE.SIPMG.109b1f23 | ecosystem: Environmental > Terrestrial > Soil > Tropical forest > Bulk soil... | reverse complement strand
GCGAGACCTCTTCTTCGGCGAGGCGCGCTGCAACGCATGCCACCTCGGCCCGAACCTCAGCGACGCGCGCATGCACAACATCGGCATCGGCTACGAGTGGCGCCCGGGCCTCGAGCCGCGCGACGCGTTCGCCGACCGCGGCCGCGCCGGCGTGACGAAGGCGGAGCGGGACCTCGGCGCGTTCAAGACGCCGGGGCTCCGCGACGTGTCGAAGCACGCGCCGTACATGCACGACGGCTCGATCGCGACGCTGGAGGAGGTCGTCTTCTATTACGTGACCGGCGGGAACCGGAACCCGTGGATGGCGCCCGAGATGGACGAGATCCGGCTCATGGGGTTCCAGGTGCGCGCGGTCGTCGCCTTCCTGCGCGCGCTCGACGGCGAGGGCGAGGCGGAGTCCGCGCCCGCGGCGTTTCCGCGCTGATCCGCTGTCAGACCGGCGCGGCATCCTCGCCTTCGTGCCGCGGCTCATCACGCTCGACATCGAGACCGTCCCCGACGAGGCCCTCGTCTCCGCCGTGGCGGGCGATCCGGGCCGCACGTACCGCGAGCAGCTCGACGGGCTCCTCGCCGCGCGCCGCGCGCAGAGCGGGGGCCGGAGCGACTTCCTCCCCCTGCCCTACCACCGGCCGGTCGCGGCCTGCACGCTCGAGGCGGTGGAGCAGGACGGCGCGCTCGTGCCCGAGGAGCTGTCGTGCTGGACCGACGGCGACCGCGGAGCGGGCGCCAGCGAGGCGGCGTGGCTGCGCAGGTTCTGGCGGCGGTTGCGGGGGAAGGCGCTCGTCACGTTCCACGGGCGCGGCTTCGACCTGCCGGTGCTGGAGCTGCGCTCGCTGAAGCTCGGCGTCCCAGCCGCCGGCTGGTTCTCGCACGGCCGCCACGGCGGGCCCGAGGAGCACCAGGATCTCTACGAGCTGCTCACGAACGCGGGCGTCTCGCAGGCCGCGCCGCTCGATCTCTACGCCAAGCTCGTGGGGCTCCCAGGCAAGGAGGAGGTGGCGGGCAAGGACGTCCGCGGCCTCCACTCCGCCGGCGAGCGCGAGCGGATCGCGGCCTACTGCACCACCGACGTCGTGCAGACGTGGCTCCTCTACCTGCGCTTCCGGCTGCTCGACGGCACGCTGGCCGCGGCCGCGTACCAGCGCAGCGTCGAGGCGGCGCGCGAGCGGCTGCCCGAGCTGTTCTCCACGCGGTTCGGCCCGGCGGAGCGGGAGCTCCTGTTCGGCTTCCTCGATCGCTGCGGGCCGTTCTTCGCCGAGCGCGCTCCGGCGCCGCTCCGGCGTGCGCTGTAGCGTCGCCGCGACGCGAAAGCCCGCGCTAGGACCCGATCACGCGGCCTGCAGGGCGGCCCATCCGGACGCGGCGCCGAACGCGAAGAACACGGCCGCCGCGCCCGCCCGGATCCAGCGCATCGGCACCCGGCGCGCGAGCCGCTCGCCGAGGAACACCGCGAGCCCGTCCGACGCGAGCATCCCGAGCGTCGTGCCCGTGGTGACGAGCAGGAGCGACTGGTAGCGCGCGCCGAGGGCGACCGTCGCGAGCTGCGTCTTGTCGCCCATCTCCGCGAGGAAGAACAGGATCGTCGTCGTGAGGAACGGGCCGAACCGGTCGGGCTTCGCGTCCTCCTCGAGCGTGTCGGGCTTCAAGGTCCACAGCCCGAACGCGACGAAGGTGACCGCGAGGATCGCCGCCATCAGCCGGGCGGGGACATGGGCGGACACCCAGGTGCCGACGCCGGCAGCGATCGTGTGGTTCAGGACCGTCGCGACGAGGATCCCGCCCATCACCACCCACGGCCGGCGGTACTTCGACGCGAGCGAGAACGCGAGGAGCTGCGTCTTGTCGCCCATCTCGCTGATGGCGACGAGGACGAACGAGCTGAGGATCGGTTCCACGAATGCGACTCCCCGTGGGGCGGGCGCGCCCGAAGCGTATGTGGCCGGGGTCGGATGCAGCGGACGGACGACCTCGGCCAGGGTCGAAGAACCCCGTCCGAAGGTCTCGTTCGTCTCGCTCGCGGCGAGGTGGGGGACCGGCCCGAAGGCGGTGTGTCGATCACCCCTCCGCCGCTCGTGCGGCGGGAACTACTCCCCTTGCGGCCGCGGAACCTAGCAGCGCGAGCCGTCGGGGCGCAACCGCATCGATCGACCGCGCGCTCCGGGGCTGGCGCGCGGCGGCGACCGGTCCCGGCGTCGCCAGGACACGCGGTGCGCCGCCGCGGGAGCGCGGCGGGCCAGCTCGAGCTACTTGCGGCCGACGGCGCGCTTCGCCTTGCGCTTGCGCTTCGTCGAGAGCGCGCGCTTCCGGGTGGCGGTGGTGCGCTTCACCTTGCTGCGGTTCGAGGTCTTCTTCTTCGAGCGGTTTCCGGCAGGCGTCGGCATCGTGTCCCTCTCCTGTGAAAAAAGGCGCGCGAACCTAGCAGCGGAACGGCGCGCCGTCCATCCGGGCGGCGCTACTCGAGCCAGTCCCGGTCGCGCAGCTTCCTCGGCAGGTACTCCTCGGTGATGAAGCTGATCCCGCGCCGCGACAGCGCCTCGAGCTCGAACTTCACGCCCGAGCGCACCATCTCCTGGATCTCCCGCTGCCACTGCTTCGCCTCGAACCACGGGTAGGCGAGCATCTGCTTCGCGCGCGAGACGTCGCCGTCGTCCATCTTGATCGCGACGTTCGACGGGAGCTTGTACTTGTCCTTGTCGAACGACGAGAGCCCCACGAAGCGGGCGTCGGGCACCGCCATGCGCATCGACTCGTAGGCCAGGTTGATCGAGCCCTGCTTCATCACCGAGTAGATGTAGAAGCCCCACGGATCGTTGTCGACGAGGACGTACACCGGGAGCTTCAGCTCCTGGTGAAGGCGCTGCACGAGCCGGCGCACGCCGCGCGGCGGCTGCCCGCCGCCGTGGACGATGATCGCGTTCTCGCGCTTCCAGTACTTGTCCTCGTTGAAGCGGCTCCACACCGCGTCCTTCTCGACGAGGAGCACGTACTTCGCCTCGTGCTTCACGAACTCGATGACGTTGCCCTCGACGATCGACGGGACACCCCAGCCGCCGGAGCCCATGCGCCGCAGGTCGATGGTGTCGCCGGAGTCGCGGATCGTGATCGGGCCCACCATCGTGCCCTTGCGCGAGGCGAAGAGGTGGAGCTCCTCGCGGAGCGCGTCGAGCGCGACCTCGAGGTCCTCGATGATCGGATCCGACTCGTCCTGCTCCTCGAAGGTGTTCTGCTTCGTCTCGCCGATGGTGTGCTTCGTGATGTAGTAGAGATCACGGATGCTCGTCGTCTTGCCGGACTCGACGAGCTCCTTGCAGGCGTCGGAGACGAGGAACGTCTGCATGAACTTCTTCGCCATCGACACGTTGAAGAAGTAGCGCTTCTGCCGCTGCTTCCCGAGCTCGATGAGCCGCTTGCGCGTGTTGAACGACACGTTCGAGAGCGCGCGGATCGGGATCTCGAGGAACGGGTTCTGCCCGCCCTTCACCGTGCGGAGCACCGCCTCGGCGAGCTTGTCGATCTTCTCGACGGTCTTCTTGTCGGTGGGCCGTAGCCTCGCCATCTCCTAGTCCTCCGCCTCGGCGCGCCGCGGCTTCCGGGTCACCTTCTCGCTCGCCTTCTCCAGGGCAGCGTCGTCGAGCTCCGTCTCGGTCACCTTCTCGGCGAGCCGCAGGAAGTCGCGCTTGATGCCGTCCCTCGACTTGCCGGTGATCTTGCCGATCGCCTGCGCGACCTCCTCGATGTACAGCTCGAAGATCCCGCGGCGCTGCGCCTGGTAGTCGGCGTGCTGGCGCTTCCGGATGTGCGCCGCCAGCTTGCGGCCGCACTCCTGCGCGGCGAGCTGGATCTCGCGCGTGATCTCCGGATAGTGCGCCACCGCCTCCTTCGCCTCGCTCGTGAACGGCACCCACACGCTCGCGATGTGGACGAGGAGCGCCATCGGGCCCACCGGGAGCGAGCCCTTCGGCTGCGAGAGGAGGTAGTTGCGCCAGTCGGTCTTCACGACCGCCTCGGTCATGCCGCAGGCGCCCTTCTGGAAGAGGAGCGGCACGCGGTTCGCAAACCGGAACAGCTCCACCGGCTTGTCCGCCGGCCACGAGCCGCCGTACGCGAGCCCCACCTCCACCTGGAACGGGTTCCCGCGGTACACCTTCGGCGGGCGCGTCACGGTGGCGATGAAGTAGTTGTGCCCCTTGATCTTCTCGACGCCTTCCTCGGGCGGCGCGTCGGGCACCTCGGGCGCGGTGGCCTTCGCCTGCTTCTCCTTCTTCGACGCCTTCTTCTTCGACGCCGAGTCGAGGTCGAGCTGTGCCTCCTCCTCCGGCCCCTCGGTCTCGATCACGTTCAGGAACGAGACGAGGCCGCGCTTCATGAGGTGGTCGCCGATGGGCGAGAGGCAGTTCGTGGGCGGGGCCATGATCTTCGTGGCCTGGATCGCCTTGTGGAGCTTCTCGGCGAGCTCGCGGTCCTCGCCGATCTCGCGCGGCCGCACCCGCTTCTTCCAGCCCGTCGCCTTCAGGATCTCGTCGGCGACCGACGCCGACACGCGGCTGAACGCGGTCTGCAGGAACCCCTTCACGTCGTGCGCCGACGACTCGGCCGCCATGAGCATCAGCGCGCCGAGCTCCACGCCGTGCGGGTGCGGCTTGATCTCGAGCGCCTCCTTGGGCAGCTCGTCGGTGGCGCGCGGGAACGAGATGGGGTCCTGCCGCGGCCGCACGTAGTGCACGGTGCAGTGCGGGTTCGAGAGCGCGGTGTGCTCGACGTAGCGGTTCACGAACCGCTGCCCGGCTTGCCAGTTCGCGACGATCCCCAGCTCAACCCGCGTGCCGTGCTCCTGGTGCCACTCGTCGAGCTGCCGGTCCTCGGTGACCACCGGGTTGTTCTTCCGGGTGTCGATCTGGATCTCGAAGTAGTGCGCCGGCCTCCCCTTGCCGGTCTTCGAGGTGACGCAGATCGGCTGACCGGTGGTGAGCTGGCCGTACATCGCCGCCGCGCTGATGCCGATGCCCTGCTGGCCGCGCGACTGCTTCAGCCGGTGGAACTTGGAGCCGTAGAGGAGCTTGCCGAAGATCTTCGGCGCCTGCGCCTTCACGATGCCGGGGCCGTTGTCCTCGACGATGACGACGAAGCGCCCCTCGCCCTTCGTCATGTCGCCGTCCGGGTTCGCGGCGAGCGCGACGTCCCGGACCTCGATCGTGATCTCGGGGAGGATGCCCGCCTCCTCGCAGGCGTCGAGCGAGTTGTCGACCGCTTCCTTGATCGTCGTGAGGAGCGCCTTCGACGGGTTGTCGAACCCGAGGAGGTGGCGGTTCTTCGTGAAGAACTCGGAGATCGAGATCTCGCGCTGCTTCGCCGCCATCTGCTCGGCGGTGGCCCGCCGGCGCGGCCGTGCCGCCGGCGCCTCCGCGACCTCGGCCTGGGCGGGCTCCGGCTCTACGGCCTCGGACGCCCGCGGCGCACCCCGCGCCGGTGCGCGGACCGCCCGTGGCCGCCGCGCCGCAGGCTCCTCGGCGAACAGCTCCGGCTGCTCCGTGCTCCCCCTCGCCACCGCCTCGCCCTTCCGCCCTCGCGCCATTCCAAGACCCCGCGATATCGAACGATTCGGCTTTAGCACGGGTCGACGGAACACGCGCTTTTTTCGCCGCCCACAGCTTCATTTTTGCTCATGATTCCTTCACCCGATTTCGTTTTGACGGGGGCGAGGGGGTGGTTATCTTCGCGCCATGGCCTGGAATGAACCCTCCCCCGCTCGCGGCATGGTTTCCCCCCGCGCCGGCGTCGGGCGCAACTACGCGAAGACCGCTGCCCTCATGGCGTTCCTCATCGCGATCCTCGCGATCGGCGGGAGCATGTGGGGCGGGCTGAACGGCATGCTGCTGTTCGGCCTCATCGGCGTCGTCTTCAACTTCGTCTCGTACTGGTTCTCCGACCGGATCGCGCTGATGGCGCACCGGGCGCAGGCGGTCACGCGCGAGGAGGCCCCCGAGTTCTACGAGATGGTGGAGCGGCTCACGCGCAAGGCCGGCATGCCGATGCCGAAGCTCTACGTCATCCCCTCGATGACGCCGAACGCCTTCGCCACCGGCCGCAACCCGGCGCACGCCGCGGTGGCCGTGACGCAGGGCATCGTGCAGCTCCTCGACAAGCGCGAGCTGGAGGGCGTGCTCGCCCACGAGCTGTCGCACGTGCGCAACCGCGACATCCTCATCGCCACCATCGCCGCCGCGGTCGCCGGCCTCATCGCGTCCATCGGCCACGCCATCCAGTGGGGCGCGATGTTCGGCGGCTTCCGCCGCTCGAACGACGAGGGCGGCAGCTCGGTGTTCGAGATGCTGGCCTGGGCGATCCTCGCGCCCATCATGGCGATGATCGTGCAGCTCGCGGTGTCCCGCTCGCGCGAGTACGGCGCCGACGCCTCCGGCGCGGAGCTGCTCGGCGACCCGGAGCCGCTCGCCCAGGCGCTGCTGAAGCTCGAGCAGGGCAACGAGGCCATCCCGTACCAGTTCGGCGGGCCGGCCACCGCGCACCTCTTCATCGTCCACCCGTTCGGCGGCGCCGGCGGCAAGGTGATGAACCTGCTCTCGACCCACCCGCCGATCGAGGAGCGCGTGCGGCGCCTCCGCGAGATGCGGCCGGGCATGCGGTACGCGTAGCCGGGCTCCAGCCAGCGTGAAGGAACGGAGGGCCCGCGCGAGCGGGCCCTCTTCGTTTGCCGCGGGGGACGGGCTCCGCCGGGCCTAGAGCGTGCAGCTCGTCTGGCCGCCCGAGGGCGCCAGGCCGACCGTGACCGGCTGGATGAGCGTGCTGCCCGGCGAGTTGTAGAAGAGCGTCACCTGCCCTGCGCTCGCAGGCGGCGTCTGCACGGTGCAGTTGAAGGTGGGCTGGGTGGGGAGGCAGCCGCTCCCGCAGCCGACGTCTTCCGTGCACTCGCGGTACTCGGTGTCGAGGTGGTTCGTCACCGGGTCGAAGGTGCAGCTCGGCGAGGTCTGCGCGCAGGACTGGCAGTTCCCACGCAGCTGGATCGTGACGGTGGTACCGGCGGCGAGGTTCGTGCAGCCGCCCGTGGGACTTTGCACCGGCGCGGTCGTCGTCGAGCACGACTTCGAGTCCGCCCCACACGCCGCGAGGGCGAGCAGGAACGGGGCGGCCAGGGCGAGCTTCCTCATGTGCGTTCTCCTGCTAGGGCTGGAGCACGATCTTGCCGAACTGCGCGCGGTCGGCGAGCAACTTCTGGGCGGCGGCGGCCTCGGCGAGCGGCAGCACGCGGTCGAGCACCGGCCGGAGCTTCCCCTCGCGCACGTGCCGGAGAGCACGTCGAAGAGCTCGCCCTTCGATCCCATGGTGGATCCGAGGATCGAGAGCTGCCGGTAGAAGACGTGCCGCAGATCCGTCGGGGGATCGTACCCGGTGGTGGCGCCGACGGTGACGAGCCGTCCCCCCGCGGCGAGCGCGAGGATCGACCGCTCCCAGGTGAACTTCCCCACGTGCTCGAACACCACGTCCACCCCGCGCTTGCCGGTGAGCCGCCTCGTCTCCAGGACGAAGTCCTGCCGCTCGTAATTCACGGCGTGGTCGGCGCCGAGGGCCAGCGCCCGCTCGCACTTCGCGTCGCTGCCCGCGGTCGCGATCACCGTCGCGCCGAGGAGCTTCGCGATCCACGACGCCGGCGACGTCCGAGCCGAGGACGTGCGGGAAGCGGAGCTTCAGGCTCGGCCAGCCCTGGCGTACCCAGATGTCGAGGTGGTTCAGCCCCACCGCCCTCACCCGCACCACGACCTCGCCCGGTCCGGGCTCGGGGTCGGGCCGCTCCTCGAGGCGCAGCACCTCGGGGCCGCCATGCGCGTGCATCGCGATCGCCTTCACGGGCCACTCCTCGGGTGGGGTCGCGGGCTGCGCTGAATGTATCAGGAGCCGGCCGCGCGGATCAGGGAGCGGGCTCCGCGGCGGGAGCCGCTAGAAGGCCGGCTGGCCCCGCAGCACCTGGCGCGCGCAGATCGCCGTGTTCGAGTTCGGGCTCGTGGTGGCGACGCGCACGACGCAGAAGTCGGCGCAGGTTCCTCCCGCGCCCGGCCCCGAGCAATCGGTGCCGATGAACTCGTAGACGAGCTCGCAGATCTGCGTCTGCCCGGTGACGTACGGGCAGACGTCGTCGCTCCCGATCTTCGCGAAGTTGTTCAGGCACTGGAAGGGCGTCTCGTTCTGGGAGAGCGACTCGCGGGCCGCGAGGAGCGTCGTCGTGCCCGGCACGAACGCCTCGCAGCGCGAGCGGAACTCCGCCGCCGCCTCCGACGCCTTGTTGCCGCACGCCGCGACGGCGAGCGCGAGCGTCGAGGCGAGGAGGAGCTGGACGCGCATCCGGCTCACGTCTATCCGGTCGTCGCGCTGCTCGCCAGCTCGATGCGGGCTGTCCGCGTCGAGATGTCACGCCCTACGACCCGTCCGGCCTTTGCACCCCCGGCGGTGACTCGGCTACCAGCGGGGGATGAAGATCCCATTCCTCGCGATGGCCCTCGGCGCAGCCGCGCTCAAGGTGGGCGACCGCGCGCCCGACTTCACGCTCAGTGACGAGCACGGCCAGCAGGTGACCCTCTCGAACTTGCTCGCCAAGGGCCCGGTCATCCTCGCCTTCTTCACCAAGGCCTTCACCCCTGGTTGAACGAAGCAGCTCTCAGCGTTCCGGGACCGGTACGCCGACATCGAGAAGAAGGGTGGCCAGGTGGTGGCGATCTCCACGGACGACGTGGAGACCCTGAGGAAGTTCAAGGAGAAGACGGGGGCGCAGTACCCGCTCCTCAGCGACCCGGGTGGCAAGGTGGCGCGGCAGTACGCTGGCGTCATGCCGCTGATCGGGCTCGCGAAGCGCGCGAACTTCGTCGTCGCGCAGGACGGGACGGTGACGGAGATCGTGGAGGGGAGCGACGCGATCGACCCGACCGCGGCGGTGGCCGCGTGCCCGGTGGGGGGCTGATTCAGCCGATCAGCGATCCTTCTCGGTGACGAGCACCCGGCGCACCACCGCCTCGCCGCCGTCGGTCGCGAGCCGCGTGCCCGTCGTCCAGTGCGCGCGCCGCAGGTAGCCGAGCCCCACGCGTCCGGTGGGCGCTTCGGCGGCGCTCGTCACCACGCCCACCTCCGCCTCGCCCGCGCGGAGCCGCGCGCCCGGGCCCGCGCCGGCCGGCAGGTCGAGCTGGACGAGGCCGCGCTGGATCTGGCCGCGGAACGTGCCGCGGAGCACGATCTCCTGGCCGAGATAGCAGCCCTTCTCGAAGCTCACCGCGGTGCCCGTGAGGCCGGTCTCCATCACGAGCCGCGTGGGGTCGACCTCCGCTCCCCAGCGCGGCACGCCGGCGAGGATCCGCAGCACCTCGAGGTCGTCCGCCGTGAGCTCCACCGCCAAGGCGGCGCCGAGCGTGCGGCGCAGCTCTTCCCAGCCCGCGAGCGGCACCACCGCGTCCCAGGCCGGCACGCCGTACCCCACGCTCGGCCACGCCATGTGGCGCTCTGCGAGGGCGCGCGCCGCGTCCGCCGCCCGTGGCCCGAGGAGCGTCACGACCCGCTGCTCCGCGTCGAGCGGCTCGAGCTTCACGTCGTCGCGCAGCACGTAGCGGCGGAGGTGGGCGAGCAGCTCCGGCAGCGCCGCCGCGTCCACGTCGAGGAGCGCGTCGTCCTCGCGCACGACCACGGTGCCCTCGCCGAGCACCTTCGCCTTCGCGTCGAGGAACGCGAGGCGGGCCGAGTCGCCCGGCTGGAGCGAGGAGACCTGCTGCGTGGACATCCGGTGGAGGAACGCGAGCCGCTGGCGGCCGGTGAGGCGGATGAGCCCCCGCGCGACGGGCGGGCCGAAGGCGGCGCCGGAGAGCGCGGCTTCGAGGCGCTGGGCGAGCGAGGATGCGGGAGCGGAGCTGGGCGCGAGATCCATTGCTCCTGAGTTAACCGCCGCGGGGCCGGGGCGCAGGCGCGATGGGTCACCGAGCTGTCGCGAGCTGATCCAGCGTCCAGCGCGCCGCGGCGCGGATCCCCTCGTACGGGCTCTCGAGGCGCGCGCGCACGAGCGGCGCGAGCGACGCGTCGCCGGAGTGGCCCGCCGAGAGGATCGCGTTCCGCACGAGCCCCTCGTACCGGGCGCGTGCGAGCGCGGTGCCGTAGAAGCGCGCGCGGTACTCCTCCTCGGTGAGCGCGATGGTCGCCGCGAGGTCGAACGCGCGCTGGTGCGGGCGCGGGGCGAGCTCCGGATCGCAGTCGGGCCTGGGGCGGCGGTTCCACGGGCACACCGTCTGGCAGTCGTCGCAGCCGAAGCCCCACGGGCCGAGCCCGTCCGCGACCGCCTCCGGCACGTCGCCGCGGCGCTCGATGGTCTGGAACGACAGGCACCGGCGGGCGTCCACGAAGCCCGGCTCCGGGATCGCGCCGGTGGGGCACGCGGGGATGCAGGCCTCGCAGGTGCCGCAGTGGTTCGGGTGCGGGTGATCCGGCTCGAGCTCGCGATCGAGGATCACCGCCGCGAGGAGCACCCAGCTCCCGTGCGCGGTGGTGAGGAGGCAGCCGTTCTTCCCCACCCAGCCGATGCCCGCCCGCTCCGCCCAGGCCTTCTCCATGATGGGGCCGAGGTCGGAGCCGGCGAAGGTGCGCACCTCCGGGTCGCGGGTCCGGAGCCGCGCGAGGAGGTCCTTCATGCGCTTCTTCATCACGCCGTGGTAGTCGCGGCCGCGGGCGTAGCGGGCGATGCGGCCGAGCGGCGCCTCGGGCCCGCCGTCCGTCGCGCCGGCGGCGTACGCGAGCGCGAGCGCGATCACGCTCCTCGCGCCGGGGAGGAGCTTCGCCGGATCGAGCCGCGCCGCGGCCTGGGTTCGGAGCCAGGTCATGTCCGCCTCCCAGCCGTTCGCGAGCACGTGCTCGAGCGGC